>Ga0209945_1000571_pt1 | contig 13380 bp, 10 predicted proteins | sample SalPonR2_A_D2_MG_FD_185703 | JGI IMG/M metagenome (GOLD analysis project Ga0209945, IMG submission 185703) | Salt pond soil microbial communities from South San Francisco under conditions of wetland restoration - Salt Pond MetaG R2_A_D2_MG... ...
GGAGTGCTCCTGACTGACGTACGCGGAGGCAACCTGGGCGTCAAGGGAGTCGACCTCGGTCGCTAACTCCAGTGTCATCTCGACATCATACTGCTCTTGGAGGCGACGCACCGACTCTTTGGCCTGTTCGAAGTATTCATCGTCTTTGCCGTCGTCGACCGAGTGGTCGATCGCACCGTCGGCGGTTCGCTTGCCGGCGCGCAGGTCGAACGGCCGCCAGTCGATCCGCAGCGGCTCGTCCCGGTCGGCCTGATACCGCGACAGCGATTCACGACCGAGATAACAGAACGGACAGACGTAATCCGAGTACACCGTAATCGTCGCCATGGTGGCTTCACTCATTACCATTTGTTGGGTCTCAGGTCACAAAAACAGGCCGGTGGGCCACCCCAACGAATAACGCTCTTGTAGGTGGCTGTGAAAGCCGCCGTCGTGCTTCGAACACTGCGCGAATCCGGGCCGGGGCTGCTTGTCCCCGCAGCGTGGCTCGTCGTCGCCGCGGCCCACCGTGGGCTGGTCAGCACCCGATCGATCTTCATCGCACATCTCGTGATGGTGGCGTTTATCGTGTTTTTCCTCGTGACAGGGTGGGACGAGATGAACGATCGCGCCCTCCAAGGCTGGCGCGTCGTCATGGTTGTCGGCGTCGGGGTCACGCTCAGTGGGATCGCCGGCTTTCTGATCGCGCCGGCCGCGACGCCGCTGTGGGCGATCAGTCTCATCGGCTGGATGGTCATCCCGGCGTTTGGGCTGTTCTACACCGGGATCGTGCTCCCGGAGGCGGCGATCATCTACGTCGCCAGCGGGACGCTCTCGATCGTCGGCCCGATCGTCTTCTTCCTCTCGGTTCTCAGCGGGATCGACCTCCTCGCCGTCGGTGGTATCGCGGTGACCGGGATCGGCCAGACGCTCGGCATTGTCGATGCTGTGTTGGGGTAGTAGCGTTGACGCCGTGTTGCGGTATGAGAGACGTGTGGCGTGAGCGGATGGTATCCGACGTGATCCGTCCAGTGAACTACTGGTTTGAACGACAAGAATACCAACTCGAACAAAGAAGTGTATACCACTATATTGTGATCTGTTTTGATCTATCTTCCTTGTACGATCCGGTATCGGCGTATAGGTCTCATATAAGCTGTTAAACTGAATCCTGCGTGGATTCCACCTGCATGTCACGCTACACCTCGGCTGACGCAGGCAGCGCGTTCAGCTTTGACCATCGGGACATGATGGCATTCGTCCTCATTATGTCCCTCCATGGCTTGCAGAGTATGATCTCGGAACTACTGCCCAGCATCTCCGGGGTGCTGGATGTCCAGATCGGGCCATTCTGGTTCGTCGCAATGTCGGTCGTACTGCTGTTCCGATCGTTCTGGGCGTGTCTCGCGATCCCGGTCGGGACAACCGTCTTCGGTGAGATCCTGATCGGCGATTTCAACGCCCTTGGGACGGTCGAGGGCCTCATCGTCATCACCCTCTCGTGGTTCTTTGCGATGTCGCTGATCACGGATCCGACGGATCCGAAACAGATCGCTGCGATCGGCTTTCTTGCGAAGGCGATGGAGGAGATCGGGGCGTGGCTCATCGACGTTGGGAAGTTCTACGTCGGCGTCGAGGAGATTGATGCGATCGCGTGGTTGCCCGAAACAGTTTGGGTAACTGAGGGTGTCGGTGCATTCACCCAGATCATCGTCGCCGGGATCATCTTCGGTGCGATCCCGGCCTACTTCCTCTACCCGCGTCTCCGGGGGAAGATCGAACCGCTGCTCGGGATGACGCCGATCGAGCCCCGCGATGGGCCGATGTTCACGCGAAGCTCAGCCAAGCGGTTGTTCGCGTGGGTGGCGTTTCTCCCGCTGGCCTTCGTGATCGAGGCACTCAGCGAAACCAGCGGTGGGCTGATAACCTTCACCCCACAGTTCGTTGAGACCTACGGTCAAGAATTCCTGTTCGTCCCCATCCTTACTGCTGCGGTAGTCGCCTTCGGCGTGGTCGCCTATCGACAGCGCAAGGTCGACTCGGCAAACAACTGAGCGGTCTCCCTTCTTTACTCATGACCACAGATAGCATCATCATTGACGATCTGACATTCGAGTATCCCGGCGGCGACGAGCCGGTGTTACGCGGGATCGATCTGCGCATCGATCCGGGTGAGTTCACCGCTGTCGTTGGCGGCAACGGCAGCGGGAAAACAACGCTCTGTAAAACGTTCAACGGGCTGATCCCCCACTTTTTTGATGGGAAATTCGAGGGATCAGTGAGTGTCGCCGGCACCGAGACACGGGAATCAAACGTCGGGGAACTCTCCCGACAGGTCGGCTACGTCTTCCAGGATTTCGAAAACCAGCTCGTCCAAGAGACGGTGCGGGACGATGTTGAGTTCGCCCCGCTGAATTATGGCTTCGAAGATTATGAGCAACGGGCCACGCGCGCACTGGAGATGGTCGGCCTCGCCGAGCTTGAAGATCGGTTCATCTGGGAGTTGAGCGGGGGCCAACAACACCTCGTCGCGCTCGCGGGCGTGCTCGCAATGGATCCTGAGTTCGTGTTGGTCGACGAGCCGGCCGCCCAGCTTGATCCCCAGAACGCCCGAGAAGCGTACGAACGACTCCGTTGGCTACACGAAGAGCAGGACAAGACGATCATCGTGATCGAACACCATTCGGAGTTCATCGCCGACTACTGCGATGAGATGGTGTTAGTCTCCGACGGAGGGGTCGCTTGGAAGGAGCCATCTCACGTTGGGCTCAATCGGCTGGAAGACCTGCGTGCCGAAAACATCCATCCCCCACAGGTCACACAGATCGCCGACGGGGTACCCACCGAGCTATCGACCGGCCCCGATGATCGGTATCCGGTCACCGTCGACGAGGCGGTGAGCGCGTTGTCGCCGGAGGCTACGCCAACGCAGACAAAACGATCAGCACCTGACGGCGGGACGACCACGACGACACCACACAGTCGCTCGGATGAGACGCGGCCCGAACACGGTGGCGCCGATCCCGTTATCACCCTCCGTGATGTCGGCCACGGCTATCCGACGCTTCGTGAGGGGCGTAACCAGGTGCTCGCTGGGCTGGATCTCGATCTGTACACCGATGACCGCGTCGCGCTTGTCGGGGCGAACGGCTCAGGCAAATCAACGCTTCTTCGCCTGCTTACCGGGCTTGAGTCACCGGACGAAGGGTCGGTTACCGTGTTGGGACGCGACACGAACAACGCCCTTCCCGAGGAACTCGCGGATGACACGGTGTACATTCACCAGAACCCAGAGGAGATGTTCGTCGAGGATACCGTCCGCAAGGATATCGGCTACTACCTCAAAAACCGCGGGGCAGACAACGTTGAGACGCGTGTCGAGGAGATCATCTCATATCTCGATCTGGAGGAGCTGGCCGACCGCGACGGTCGACTGATGAGCGTGGGCCAACAACGACGGGCCTCGCTGGGGATCGGGTTGGCGACCGATCCAACCATCGTCCTGCTGGACGAGCCGACCGGCAGCCTCGATCTACAGAGCCGCCAAGAGGTAACGGGGATTCTCAAAAAAGCCGAGAGCCGCGTCGAGACGGTTGTTATCGCATCGCATGATCTCCAGCTGGTCGCGGGGTGGGCTGATCGGGTGATCGTGCTTGATGACGGCGATATCATCGCGGATGCACCACCGACCACAGTCTTCGACGACGCCGAGCTACTTGCGACAGCAGATCTCAGGCAACCGCAGGTGGTTGCGCTGAGCGAGCGGCTCGGATTTGACTCACCGGTGCTCACCACCGACACGATGGTTGAGGCGATGGCGAGTGGAGAGTGGGATGGCGAATCCCCGATGGGTAACGGTGAATCGATTGCACACAAGGGCAGCGAGACGGGAACGCGACGGGAGAGACAATGAGTTACCTTGAGTCAGTGACCGATATCTCGATCGCGGATCTCAAGGTCGATCTCATGCGGACGGCCTACGACAACGACAACGCGTTGTTGAACACCTTCGATCCACGGGTAGTGTTGCTGTGGACGGTGCTGTTTATGATTATCCCGTGGCTGTTCTACGATACGGTGTCGCTGCTGGTGTTGCTGGCGGCAGCGTTCGCGCTCGCCGCACTCTCGCAGGTCAGCAAATATCTGCTCGTATTGCTCCTGTTCGGGCAGCTCACCAACATCGGCTTCTTCGTCGTGATGGTGCCGCTGATGGGCGGGATGCTCCGCGGCATGGGGCATCTCCGTGCCAACGCGTCCCAGCTGATCGATGGGCTCGTGGCACTCGATCTGTCGGTGTTCGCCGAGGCTGGCGGGATCATGACTACTGCTGTTGGGCAGGGGCTCAACACCGCGCTGACAAGCCAGGAGGCCGGTATCGAAGCTGTCGGTGCGGTCGTCCCGTTTTTCCTCAAGCTCACCATCATCTCGGTGATCAGCCTAGCGGTCTTCTCGGCGATGAGCCCTCAGAAGATCAGCCAAGGGATGCTCCGGCTTGGGGTACCCCGGCAGCTCACGTTTGCGATCGCCTACGGCTACCGGATGATGCCGCTGCTCGTCGAGGAGTACCACGCGCTCATCAACTCGTTTCGGCTTCGAAGCAAGGTTCCCGAAAAGAAAGGGATCCTGAAGTGGCGATACGCGTACTACCTGCTGAAGCTATCGATCAAGGCGTTTTATCCGCTCATCTTCAATGTCGCTAAACGCTCCCGTGTCACCGTTGAGGCGATGGAGACGAAAGGGTTCTCCCAATCATTGAATCATCCAACAAGTCGAGAACTCAGAACTGAGGATATGATGATTCGGCCGCGGGATATCACGTTTGTGTTCGGATCACTCCTGTTTGTTGCGGGGGTCTGGGTGTTCGTTTAACCCCTTTCCATCCCCGCTGTGGTCGCTACGTTGCATCCACCATCTCTGGATAACAGCTACCAAAACAGATGCTCAATCCCACACAGAACGCCATCAGAGAAACGATCGAACGAGACGAACCAGCGGTGGGCGCGTGGCTCCTCTCGGGGAGTGTGCGCGTCGCTGAACGGCTCTCACAGACAGTACTCGACTGGATCGGAATCGACACCGAACATGCGCCGTACTCACCGGAACGCGTCGAGAACGTGATCCGAGCGATCGAACCGCGGGCAACGCCACTTGTCCGGCTCCCCTCCGTCGAGGCCGCCGCCACGGGCGCGGCACAACGCGCGCTTGATGCGGGAGCCGGTGGGATCATCGTTCCTGGTGTCGACTCGCCTGCGGACGCAGAACGCGTTGTCAGCCACGCGCGGTTCCCCCCAACAGGCGACCGCGGTGTTGCCGGTACCACGAGAGCGAACGCGTACGGCGACCAGTTCGCTACCCACCTCGACGGGACAGCCGCGGAACCGCTTGTTGTGATCCAACTGGAATCGCCGACGGCGGTCGAACAGGCTGAGGATATCCTTGCGGTCGACAGGATCGACGTTGCGTTTGTCGGCGAAAACGATCTCTCCTCGGCGTTGGGCCACCCCGGTGAGGTAGATCATCCGGCTGTTCGATCAGCAGTCGAACAGGTGGTCGCGGCTGCCGACAGACGTGAGGTAACGTCCGGAATCGCTGGGCGAAGCACGGAGATGATCGAGCAACGCGCCAACCGTGGGTTCCGGTTCTTCCTGATAGGGGCTGACTTGTCGTTTATTCACCGTGGTGTCGATCAAGTATTAGACTAAATTTAGAGGAGATCACCCATATCGCACACGTTGATACCGGAGTGATCGACGAATTCTCTGAGCTTCGGGACACGGGTCGTAATCTCATCGGGGGTGTGGCTGTCGGTGCCAAGCACGAACGCGACGCCACGCTCGGTAAACTGTGACAACAGATCCGGGTTCGGATGCGGGCGGCCCAGCGAGCCGGTAACCCGTCCAGCGTTGATCTCCGGAACAGTCCGCGAGTCAGCGAGGGCCGCGGCAACACGGTCGTAATCGTGCCGACGGGAGTACCCCCGGAGCGTGTCCAGCCGTTCCGGGAGATCCACATGGGCGACGATATCGAACAGCTCAGAGTCGATCAACTCGACCAGTGCGTCGTAGTAACACGCAACGACGTGCCGTCGCTGCTCGTCGGTGGCGTCGACGTACTGCGCGTCGGTGGTGTAATCGTATCCAGCCGCGAAATGGGCGCTGCCGATTGTATACTCGAAATCGGCCGTTGTGAGGAACGACTCGATCCGCCCAGTGTCATCGGCAACGTAGCTCATCTCGACGGCATCGTAGACGCGGAGATCGGTCTGCTCGCGGGCAGCCTCGATTTGTTTGCGTCGCTGGTCGTATGTATCGTCGAGATCAAACTGTTCGTGTCGCCCGAAGTCGTCGTCGGTCAGAATACAGTGGTCGGTCAGGCCGATCCCACCGAGGCCAGCCTGCTCGGCGGCCTCGATCATCGCGGACAGCGCGGAGCCGTCGGAAAACCGAGTGTGGGTGTGGATGTCGGTCTCCATCAGTTGTCAGAAGCAACGTTATACAGCTTCTGGCCGTCGAGCTTCGGGACGACATCGCGGCTGTCGAACGCCAGCGCGTACTCGTGGAGATCCGTCCGCTTGATCTCGGGTTTCTCGTCGTATTTCGGCCCTTTGGCGAACTCGACCATCTCACGATAGACCGCCCGTTCGCGGTCAGTCGGCGGCTCCTCAAACAAATGGCGGGCGATATACAGCGCGCCAGCAACGTCCTCGGGCGACGGTTTGCCGTTTGAGCCGGCGGCAACGAAATACGTCGGCCGCCCCGTCTCGCGCAGTCGCTCGGCCAGCGACACGGCGTTTGTTAACCCCCCAACGTAGATGTCCAGATCAGCTCCGCCGGCCAGTCTGAGGTCGGTAACAGCGTTGCCACCGTTTGTTGAGGTCATCGCTGTCGGTCGGCCGTCGACATCAACATCCTGCACATAGGTTGGGGAGTTGAAGAAATCGTATCCCGGCTCACCCTCATAGTCCGGCCCGGAGCCCCCACCGATCTTTGCGCGTGGGTGGGACTCCTGAAACGCCGGTTCGTTGCCGCGTTCCTCGGTGATATGGATGTATTCGGCTCCGTGTGCGAACAGCTCAGCGACCGTCGTCGAAAAGTGGGCCACGTCGACGACAACGTAGTTTCCTGGCTCAGGATCAGACGGGATCTGTGCACGAGCGGGAATTATTCGATTAAGCGGAACCGAGTCAGGCCAGTGTTCTGATACGTGACTCATGGACTAACTTCCGGAACAAGAGGGGTTGATTGTAACTATGATTGATATATAGCACACTACCCTCTTGGTAGTGTATCACATCGCTACGGATGGAATATACTCAATACCAGCTGAGATAGACGACTACGAGCGACACGCTCACATTGATACCGAGTACACGCGGTGCTCGCAGTTGGTGTTCGCACCAGAAGTCGGTGGGACTGGGATTCGAACTCACTCGGAGCAACGCTCCTCGCTGCTCGAATCCCGTCACCGCAGCAACCGCTCACGAAGTTGCTCGCGGTAGAACGCGGTGGGACTGGGATTCGAACCCAGGAGGCCAAAGGCCACCTGCTTTCAAGGCAGGCGCAATAGTCCACTCTGCCATCCCACCGCATTCGGGAGACGGCGACGGCGGGTAAAAACGGTTCTGGTTATGTCGACTGTCGGTGACCACACACGCACTGCTGACAGGGTGTGTAATCGATTTCTGTTCCACCAGTACGACGCCGTAACCCGAATCGTCGGCCTTTTGCTCGCCGGGGCGCAACCGTTGGTAACTGGATGGCCTCCTATCACATCGAGACGTACGGCTGTACGTCAAACCGCGGCGAGAGCCGCCAGATCGAGCAGGCCCTCCGCGAGGGTGGTCACTACCCGGCCGACGGACCCGAAGCGGCCGACGTGGCGATCCTCAACAGCTGCACCGTCGTCGAAAAGACCGAGCGCAACATGCTCCGCCGCGCCGAGGAACTCCAAGAACAAACGGCCGATCTCATCGTCACCGGCTGTATGGCCCTCGCACAGGGCGAGGAGTTCGAGGACGCCGGCATCGACGCCCAGATCCTCCACTGGGATGAGGTGCCGGAGGCGGTGCTCAACGGCGAGTGCCCCACCGTCGCCCCCGACACCCAGCCGATCCTGGAGGGATCGGTCGGCATCCTCCCGATCGCCCGCGGCTGTATGAGCAACTGCTCGTACTGTATTACCAAGTTCGCCACCGGCCGGGTTGACTCCCCGCCGGTCGACGAAAACGTCGAAAAGGCCCGCGCGCTCGTCCACGCCGGCGCACGCGAGATCAGAATCACCGGCCAGGATACCGCGGTCTACGGCTGGGATGACGACGAGCGCAAGCTTCCTGAACTCTTAGATCGCATCTGCACCGAGATCGACGGCGAGTTTCGCGTCCGGGTCGGGATGGCCAACCCCGGTGGCATCCACGGGATTCACGAGGAGTTAGCCGACGTGTTTGCCCGCCACGACAAGCTGTATAACTTCATCCACGCCCCCGTCCAATCCGGCAGCGACGACGTGTTAGAGGAGATGCGCCGCCAACACAGAGTCGAGAAGTTCCGCGAGGTTGTCGCCGCCTTTGACGAGCGACTGGACTACTGGACGCTATCGACGGATTTCATCGTCGGCTTCCCAACCGAGACCGACGCCGACCACGAGGCCTCGATGGAACTGCTCCGGGAGGTCCGCCCCGAGAAGGTCAACGTCACCCGATTCTCGAAGCGACCCGGCACCGACGCCGCCGAGATGAAGGGCCTCGGCGGAACCATCAAGAAGGAACGCTCAAAGGAGATGTCGGCGGTCAAACGCGAGATCGTCGGCGACGTACACGAGAACATGGTCGGCACGACCCAGGACGTGTTGGTCGTCGAGGAGGGAACCGGCGACTCGGTGAAATGTCGCGACGGCGCGTACCGACAGATTATCGTCCAACACGCCGACGAGTACGGGCTTTCGCCCGGTGATTTTGCGACCGTCGAGGTCACCGACCACCAGACGATGTATGCGTTCGGCCAGCCGGTCTCATCGTAACGCGACTCAGTTGACAATGGGTTACGTCTCGCTGTCGCCTTCCGCAAGCGTGAGGCTCTCCGTGGCAGCGTTCCGGAGCGCATCCGACCGGCCGTGCGTTGCCGGCGCGATCGCCAGCGTCGAGAGCCCGTAGCTGTTTGCAACCTCCAACACCGGCTTAAAATCGGTATCCCGTGAGGCGATCGCCAGCGTCTCCGCTCGCCCCTCGGTTGCAAACCGGGTGGCGTCAACCGAGAGCTTCACATCGACATCGCCGCTGGTGACGATCACCTCGAAGCCCCGGGCTTCGGCGGCCTGAATCAGCCCCGGGGTTGCGTGTTCGTCAACGTAGAGCCGGGCGGTCGCCAGCCGATCCTTGTCTGCTGTCGCCTCCCGGATATCGTCGAGATCGACATCAAACTCATCGCGCAGCATGTTCGGCCCATCGACAAACAGCGCGATGCCGTCGGCCGGCTCATCGCGCCCGAACAGATCCATACTGACGGTCGGGAACGAGCAAGTATAGGAATACCGTTTGTCGACCGCGGTGGATCGATCGGTTCGAGGTTGAGTCGTCAGAGCCCATCATCCGGACGTGAGATGTCGGGGTCGTCGCCATCGCTGGCTGGCCGATCGGTCGGGGTCGTCGACTCTGCGGGCGTCGAGTCGGCATCGACATCTCGCAGTGGGACGCGAACGCTGATCGTCGTCCCACTGTCACCGGTCGTCGCGCTGATCGAGCCGCCACAGGCGATCGCCAGCCAGTTGACCATCCACAGCCCGAGGCCGCTGCCGTGTCGCAGCGGATCTTCAGCACCCTCCTCGACAACGACCAGCTCCTGCTCGGAGAGTCCCGGTCCATCGTCGGCGACCGTCAGGAGAAGATCATCGCCGGCGACAGCTATCGTCACCCGCACCTCAACGGCCGATGGCCGGTCGTCGTGATGGCGGATCGCGTTGTCAACCAGCTCCTCAATGATTCGGGTGGCCTCGCCGTCGACCTGTCGATCCGCGATATCGCCGTCGAGGGTGCACACACAGCTCCCGCCACGGTCGGCTGCGGTCTCGGTGGCGGTCTCACACAGCGTCTCCACGGACTCCCACGTCTGTGCGGATGCCTCATCGGCCAACACAGCCTCGATCTCGCGGGCGGTTTCGGCCTGTGAGTGGATGTGCTCGACCCGATCGCGGATCGTTGCCAACGACTCGGCGATGGCCTCGGGAAGCGCGCTGCCATCGATTTCTGCCCGAATCCGATCCTCCAGCAACCCGGTCTGGCCGGTGATGACGTTGACGCTGGCCCGCAGATTGTGCCGAAGCACACGGTTCAACACGGCAAGCCGCTGTTCGCGCAGCAGCTTGTCGGTGATATCAAACTGGACGGCAACGTAGGCCGCCGGCTCGCCCTCGTCGTTGGTGACCGGCGAGATCGTCTCTTGGAGGATGTATCGGTCGCCGTCTTTCGTCCGGTTTATCACCTGTTTCTCAAAGATATCGCCGGCGGTGATGGTGTCCCACAGCTGTTCGTAATGTTGGTCGCTCATCTCGCCGGAGTTGAGGATACTGTGGGTCGAGCCGACGGCTTCGGCCGCGCTGTAGCCGGTCAGCTCCTCGAATGCGGGGTTGACATACTGGATAACGCCATCGCTGTCAGTGATGCTGATGGCGACGCCAGCGTGTTTCATCGCCTCTTCATACTGGAGGGCTTCCTCGTGGGCTTCGATCGTCGAGATCACCTGTGGAACGCTCTCGCCGATCTCCTCGATCACCTCCCGCTCAACAGGGTCAAAACCGGTCGGCGCGGTCGTATACACCCCGAGAACGAACGCCTGCTGGGAGTCAAATGTGACCGGAACGGCCAGACACTCGGTGAGATCGTGATCGGCAGCCCGGCGGCTCCAGTCGGTGGCTATGTCGTCGACAGCAACGTGGCTTGCCGAGGCGGTCGTCGCGGCATCGATCACCGGCTCCGCCTCGGGGGTGTCGCCGGCGAGCCACTCGGCGTAATCGGTGGCGTCGCCGGCAACAACGCCAGCAACCGGCTCGGGATCAGTGTGGAACTGCCGACCGCCGGTGTCATCGGCCGGGCCGCCATCGGCGGACAGCGAACGATCGCCAGCAGACGGATCGGCGGCGTCGACCGGCACCAGCCACACGAGATCGTAGGCCCCGACCTCGGCCATGCGCTCGGGGAGGCGTTGGATCAGCTCCCATGGCTCCGGTGATTCCAGCAGCGCATCGGTCAGATCGCGGTTGAGCCGGACAAGCCGTTCGATCCGGGTGACCCGTGTCACATCCTTCAGCGTCAGGATCTCCTCGGCAAGTGCCACATCATCGATCGACGAGCGGGTCACCTCATAGGTACGCTCCCGGCCATCGACCGTGTAGGTGCGGTGACCAGTCTCACCGGGCGACAGCGACGCCAACCCGTCGTCGATCGCCGACAGCGGCCGGCGGGGAACCGTCTCCTCGCCGAGGATCGTCGCCGCCTCGTCGTTGTAGGCGATCACCGTCCCGGAGCGATCGAGCACGAGCCCGCCGACGGCGACGCTGTCGGCCAGCGTCGACAGCCCCGGCGCGCTGTGGTTGGCAAACTCGGTTCTGGCATACCACAGCACCCCGATCGCAAACACCGCAACGCCAAGGGGCTCGTAGTTGATCCGCAACAGCGCGTCGAACGACGGCGCGAGGAGATACGGAACCAGCGGCAGCCCCGTAACGGCAACCAACACGTACAGGGCCGTCGGGCGGCTGTCGCTTCGCTCGAAGGACTCAAACAGCCACAGGAAGCCGACAAACGCCACCGTGTAGATGATCCCGGTGATGAACCAATGGATGGCCCCGTACCGAAACTGGAGATGCGAAAACGGGGTTGTCGCCGGCGCAGCCGTATAATAGAGGCCGTGAACTGGGTTGGTGAGCTTGATGCCGATGATGACCGCAAGCAGGGCGACACTCCCGATCTGGAATGCGCGCTGTCGGTGATACGATCGGCCGGTGTAGGCGGCGGCGAAGACAACCCAGGCGACGATCGTCGAGAGGCCGGCGATCAGCCCGGCGAGATGAAAGAGCCGCCCCGCCAGCGGCGACGTGGTGGCGAGCTGTGCGGCGGTGAACACAGACCAGAGCCCACTTAGCCCGAGCAAGCCGCCGAGTCCCCGCCGAATATCGGGATGTGAGAGGCTTCGGACGCCGACGGTGCCGACAAGACAGACCACCGCCGCCAGCCCGAAGACGAGCACGTAGACACCCCGAATCGAGAGGGGATCGCTCACCACCATACAGTGTTGCCCAACACAGCTGGTAGCAAAGTAAGCTGTTAGGATTCCCAGTCGATCGGAACCCCCCGTCGAGAGGGCTGCTCAGTCGTCACCGACCGCTGTCGGCTCCTCGTCGCCCGCGGTGTCGGAATCGCTCTCGGCGTCGTCGACGGGCGATCGCTCGGTGAGGTCGCCGCCGCGCCAGCCGCCGCGTTCGAACCAGCCGGCGGCGACGACAGCCGCGATCACCCCGGAGACCGCGAAGGCAAACCAGATCCCCGTCGGACTCGGGTCGGCGAAAAACCACGCGTCGATCGGGACGAGCCCCTGGGAGGCGACGTAGGCGATCGGGAGCCGGATAAAGCCGAACAACAGCACCGCGATGGCGGCGGCGATCAGCGTCTTGCCGGCCCCACGGAAGCCGCCGCTGTAGGCACGCAGCACCCCAACAAAGCCGAATGTTGGCGCGATCCACCGGAGGAAGGTCGCGCCCTCGGTGACGACGGCGGGTGTATCATCGAACACCCGGATGATCTCCGGGGCGAAGATGAAGGTGATCACGCCGAGCGCAGAGAGGAGCAGAAACGACGTTTTCGCCGCAAACCGGTTGGTTGCGACGACGCGATCCTGGCGGCCGGCACCGATATTCTGGCCGGTCATCGCCTCGACGCCGCGGTCGATGGCGATCGCGGGCATGAAGATCATCGAAAAGACGCGGATGCCGACGCCGAAGGCGGCGACAACGGGCGTCGAAAACAGCGTCACGATCACCAACACGGCGTTGATCGAGATCGCCCGGCCGGTGTTTTCGACCGACGCCGGCACGCCGATCCGGAGCAGCTTCTTGCTGTAGGCGAGATCCGGGATCATCTGTCGGAGATGGATCTGAATCCCGTGGGCACCACGGAACATCAGCCACAGCCCGACGAGCATCGCCGAGCCGCGGGCGATGACGGTGGCGATCGCCGCCCCCTCGACGCCAAGCTCCGGCAGCGGCCCAACGCCGAAGATCAACAGCGGGTCGAGGGCGACATTGAGCACGACCGTTCCGAACATGACGAGCATCGGCGTGACGGTGTCGCCAGCCCCACGCATCAGCGCGATGAAGACGGTAAAGCCAAAGAGGAACGGCAGCCCGAGGCTGATG
>Ga0209945_1000572_pt1 | contig 13376 bp, 11 predicted proteins | sample SalPonR2_A_D2_MG_FD_185703 | JGI IMG/M metagenome (GOLD analysis project Ga0209945, IMG submission 185703) | Salt pond soil microbial communities from South San Francisco under conditions of wetland restoration - Salt Pond MetaG R2_A_D2_MG... ...
CGCGCCTACCGCCGGGAGGTCGTCGAGTCGATCGAGTGGACCGAGAACACCGGCCTCTCGGCGGAACTCCTGATCCGGCCGCTGATGCGGGGGTACGACGTCCGCGAGCACCCGATCGCCTACCGGGAGCGCGCCGGCGAGACGAAACTCGACCCGATCGAGGGCGGCCTCGCGATCGCGAAGTCGATCGTGAAGGTCTCCCTGGAGGAGCGCTTTTATAAGTAGCCGCGCCGGTCGAACGGCCGTACTGAACCGGTATTGCTTATAAATGATCGGCGTAGACTTATAAATACGCCCGGACGTTCCCGTGGCCGTCGCGGTGCCGGATTTATATTGCTGCCGCGCTCGCGTCGGGCGGGACCGAGGCGCGACCGGAGCCGAGATGCCGGGGGGATCGGGACGCCGCAGCCGCGACCGCGGGCCCCGGCGTCGGGATCGCACCGCGGGACCGGATTCACTCCGGGGGAATCTCGACGCGCGGGAGCGACAGCGTGACGACGCTTCCGCGGGGGTCGTTGTCCGAGATCTCGACTTCGCCGCCGTAGTCGGTGACGACCCAGTGGATGTGCGACAGCCCGATGCCGCTGCCGTGTTTCAGCGGGTCCTCGACGTCGAGTTCGACCGCGGTCCGTTCCTGCGGCGGGATACCGGGGCCGTCGTCGGACACTTCGAGTCGGACCCGTCCGGCGTCGTCGTCCGGCGTCCCGACCGCGATTTCGACGCTCGGGGCCTCGCGATCGCTGTGGACGATCGCGTTCTCGAGGAGTTCGAACAGGAGCCGCCGACACGTCGCTGCGTCCATCCGGACCGCGACCGGTTCGACGTCGGTGTGGATCTCCGCATCCGGATACGTCTCCCGCGCTTCGGCCGCAACGTCGGCCACCACCGTCGCGGGTCGACAGGCCGCCTCGGCGTCGTAGTCGCCGTCGATCCGCCGCTGGAGTCCGGTGATCTTCTCGCTCGTCGCGGCGAGAGCGTCGGCGCGCTCGAGTATCCACTCCAGTTGCTCGCGATCCTCGCCGTCCAACCCGTCGGCGAGCAGTTGTGCGTTTCCCTTGATCGCCGCCAGTTCGTTGCGCACGTTGTGACGCAGGATGCGGTGGAGCTCCGAGAGCCGCTTCTCCTCCAATTTCCGCTCCGTGATGTCCTTTTGAATGGCGACGAAGTTTGTGATCTCGCCGTCCCCGACGATGGGGGCGATCGTGTGTTCGACGTGGTAGAACTCCCCCGACTTGCGCTGGTTGATCAGTTCGGCCTCCCAGACCTCCCCGGATCGGACCGTCCCCCACAGCCGATCGTAGAACTCCGCCCCTTGCTTGCCGGAGTTGAGCACGCCGGGCGTCCGTCCGACGACCTCCTCGCGGTCGTAGCCTGTGAGCTCCTCGAAGGCGGGGTTGACGTACTCGATGACCCCGTCGGCGTCGGTGATGATGACCGAGTGACCGGCCTGTTCGACGGCCTCGCGGAACACCTGCAGTTCGCGTCTGGACTCCTCGCGCTCGGTCACGTCGTGAACGATCGAGAACAGGAGCGTCTCTCCCCCGATCGTGACCGGCGAGGAGTGGACCTCTACGTCCCGGATCTCGCCGGACGCGAGCCGGTGTTCGAACAGAAACCGGTTGCGATCCCCGCGGTGGGCGCGCTCGCGTTCGCGGGCGACTTCCTCGGGGGCCCGGCAGTTGATCTCCCCGATCGACATCCCGTCGAGGCGGTCGGCGTCGTAGCCGTAGAACTCGACCGCGGACCGGTTGGCCCCCTCGATCCGTCCCGAGTCGGGATCGACGAGCAGCATCGGCGCGCTGTGTCGCTGGAACATCGCCCGGAAGCGTTCGGCCTCCTCGCGGAGTTCCGTCCGCCGCTGGCGGTACTCGGAAACGTTTCGCAACACCACGAGCGCGCCCGCGAGGCCGTCGATGGCGAGGGGGGTGACGCGGGCGTCGACGGGAAGGTGCCGCGGGAGAGAAGTGGCGTCGGGCAGCGTCGCCTCGATCTCGACGCGGCGTTCGCCGGCCCCAGAGCGGACGTCGTCGACGGCCGATTCGAGGTCGTCGAACCCCCGGTCGATGAAGGGATCGAGGGCGGCCAGCGGTTCCGACAGCAGGGCCTCGCGGGAAACGTCGAGGACCTCCAGCAGCCGCTGATTGGCGTACGAGAGCCGCCGGTCCGAGTCGACGGCGAAGAGCGCGTCGGAGAGGCTATCCAGGAGTCCGTGTCCGTCGATCCGATCGCGCTCGCCCGGCATCGTCGATACTCCGAGAACGGCACCCGACGTACTAACCCTTGTCGGGCGTATCGGGGACCGATTCGGGCGCCGGCGTCGCGGTGGGGTGGGTCAGGCCGGCTCCAGGGTGACCGAGAAGGAGACGCCCTCGCGGTGGGCGTCCGGCTCGTCGGGGAGGTAAGTCCCCTCGTTGCCGCAGTCGGTGACGAGCGGGCAGACGGAACGCTCCGGGGGCCACACCGCCTCGACGCCCTCGAGGTCGGTCCGGACGGTCGTCTCCTGGCGGTACGTGAGCGTCCCGCCGTCGGGTTGGACGAGCGTCACCGTCAGGACGACGGTGTCCGTCCCGCCGACCCGGACGGAGGGGTCGGCGTCGGCCGCCGTCAGGCGGGCCGCGTCGCGGTCGATCGACCACGGCACGGTGATCGACTCGCCGGGGTCGGCGACCCCGTACTCCGAGCTCGCGCCCGCCTCGTTCTCGAGGCGGACGGTCGCGCGCGTGACCCGCGGCGGGACGCCGACGACGGTCTCGCCGTCCAGCGTCTCGCCGCGGCGGATCTCGAGCGCCTCGAGTTTCGGCCTGACGTGTCGGTCCGCGTTCGGCGTCCACTCGCCCTGGTAGGCGTAGCGGTAGCGCGTCCGATCCGGATAGGCGTCGAGGACGGCGAAGTCGTCGTCGGGGTCGCGATCGAGCGCGTAGACGACACCGCCGTCGAGGCCGCCGTCGTTGCGGAGGTACTGGAAGGGGTGGTTCTGCCAGTCGCCGTACGGCGTCGGCAGGAAGACCAACGCGTCCTCGAGGTCGGCCGTCTCGACCGGCTCGTATGCGGTCTCGTACTTGTCGGCGTAGGACGCGTTCCGGTCGAGCGGGGTCGAGACGGCCGCGGCCGCGGCGACCGACGCGCCGACGAGGCTCGCGAGGACGACGAGCGCGACCGCGACGCGGGCGGCCCGCCGCGAGCCGCGGCGCTCGATCGACGATCGGAGGGCCGGAAGCCCCCGGTCCCACCCGACGACGACGGCGAGGGCGGCGAACACCGAGAGGGGCGCGAGCAGGTCGAAGTGATAGAACGGGCCGAACTGCGAGACGAGGCCGTCGGTGGGGTCCGACATCGTCGCGAGGACGTTGTAGTTCCCCCAGAAGGCGAGGTTACCGATCGCGACGGTCGCGAACAGCCCGGCGAGGGCCAGCCCCGCCCGGCGCTCGAAGGCGTCGCCGCCGTCGCCGCCGTCGATCCAGCGGCGGGCGGCGATCGCGAGGCCGACGAGGGCGGCCGCCGTTCCGACCGGTCCCGCGACGAACCACCGCGTCGCGAGATAGCGGAGGACGTAACCGTTGGCCGTCAGCGCCAGCTCAGGGGTGTAGGTGACCGAGTGGCCGAGTATCTCTCGGGGGCCGAACCCGGGGCCGTCGGCGGGGGCGAACGCCTCGTAGGGGAACACGAGCGCCGACCCGGTCATCCGGGCGTTGTACGCCAGCGTCACGCCGACGAACGCGAGGCCGACGAGCGCGGTGAGGCCCTGCCTCCGGACCGGACCGGTGAGCGAGACGCCGTCCGCGGACACCGACCGCGCCAGCGAGTAAAGCGCGTGGGCGACGAACGGGGCCGCAAACAGCACCGCGGTGTAGGGCCGGGCGAAGAAGGCGGCTCCGATGGCGATGCCGGCGACCCCCGCGGCCGCGGTCGAGCCCTCGCGGACGCCCCGCAGGTACGCGACGGCGAACAGCAGGTTCAGCGCCGTCGTCGGTGCGTAGGGCAGGAACACCGACGTCGTCACGAGCGCCAGCGGCGAGGCGGCGAAAAGCGCCGCGGCGACGGCACCGACCCGGCGGTCGAACACCGCCGCCCCCAGCAGGTACGTGAGCCCGGCGTTGGCCGCGGCGACGGCGGCGAGCGTCACCCGCGGTTCGCCGAAAAGCGCCATCGAAACCGCGAACAGCGCCGCCGGAACCGGGGTGTACTTCGGGTAGAGACGGCCGCCGTCCTCGATGAAAAACCACGGCCGGAACGCGCCGGCCAACTCGCCCGCACGGAGTTCGAGTTGCCCCTCGAGCAGCAGCGCCGCCTGCAACAGGTAGACCCCCTCGTCGTGGTTGCTCGAGTGGTACGCGAACACCGTCGTCGAGACGACGAAGACGGCGACAGCAGCGGCGACGGCGACCGCGACGGCCGCGAACCGCGGGGCGTCGAGGCGGCGGTGCGCGGCTCGGACGGCCGCCGAGACCCGCCGTTCGAGACGCTTTCGGGGGGGCGTCACGCTGTCGCGGTCAGAGCGCGCCGACGTCGCGCATGAGTTCGACCGTCGGTTCGAGGTCCGAAAGCTGCGTGAGATCGATGTCGGGGACGTCGAGTTCGTCGATCGAGGGGAGGTCCCCGACCGGTTCGACGTCGGGGATCAGCGGGTACTCGAACGTCGAGGTGGCGAAGTAGTCTTGGGCCTCGGCCGACAGCAGGTGCCGGACGAAGCCGTTCGCGAGGCTCTCGTCGTCGGTCGTGTCGACGACGGCGGCGCCGGCGACGTTGAACATGGCGCCCGCGTCGCCGGAGGTGAACGCGGTCGCGATCGAGGCCCCGGGGTTGCCGTCGATGACGCGTTGGATGTAGTAGTGGTTCGTGAACGCGGCGTCGATCTCGCCGGCGGCGACCGCCTGGCAGGCGGCGAACTCGTCGGGGTACTCCGTGATCCCGGCCTCGAGAACGGCCTCGAGCCACTCGCGTGTCGCCTCCTCGCCCTCGATGAGCCGCATGGCGGTGACGAACGCCTGACAGGAGCCGTAGGAGGGAGCCCACCCGAGGTCACCGTCGAACGCCTCGGGGTAGTCCATGATGTCGTTCGGCACGTCCTCGGCCGCGAACGCGTCGGTGTTGTAAGGGATCGTCCGCGCCCGCCCGGAGGTCCCGATCCAGGTGTCGGTGTGGAACTCCTCGCGGACCATCTCGAGGACCGACTCCTCGAGCGCTCCCGTCCGCCCCTCGTCCGCGAGCGCGCCGAGCGCACCCGCGTTGACCGAGTAGAACACGTCGGCCGGCGAGCCGTCGCCCTCGTTGACGATCTGGTTCACGAGGTCGGTCGAACCGGCGTACCGGACGGTCAACTCGAGGTCGTCGTAGAGGTCGTCGATGTAGCTTATGAGATCGCCGACGAGGAACTCGCCGCGCCCCGAGTAGACGGTGAGTTCGCCCGACAGCTCCGGCATCTCGCTCATCGGCGTCCCGCCGGGGGCCCCCCGGCCCTCCCGGCCGGACCCGATCTGGCCGACCGGGGAGTCGGAGACGTTGCCGTTGCCGTTGCCGTCGAGCGATTCCGAACAGCCGGCGAGGCCGGCCGCCCCGAGCGCGCCCGCCGTCGCGAGAAACCGCCGTCGGTCCGTCAGTCGTCCGCGTGATCGGTCGTCAGTCATATTTTTTAGGTCCACCTAAACACATATATATTCGTCGCTTCAGCTGTCCACCGCTGCTGTCGTCCTCGCCGCCTCGAGCGCGTCGAGACAGTCGAGCCACTCGAGCATGTACTCGCCGACGTGGACGAAGAAGTCGCCGTTTCGGTACTCGTCGAACTCGCCGTCGGCGAGCCGCTGTCCCATCGCCTCGAAGACCGCCGCGTAGCGGTCGGCCGCCTCGTCGGACCCGGTGTCGTCCGGCTCGACGTCGTCGACGAGCGCCCAGAGGTGCTCGTTGAGTTCCAGGCCGGCGACCTCGTTGTGGAGGTCGTCGAACGTCGACCGCGGGGCCTTGTTGTGCTCACAGAGCGGACGGCCGTTGTAGATCCGCGCGCCGAGGAGGTCGCAGGCGCGCTTGAGGAAGACGCCGCTCCAGATGTCGTCGAAGCGACCGACGTCCCAGGCGTTGTCGTCCATCGGGAGCTGATAGAACGCGGGGATCACTTCGCGGCGGAACGCGAGGTTCATCGAACACACCGTGAGGTAGTTCCCGCGGGCGGCGACGAAGTCCCGCTCGAAGTCGGCCGCGGTCGTCCGCGTCTGGGCCTGCCCCTCCAGGTCGCCGTCCATCAGGATCCGAACCGCATCGAGGTCGGGGACGTTCGTCCACAGCCCCTGGGAGGCGACGACCTCGCCGGGGGCGACTTCGACGGTGTCGGTTTCGACGCTCTCGTTCATCGCCGAATAGGGATACCCGCGGGGGTACAGCCCGTGTTCGTCGGCGTTCTGGTAGAGGACGTTCACCCAGTGTTCGTCGGATCGGACCCGCTCGACCTCGCCGCCGAAGGCGAGATTCGCCATGTGGCGGCCGAAGTAGTCCTCGTCGTCGTGAGGGAGCGTGTCGTCGTCGATGAAGACGCCGTACTCGAACGACGGGTCGGCCCACATATACAGGAGTCCGAAGCTCGTCTCGGCGTGACTCGCGGCCGGAACGACGTGGGCGTACTCGGCGACCCCGTGGGTCTCGTACCACTCCTCGCGGCGCGTGCCGTCGAAGACGGCCCCCGCGACGTCGAGGTCGTCGAGCATCGCCCGCATCGCTTCGGTGTCACAGAAGTCCTCGGTGACGAGGACGAAGAACAGCCGATCGGTGTCGAAACCGTGCTCGCGCGCGTTCTCGACGTACGCTCGGACGCAGTCGTACTCCCGTATCGTCGGGACGATCACGCAGATGTCCCGCTCCGTTTCGTTCGGACGCGATTGCATTACGACCCTGTTTTTAGGATAGCCTAAAAAGCGTGCCGATCAGTCGTCGCCGCGCGCCTCGACGGGGTCGGCCGGGGCGGACGTCCGGAACGGCGACGCGCCGAGGGCGACCGCGGCGATCCCGCCGCCGGCGAGCGTGACCCCGTTTTTCAGCCCGTGATCGAGGACCGCCGCCGTCAGCGCCGTGGCCGCGGCGACGGGCGCGACGCCCGCGAGGAGGCCGGTGAACGCCGCCTCGTAGAGGCCGATCCCGCCCTGCGAGAGCGGTAACACCTTCGCGAGGTTGCCGACGCTGACCGCGAGGGTGCAGGCGGCCGCAAACGCCGGGAGCGACATCGCGACCGCCCCCGGCCCGCCCGTCAGCGCGGCGAGGACGAGCGTAGCCGTCAGGACGTCGAGGACCCACGCGAGCGCGCTCCAGACACCGATCGACCCGAGCGAGCGGCGATCGGCGGCGACGACGCGGACGGCGGCGCCGAACCTGACCGCCGCGTCGACGGCGCCCGAGAGCCGCGTTCCGTCCGCCCGCGTCCGGACGGCGGCGCCGAGCCTCGGGGCGACGCGGGCGGCCGCGACCGTCGCCGCCGACAGCGCCACCGTTCCGCCGGCGACCACGGCCGCGATCGTCGGCGCACCGGCCCCCGTCCCGCCGGCCGTCGCGATCGCTCGCCCGTCGAGGAGAAGCCACGCCGCGGCCACCCCGCCGAGGGCCGCGATCACCGCCAGATCGAAGATTCGCTCGACGGCCAGCGAGGCGACGCCCGTCGCGTACGGCACGCCCCGACGATCGTTGAGCAGGTAGGCGCGGACGCCGTCGCCGGCCCTGGCGGGGACGAGCAGGTTCGCGGATTGGCTCACGAAGACGGCCGCGGTGAGAAAGCCCACCCCGCAGCGGTGTTCCATCGCGGCGAGGACGTCCTCGTAGCGGCGGCCGCGGACGGGCCACGAGAGGGCGTAGACCGCGACGGCGACCGCGAGCAGTCGGCGGTCGGCCGCCCGGACCGTCCCGAGGAGCGTCGCCGGATCGAACAGCCGCGCCGCGACGACCGCGCCCGCACCGACGACGAGGAGCGTCCCGAGAACCGTCAGGCGCCCCCGGGTGATGATCCGGCCGTCTCCGTCTCCGGACGGTCGTTCGTCCATGCGTTGGTTCGTTTAGGTTTGCCTAAAACACTTAACGCTGCCGGTATTTGACGATCCGGACGCCCGCCCCGGGCCGCGGAACAGCCCTTTTGCGGCTACCGACTCCTCGGAGGCGTCTCCCGCGTCGGACGCTCGCCCGAAACACTCAAACTTGCCGCCCGGTTTCGATCGAATATGGCCCGAGACACAGCCCCGGAGATCACCGACATCGACGCCGAGTTCCTCTACCCCTCGGACGCCGACGTCCTCGAGATCTCGAACGACGGCGACGACGTTCGCGTTCGCCTGGCGGTGCCCGATCCCGAGACCGGCGACGGGTTGGTGCTCGAGGCCGTCGTCGAGTCGGTCGAGGAGGCCGACTTCGAGTTGCCGCTGGACGACGAGTACTACGACTAGGCCAGTTCGTCGATCCGGCGGACCCGGCGGTCGCCAACGACACAACAGCCCCGGCGCTCGTGGCCGTGCCGTTCGACGTGGGCCGCCTCGAGGCCGGCGTTCCAGGCCGCGCCGACGTCGCCGGGCGTGTCGCCGACGAGGACGCCCCGACCCGACTCCGCGCCGGCCGCCGACAGCGCCCGCCGGACCGGCTCCGGGTCGGGTTTCCAGCCCGTTTCGGCGTCACAGCACACGACGGCGTCGAACCAATCGCGGATGTCCAGCGCCGACAGCACCGGCTCGGTCAGGTACCGCTGGCAGTGGGTGACGAGCGCCGTCGGCGCCTCGAGGTCGCCGACGACGGCCGCGTCCCCGTGGAGGAAGGTCGCCTCGGCGCGCGCGATCGCGTCCTCCTCGTCGTGGAACACCGTCCAGAAGCGATCGGGGTCGATCCCCCACGCCCGGAGGTGCTCGCCGCGATCGCCGCCGAAGCCGTGCCAGAGCGTCTCGGCCTGCCGCTCCGTGAAGCCGTGGCCCAGTCGGTCCCCGACCCGACCCATCACCTCGTGGACGTAACCGGGGTCGACGTCGACCAGCGTGCCGTCGAGGTCGAACACCCACCGGTCGTAGGCGGCGCGGCTCATTCGGCGAGACGTAGGCGGTCCGCGATAAAGTGCGTTGCGGGCGGGCGTCGAGTCGTCGCGGGCTCTCGGCGCCCCGTATCGCGGCGCGAGACGCCTACGCCCCGTCGACAGTCGTCTCGTCGGCCGCGGACAGCTCGCCGAGGTGCTCGACCATCCCCTCGATGTCGTCGCGCTGTTGTTCGGTCAGCGCGGCGACGTCCTCGATCCGCGCCTCGATCTCGTCGGCGCGGTCGTCGAGGTCCTCGGTGGTCGCCGTGATCTCCTCGACGGAGGCGGCCTGGTCGTCGTTGACCGTCGCGACCTCCCTGATCCCGTCGGCGGCCTCCCGGGAGGCGTCGACGATCTCCTCGAGGGCCCCGAGGGCCCCCTCGATCTCCTCGCTGGCGCTCCGGACGCGCTCGTTGGCCGCCTCGGTGTTCTCGACGGTCTCGCGGGTCCCCTCCTGGATCGCGACGATCCGATCGGAGATCTCCTCGGCGTTGTCCTTCGTCTCCTCGGCCAGCGCCTTGACCTCCTCGGCGACGACCTCGAAGCCGTCGCCGGCCTCGTCGGCGCGGGCGGCCTCGATGGAGGCGTTCAACGCGAGGATGTTCGTCTCGTCGGCGATGTCGCTTATGACCTCGATCACCTCGTCGACGGCCTCCATCCGCGATTCGAGCCGCTCGACCGTCTCGACGAGGTCGTCGATCCGCCCGACGACGGCCTCCATCTCCTCGCGGGCGGCCTCGCCGGCGTCGGCCCCGTCTTCGGCGGCCGCCTCGGCGCGGTTCGCCGCCGAGGCGACCTGATCGGAGCTGGCCGCGACCTCCTCCATCGTCGCCGAGAGGCTCTGCATCTCGTCGTTGATCGACCGGAGGGCGTCGTTTTGCTCCGTGACTTCCTCGGTCGCCGTCGTCGCGTTCTCGGCGATCCGGTCGGCCGCCCCGGCGAGGCTCTCGATCTCGGCTGCGACCCCGTCGATCATCGCCTCCGTCGAGGCGGCGACGGCGTTGATCGCGTCGACGAGTTCGAGGATCTCGTCGTCGAGGACCGCGTGGGTCTCCGTGTGTTCGACCCGCGCCGAGAGGTCGCCCGACTCGAGGGCCTCGGTCGTCTCCGCCGCGCGGGCGACGAGGTCGGCCATCGCCTCCCGCCGGCGGACGACCTCGGTGTTGTCCTGCAGCAGTTGGATGACCGCCCGCAGCGAGCCGTCCTCGCGGATCGGGGTCGCGACCGAGTCGACGTACAGCGTCTCCCCCGCCGCGTTCTCGAGCTCCCGCTCGGCCTCGTAGGCGCGTTGGCCCCGGCCGGTTCGCTCGGCCCCGAACGTCTCGTCGGCCCGGTCGGGGTCCTCAACGACGGCGTCGGCGAGCGTCCGCTCGCGGTCGTCCCGGAACACCGCCCCCGCATCGGTGCCGCCGATCACCGACTCCCGATCGACGCCGCTCAACACCTCTAGCTCCTCGTTCCAGCCGACGACCCGGTGGTCGGCATCGAGGACGAACGCGGGTTGCGGCAGCGTATCGAGCAGCGCGTCGGCGCCGATGTTCACGCCCTCGCCGGCCGCCGCCCGGTCGCCGAGCGCCCCCGTCTCGGAGGGCCGTCGCATCGGCACGTCGTCCGCTGTTCCGGTGCCGTCGTCGCCGTCGTCGTCGGTGCCGTTTCGCCCCTCGGCGCTGCCGTCGCCGCCGCCCGCCCCCGTCCCGGCGGCCGCCTCAGCCGTGGTCGTCGTCCCGATGCCGAGCGCCGATAGAACCGAGTCACGTACTCCGGTCATGTGTATTTCTGTCGTCCCGAATCGGCGGCCCGTCGCCGCCGGATTGCCGCACAATCCACACACCGGTGTACGGGCCGGATTTGCAAGTCAAGCGGGTCGAACTCACCCCGAACAACGCGAGCAATCTATATATACCGGGACTGACGGGGGGCGGCCCCGCGGGATTCGAAGACGGATATAAACGCCCGACGCGCCTACCACCCCGTATGGACGTACTCGGCGACGCCATCGCCCGCGACCGGCGCTCCGATCGGCCCGCCCTCGACGTGCCCGCCGTCGGCCGACACTACGATTATCGTCGGTTCTGTACGAGCGCCTGGAAGACGGGGAACTTCCTCCGCCTCCTCGGCGTGCGCGAGGGAGTCGGCGTCGCCGTCGCCGACGACCCGACCGCCGAACCCGTTTTGACGCTGTACGGGGCGGCGGCCCTCGGCGGGGTCGTGCGGTTCGGCCCGCCCGCCGAAATCGACGACGGGACGCGCGCGCTGGTCGTCCCCGCCGCCGACCTCGACGCCCACGCCGCCGGTCCGGCCACGAAGCGTGTCGTCTACGGCGATCCGCCCTCCGATCCCGCCGTCTCGTACTTCGAGCGCGACGTCTGGAGCGAGAACCCGACGGAGCCGCCGAGCCCCCCCACACCGGCGGACCCGCTGCTCCGGGCGGACGGGAACCGGTACAGCCACGGCGACGTGATGTCGGCGGCGCGATCGGTCGTCGACGATCACGGGATCGGCCCGGACAGCGCCGTCGCCGTTCGCGGTTCGTTCGCCTCAGCGGCGGTCGTCGTGGCCGGCCTCGTCGCGCCCATCGTCGCCGGCGCGCGGCTCTCCGTCGGTCCCGAAAGCGAGGGGGACCTCGTCGTCGGCGGCGACGACGACGAGGTCGGCGCGCTCGGCCTCCGGTAACGCGAGGGGGCGACTCACGCGCGTCGCCGGGCGCGGACGTGCGACGCCCCGACGACGACGGTGAGGACGACCGCGCCGCCGAGAAAGAACGCGAGGCCGGGGGGCATCCCGCCGGCCACCAGCCCATCGAGGACGGCCGAGAGCCCGTCGGCGCCCTCGGCGGCCGCGTCCTCGAGTTCGGGGACCGGCGTCGCGGTCGGCTCCGGGACGGGCTCTTCGACCGCTTCGGGAGTCGGCCCCGGAGCGGGCGTGGCTTCGGGCTCCGGCGTCGGCGTGTCGGACGGGGCGTCGAACGCGCCGACGTCGTCGTCGCCGGGGGTCGGTGTGGGGGTCGACTCGGGGGCGGGCGTCGGCTCCGGGTCCGGGGGGGCCGTCGGCCCGGCGTCGCCCGACTCGGCGCCGGGAGCGACGTCGTCCCCGCCGAACAGCGCCTGGATCACGGCACCGCCGATCCCGAGCGCGAGAAAGCCGGCGAAGAGCCGCGAGAGGGCCGCCCGGAGCCCCGAGGCGCGCTCCGGTTCGCCCGCGAAGATGACGAGCGGGCTGTCGGCGGGGCCGTAGACCGACATCTCTCTGCCCTTCTCGGAGTAAGCCGTCCCCACGACCTCGATCGCGCCGGCGTCCTCGAGCTTTTCGAGGTGGTACTGGGCGTTCTGCAGGGAGGTGTCGACGCGGTCGGCGAGTTCACCGGGCGGGGCGGGATCCTCGTGGAGCGTCGCCAGGATCCGGCGGGCCGTCGACGAGGAGAGGGCGGCGATCAGTTCGTCGGCCGCCTCGCTGTCGAGGCCGACGACCCGCGGGTCGCCGTCGGGGGAGACGTCCGGGCTGGAGGGCAGGAGGCTCATCGACGGGGCGTATCAACCCCGCGGTGATGAGTTTTTATCACTGGTACCGGGGGACGCGGAGCTACGGCAACAGGAGCGACAGCCGGGCTGGCGCGGAGCCGAGGCCGCCGGCCCGCTCCGAGCCGGCGCCACTCCACGCCCCGGAACCGGGCCCGTCCGACGCCCCGAAACGATTTTCACCAGGGGGTGCAAGGACCGGATATGACAGTTCCCGCCACCGTTTCCCCGGGTGTCGGCGCTCCGGTGTCCGCAGCCGTCAACGCCGCGGCGTCGCCGTTCTTCGGCGTCGATCCGGTGTTGGTGGGGATCATTCTGGTGCTCTTGCTCGTCGTCTTCGCGCTCTTTTTGTTCGTCCGGAAGACGCTGGTCAGCTTTTCCGAGGGGATGCGCGACGGCAGACGGAAGTGATCGTGATCGAAGAGCGCGGCGAGGATCTACGGACGCAACGCTGTCGGAGCTACTCCTCGATGTCGATCGCGGGGCGCGACGGTTCGGCCTTCGCCGCCACGTCGTCGGGGGCCTCGAAAGCGGCGAGGACGCGCACCTCGGCGTCGAACTCCCGCTCGATCAGCCAGGCGGCGGCCTCGAGCGCGTCGCGTTCGGCGTCGGGGTCGAGCGTCCGCTGGAGCGCCTCGCGGTTCTCCTGGAGCGTCTGGCCGTAGGCGGCGGCCGCCTCGCCGTGGCGTTTGATCCCGTCGCGTTCCATCAACGCCCCGATGACGTTCGGCGCGTCGCTGTCGATGGCGACGTTCAGCGCCTCGTGTTTCCACGCGGGCGTGACGACGATGTCGATCCGCTCGGGGTCGTCGATGCCCGCGACGTCGACGATCTGGCGGACG
>Ga0209945_1000580_pt1 | contig 13328 bp, 15 predicted proteins | sample SalPonR2_A_D2_MG_FD_185703 | JGI IMG/M metagenome (GOLD analysis project Ga0209945, IMG submission 185703) | Salt pond soil microbial communities from South San Francisco under conditions of wetland restoration - Salt Pond MetaG R2_A_D2_MG... ...
CACCGCCACCGCCACCGCCGCCACCGCCGACACAGCCGCCGAGCGCCGCGGCGCCGCCGCCAGCGATCAGATGTTTTAGATACTTTCGTCGTTGGATGTCGTCCATCATGGTAGACAGTAACATAATAGGACTTCCGAACTTTAATTTTTTGTTTTGGATCCGAGACGATTGCCCCGAGACCACGTGACGGGCCACACGAGGCGTCGACGGTCGGCGTTCGGTGGCCGTCCCCCCAATAACCACCGGACATGGTGGTTGTATGGACGGGTTGACAGAAAATGTTAATAATTGGTGTCCAAACAGTGTATTTGCAATGGCCACAAACGCTGACTATCCGGTCGAACATCCACTCGACCCACTTGCGCCGGGCGAGATAGACACGGCCCGAGAGGTACTCGCGGCCGAACAGAGCCTCTCGGACGGGGCTCGGTTCATCGAAATCGTCCTCAACGAACCAGACAAGGAGGACGTCCGAGCCTACGAGAACGACGGCGCCGCCGTCGACCGTGAGGCGAGCATCGTCATCCGTGACAAGGACGAGAAGACGACGTACGAAGGCGTCGTGTCGCTAGACGACGAGGAGGTCGTTCGCTGGGAGGAACTCCCGGACGCACAGCCCCGCATGGTCGGCGAGGAGTTCGTCGAAGTCGAGGAACTCGTCACGGAGAACGAGGAGTTCCGTGAGGCTGTCAGGAAGCGCGGCGCCGACCCGGACCTCGCCATCGTGACCGCGTGGTCCGCCGGTCACGACTTCGTGCCACAGGACATCGATCCGAGCCGTCGACTCGCCCACGGCGTCGCGTGGGTCAAAGGGAGCGAGGAGGAACGCGGTGCGAACGCGTACAACCGACCGCTCTCGGGCATCCATCCGTGGGTCGACCTCGACGAGAAGGAGGTCATCAAAGTGGTCGACACCGGGGTCATCAACCCCGACGTCGTCAACAACATGGATACCTACCACTACCGGGCCGAGAACCGGGACCTCCGCGAGGACCTCAAACCCTACAACGTCGTACAGGACGAGGGGCCGAGCTGGGAGGTCGACGGGCGGGAGATCACCTGGCAGAACTGGCATATGCGGGTGAGCTTCAACCACCGCGAAGGGCTCGTCATCCACGACGTCGGCTACGAGGACGACGACGGCGAGGTTCGGAGCATCATCAACCGCGCGTCGTTCCCCGAGGTGGCGACGCCGTACAACGACCCCGACCCGAACCACTACTGGAAGACGCCGTTCGACGTCGGCGAGTACGGCATCGGTCGGCTCGCCAACTCGCTGACCGAGGGGTGTGACTGTCTGGGGTACATGCACTACTTCGACGCCGTCCTCAACGATCCGGACGGGAACCCCACGGTCATCGAGGACGCCATCTGCCTCCACGAGGAGGACTACGGCCTCCTCTGGAAACACCACGACTGGCGCGAGGGCGACGACGAGATTCGGCGGAACCGCCGGCTCGTCGTCTCGTTCATCAGCACCATCGGGAACTACGACTTCGCGTTCTACTGGTACTTCTATCAGGACGGCGGCATCGAGGGACAGGTGCGCCTGACGGGTTGTAACGCCACGGGACCGATGCCGCCGGGCGAAACAGAGACCGGCACCGCGGAGATGGTCGGTCCGGACCACAAGTCGATGATCCACCAGCACGTCTTCACCGCACGTCTGGACTTCGACATCGACGGCGTCGACAACTCCATCCGCCAGGTCGACCTGGAACAGGTGCCGTACGGTGCCGGCGGGTACGACCCCGAGGAGAGTCACGCCGAACCCACCCGGGAACACCTCAATCGCTACGGGCAGGCCGCCTACGCGAAACGGCAGAAGTACGAGACGGAATCCGAGGCGTCCGCGCTGACGAACCCCCACACCGGACGGTACTGGGAGATCATCAACGAGAACGTGATCAACGACGCCACCCAGCAGCCGGTCGGATATCGGCTCCGCCACAAGAACGGCGACAACACCGCGTTCGCCCCCCTCGAGGGCTCCTCGGACATGGAGCGTCTGGGGCTCGCCGGCCAACACCTCTGGACGACCCAGTACGACGACGACGAAATCTACCCCGCGGGTGAGTATCCCAACCAGAACCCCGGCGGCGAGGGGCTCACCGAGTGGGTCGAGCAGGACCGTTCCGTCGAGAACGAGGACATCGTCGTCTGGTACAACCTGAACCAGACGCACGTCTGCACGCCCGAGGACTGGCCGATCCTTCCCGCGAAGATGATGTCGTTCAAACTCGAACCGGTTCACTTCTTCGAGGAGAACCCCTCGATGGACGTGCCGCCGGAACACGCCATCCGCGACATCGAGAAGTGGAAGACCGAGAACCAGGAATCGCTCGTCAGCGACGACGACTGATCGCCTGACCGGGGCGTTTTTTCTCGCCGGACGCTCGCTCGGTGAGCGACCGTCGCCGTCGAACTACCCGAGCAGTCGCCGGAAGTTGATGATCGTCCGGATGGCGGTCGACTCGGCGTAGCTCAGGCCGTTCGACTCCCAGCCGAACGTCGGTTTGACCTGCTCGTCGACGATGCGAGGGGTCAGTTCGGGGTGGTACTGAACCGTCCACACGGGCGCGGACCGATGTCGCGTCGCGAAGTTCCGACAGTGCGAGGCGGTCCCAATTCGTTCCATACCCGCCCCTAGCTCGACGACGTGATCGCCGTGCAGGACGGGGACGACCGGATCAACACAGTCGAACAGCGGGTCGTCATCGTCGAACTCGCCGCGGACGAGTCCGGCGGTCAGCGTCCGCGATTCGACCGTCCCGCCGAGCGCGTCGTTGAGGATCTGGTGGCCGAAGCAGATGCCGAGCGTGGGCGTCTCCCGCTCGACGAGTTCCGCGACGAGGTCGCGCTCCGCGTCGATCCATGGATGCTCGGCCGCCTCGTAGACGCCGGCGGAACTACCGGTGATGAGCGCGGCGTCGATGTCTTCGAGCGGCGGGGGCGTCTCGCCGTTCGGCACGTCGACGACGGTGACGTCGGCGAAATGCGTCGCAATCTCGTCGGTCAGGCACGTGTACGCCGAGTCGATGACGTTGTCGAGGACGACGACAGTCATCAGAACTCGTCCCCGTACTCCGCCAGTTCCCAGTCGCTGACGTGTTGCTGGTAGCGGTCGAACTCCTCGCGTTTGATCTTGAGATACTCCTCGACGAGCGTCTCGCCGAGGGCGTCACGGAGCACGTCGTCTCCCTCCAGGGCGTCGAGCGCCGAGACGAGCGTCCGCGGAAGGCGCTCGTGGCCCTCCTCGTACGCGTTGCCTACCGTCGGCTCGGGGGGTTCGATCCGGTTGCGAATGCCGTCCAGTCCCGCGGCGAGCGTCGCCGCGAGGGCGAGATACGGGTTGGCGGCCGTATCGGGCGAGCGGAACTCGATGCGGGTCCGGTCCCCGAGTTCGGGTGGAATCCGGAGGTTCACCGATCGGTTGTCGCCCCCCCAGGCCGTGTTGCAGGGCGCCCAGAGGCCCGGAATGAGTCGTTTGTATGAGTTGACGGTCGGGTTGCAGATGGCGGTGAGTGCGTCCAGATGCTCGATGATCCCGCCGACGAAATGGACGGCATCGGCCGATAGCCCGGCGTCGGCCGGCTGCTGACCGGTCGGGAACGTGAGGTGTCGATCGGTGCCCGCAAACAGGTTCTCCTCGCCGTCGGTGTCCCAGAGGCTCACGTGAAAGTGCATCCCGTTGGCGTCCTCGCCGGAGTGTGGTCGGGGCATCATCGTCGCCTCGCACTCGTACTGGCGTGTGACCGCGTTGAGCATGTGCCTGAACAGCACGACGCCGTCGGCCGTCGTGACGGGGTCGTCGTACTCGAGGTTCACCTCGTACTGTCCGGGTTGGGACTCCTGGTGGATGCCGATGACCGAGTACCCCGCCGCTTCCAGCGCGTGTGTCCAGTCCCGAATCATATCGGACGCCTGATCCAGCGCGTCGAGGTCGTAGGAGCTACGGCCGTTGAACGGCTCGAACCCGTCGTCGGTCGGCGTGAGAAGCGAGAACTCCGGCTCGACGCCGACCTTCGGAACGTATCCGGCCGCCCGGCACTCGGCGACGAGACGCTGCAGGAGACTCCGCGTACAGAGGGGCTGTTCGGCCCCGGAGACGTCTGACAGATCGGAGAAGACGAGCCCCACGCCGTCGTCCCAGGCCGCCGGGACGAGCGTGTCGTCGTCAGGGTACGCGACCATGTCGCCGCCCTCCGCCGGATAGGCGGGGTCGGCCACGAGCCCCGGTTCGAGCGTGAACTCGGCGACGCTGTTGGCGAACCCTGCCCCCTCCGCGAGCAGATGGTCGTACTCGTCCGCCGGAACCGCCACGCCGCGTGGGATTCCGTTCAGATCCGTCCACACCAGATGAATCCGTTCGAACTCGTCGGCAGTACGCTGTGTGTTCATCCTAATCAATCCGAACGTGGCCGGGCAGAATAAATAAAACTACGCGATTGCGAGGGCGGACCGCGGGGTCACAGGATCATCCAGCCCCCGTCGACGAACAGCGTCTCTCCGGTCGTGTACGACGCGCCGTCGCTGGCGAGAAACAGCGTCGCGTCGGCGACGTCCTGTGGCGTGCCGGGTCGCTCCATCGGGATCGGTTTGACGAGTTCCTCCCGATCGGACTCGTCCTGGTACTTCTCGGAGTATCCCTCGTACAGCTCCGTCGGAACGATGCCGGGGGCAACGGCGTTGACGCGGATGTCGTCCCCGGCGAGCTCCAGCGCAGCCCCGCGCGTGATCATCTCGACTGCCCCTTTGGTCGCCTCGTAGTGGACGAGCCCCCCCTGGGCGACCCGGGAGCTGATCGACCCCACGTTGACGATAGCGCCGCCGTCTCCCTGCATCTTCAGCGCGGCGGCCTGACAGCCGAAGTAGACGCCTTTGACGTTGACCCCGTAGTGGGCGTCGAGCGTCGCCTCGTCGGCGTCGAGGAACGGAACGTCCTCGAAGATGCCCGCGTTGTTCACCAAGACGTCGAGTCCGCCGTATTCGTCCGCCTCGTCGACGAGCGAGACGAGTGCGTCCGGGTCGCTCACGTCGGTCTCGACGAACGCCGCGTCCCCGCCCGCCTCACGAATCCGCTCGTGTGTCGGCGTGTCGCCGATCTTGGGATCCGGGCGGAGGTCACCGTTGATCACCGTCGCGCCGGCATCACCGAACGCGAGCGCGATGGCACGGCCGATACCGGAGCTTCCCCCGGTGACGACGACCGTCTTCTCGTCGAAGTGGTAACTTACATCACTCATGCTCGTTGATGCCGAACCGGACAAGAAAAGCGTTCGGATCGATCCCCGCGGAGGTTGCGCCGAATCCACGCTGGATTGCGGGACGCCGCGCGATCCGACGCGTGTCGACCGACAGCGCCGATCGTAGTTCATCACGATTGAACTGCTGTGATCGGGGTATCGGTCATCTTCGGGGGAAGTCACCGTTACTACTTTCGTACACAGGAGTTAGGATGTACTGTGCTTTCGAAATCATGGTTGGCTACGGTCGACTCGCATTCCGGAGTTCAACAGGATTCAACGGTATAGGTTCAAAATCTTTTTCCGAATAGATTCGAGCGCGGCCCGGAGTAGTATCATCCTGAATCGAAGCCAGAGATACCACCGGTATGTGAACTACTACGGCAATCAACTTAATAAATCAAAATTCAACGTCATTGAACGGACTACTCACTGTGTCTGAGATGCCCGGATAGGAACGTACGGTTCGACGGTGGAAACGGTTTCGATCCAGTCCAACGGCACGTGTCGCCCCCGACGCAAGGGGGTCCTGCCGTGGGGTAGATTTTAAACATACGGGGATCCAATTCAACACACATGAACGAAACAGGTGAATCGAAGCGGATCAAGGCCTGCGAACGAACGCTCAAGATCCTCGATACGCTTGCCGAACTCGACGGTGCCACCGGAACCGAGGTGGCGGCGGAGACTGGGTTGCCCAAAAGCACCGTCCACTACCACCTCAAGACGCTCGAGGACCAGGAGTACGTCGTGAAAGACGCCGACGGAACGTACCTACCGGGGCTCAAGTTCCTCACGGTCGGGCACGATCGGGTCGATCAGATGTCCCTCTATTCGGCCGCCAAGCCGGAGGTCGATCGTCTGGCAGAGGAGACCGAAGAGATGTGCATCCTGATGTGCGAGGAGTACGGATACGGGTTCTATATCTACTCAAGCAGCGGCGAGAAGGGGGTCGAGTTCGATGCGGAAGGGAGCCGAAAACTCCTCCACGACAACGCCCTGGGCAAAGCGATTTTGGCGTATCTCCCCGAAGAGCAGGTGCGGCGGATCATCGACCGGCACGGACTGCCGGCGACGACCAAACACACCGTCACCGCCGAGGAGTTGCTGCTGGAGCAGTTGGACGAGATTCGGGAGAGCGGCGTCGCCTTCGATCGGGAGGAACAACTGGACGGCCTCTCCTGTGTCGCGGCACCGATCAAACGCTACGTCGACGGGGATCAGGAGAGCGTCTACGGATCGGTCAGCATCGCCGGGCCGGCGAGCCGATTCCAGGGCGACTACTTCGAGGAAGAACTCGCCCGACTCGTCTCCGACGCGGCGAACATGATCGAGTTGAAAATTCAGGAGTACTGAACCGGCGGGCGAACACGCGGGGCCGAACGACACCACAAATTTTCTAACAACGTTATGTCTGTTACGAAGATGGGAGCGATCAGCCGAAGCGAGGCCGGAAGAGGCGAGTGGTCACCCCCCAGCCTGAAGTATTTGAATATTGGTAGTTACGTTATTTTCCAATTTTGTTGGTAAGTTTGGCCTGCGGCCACCGGTATCGTGAGCGCTACGCATAGATATGACGCTTTAGTCCGTCTGGACTCGTTTCTTTGGCGATGAGCGATCCGAGTTCCGAATAGGGTCGTTCGGATCGACGAACGCGTGTGCGGCGGCGGAATGTACCGATCATCGTGAGATTACGACCACATCGAACGGCGTTCTGGTGTGTTCGATATCGACGTTTTTTGGCGTTTCAAGCGTTTTATCCGAACATCAGACTTCCGCAGTCTCCCCCTAACGTCGACTATGACGGCCGGCTTCCGCGTCAGCTGACGGCCGCGCACGACTCCAATGGCAAATCAAAAATATAAACACTCAGTGTATGTCAATATTTGATATAGTCGTCGATAAGCATCCGTATCACGCCGAGTGAGCCCTCGCAGTCGCTCGGCTGCGACCGACCCGTCTCGGTGGCGGGGCGTTACCTGCTCGCTCACGGGCCCATGTCGTCTTCCCGACTCGAACGGTGGAACGACTTTCCCCCTCGCGGGAAGGGGACAGCTCGAGCGTCGGGGAAATCAGCGAATTCGAACGTACCGCGCCGAGCGGAGCGAGGCGCGGTTCACTGCTGGCGAACGAAGTGAGCCAGCAGGGGTTTTCCCAAGGAGCGGTTTCCGCAGCGAGCGAGGAAACCCGACGCAGCAGAAAGCGGGTGCATGCCGCCTCCCCGATTTGAACTTCCGAAAGACTCGCCGGCGCTCGTCTTTCGACTTCCCGCTCACTGCGTTCGCGGGAAGGGGGACAGCTCGATCTTCAGTCAAGCCGTAGCTACTTCGAATGGAAACCGCGGAGAATTCGGATGCCGCCTCCCCGATTTGAACGGGGGACAGCTCGATCTTCAGTCGAGTGCTCTCCCAGTCTGAGCTAAGGCGGCGCAGTTCTGACGAGGAGGATGGCAGGCAAAAGGATTTCGGAACACAGTGGGGCGATCACGGCACGTCGCGGTGCTCGGTGAAGACGCACGTCCCGTTGACGGTGCGGACCGCCGTTTCGACCCGGACGACGCCATCGTTGCCCTCGATGCGCGCCGCGTCGAGATAGCCCACCTCGACAGTGCGCGTCCGCGTCACCGTCGCCCCCGCAGCGAGTCGGCCCACGTCCGACCGACCCTGCCAGACGAGGCTGCCGTCGGTCGTGATTCGCGTCGTGACCGACACGTCGCGGGCGGGCGCCGCGCCGCCGTTCGACAGCGCGACAGTCACCGCACGGCAACGAGTACTACAGGCCTCGATGGACCGAACCCGCATGGTGATCATCGGCGTGGATTCGGCCGCCGCCTCCGTGTCCGTTGCCGCCGTCGTCGGCGCCGCCGTCGGGCTCCCACCGCCGCTCGTCCCAACCGCGACGGCCACGAACAGTACCACTGCGAAACCGCCGAGCAGGGCGATATCGCCGCAGTCAAGCGACGGAACCGTATCTACTGCGGTCGACGCATCCCCGGTGTCGGCGCTCCCGGTGTCCGTCCCCGAAAGTGGTCGCTCGTCGTCCCACGAAGCCATAGTCCGGCGGTGGCCGTCGGCGCGGATAGCTCTGATGACCCCGACGAGAGCCTTTTGTCACAGCACGACAACAATCCACATGGAAGAGTCGTTCGTCTGCCCCATCTGCGAACACGAGTGTAAGACCCGGAACCACCTGCGCGAACACCTCCACGACCACCACCACAAAAGCGACATCATCGATCGGTATCTGGCGGAATTGGACGAGTGAGTCCGTATCGACTGGCGACCGCGGGTGGTGCGCGGCCCTGGTCGTGGAGTCGTGTTCGGTGGGTCGCACGTACACGGCGTGGAGTGGCGCGCGGACGAACTCGAGACGGTAGCGCAGGGAGCCGACTGAAACGGGAAGCTCACACCGTCAAACGGAAGTCCGAACACCGGGTGGCCGAACGAAATCGCAACCCTCGGCGACTGATCGCCGTCCGCTAGCGCACGGCCGAGAGAGGCTATCCGGCGGACGCGCTGGACATCCCGTAGGTTCTCGGATACCGTGGCAGTGCGAGGGTCGTCGCGTGTCTGCGACGCGCGAAGACTGGGGGACTCGTATGAGTCACGCCGGAAGCCGATACACGTCGAACTCGGTCCCCGTGCCGGCGTCGCGTTCGGCGGCGGCCGAGAGCGCGTCGCGAGCGAGCGCCGTCGTCTCGTCGAGGGTCGCGTCGGGGTCGTGGCCCGCTTCGAGGGCGCCGAGGGCCACCGACGCGCCGCTCCCGAACGCCGCCACGTCGTCGGTAGTGACGCCGCCGTCGGCGGTGACGCCTCGGAGGCACGGCCCGTCGTCGCCGGGGGCGGCGAGAACAGTCGACGCGTCGAACTCGTCGGCGAGGTCGCTCGCCAGACGGGTGAACGGGTCGATCCCGAGGTCGCCGCGTTCGGTGCGGTAGGCGCGCACGTCGCCGGAGAGGCGGTCGGCGAATCCGTCTACATCCGCGGCCATGACGGCGGCGCCGACGCGCCCGAAGTCGAAGACGTGTCGGCGGGATCGGCTGCGAACCTGTCCCTGACTCACCGCCACGCGGTCGCCCGCGAGGACGACGCCGCCGGCACACGCCACGCCGAGAACGGTGCTCATAGGGGGAGAGTGGGCGGGAAGACGGGTAGGGATGTCGCCTACCCGACGAGGTCGGCGACCAGTTCCTCGGGGTCGAACCGATCGAGGTCGTCGTACCCCTGTCCGGTGCCGAGAAAGAGGACGGGCTTGCCGGTCACGTAGGCCACGGAGATGGCGGCGCCGCCCTGCGAGTCGGCGTCGGCTTTCGTCAGCACTGCGCCGTCGATTTCGGCGGCGTCGTCGAACTGCTTGGCGCGTTCGACGGCGTCCTGCCCCGCGACCGCCTCGTCGACGAAGATAGTGAGGTCGGGAGCGACGACGCGGTCGATCTTCTCCAACTGCGCCATGAGGTCGCTCGAAGTGTGCAGGCGGCCGGCGGTATCGCCGAGGACGACGTCCACGTCGTTGGCCTCGGCGTACTCCACGCCGTCGTAGATGACGGCCGCGGGGTCGCCACCCTGTTCGTGGGCGATCAACCGCTTGCCGAGCGCCTCGGCGTGTTCGCGGATCTGCTCGTTCGCGCCCGCACGGTAAGTATCACCGTTGGCGAGCACCGAGGAGTAGCCCCGCTCCTCCAGATACCGGGCCATCTTCGCGATGGTCGTCGTCTTGCCGACGCCGTTGACGCCGGTGAAGACGATGGTGACGGGTTTGTCCGCCTCGGCGATGCGGGCCTCGAAGTCGAACTGGCCGACGCTGATCACGTCGAGCAGTGCGTCCCGGAGGGCGTCGGCGACGAGATCGCCCGTACTCGCCATCTGGGATTTGGTCTCGCCGATCAGACTCTCCCGGAGGTCGTCGAGGATGGCCTCGGCGACGCCCATCTCCACGTCGCTTTCCAGAAGGGCCATCTCGAGGTTCCAGAGCGGATCTTCGAGGTCGTCCTCTTCGAGGACGACCTTGCCGGTGGCGAAGGCCTTGGCTCGCTGGAGGCGACCGGGTCCGGAGTCGTCCGAGCCGTCAGCGTCCGCCGTGGATTCGGATTCGGGCTCCGACTCGGCGACCGGTTCGGCGTCGGCCTCCGGTTCGGCGTCGGCGGCGTCGGCCTCCGGTTCGGCGTCGGCGGCGTCGGCCTCCGGTTCGGCGTCGACCTCCGACTCGGCGTCGGCGGCGTCGGCACTCTCTTCGACGTCGCTCCGGAAACTGTCCAGCTTCTCTTTCAGTCCGTCGAACATCGGCGTTCGCTACTCGTCGCCCTGCTCCTGCTGTTGCTGGAGCTGCTGCATCTGCTGTTGCTGCATCTGCTGTTGCATCTGCTGGGCCTGCTGTTCGATCTCGCTGCTCTCGGCTTCGAGTTCGGAGATTTCGTCCTGCACGTCGTCGATCCGGTCGTCGAGGACGCCCTTCTTTCGTTCGAGCGCGTCGACGGCGCCGTCCTGGTCCTGTTCGGCCGCGTAGCCGCCACCGAGGTCGACGATCACCTCGTCGATGTCCTGGACCTCCGCGCGGAGGTACGCGCCGCCGCCGAGCGGGACCTGCACCGTGGAGCCGCTGTCGAGCGTCTCGATGGCCTCGATAGCCTCGTCGACCTCGTTCTGACGGGTCCGGAGGCCCTCGATTTCGCTTTCCAGCTCCTCGATCTCCTCGTCGATCGCTTCGAGTTCCTGGGAGAGCTGCTGAAGTTGCTGCTGACCGCCACCACCCATCATGCCGCGCTCACCTCGCTGATCTCGACCTGCGTGCGCTTGAGGCCGTGCTCGCTGCCGAGCTGTGAGAGCGTGTGCTCGCGCGCGACGTTCTCGTTGGGTGCGTCGATCGTCTTTTCGAAGTCACGGTGACCGAGTCGATCCTGAAAGCGCCCGCTGACGACGTACTGACTCATGTACTGGAGGGTCGTGAGGAAGCGGGAAGTATCTTCCTACTCGATGTAGCCGAGCGTCTCCTCGATGCGACCCAGTTCCGGGCCGGTGGTGTCGGTGCCGACGACGTAGCCCGAATCGTTGGCGACGAGGCCGGAGCCGACCAGCGGCGCACCGTAGTTGACGGTGCCGATGTCGGCGCGCACGTCGAGCACGTCCTCGATGGCCTCCAGCTCCGGTTCCCGCGATTTCGGGTGACAGAGGACGCCCTCGTTGGTTGCGACGGCGGCGGTGCCGACGGTGCGCACGTCGGCGAGGTCACCGCGCTCGACGGGCACGTCGAGCGCCGACTTGACGGCTCGAACGGCCTCCCGGCTCAGATCCGGGTGGACGTACGCCCCGTAATCGTTCGCGAGAACGACGTTGCCGGCGGCGTTGATGCGGCCGGGAAGTTCGGTCACGGGCAGGTCCGTCGCCTCCTCGATGGCGTCCATCTCGCGGTCGGTCGCCCGGCCGGAGACGAGCAGGCCGGTCTCGTTGCCGACCGCGAGGGCGCCGACGGTGCCGGAACCACCGACCGTCGTCGGCACGGCGTCGACGTCGAGTTCCGCCGCCATGGCGGCGACGGTGTCGTCGTCGGCGTCGGGGCGCACGAGTAGACGGTCGTTCGTCGCGCGCGCGAACACGCCGACGTAGGACGACCCGGCGAAGGAGGCGCGTAACACGTTAGTCGGCGATTTCGGCTTCGACGGTCGGCTCCCCGTCCTCGACGAAGCGGGCGGCGCGAACGCGAAGCTTGCTCGGCGGGTTGTTGCGACCCTGCGCCCACATCGCCTCGTTGATTCCGGGGTCGAGTCGAACGTCGCCCTCGTCGACCTTGAAGTGTTTCGCGAGGTGCTCGCGGACGAGCTTCATCGCGCGGTCGGCGCGCTTGTTCGACGGCGCGGCCTTCGCGTCGCGAAGCGGGACGGTGACGACACGCTCCTCGAAGTCGTTCGCGCTCATCTATTCGTCCGTGTCGTTCCGGCGCCAGTTGCGCCGCTTGGGGTTGCGCGTTACCTGTCGGTCCGTCTTGAGCATGACCCAGGCGGGAACGCGACTGTTCTGTCGCTCCAGTTTCGCGAGGCGCTTCTTCTTCGCCTTCGATTTCTTGCCCATAGTGGGCACCACTACCCGGCCGCCGCATAAAATCTTGTTTGTTCGGCCGTCGCCGCAGGACGCGACGCGGACCGCCTGTCAGGCGCCGTCGAACGGGTCCGAGAAGCCGTTCCTGACGTAGTAGCGGACGAAGTTCCCGTAGGTCCGGTCGCCGGGGTGGTCCGCGACCTGTTCGTAACGGACGGTGCCGTCGGCGTCGATCACGTACGTCGCCGCGGTGCCGGTCAGCCCGTGACTCGTCTCCTCGGTCCCGCTGTACTGCCTGGCCACCTCGCCGGCGGGGTCGGCGAGCAACTGCACGTCGAGGTCGTAGCGGTCCCGCATCTCCGTGACCGCCCCGAGCGGGTCGGTTACGACCGGGAGAACGTCCACGCCGTCGTGGAACCAGAGGTCGTAGGACACCTCGCTGAACGTCTGGAGCTGTTCGGCACAGAAACTGCACCAGTGCCCGCGGTTGATGAGGACGACCGTCGGCCCGTCGTCCAGGGTTTGTGAGAGCGTAACCGGTTCGCCGGCGGTGCTGTCGAGCGTGAAATCGGGTGCGTCGGACCCCTCGAGGCTCATATCACGTGCAAGTCGAGCGCCCTCTTGAGCCCGTGGCGGTTGGACGCGCCCGAAGCACGCTCGGCGTTTTCTATCGCAGTATGCGATTCATCCTCGGAACACGCCGTACCGCCCGTGTCACCATCCGGACGGTTCAGTCACGGGAACCGCGGGGAGACGCCCGGCCCGTTCGAATCCGGCCGTTCACGGGAAGACCCGACTGAAACGCAAGGCCGGCCCAGAAGGAACGAGACAACACTACCCCCGACCGTTGATTACCGTCCGCCCCGAAGTTCGGTCGAGCGACGGAGGTAGAAATAAATCGTATGTCGCTATACAGAATGGAGTGATCAAAAGTTGAGACTGGCCGTCTCAATGCATAGCTGGTAGTGAGTGAACGAATCGGTTGTGTGGATACTGTTCTCTTCCGAGCGAAAGCGTAACTGCAACCACCGTGACTGAGAAACTGGCACAACC
>Ga0209945_1000587_pt1 | contig 13241 bp, 16 predicted proteins | sample SalPonR2_A_D2_MG_FD_185703 | JGI IMG/M metagenome (GOLD analysis project Ga0209945, IMG submission 185703) | Salt pond soil microbial communities from South San Francisco under conditions of wetland restoration - Salt Pond MetaG R2_A_D2_MG... ...
GGTGGGTGGAAATTTAGAATAATCCAGAATCTCGATTTTTTAATCCTATAATCAATAAGACCATGAAAATAACCATAAATAATCAATCTATCCCTAGACTATGGTGACCGGTCAGCCTTGTTTAATAGTGGGCTGTTTTTGATGTTCATTTACATCCTGCACGCGAATCCGGTACTCGACTACAAATCAAAGTCTGAAAATCTAAACTGCTCGCATTGAGACGTGGTTTCACACGGTTGTCCGTAGGCTCGGCTCGCAAAGGCTACATCTCAGCTATCTGCTCGCGTTCTACGTACCACTCGCGACGGTCGAGAACGTTCTGTACCGTCGCCACCGGGACATCGACTTCGTCCGCGATCTCCCGGCGGCTCTTCTCGGCGTCGTCAAGTTGGAAAATCTCTGTCACCGTGTCGAACTCTTCACCGGGTACCTGATAGTGGCCGTTCGCGTCGTAGGTCATTCCAAACCGTGGTCGGCCGTGGTCGTACCCCTGCTCTTTGCGCCGCTCGATCGCGCGGCGAGACTTTTCGATCTCCTCCTCTTTGGTGTCGCGTTCGATCCTTCTTTTGAGATCGAAGGTGAGATCGTCTTTGTTGACCTCACCGACGTAGACGATCTCGGTGTTACCCTGTCCGGCGGCGTATTGAATCACGCGTAGGTACTCGTCACGGCAAACTCGGCGATCGTCGAGTGCGACCAAATAGTCGAATCGACCAGACCGCAGCTCGTTGATGCGCTCGGTGACGCGTTCGTTCTGGTCGAGTAGGCCCGACTCGTCATCGCGGGTCATCGTCGAGAAACCAGTGTGGACCCCGAGATCAAGCCTCTCCACCTCGTCGGCCAGCTCGGCAGCGAGACCTGGCACGACCTCCCGCTGTTCTTCAAGGCCTATGTCGCCATCATCACCCTTCGACTTTCGGATCCACGCGAGGGCTCTACTCATCGACCACGGTCACCTCTAACGAACTCCCAGATTTGACTTTCCACTCAAGCCGTTTCCCATCAAGTTCCATCGCCTCCGCGAGTCCCTTCGGCACCGTCACTTTGTACTGCCCGTTCGCCCCCTGACTGACTCGCGTTTTTACCATCTCTGTATAGGTCTATAGTTAGGCCTAGACTTAGTTCTAATGTGGGTGTTCAGAAAACCCCCGTTTCCTGAACACCCAACACAGGGATAGCTGCTTGTGTAAGTTCCTGTCATCGACCTTGAGTTATTATGTGCGATGAATGGTTCAGTACCAGTGTGTCGATGGTTGGCAATGTAACGAAAGAACAGTTTCCCCCGGCGGTGACACTAATACTTACTATTGTATTTGTTTCCGCGTATATGGCTCAACTGCTATTAGCTGGGAGTTTGTCTTACAATGCTGGAATTGAGGCTGTGAGAGTGGTGAGAGATGTAGTTGGAGCCGGATCAGTCGTCTTTACTTGGGTGTTTCACTCAGATCATATCCATTTCTTAGAAAATGTGGTAGTGTTCTCTCTAGCAGGATGGTGGGTCGAGAATCGGGTGAATCAGGAACGATTGTTGTCGGTTATTGTTTTAGTGCTTGGTATAGGTGCAAACACAGCGGCTGCTATATTATTCGGGACTTTCGGCGTAGGGATCAGCGGAGTTACTGCCGGGTTGGTAACGATAGTCGCTTTAGGACATCTCGAAGCCCTACTGGATGGTGACGTTCATTTCATGCGCAACGCATCTACATTCACGCTTTGTCTCTCTTTTCTGCTATGGATTATTGGTGTGATTAAACCATTTTCTGCCGGAACCGCAGTTGAGATCCACCTTCTAGGAGTTAGTATTGGTATAGTGTGGTATGCAGTCGAAAAATATGATCATGAATTCAGCTACAGCCTAAAATAGCACAAATTGAATTTCGATATACACTGAATAAATTCCTACTTTTCAAACGGTACGCCAGTAGGATATTCGGAGATATGTTTATCAAACTTCCAAGTATATTGTCCGAAAATGGGCTATTTTGATGCTCTAAGTATTGACAGATGGTTCAAGTCAATCATGTATTTTGCGGGGGTCATTTTTGTGCTATCGTTGGTAAGGCCCATACAGATACTGACAAACGAGGCAATAGCCGCTTCTGGTGCTGGATTGTTCCTCTATGGACTGGGCAGGTGGAAAAACGAAAAGACACTTACTGGTATTCAGGATGCCGGGTATAGAGGCATATTCAAATATAGTCAGAAGCAAAGAAAACCGGATATAGTCGGGTTGATTTTAGAGATTATAGGAATCGTGTTCATCGCTTTTGCCATGTACCGAATAGTGACTAATGCCCCACTGTAAATCACAATCTGGGAGATTCCTTCTCAGCTATGCTCTACGGCATCGTTATCTGTTACTGTCGCCGCCCCGATATGCATCTTGATCTGGTGGTGAGATACAGACATAGATTTCGGCCCAGATGGCTTCTTCACTAGTTGTGTTCTCGTAGAGGGTGTCATAAAACTGTTCCCGCACCCGGATCAAGACCGCTCAACACAGGGTACTCACGTATCGCTCTATTCGCAAGCGAGTTCTTACAGCTGATTCAGTTGTAAATTTGTGAAACAAACATCGTGACAAGAGTTCTATGACACCCTCAACAGAATCAATAATTTCTGCATCAAACGGCGTGAAGCCGGACAATATATACAGTGTGCGACGTATTTAGAAGGCAAATTATTGGATATCTCACTACTTGATTACTGGCTACCTGCACCGAAGAAAACGCCTCCAAGTCCTGTGATTCCCGTTGGTAAAGCAACAGCGATTATAGGAACAATATACCCACCTATAGAAAGGCCACCGCCCGAAGAGGTGGTTGTTGATTGAGCGGCTGTTGTTCCACCACTCCCCATCAGCACGGATGAGACAAATCCCAGTGAAATAAACATTATGATCATCATCACAATGTATCCTGCTATGGAGCCGATGAAACTGGCGAGAAGTGCTCTGCTTGTACGTCCATGTTGACCCCCTGATCGAATCCCTGCAACTATACCAACGACAGGGCCAAGTAAAAATGAAACCGTCAATACCACGAGAGTAAGGATACCGCTGGCAATCCCTCCGCCGAGTTGTGAAATTGCGACTCCACCAGTTGAGCCGATTCCAAAACCAACGAGAGCAAAAATTCCGACTATAGGTATAATGTCGTCTAGTGGAATGCCGCTTCTCTTTTCGCTGTCATCGTCAAGATGCGAATATATTGAAGCTGCTAACTCTGCTGTAGACAGATTCCCATCCTTCTGTTCTCGTTTATAATCAACCTCATTATCCGAGGAGCCAGATTGAGGTTCTGCTGCTGACTCATCTTCAGAAACTTGTTTGTCAGGGGTAATGAGATCTTTTCCATGGATTTGGCCTGAGACGTACTCAACAGCACCCTTGATCGAATTTTGCTTTGCATCTGTTGCAGTAAATTTGTATGATAACCCACTAGTCGTGTTAAATTCTATCTGATTTGAATAAATACGCTCTATATGGTCGATATTGTTGTAAGTATGTTCTATTAACTTATCTTCTCCATCACAACCAGCTACGTATAGTATCCTCTGGTCGGTCACGAGCATATACCGTTTCCCTTCTGAGCCAGTGTGGTGTGGCGTACGCTCACTACCATCTGAATCTGTAATCTTATACCCCTTATTATTGCTGCTAAAAATGAACTCAGGCTGTTCGTCTTTTTTAATATGGTTGATTAGAGGTCCATCATACAAGTATGTAGAAAATATTCCACTGTCGCTTGTTAAATCCTTTCTATTTATATTCCCCTTTGCATTCTTAATCAATTCACTCGGTGAGCGATCTCCCATTCTATATGACAGTTGTACACCAGCCAGTATAATTCATGAGGTCAATTCACACATACATAGTATGCTACTCATTCTACGACAGTTTCCATTATATCTGTACCCTCACGAAATTCCTTGAGGGCATTTCGAATAGTAGCTTCGCTTACGTTCGCCGTCTCAGCAATTTCTGATTGCGTGTAGTTTTCAGACGCGAGGTAGAGAGCCATAGCAGCGATTCCATCACTTTCTCGGGAGCTCTGCCAAATTTTGTTGTTATATACCTCAATATTGTTATGAGCCTCTACGAGGGTATCAGGGTTAACCTCTAATACATTCACAATTTCATCTAGGCGTTCATGTGCCTTATCCGGGGGAAGACGGAGCTCATCAGGATCCATCTGATTAAGTGTCCCGTTTAGTGTATCAAGTGCTGATTTAGCTTCCTCAACTGACTTGGCACCGGTAATATTCACCTTCCCATTTCCGAATAAAGTATAAGTACACGATATGTCGGGGAGGGTAAAAGAGAGTCCAGGGAATCCACCTGGTTCATACTCCGTCTCGTCATGAAGCTCTTGGGCAAGTCCATCGAGAGGAACAGGGTTATCAACTGTTGCTGTCATAACAACATTATTTACTTCCAAGTCAAGTTCGGAATGATCGATCGGTACTTCTGATGGTAAATTCTCGAAGAACACCTCCGCGAGTTCATCTGCTTCTGTTCGGCTTATAGCGCCCAAAATTACCACATTTCCTCTTGCTGTTAGATGCACTCTTCCCCCAGTCTGTGAGGGATCATAGACAAGTGTTTCAGCGCCGTGTTGAAACTGTTTAATAGTTGCTCCTCGCATATTTCGTGAAATCACGCGGGGAAGCAGTTCCTGCCCAAACTCACTTGACAAGACCATATTCTGGACGGTAGGCCCATCGCTGTCATGATCGTTAAACGATCTAACATGTAATGCTGTGCTCTTACCAACACCGCGAACAGAGCAAAGCTCCTCTGACGTGGCATTCATTACAGCGTTTAACGATCCGAATTGTACGAGAAGTCTCTCAGCAGTTGTATCGCCGACATTATCAATTGCTGTGAGTTTTCGGACTGCTTTGGAATCCACCGTCTCATTGCTGGCAGGTTGAGATTCTGCTGGCTTCAGTGAGTCTATCGTGGTGTTATTTATATTCTTAGCAGCTGCTGAACCAACTCCTGAGACTCTTTTGAGACTGGCCATTTGTGCATTAACGACCGCCTCTGCAGACCCAAATCGGTCGAGTAACCTATCTGCAAGAGCCCCGCCAATCCTGTCTATCCGCATAAGTAGTTCACGATCGGTAACTTCGGTCATTAGTGGGACAATAGTTCAGCCATACTTCAAGTTAACTCAGAAGAAGGTGTCATAGAGATATTCTCACGCCGTGATGATCATGCTTCCTGGACCGTCTCCAAATTCGCAATTAGTAATTGCAACGACAGGGCGAAGGCACGGACCAGGGAACACTTGCTCCCACGCGTGGAAGCGACTTCGGGCAAACGCACGCTTAGGCTGTAGTGGCCTTGTTGAAACCCTTGCTGAGATACATAACGAGTGAGTAACGTGAGAGAGGATGGATGCTCTCCCGAAATCCCAGCTTCTCCAGTTTGTCGAACGTGCTATGGTGTTGGCTCGCCGTGCAGTAGCTCGATTCTCAACACGCTATTCGCGTAAGCGATTCACACTCCGTCAACACGTCGTCCTGCTCTGTCTGAAAGTGAAGAAGACGACCACGTATGGTGACCTTGTTGACGAACTCATCGAGATGCCTCGCATTCGTGACGCCCTCGACCTTGACTCGATCCCCGCCCCCTCGACACTCTGTAAGGCGTTCGACCGCTTGGAGATGGCTGTCTGGCGGGTTCTCCTGAACGTCTCGCTCACAGATTTGCCGGCCAACGGTATTACCGGCATCGATGCGTCCGGGTTTGAACGAGCCCACACCCCAGCCCACTACACGAAGCGAACGAACCTCACTATCCAGCAGTTGAAAACGACGCTATTGGTCGATACGGCGACCAACGCCGTGCTCGATATTCACGTAACGACGACACGAAAACATGATACACAGATTGCACCAAAGGTTGTGAAACGGAACGCAACGTCCATCTCGGTATTGACCGGCGACAAGGGATATGACGACCAGAAACTCCGACAGCTTGCCCGGAATCACGATATTCGACCGTTCATTAAGCACCGGGAGTTTACTCCACTTCACAAGGCGTGGAATGCACGGCTTGACAGCGACCTCTACCATCGACGGAACATGAACGAGACAGTTAACGCGGCGATCAAACAGAAATTCGGCGCATTCGTGCGGTCACGTCTCTGGTGGAAGCAGTTCCGCGAACTCGTCATCAAGTGCGTCGTGCATAATCTGGAGCGAGGTCTCGCTATTTCACACGAGAAGGGTGAACGTTCTTGATTCTGAGAGGAATGGACTGCTGAATATAGAGGGTACCTCTCGCACGTGCTGTATCCGACTACGCGTCAGCGATTCTTCAGCACGAACGATACACTCAACTCAGTTCACATAACCCCTATCAATTCGGAGATGGACTCCACAACTTCGTCCGGTCGGTACGCGAACTCCGTGATTTCGTCTCTCTCGGCAGACCCGGTGAGCACGAGGCAGGTTGTCAGTCCGGCTTCTATGCCGGCCACGATGTCCGTGTCCATCCGATCGCCAATCATCGCCGTAGATCCGGAGTGAGCCCCGATCTGGTTCAGTCCACTTCGGATCATGATCGGATTGGGCTTGCCGATGGAGTATGGTTCCTTGCCGGTTGCCTTCGTGAGCAACGCGGCGACTGAGCCGGTAGCCGGAATTGGACCCTTTGGTGAGGGCGCTGTCGCGTCCGGATTCGTCACGACGAACCGAGCCCCGCCGTCAAGTAGACGAACAGCCTCCGTGATGTTCTGAAACGAGTATGTGCGGCTCTCACCCAGAACGACAAAATCCGGGTCGGCATCAGTAAGCGTGTAACCCACGTCGTGAAGCGCCGTCTTCAGCCCCGCTTCACCGATGACAAACGCCGACGCTCCCGGCGCTTGGTTCGATAGAAACCACGCTGTAGCTGCGGCTGAGGTCCAGATCCGGTTCTTCGGGACGTCAAGTCCGGCTTCTGCGAGGCGAGCCGCTAGGTCGCGACGTGTGTAGATCGAGTTGTTCGTAAGCACGAGAAACTGCCGCTCCTGCTCCCGGAGGCAATCGACGAACTCCTCAGCTCCGGGTAAAGCAGTTTCCTCGTGCATCAGCACACCGTCCATGTCGAGTAACCATGTGTCGTACTGTTCTTGTTCGGTGGACATTCTCCGCAAGATCCCACCGGAAACGACGTGTGCGGCAGACTTGAACGTTCGCGACGCGACCCCGTATCCGGAGCCCCAAACGACAGCGCTCGTCGGGTGAGATGACATACTGGTCGTACTGGCGTAGTTCGCACACTCCCGATTCGCGCTGTGTATTCAGCAGGTAGGGTGAAACCTATCACCGATTGAGGGTTTCAACAAGGCCCTATTTATATATTACTTGCGTGCTACACGGGTTACGTTCATTTTCGTGCCACGACACAATACCAAATGAAGCAGCGCAAGGATATCACAGTACCAGTAGAAGCGGAACTTGTTGAAGAGATTGAGAACCAGTTGACGTACGGCGATAGCAGACCAGAGTGGATTCGTAAGACGATTCAGATGCGGTTAGATAGTCGGCGCAAAGTAGAGGTTAAAGGAAAAGAACCCTATGAGCGGATCAAGCTACACGTCTTGAGTTCCAGCGAATCGGTACAAGATCTCATGGAAGATGTAATTGTGGAGTGGCTCAATCAGGACACGTAAGAGCGTATCACAGAAAGCATCACATACGAAGCGGCAGGGTGTAAGTCGCAGCCAGATTTTAGTGATACTACATTAACTCTAAGATAATGGGTTGCGAGGATCTATATGATATCGTAGATGCTCATGAGTGTTATCTCTCCGACTTTTTCGGGGATACAATCGCTATAGATTCGACATTCTGGTTCGACCGATATTATCATAAGGTCGTAAAAGACAGTTTTTCAGAAGAAACATTGGCGGTTGGAAATCAGTATTATATTTCTCAGACAGTATCGCTGTTGACTTCTATTCCGCACTTAATATCGAATGATATTACTCCAGTATTCTTTTTTGATCCCATGCGGAGAAATCCTTACCCAAAATCAGGTGCTGAAATCCCCTATCTTGAGCGCTCTCCAACATCTGAAGCATCAAAACAGTTCCCGTTTCTACAGCGTTCTACGGAGCTGGTTCTTAACTATCTGGACATAACGTATTATGAATCTCCGATGTATGCCGAAGCAGATGCATCAAAGTATGTACAAACAGGAAAAGCCGACGTAGTGGCGAGCGATGACTATGATACTCTGTTATATGGAGCGCCAGAAACGATGAGAAAGAAGCCTTATTCCAATCGCTGGGAAAGAATAAAACTTGATGAGACAATGAGACAGAATGATATTGATTATAGAGAACTATTGGATGTTGCCATATTGACAGGCACAGATGAAAATATCGGTCCGTACAAGAATCATATTACTGAAGCACTTGAAAAAGTAAGAGGGGCAAATGAGCTTGATGAACTTGAGGAAGCCGAAAACTGTAATCTTCGTGCACCATCTGGCAAAATCACTGATGACGCTCCGTCATTTACTGAGTTACACGAGATATTCCGGAACCCACCTCTTTCGTATAAGCTACAAAATGACGACTTTGACGACGTAGACCCATCACTATCGGATCCTAATCTGGCTTTACTAACTAGATACTTGGATCAGATGCTCAAATTAGATGAAGAGGTTATAGACGATTTGATCACTCCAATAAGTCAAGAACTTTGAATTTTATTCAGTGCTTCATTTCCAGTGAACAAGCGATACGCCTGGTTGAATAATTAAAATAAGCTAGGAACAGCGTACACCAAGCGCACGGCATTATTAATTCGTTAGAGCCGACTCAGAAAGCTAACTATTCTATGATACGCTCCACGTAATTCAACTTTGATAGTATCTGCAGAAAGGTATTCCTTCACACGGATCCACAGAATCCGCCTTGGTTTATAAATGAAAATAGGATACGAGAACACGAGGGTGTCATAGAAGTGTTCCCACACCCGGGTCAAGTTCGCCCGGACTGGATTTCCACATACCGATGAAGAGCGGGAGCTACCAATACCGTGTTAAAAAAGCTCATGAGATATCAAGAGGATGTAGTCAGCACAGAAACTGCGGCAAAGTCACTTGAATCTAGCAGAGCTTTTTATGTATATGACAATTGTTATGTCTACTATCGCCACAAGAATTAGAGGGAGTAGAAAGTCACCGAAGAATACTGTAAGAACGAAAATAAGGAGAACAGACAAGAAAATTAGAAGAATCCATTTCCAAATACCCCAAGCACGGTCCCAAAACTCAGTACTTGTCATGTTAGTATGTCTTGTTATCAAAGGTAAATGAAACTGTCGAGGGTGTCATAGAACTCTTGTCACGATGTTTGTTTCACAAATTTACAACTGAATCAGCTGTAAGAACTCGCTTGCGTCTTGAACGGCAAAGGTTCTGCCAGCCCAGCGGTATGTTTCGATAGCCGTGCGAGATACACGGCGCAAATTTGATAATTGAGGCCGATTGGCGCTCGCTCGCAAAGTGCTTCATATACTATCCCTTTCTCTAGCATCCTTATCGATCCGGATCTTGATGCTTCCGTCCCCACTCGCCGAGACGACCGCCCCGGCGTACTGAAATGAAACGGTAACTGACCCCGGTTCCCCGGTGAGCAAAGCATTCAGCGCATCAGGGTCAAGCGTGTTCTGCAGTAGCGGAAGTTCCGTTGGAGTCTGGTCGGTGGCCGCAGCTACCGCTTCAACAACTGCCACCGATGGTGGTTCCGAGCCTTGCCAGTCGTGGTGTACGGCCTCTGGAGGTGAATTCGGTTGATCAGGCGCGTCTGAGGACCCCATCCCTGAACACATATTTACTTATGATCACTCAGAAAAAAAAAAACTATTGTTTGGATTCACTCATAGGTAGACCGATTCTGCGAATAGAGCGATACGTGAGTACTCTGTGTTGAGCGGTCTTGATCCGGGTGTGGGAACAGTTTTATGACACCCTCTCTGTAGCAAAATGCTGTAGTCGGCGTACCTCATGCCCTAGGGGTATGACTATGCGAACGCTCTCTTACAATCACGAGCCAGACAAGCCGATCGTCGGTGTCGAGCCTAACTCGATCTACCCCGATCTACCCGTAATTTGAGGGTGTCATAGAACGGTTGTCATAGGTGGCCTGAGAGAGCGTTTGACCAGTTGAGTGCGAAAAATAGTGTTGAAAACTGGTGCCGCTTTTGGTATAGATCGCTATAAGGAAGGTATGTGGACCGCTTTATGACACCCTCGTAATTTATCAAATCATCGTAGGTATAATTGATGATGTAAGGATGGCTGTACAATTCTATCCTTCTCATACATACCATCTCGCTATCGGGAGCGTTCACTCGCTATCTATCTCTAGCTCAAACGACCGACCTTCTGTCACGATATTCAGTACGACGCTCGTATTTGACTCGTTGATGTCGGCGTTACTGAGAACACTCTTGATCTGCTCGTTCATGTGGTCCGTGTCGATGAACTTTCCTACCGCAATCACGTCGTAATCGCCGGTTGTCTCGTACACGCTCACCATCTGTTTTTCATCACGAAGAGTGTCTGTTACTGCAGGGAGCGCCTCGCCACGCACCTTCAGCTGGAGAATTGCTGTAACGTCGTAGCCGAGCCCATTATAGTCAACGATAGGAGTGAACCCTTCAATGACGCCTGCCTCCTCAAGATCAGCAAGGTGATTTGACACCGTCGTCACCGAAACCTCCAGCTCCTCAGCGAGACTTCGTAGGCTTGCGCGACCATCGTGTAATAGTGCATTAACAAGCTTTCCGTCCAGATTTTCGTACGTCATTGGATAATTGTACGTCTATCAGTATATATAATTGAATGACTGAACGCGACTTTTCCACGAGGTTATTTTGTATTGATGTGTAGCGTTTCTACCGCTCGGGTTGGTATCGAACCGCTCTAAAGCGATACTCTAGTCCTGCAATTGTTCCTCTACCGCCTTGCAAGGCTCCATTAAGTAGCTCGCCGCGGTGGGTTTCTTAATCCAAAGACACGCCAGTATCGCCGTATTATAGACGACACATGGCTCTGATGTCTTCGAGTCATCAAACCGCGATGTGTTACTGCGATTAGGAGCCCACACTATTGTGCTCGTGGATTATAAGTAATGAGACGTGTTACTATAAATCAAGTAATGTCCTCTGACGAGGTTTCTACTGACCTAGTCAAAGAAGTAGAAATAACCGAGAGTCATGATATAAAAATCCCCGAGTCAGTCTACAAGACTATTTTTCCAGAGAATCCAGGACCCACACATGCTATGTGGTATAAACATCAGACCGGCTCAACAGAGTATCTGTATATATCTGATGTGATGTCCACAAGCGGCGACTCTACATATATTAAAACAACCCAAGTCAGAGATAAAGATGATAATGCAAGAAGTAGAGTAACTATTCCTAAAGCCGCTAGGGATTGTAAGGACCTCCGAGCTGGACAGAGTGTATATTTTTTCATACGAGATGGTGAAGCTGAAGCGGAAAATCCATCGGCAACTCTATTAACAAAACAACAAGTAAATTCATTTTTAGATCTTGGAATTAATGAGTCATCTGAATCAGCGTTCGTAATGCGATATACCCGCCCGTATGATGATCCATCTGACTACTAACACGTAGGTGCGTGTGATAGCATACCTCATACGGCACTAAACAAGCGTGTATCGTGTCCATAACTCGGTTAGCCACGCCACTCATTAATCGGCGTTGGAGCGATGACGCGCTCGCGTCACCCCTTAGTTCTCCTCAGTTGCTTCAACGAATTGTCTGGCTGTATTGATAACCTGTGCATCTCCGCCTAACGACTCTATTAGAGGCTCCAATCGCTCGACTGTATCAAGCAATTCTGGGTTTTCTTTGGCAATCCGGAGTAACTCCCGGCGTTGCTCAGATTCTTCCTTTTCAAGTTCATTCACAGCCTCAGGGTCCATCGCCTGATGACACCAGACGCAGAACCGTTCGTCACGCGGAGTCTCCTTGTCGCAGCGTGGACAAGTCAACGGTGTCCTATCCTTCGTTTTTTCAGTTTCAACCTCTAGCCCCTGAAGTTCTGCATACTGTTTATTTTCATTCTCGGGACCGAATTCGGCTAGATACCGGCGCGCGTGGTCTGATGTCTTTGTCCGACCTTGGCGGTCGTTGATCAGTGATTCATTAGCCCCCTGGTTTGCCAACCAGTAGGTGTTTGATTTCCGGAAGTTAGTCGGAGTGACCGGCTTGTCAATCCCTGCCCTTTCTCCCGCCCGTTTGAACCGTTCGAGGAAAGTATGGTATGAGGCATTGTCGTGGGGATCGTCCAGATTACACCAGAGGTATGCCTCACTATCATCGGGGGCGGGATGATTAGAAAGCCACTTTTGAAAGTACGGACCGCAGTTGATCAGTGTGACTGAGTGCTCTCCCTGCTTTCCGTCAAGGACAATCTGGAGACCATTTTCTGCGTCCTGAACCTGGCCCATTCGAACTTCATGCATCTCCTCACCGCGTGGGCCGAGTTCATGTGAGACAGTAATGAGAGCAGCATCCCGTGTATTCTTGGTGCCTTCGTCCGCCATCTTCTTGGCCTCAGCCCAGTCTAGCATATCCGACCGGCGTGGTGATGGGTCGTGACTATTGCTTGTCCCGGTCGGAATCCATGCTAGTGACTCGGGTACTTCGTCGAGCTTCAGTGTTCGTTTACCGAAGATCCGGATTGCGACGCGATAGTCATGGTTTGTTTCCTCGGCGTAGTCCTCGGTGCTCCGCTTTGTATTGATCCATCGGACGATGTCTTCGGCAGCATCCCGATCTTCAAGTGCCTTCGACAGTCCGCCGACCTGCTCGGCCATAATAACACAATGGCGCAACAGCTTCTCGTGTCGGTAGTCGCTGTACTCTGAACTTAGAAGGTCCAGCTGCTTGCTGAATTCAAGCAGCGCCTCCGCGTCATCATCCTCGATTTGAGGATAGTCGTCCTCTTCTGGTTCCTCTTCGATGAGGTCAGACCGCCTTTTGATTCGCTCTTGAAGGTTCTCGATTCGACTTCTGGTTCCCATGTTTGCTTATATATTTTATACGTAGGGATTTAGTGTTTAGCCTTAAAGCCCGGCCTAGGCTCTTCCTGCCGTACACCATTTATACGCATATCTTATAGGATGAACACGTAACTCTCTGAGGATTTCAACAAAGCCCTCAAAGCCGAATACATATGGTCCATTAGTCACACATTA
>Ga0209945_1000590_pt1 | contig 13195 bp, 15 predicted proteins | sample SalPonR2_A_D2_MG_FD_185703 | JGI IMG/M metagenome (GOLD analysis project Ga0209945, IMG submission 185703) | Salt pond soil microbial communities from South San Francisco under conditions of wetland restoration - Salt Pond MetaG R2_A_D2_MG... ...
TTCACGTCGGTCGCGTCCCGAATTTCGCTTTGGGTGAACGCCTGGTCGGGATACGTGGCGAGGAACCGCATCACGCGGTCGGCGTTGGTCTCCCCAGTGTGCGTGAGGCGGTCCTCGGGGGAGGCTTCGAAGGTCTCGATGTCGATGGGCATATGTATTTCTTTGTCGGAGAGTGTATTAGGTGTATCGACGTATTTTCTGACCGAGTTCGCTGATGGATACCACTGTGGGAACTGAATCACCTACTGCTCGACCACATGCGCCTCGAGGTCGCGCGTCCAGTAGGTCGCGAGCCCACCCGGGCTACAACGTTCGCACAGCTGCAACGAGCCTTCGAGATGACCGAGTTCGATGCGGAAGCGCGTCAGCTGGGCGGGACCGAAGGTCCCGCTGGAAGTCGGCGCAACGCGCCGGCGACGCCGCGAGGGCGTCGACGACGAGCCCACAGCTGTCGCAGGCGTAGTGATCGCGCTCGTCGGGATCCGGTTCCGTCTGGATCGCGCAGTCGACGCAGATGGGGTGGGTGACCCGCTCGTCTTCGCCCCAGGTGTGCGCCTCGCCAGTCTCAGTCCCGGGCGCAGCGTCGCAGAACGCACAGCCGACGAGGGTCTGTTGCATCACTCGCCCTCCGCGTCGGCGTCGCGACCAGCCGTCCAGCCACGGTGGAAGACGGCCAGCTGTGTCGATGAGTCGAACGCGGTAACACTCGGCTCGTGAACCAGAACGTGGTCCTCGGGAACCGGAGTGGCGACGTCCGCGTCGACGAGGTCGTTGACCAGGTGCTGGGCCGTCGCGTCGTCGATGTCCGCCGTGTCAACCCGGGCGGCGTCACGGTCCTGGGCGAGCTGTTCTATCTCGAACTGTTCGTGGTCGGCACTCGTGTCGTCGTACGGATCGGGATCAGGCATGGTGAGTCACGCAGCACACGCTATTGCGCGCTGCACGCCTCCTGGCGCAGATAAACAGTCAGGAGTGACAGCGTCTAGTCCGGTCGCGGGTCGCGATAGCCGATGACGGCGACGTCGTCGATGAATAGGACGCCCTTCATGAAGTCGAGCTTAGTCAGGCTATGCTGGTAGAGGTTATGCTGACCGAGATAGTTCACCGGCACCACCAAACAGCCGAACTCGATTTTCGGCCGGCCATCCTTCTGGGTGCGATAGCCTTTCTGGAACTTGAGGAGGTCGTCGCTGACGTTCTTCCGCTCGCTTTTCTCGACCTCGATGGCGATGCGGGCGTCGGCGTCGTAGAGGTCGACGCTGTAGTTAAACCCCTGATGCGACCAGAGCTTGCAGTTCGGGTTGTAGCCGCCGGTGGCGTCCCCTTCGTACTCGTACTGCGAGAGCCCGTCGGCGATCGCGGCATCGAACCCACCGACCTCCGTGTGTTTCGTCGACCCGTCGAAGACGCTTGCTGGGACGGCCTCGACGGCTGCCCGAATCGACGCCAGCGCATCGTCCGGAAACGCCTCGGACGAGGTTTGAGCGCGGCGCTCGCTTAGTTTGGTGACCTCCTCGACGACGACCATACTCGCTCTCCAGGAGTAGCGGCCCGATAAAACCCGTCACGACGGCTGTCCGAGCCGACCGGCCGTCAGTATACACTCACTCGAGGAGCCGGGTGGAGGGTGGGGTTAGGGAGTGGATCTAGCCCCAGTGTTAACCAACACAGTGCCGGTATTGGCCGAGAATGTTGGTTAACCCTAGCCGCTACGGCGTTCGCAGCTCTCGAACTGGCTTCACGACGAAGGTATCTGGCTCGCTGGCTGCTTCTTCACCCGCCTGCTCCGCCGACGTCGAAGGCGACTGTGTGAGCTGAGTGATGAGCTCGTCACGAACGGTTCGTCGAGAAATGGTGGTCTCGTGCCAGCCCAGGCGGTCGTCGAAGTGCCGTTTCTGGAACTGCTCGCCGACGTCGTCGGCGGCGACGTACTGCGTCCGCGTTGACCGCCCGACCGGCCGTGAGACGAAGACCACGCCCACGGCCTCGTGTGTGAGCTCGACGAGGGCACACTCCACGAGGGCGACGACCGACTCGTGATCCCGGTCGGTCGGGACCGCCACCTCGAGGTTCGCCCACGGCGCTTGACCATCGGGAGTACTTTCTGCTTGATACGCTGCTCGTGTTTCGCTGAATCGTTCCGAAGCCATCGTCAATCGGGGGCACGTGATGTACCCCGCCACCCCCTCGCGGGGCGACAGACACCACCGACACATACCCGGTCAACCTATGCGCTATATCTGATACGTTTCTGAATCCAAGATCCCGATGACGGCCCCTCGGCCTGAGAGAGCCGGCGGTCTTCGCACACTGCATATCGCCTCTTTCTTTGGACGAAAACCGCGATATGCAAGACATTATGACGGCTTCATATCAAAGGAGAACCTCGTCGGGCCGATTTTAGAGCGTAGAAAGTACCTCGACGAGTTCCGAGATGATACTTTAACTTCAAAAATTGCTCGACGGCGGGGTAACGAAGGTGATGTCGGACGTATCTGGATATCCGAGAACCGCTGTTTCACCTGTTGTTTGTCTCCCGAGTCCTCCGGCTCGGTACTTCGACTCGTGAAATATCCCTGATTCCCTCGATTCCGTTTGTGTTAGCTGCTGAAAATTGGTCGACGGGAGTTTAGAAGAACTTGATTCTAGTCCGCGGCATAATTTTCGATGTTCTGAGATGACCGGATCTGCCGGAAAGCTGCTGGCCTTACACAACCGGCTTGCTAAGTATAGGGATAGATACAGAGAGCTGCCGATGTTTGTTTGCATCGTTTGTAAAGAATTGGCCGTTAATTCGATGTGCGGACCCACAGAGGAATCAAGCGCGGAATGGATTGATCCTTACCGGAATGACGAATACGGAGAAGTAGGTCTCGTAGTCTGTCCCAGCTGCGACTGCGTACTCGGAGGAATGGCCACCGAAATCAATTGGTAACCACCACACCAACTATGAACCATGACGAACACAATCTACGCTCCAGCTCCGATCAAATGCCGAGAATGCGGAGATGAACTCGAAACCATCGAGAAAGGTCACCTACAAAGCCAGAACTGCACCGGCGAAATCGACAACGTCGAAGACTACCGAACCAAGTATCCGGACGCACCTACACGCTCCACAGAAATGCGTGACAAGATTGTCGACGGCCTCAAAGACGAATAAACTAATCCTCAGTACCTCACAAAGCCGGTTAGTTAGAACGCCTGCTTGCTGCGAATGTGCCTAGCAAACAGCAGCAAGCAGACAGTGAAATCCACGAAGACCAGCTCCTTAACTTCCTCGTCAATCGACTTGACGAGGAAGTTTCTCTAAACCTTGCTAACAACGCTGAAACCGATGCTGAAGACATCTACGAGGTTCTCGTCGGCGCAACCGCCGACGGGACCTCGATCTCGACGCTATGCAACTCCAGCGAAGACTCGCCATCGGCAAACACGATTCTCTACCATCTCCGGACGAAGTTCGAGCCGGAACGGCTCGAACGAGTCGCTAACACGCTTCTTCGGCGAGACATCGTCGAACTACTCCCCGAGCAGGTGGAGGTCTGCGCAGACCTCCACCTGCGACCCTACTACGGTGACGAAGCCGACACAGACAGCCTCTATCACTCGGAAGCAACGCGTGGTACCACCGCGTTCCACGCGTATGCGACACTCTACGCACGCGTGCGGAACAAACGCTACACCTTGGCGGTGCGCCGTCTCGAAGACGGCGACACCGCCAGCAGCGTTCTCGCTGAGTTCCTCGGACTGCTCAACGGCCTTGACACTGAGGTCAAGGCCGTCTACCTCGATCGCGGATTCTACGACAGCAAATGTCTCACGCTGCTTCAGGCGCACAACTACGCCTACGTAGTCACGATCATCCGGTGGGGTGAGGCGATTCAGCAGGAACTCTCGGAGGGGTGGAGTCGCGTCATCCAACACGATCTGACAGGGAAACTCGACGGTCACAGTTGGACCGTCGAGTTTCCCGTCTACATCGACTGTACGTACCTGAATGGACGGTACGACGACCACGGCGTGGCGCGTCACGGCTACGCCGCTGACGCGCCGTTCATCAAGACGCCACGCGACGCTCGATACCACTACTCGAAGCGCTTCGGTATCGAGTCGAGCTATCGCTTGTCCGAGCAAGCGATAGCGACGACAACGACGCGAAATGCAACGGTGAGACTGCTGTACGTCGTGGTGAGTCTGCTGTTACAGAACGCGTGGCGGTATCTGCACTACGAGTACGTGGCGACGCCCCGCCGAGGCGGGCGTCGCCTCTGGTGGTGGCCGTACAAGGAGTTCGTGAATATGGTTCGACGGGCTGCGTGGACGGCCCTCGCGGTGCGTCGGGCCGTCCCCGCGAATCGACCACCTGACGACCGGTTCTACCGGTAGTCACTGACCGAGCAAGCGTCTCGCAAGTGGCAACGCTGTCGCGTCGGCGGCTGACTGCCGCCGACAGCGACAGCTCTCCCTTCGATCAGCGTTGGTCAACCGTTACCGACGACTCGTTACAACAGAACAGGTGACTCACGTCAGCTTAACTGGCGATGCTTTGTGAGGTACTGATTGTTTGTCAGTTACAGTTGTTGTACCGTACACCGATACGAGAGCGACTATGATGAAGAATGCTGTAATCCTGGTCTCTGTGCTAACGAGGCCGGTTGAGCTATTGGAGGGCTGTTGTGACACGTTCAAATGTTCAGATGCATCATACAACTATCTTTTCGACAGTGTCAAAGTCAGCAACTCCCACAGACCGAGCAATACTGCTCTATTGAAAATGGAAGACGGCAACGGGATCACGCCGTAATGAGTTTAGGAAAACGAGGTCAAGAAGGCGGTAATGGGAGTCGCCTTGCTCGACCTCGTTGAGACAGCACTACGTGTAGCTAAACAAGCGTTGGGGAAGCGAGCGGGCAAGCCCGTCTCAGGCGGGCTTGCCCGCGAGGCTCACATCACCGCACACTGTATTCGGAAGGAAGAAGGCCACAGCTACGCCGAACTCGTAGATCGGCTTAGTCTCATGCCGGACGTGTGTGAGCGTCTCGGGATCAGCTCGGATGCTCCACCCGATCCAACCACGTTCTACCACTCGTTTGATCGATATGCGATGTATGTCTGGCGGGCGTTGCTGCGCGTTTCAGCGCAGCAACACCCGCAATCCGGCCACGTTGCCCTCGACAGTACGTTCTTCGAACGATCTAACGCTTCCCAGTATTATTGTCAGCGGAAAGGACGGAGAATAAAGACGGTCAAGGCGACGACATTGACCGATACAGAGTCGCTGGCGGTGTTGGACGTTCACTGCTGTATCAAGCATGAGCACGATACGAAGGCTGGCCCGCGGGTCGTCCGCCGGAACGCGGACGACCTGCGGGCCGTCGCTGCCGATAATGGATTTCAAGATTGGCACACCGAATACGAGATCGCAGCATTAGATGTGGACTACCTCATTCAGTACCGTGGATCGACCCCGAAAGCAGCAGCAAACAACGCGCTGATCCGGGCAAAAGGCTATACACAGCGGTGGATGTCGGAAACATCCTACTCGACGGTCAAGCGAACGCAGGACTCCGCCCTGCGTTCGCATTTCTGGTACCGACAGTTCCGTGAGATCATCCTCTCGTTCGCCCTCAGCAACCTCAAGAAGCTCGCCAAGACACTATGATCCCGCTCCCGTACCGCATTTTCAATAGAGCATCTGAAAGCGGACTCGAGTCGACCTTTTAGCTCACATCAGGGGCTGCTTCAACCCCACAAGGGTTCTTCTGAAAGGATATCGGGAGAGACCTCGATGCATCGGTAGTCCGGGCTTCAACCCCACAAGGGTTCTTCTGAAAGTATGGTACGCACATCGGTTGCTGTGACACTCCCCGCTTCAACCCCACAAGGGTTCTTCTGAAAGTCGGTGCCGTCGGTGGCGTCGACGGCATACAGGCTGTCGTCGCTTCAACCCCACAAGGGTTCTTCTGAAAGTCGACGTCGACGAGCGCGTCGCCGGACGCCCACAGGCTTCAACCCCACAAGGGTTCTTCTGAAAGCCTCGGCGTCGGCGAGGGACTCCAGGTCGCTGAACTCGCTTCAACCCCACAAGGGTTCTTCTGAAAGCCGCGAGTTCGCCGCGTCGGAGACCGGTGTCGTAGAGCTTCAACCCCACAAGGGTTCTTCTGAAAGAACGACATCAAACTCCGCGTTCGTGAACAGCGGCCAGCTTCAACCCCACAAGGGTTCTTCTGAAAGCAAGACCGTCCCGGCGGTGAACGAACTCGACGACTGGCTTCAACCCCACAAGGGTTCTTCTGAAAGAACTGCTCGGCGGCTCCGGTGGCGGCGGGGCCGGAAGCTTCAACCCCACAAGGGTTCTTCTGAAAGGAGTAGTGCGCGACGACCGACGACCGCATCCCGTCGCTTCAACCCCACAAGGGTTCTTCTGAAAGCAGTTTATTGAAGGCCAACAACCAGTTATTGTCCGCGCTTCAACCCCACAAGGGTTCTTCTGAAAGAGGGACTGCGGCCCGCCTACAAGGTGGTCGACGATGAGCTTCAACCCCACAAGGGTTCTTCTGAAAGCGTTCAGTCGTCCGATTCGTCGACGTGCTCGACCGAGCTTCAACCCCACAAGGGTTCTTCTGAAAGCCGTAGTGGCCGCACACCGACCGGAGATTACCGACGCTTCAACCCCACAAGGGTTCTTCTGAAAGTTCGGAGCGCCACCGACTGTCGGCCTCGAAGTCGACGCTTCAACCCCACAAGGGTTCTTCTGAAAGGCGAGACGGCGGGGGCGCTGCTTGGCAACCATTGCGCTTCAACCCCACAAGGGTTCTTCTGAAAGGATCGTGCCCTGCTCCAGTTGATGCCCGGTCATCTTGTCGATGCTTCAACCCCACAAGGGTTCTTCTGAAAGCCCAGTTTCTCGCCCGGGGCATCTCCGGTGTCCACAGCTTCAACCCCACAAGGGTTCTTCTGAAAGCGCGGCAAAATCGCCAGCCGGCGCGGTGGTTTTGGTGCTTCAACCCCACAAGGGTTCTTCTGAAAGGACCTCGAAGGGGTCGGTGCCGGGGAACGCCACGCTGCTTCAACCCCACAAGGGTTCTTCTGAAAGCCGATCCGAGCAAGTTTTCGCGCGCTTCCGTCTCGCTTCAACCCCACAAGGGTTCTTCTGAAAGCCGCGTCGGATTGCGAGCACAAACGCGCCGAACCGCTTCAACCCCACAAGGGTTCTTCTGAAAGCCGGCCGTCGGCGCGGCCGTCGTCGAGGCGACCGCTTCAACCCCACAAGGGTTCTTCTGAAAGCTGATAGGTGATGGCTCAGGCCCGACCACAAATTCGCTTCAACCCCACAAGGGTTCTTCTGAAAGTCGGGCACCTCGGCCGGCCCCACGTCCTTCGGCACGAGCTTCAACCCCACAAGGGTTCTTCTGAAAGTACCTCGTACTTGACACCGGAGTCGGCCACACAGTCGCTTCAACCCCACAAGGGTTCTTCTGAAAGATGTGCCAAATCACCCGACACAGAGTTCAAATAGATGGTATCTCACTTATTGCTTTCGTCGACCCCTAATCCTGAACAGACACTGGGGGGTCGACGGAAATCAAGTGAAACGACTGCCCGGTTCGTCGCCAGCACCCAAAACAGTGTGCTGAACCGAAGCTGAAACATCCGCTTGGAATATATAAATCGAATCTTCATCGATGAGTTCTGATTTGATGTCTTGCTTGATTCCAACTAGTTGGCCTTCAGTAATATCACCATAGAAGACGGACTGTTGGAGATGTTCTAGCCGTTTACGGAGAAGCTTACGGTAGATATGGGTTCGTTCTGCTGGAACATCATACGTAACAAGAACAAACATCTTACCACCACCGCTCAGTTGGGCGGTACGGCTCACCGGTCAGGATGTGTTTCTTCAAGCTGTAAACATCAGTTTGTATGAGTGTTTTGTAGCTCACGTTTCGTTTCAATCGGGGATGCTCAACTGTTCTATCAAGCGTTTGCTCATACTCTTTGAGTACTGTCAGGCGACCGTCCTCGGTGAGCAGACAGCCATCGAGATCTGATTCGAACCCATCTGGGCTGATCTGTTGGCGGTTCACGAGACGAAACAATACACGGTCTGCAAGGATCGGCTTGTATATGTCTGCGATATCAAGCGAGAGTGTGAATCGTCGATCCCCGGGTTCATGCATAAACCCAACCGTCGGGTCAAGTGCTGTTTTGCGAATTGCCGAGACACACGCCGTGTAAACCATCGAGTTGAGGAACGAGATGAGCGCGTTCGTCTCGTTAGTTGGCGGGTTATACTCTCGTCGGTCGAGCGAAAACGGATCTCGCAGAATCTCGCTGAAACAGGAGTAGTATGTTTTCCGGGCGGTTGCTTCAGTGCCACGAAGCGTTTCGATGCTGTCTGCTGTGCCTGCTTCCGTCTTGAGCGATTTGAGCCGATCAATTTCTTCGTCAAACGAACAGTCGCGTGCATTGTAATAAACGAGATTCGCCCGCATATTATGGATACTCGCCTCAATCATCGACTGGGCAATCCCAAGCCGGCGATCAGGATCGTCGTAGGCGCGAACTTGTTCGACAACAGTATTTCCTGAAAGGTGACTCCGTTTCGGGAGATACGATCCTTTGTAGTAGTCCTTCCAGCCGAATACGTGAGCAGGAACGCCGTGGTCGTTAAGCAGTCCCAGTGCTCGTGTATTGAAATCGATTTGACCGTGTAAATATAGGGTATCGATACTCTCAATCGGTAGATGCTCCATCTCTCCGTCAAGGGTGTCGATCCTTAGTGTGCCTTCGCTACGCGAAAGCTCTCCATCCGTGAATACGTGGTGGTTGTCTTTAGTCATGGTTAGAGCCAACAGATATCTTGGTATAAACAGGAATCGCAGTACGGTTTCTTTTCCAGTTCTGGCGGTGTGTCGCTCTCAACGACATCGATAATGCCGCGTATCGTCTCCTCGACAGCGGTTGCGTTCTCGTCAGTCAGACTGACCTCCTCACGTTTTCGTTCCGCTGGATACGCGAGTACACCCTCCCGTTGGATATCGAGGATTCGGTCGAGATACCACAGGTAATAGAGCAACTGCATACGCGCCGGTTTTTCCAGCGTCGACGAGGCTTTTACTTCCATCACTTCGCCGGAATCGAGCATATCCAGCGCAATGCGACCGTTTATTTGGAACGAGCGACGTTTGTCGCGGTAGCTGGTTTCGTCGATATGCGTTCCACGGCGGATGTTTGCCGCCCCGCGGTCGATATCGATCCCACGAGACGTAAACCAGAGTTCACGCTTGCAGACGTGATAGTATTGAACAAGAAGGCCAGTGACTCGAACGCGTGGTTCACGGTGGGGAGCGCGTTCGCGCTCAATGAACTCCGAGATGAGATCCTCGTTGCTGGAATCGTGATCTGTAGTCATTAGGCTCCCACCGGGTTGTTGCCGCTCTCTTGCGGGCCATCCAACCGATCCCATGCCGGACTACACACGGGTCGTAGTTGTAGGCGTATCATAACGAGAATCGTCCCGAAACAGTGTCTTCGATGCCTTTGAGTCCCCCAGAATCGAGGCCGTATTCCAAGCCGCTGCCACCAGAATATTCGAAGACTTGTGCACCCTCCTCCCCACGATCACGGTGATCGATTCGGGGGATTTTCGGAGCATCTTCGATTTTTCGAACTGGTAGAGATACTCTCAATTGTGAGGCCTCATCGAGTTTTTTGAATCCAAATTTGTCGTTTGCGCTGAATGCCTCAGTAATCGCTTGGAGTGACGTTTTATCAGTTTCAGTTACCGCAACAAGTACGTCGACCGTCTCATAGCCACCAATCAGTGACTGTCGAGAAAGCCACCTCGCTTTTGTGGTCTCGATATGTTCTCGAATATCTGTGTTTGCGACGGATTTTGTCGTATGGATCGACTGGAAGTATGCTTCGACAGCATGGAGCGAAATTTCCACATCAGGAATCTGTTCGGTTTTCCCAACGCCTGCAAGCACATCAGAGATGAGTCGAAGATGTCCGTGGACACCCGTATCTTGAGATCCACGTTCATACACGTATTCTGCAGGTGGTTTCTCCGTCGGGCTTGCAGGTGTTTCCTCGTCAGGATCTGCGACAGTCCACACGATGACCTGTCCACCGTTTTTTCCCCACTCATATGACCGGTTACACCGTCCAGCTGCTTGGACAATACTGTCTATCGGCGCGATATCGCGGAACACTGTTTTAAAACTCACATCCACGCCTGCCTCTATCGCTTGCGTCGACACACACACAAACTGAACCGGTGCTGTCGAAAGCAGTGTGAGGATGTTGATTAGTATTCGCCGATCAAATGGCCGATACCGCGAGTTGAACGTCAGCACAAAAAGTGGATTTCTCTGAGGAGTCGACCACGAATCAAACTCCGCAATCGGGGGAATGAGTTGTTGAGATGCAAGAACTTCGTGTGCGATTTGTTTTGGAGACTGGTCTGGGTCGATAGCACTGATATTGTTGTTTGTCAGATACTTTCGGACGGCAGTACCGAGATGTATCACTGGCTCGTTTTTACAAATGGTCTCGGTGAGTGTTGTTGAACTGGCAATGGTATTGCAGACTGCAAGTGTCGACTCGCCAGTCTGTGTGCGCTCTATGATCTGTTCTGCAGCCGCTTCGTAACCAACGAACCCTGTATCACTATCAACCTGATGGGCCAACGCAGTTTCATCAAGCGTATACTGGACTCGCTCGGCTTGATCGAAGTAGTCTTCCTCTGTGGCTGGCGGGAGTTCTGTTTCGTATGCTGGGCGTTGACGACATGCTTCGCAGTCAGCTGTCTCGTGTGTTCGCCCAGTTGCGAGTAATGAAACGGCATCCACCTCTCGGAGCAACGAGGGTTGGGTAGCAGTCATCGAAATAACGCGGGCATTAAATTCATCGGTTAGGATCGACAGCAGACGTGGAATCGCATCCCACCAATCCTTCGGCAGTGCCTGTGGCTCATCAAGAATGACGATTCCCGAATCGAGTGCGGGGAGTTTCAATCCCTGACGATTCGAGGGGCCGGTGAGACTTTCGAACAGCTGTACGAACGTCGTTAAAATCGTTCCATCTCGCCACGATTCACCCAGTAGTCCTGCTTGATCCGCATCGGTGGCGTCGACATCCGAATCGTCGTGATCTCCGTGAACCACAACCGTCTCGCTGAGGTAGTGATGCACAGTGAGTGCAGATCGTGTCGGATCAACACCCCATAGATCCGGATCTTCGAACAGCTCACGAGTCTGTTCTATAATACTTGTATACGGTAGTGCGTAGACGATTGTCCGTGGGCGGCCTCTCTCTTGGTTCGCATCGAGAATGTCACGAGTTTCGAACCCTGCCGAGAGACCGGTGAATGTTTTTCCTAACCCCGTTGGAAGTGTAAGTGTTGCAATATCTGAGTCACTATCGTCTAGCCACTCGTGGACGCCTCGAACGGCTTGGCGACGAGCTCGTTCACGTTCGTCATTCAATGCTGCTTCGTGGTCGTCATCTGGCGGCGTTTCTCGCAGTTCGGCGATGTACTGTTCGAGTGTCGACGAATCGAGTGTATCAAATTCGAACAGCTCACCGTCCGAAATCGTCATCGCATGGCTCTTATCAGCAAGCGTGAGCGAGGCCCAGTAATGGAGCGTGCGGTCATAAAGTCCTTCAGGGAGGTTTGTAACCGAACACCGTCGGGATGTGAGTTCGGCCTCGGTGCTCAAGTCTTGAAGAGCAGGGATGATCTCACCGGCCGTTGCCCATTCGTAGAAGGCTTCCCACGAGATGGTTTCTGACGTGTCAAGTTGTTGACTTGCCATCGCAAAGAACTCGTCTGCAGCATCGGGCCACGTCGTCTCAATCGCATCAAGCTGGGCCTGAATTACAGCATCATCAAAAGCTTCGATCAACGTGTTTGCAGTGTACTCCGCAGCGTTTGGCAGTGCTTGGTGGTGTCGTGCTACCGCCACCGTAGCAGCAAGACAATCACGGTCAGGAGCATCTATTCGGTCAAGAACGAACCACGTTGCGAGTGCACCGAGCCGAGCATGGTTCTTTTCGGCATCCTCTCCTGTGTACTCCTCATCAGGACGAACGTGTTCTTGGAATTGTGGAGTTGCTTTCCCAAAGTCGTGGAGAGTTGCCGTCGCCCAAAGCCACTGTTCTTGATCACTGGAACCAGTATACAGTGTCGTCGCTCGCTCTGGGACACAAGTGCTGTGTGCGGTAAGTAACAAATGGCCCTCTTCAGTCGTCTGATCCGCTGGATGCTGACGCTCACTCTCTGTCTGTGCTGGATGTGAAATCAGTGGGAGTTTCATAAGCTTATGCGGACTGTTATCGGAAGACAACGGTTCTTTCACCGACAGAGACGGGGGTTACGTCTGCGGTGGAATCGACTCGAACGCCTGCGTCCGCTGAGCGTGTATACACATAGTCGTCGAACCGTGTCGTTTTCCGACCGCCCGATGTCGCTTCCATGACCGCTGGGGAACGCTCGATATCATAGGTCACTCCCTGTTGTGGGATGACTTCGGAGAGTGAGATCGGTACGATAGAATCGATATCGTACTGATCGGCAGCATCGATCTCTGTCGGTGTAACGCCGGTCTCGACATCCTCAATCGTGCAGAGATACTCTGATTTACCGAGGCTTGGGGGGTAGTAAGATTCGCCGTTATCGAGTCGGGTTTTTAATTTCTCATAGTAGTCCTCGTCCTCAACAGCGACATCGATGCGATATCGAGGATCAGCAAGCAGTTCGTATGCGTGTATCTGCCGGTCACCCTCTGTATCCTGATAGGTGAGTGCGTAACTCCGTCGACTTCCTGCAGTTTTTGTAACCGCTTGTTTTGGGTCGGTTCCTAACCCAGTCGTTGGCACATTGACAGTGCGAATATCCGACAGCGGTGTGATTGCGATAGCCGATGTTTCTGCCCCAAAGACATCGTAGTACGTGTCTCGATCACTTCCAACGATAGCTGCAAGCATCCCAGCTATCGTTGTCCTCGGTGGAATCCGGTAGGTCTGTTTTGTAACACTGCGCCCAACACGTTTGAAATGGCCCCAGGTCGACCTGACGGTCAACGAAAGACAGGAGTCGGGCACGCCGCGAGCGTTGATAGATGGTGACATTGGCGTAGTGTAACCCCGCTAGCTTACTCCGGGAAGTCACGTTCACCGAGCACAT
>Ga0209945_1000605_pt1 | contig 13062 bp, 15 predicted proteins | sample SalPonR2_A_D2_MG_FD_185703 | JGI IMG/M metagenome (GOLD analysis project Ga0209945, IMG submission 185703) | Salt pond soil microbial communities from South San Francisco under conditions of wetland restoration - Salt Pond MetaG R2_A_D2_MG... ...
GGCCGGTGGCGTCCTCCGCCAACCGCGCGGTGGCCCTCGTTCGCCGCCGATCGCAAGACAGTTGCCTCGGTCGATCCGATCCGGGGTATGGCTCCGCCTCTCGCGTTAGACATCGACGGGACGCTGACGACGGGGAGGGGGCGGATCGACGCGCGCGTCTTCGAACTGCTTCCCGACTGGGACGCGCCGGTCGTGTTCGCGACCGGCAAGGCGTTCCCGTACCCGGTCGCGTTGGCGCACTTCCTCGGCCGCGAGGAGACCGTGATCGCGGAGAACGGCGGGGTTGCATACGTCGACGGCGACACGTCGATCCTCGGTGACCCCGCGGTGCCTCGCGCGGTCGTCGAGGCGTTCGAGGCGCGCGGCGGCGAGATCGGTTGGGGCGACGGCGACACCGTGAACCGGTGGCGCGAGACGGAGGTCGCGCTGTCTCTCGACGCCGACGAACGCCTGCTGCGCGAGGTCGCGGCCGACGCAGGCGGCGATGTCGAGGTCGTCGACACCGGATACGCCTACCACGTCAAATCGCCGGACGTGAGCAAGGGGAACGCGCTCCGTCGCGTCGCGGACGCGCTCGGACTCGACGCGGGGACCTTCGTCGCCGTCGGCGACAGCGAAAACGACGCCTCCACGTTCGCCGTCGCCGGCGAGTCGTACGCCGTCGCCAACGCGGACGCGACCGCCCGCGACGCCGCAGACACCGTCTTAGCGGAGTCGTTCATGGACGGGACCGCCGGGCTGTTGAGAACGCTCCGCGAGCGCCCAGAGTGAGACCGCGAGGGCTGCCACCGCGACGACCCGCCGCCGTGGCAGTCGGTCGCACAGCGTAACCGCTTTCTCCGCCGTCGTCGTGAGACACACGTATGATCGGAGCATGACCGGGCGGGTCGAGGCCATCCACACCGCGCCCGAGTCGGGCGCGCCCATGGACGCACGGGAGCGCGTCGATGCCGTGTCGGGCCGCGGGCTGCGCGGCGACCGGTACTTCACAGAGCGCGGGACCTACTCGCAGTCGTCCCGCGACGTGAGCCGCGAACTCTCGCTCATCGAACGCGAGACGCTCGACGCCGTCGAGCGCGACTACGGGATACCCGTCGGCGCGGACGAACACCGGCGGAACCTCACGACCGCTGACATCGGCCTCAACCGACTCGTGGGCGCGCGGTTCCGCGTCGGCGACGCGGTCTGTGAGGGCGTCGAACTGTGCGAACCGTGCTCGTACCTCGAACGCCACCTCGCCCGCGAGGGGGTCCGCGACGCGCTCGTCCACCGGGGCGGACTGCGCGCGCGGATCGTCTCGGACGGGACGATCGAGCGAGGCGATACCGTGGAGGTCGTGGGAGCGGCACCGGAGGCGACGCGGGCGCGACGCGACGACGCGTGATGTCAGTCGACACGGACGATGTCGGTCAGGTCGTGAACAGCTCGGTGTCGTCCGGAACCGCGAAAAGCCCCATCCGAACGCCCGCGTCGAGCCAGCCGTAGCCGTACGAGTACGACGCGAGCGCGTTGACCGGATCGTCCGTCTCGCGAAAGTGTCGGCCGTCGTCGAGGTACGACTCGGCCATCTCGACCACGTCGGCCGCGGCCGCGCCGAGCGGCGTGTCGGCCGGCGGGCGCGGCTCCGCGACCGCGAGCGCGTCCGCGAGCATCCGCTCGTACCGGTCCGTCTTCTCCTCGAGGTCGGCGGCCATGCGCCGAGGTCACGCGCGCCGAGCAAAAAAGGACGCGACCGGCCCGGCGGCAGGAACGCGATCCGCCGTCGTGAGGTCGCAGACCGCCAGCGGACGCCGCAGCGACGATACGGCGGCGAAAGCGCAACGAGGATACCGCCGCAGCAGAAAGGGGACGCCATGTACGAGGCCGTCCACGCGCGTCCCGAGGGCAACGCGACCGTCGCGCGCCACGCCGCCACCGCCGCGCGGTACGGGTACGACGGGATCGTCGTCCGGACGCGGGAGGCGCTTGACCCGGTCGCCGATCGCGGCGAGACGGGCGACGCAGTCGATGCCACCGCCGGCGCTCCGGCGTCGCGGGACCCCGCGTGCGACCCGTTCGCTCTCAGCGACGAGTACGGCGTCGACGTCGTCGACGCGGTCGAGATCGATGCGGACGACCCGACGAGTGCCTCCGGCTCGGTCGGTAACTACCGGCCGGAACACACCGTCGTCTGTCTCGTCGGCGGCGACGACGCGCTGAACCGGTTCGCCGTCGAAGAGCCCAGAGTCGACGTGCTCGCGCGGCCGATGGCGGGGTCGGGCGGATTCAACCACGTCCTCGCGAAGGCCGCACGGGACAACGGCGTCCACGTGGAGTTCGACCTCGGTCCGCTGTTCCGAGAGACGGGCGGCAAGCGCGTCCGCGCGCTCGCCGACCTCCGGAAGCTCAGAGAGATCGTGGCCGCCTACGACGCCCCGCACGTCGTGAGCGCGAACGCCGCCTCTCACCTCGAACTACGGGCCCCGCGCGAGGTCGTCGCCGCCGCGGAGGCGGTGGGGTTCGACCCCGAGTGGGTCCGCGAGGGGCTCGGCGCGTGGGGCGAGATCGCGGCCCGGACTCGGGAACGACGCTCCGAGGCCTTCATAGCGCCGGGGGTCCGACGTGGACGGTATGAAGAAGACGGTTGAGGAACACGCGGCGCGGTTCTCCGAAATGGCCGACGAGTACGACGACTCGAAGAGCGACGAGTACCACGCGTCTGCGAGTCTCGTCATCGAACACGCCGAGCCGTCGCCCGGTGACGTGGTCCTCGACCTCGGGGCGGGCACCGGTGCCATCGCGCTGGCCGTCGCGCCCGACGCCGACCGGGTGCTCGCCCGCGACATCAGCGAGGGGATGATGGACGAAGGCCGACGAAAGGCCACGGAAGCGGGGCTGTCGAACGTCGAATTCGCGTACGGCGAGTTCCGAGCGCCCGATATCGACCCCGACCAGCGGGTCGATGTCGTCACCTCGAACTTCGCGCTCCACCACCTCGCTGACGACGAGAAGCGCGAGGCGATCCGCGTGATGGCGGACACCGGTGCGCGGCGGATCGTCCTCGGCGACGTGGCCTTCTTCGAGGAGCCGGACCCGGAAGCCCCTTTCTACGGTCCCGAGGTCGACGATCCGGCGACAGTCGGCACGCTCGTCGAGGCGTTCGCGAGCGAGGGGTTCGCCGTGACGACCGTCGAGCGCGTCCACGACCAGGTGGCCGTGATCGTCGCGGAGCGCGGCGACGCGCTCGCGGCGCGAGGCGGATCGACAGACGACTCGGAGTGACTCGCGAATGAAACACCTCCCCAAACACCTCAGACCGCGGTGGCGGTACGTCGCCGTCGGCATCGAGACGTGGCCGGACGCCGACGTGGGCCGGCGGGCGTTCCAGCGCGCGCTGTGGTACGCCGCCGGCAACCTCGTCGGCGACGCCGGCAGCGCCGACGCCGACCTCTCCCTGCTCTCGTTCGCGTACGCCGACGGCCGCGGCGAGGCTGTCGTCCGCGTTCGGCACGGTCACGTCGCCGAGGCGCGGGCGTCGATCGCGTGCGTGAGCGAGGTCGACGGCGAGCCGGTCGGGATCCGAGTGCGAGGGATCTCGGGGACGGTACGTGCCTGTGAGGAAAGATATATGGGTCGCGCGGGCGGTACTTCGACACAGCGAGACGTCGCGTTCGAGGACGCCGAGCGGCCCGCAGTCGTGCGCGGAGACGCGTGCGATGTGCGGACCGAGTCGGGACACGTCGGCGCGACGACGTTCGACATCGAGTGATATCATGCAGGGTCAATCCCAACAGCAGGCGTACGACCGAGGCATTACCATCTTCTCTCCGGACGGCCGACTCTACCAGGTCGAGTACGCCCGGGAGGCGGTGAAACGCGGGACGGCGAGCGTCGGCGTCCGCGCCGAAGACGGCGTCGTCCTCGCGGCAGACAAACGGGCCCGATCGCCCCTGATGGAGCCCGCGAGCATCGAGAAGCTCCACAAGGCCGACGACCACGTCGGCGTCGCGAGCGCGGGCCACGTCGCCGACGCCCGCCAGCTCATCGACTTCGCGCGCCGGCAGGCGCAGGTCAACCGCCTGCGCTACGGCGAGGCGGTCGGGATCGAGACGCTGACGAAGAACATCACCGACCACATCCAGCAGTACACGCAGGTCGGCGGCGCGCGCCCCTTCGGCGTCGCGTTGATCGTCGGCGGGATCGAGAACGGCGAACCGCGCCTGTTCGAGACCGATCCCTCGGGGACCCCCTACGAGTGGCAGGCGCTCTCGATCGGGTCTGACCGCAGCGACCTCCGGGACTACCTCGAAGCTGAGTACGAGGAGGGTATCGCCACCGACGAGGCGGTCGGGCTGGCGCTCGACACGCTCGCGCAGTCGAACGACGGCGAACTCTCGCCGGAGGGCGTCGGCGTCGCGACGATCACGGTCGAGGAGGGGTACACCGAACGGTCGGTCGACGAGATCGAGGCGATCCTCTCCGACCACGACCTGCTTGCGAACGAAGACGACGGTGAGGATGCAGCCGAAACCGACGGCGAGAGCGCGGGCGAGTCCGACGCTGAGGACGCGGACGAAGACGACTCCTAACGCTTCTGTCACGCGCCGGCGTCTACCGCGTCTGTCCTCTTCTTGTGTGCCGGCCGGTCGGGAGAGTTATGCCGCCGGGGACCGACGGCCGAGGCGTGCAGAAGACGGTACTCATCACCGGCTGTTCCTCCGGTATCGGCCGCGCGGCGGCGCACGCCTTCACCGACGAGGGATGGACCGTGTACGCGACGGCGCGGAACCCGGCGGACATCGAGACGCTCGGCGAGGCGGGCTGTGAGATCGCGACCCTCGACGTGACGGACCAGTCCGACATCGACCGCGTCGTCGACCGCGTCCTCGACGAGACGGGATCGATCGACGCGCTGGTCAACAACGCCGGCTACGGCCAGTTCGGTCCGATAGAGGACGTACCGACCGAGAAGGTCCACGAGCAGTTCGACGTGAACGTGTACGGCCCGCACCGATTGATCAGAGCCGTGCTGCCGAGCATGCGGCGCGAGGGCGACGGGACGATCGTGAACGTCTCGTCGGTCGCCGGCCGCGTCTCGTTCCCCGGCGGCGGCGTCTACAGCGGCTCGAAGTTCGCGATCGAGGCGATGTCGGACGCGCTCCGAAACGAGGTCGGAACCCACGGGATCGACGTGGTGGTCGTCGAGCCCGGCCCGGTTCGGACCAACTTCGCGGACCGCGCCGAGCGCGAGGCCGGCGGACGAAGCGGCGAGACGCGAGGCGACGGCTCCGACGCGGGCCGAACCGGCGCGTACGAGGACGTGTACGCCCTGTTCGAAGACGCCGAACTCGTCGGCGGTGACGGCCCGGGATCGGTCGAGCCGGAACTGGTCGCCGACGCGATTGTGAACGCCGCGAGCGCGACGCAGCCCCCGGCCCGCGTCCAGCCCGGAACCGCCGCCCGGGTCGGCGTCCTCGCGCGGTTCCTCCCCGACGCGGTGCTCGACGCCGGGTACGACTTCGTCCGGAAGCTCGTCTCCTGACGCCGCCGGCAGTCGAGACGCTCGATCAGTCCCTCGCGACCCCGAACGGACTCTCTCGCTCCCGCCAGTTCCATCCCGGAAGGCGCGTCTGGAAGCCGGCCGCGAGCGCGGCGTCGAGATCGTCCGCGCCGGCGGAGCCGGGAACGCGCCCCGCGGATCCCTGCTCGCCCTCAGCGCCGTCTGACCGCTCCGGGGCGTCGCCGTCGACGTGCACGTCGACGAAGTGAAACGTCGCCTGCGCGAGCAGCGAAAGCGGTCTCCCGCCGGCGATCGTCGCCGCCAGTTCGCGGCCGAGCACTTCGTCCACGACGAACCCCGGGTAGTCGTCCGCGACGTCGAGGTCGCGGAGGATCCCCGCGAGGGCCGCGACGTTGACCGCGACCTCGCCGTCGGCGAAGACGGTTTCGACCTCGTCGCGGTACGTCTCGACGGTGACCGTGTCCACCTCCGTCTCGAAGAGCCGACCCAGTCGGTCTCGGGCGTCGTTTATGAGCGGGACGACGACGGGGGCACGGTCGCGGACCCAGTCGCGCTCGGCACGGACCGACTCGGGAGTGACACGCATGCAACGCGATTCACCTTCCGGGGGCTTGCCCTTTGCGAAGGGTTTTATAACGGCCGGGACAATCCTGAGCTAAGCGGGTTTTCGCTGGCTGTTCCCGCACGGTACCACCTACGGACAGTACTCCCATTATGCCTATCCCGTCACGGTCGACCGTTTGCGACTCGACGGCGGCGGCGACCCAGACGACCCGCGGTAAGATATGAGTCAAGTCGATAAGCAACTCGATACACTGAAATCAGAGATCGAACAGGAGATTCCGAACGACATCACGGTCACCGACGTCAAGTACGAGGGACCGGAGCTGGTCGTGTACACGCGCGACCCGAAGCGGTTCGCCGGCGACGGCGACCTGATCCGGCGGCTCGCCTCCAAGCTCCGCAAGCGGATCACGGTGCGCCCAGACCCGAGCGCGCTCTCGCCTCCGCGCCGCGCGGAAGAGGAGGTCCGCGAGGTGATCCCCGAAGAAGCCGGCGTCACGTCCCTCGACTTCCACGAAGACACCGGGGAAGTCGTGATCGAAGCCGAGAAGCCGGGCATGGTGATCGGTCGACGCGGCTCCACGCTCCGTGAGATAACCCAAGAGGTCGGGTGGACGCCCGAGGTCGTGCGAACGCCGCCGATCGAGTCCTCGACCGTCTCGAACGTGCGCGGGTTCCTCAAAAACGAGCGCGAAGAGCGACGCGACATCTTAGAGCGCGTCGGCCGCCAGATCCACCGCGAGGAGATGTCCGACGACGAGTGGGTCCGGATCACGACGCTCGGCTGCTGCCGCGAGGTCGGCCGCGCCGCCTTCATCCTCTCGACACCCGAGACCCGCATCCTCATCGACTGCGGCGACAAACCCGGCGCAGAGGGGGAGGTACCGTACCTCCAGGTTCCCGAGGCGCTCGGTGCGGGCGCTGCGACGCTCGACGCGGTCGTCCTGACGCACGCCCACCTCGACCATTCGGCGCTTTTACCGCTCCTGTTCAAGTACGGCTACGACGGCCCCATCTACACCACCGAGCCGACCCGCGATCTGATGGGGCTTCTCACGCTCGACTACCTCGACGTCGCCGCCAAAGACGGCCGGACGCCCCCATACGAGTCCGCGCAGGTCCGCGAGGCGATCAAACACACCATCCCGCTGGAGTACGGTGACGTCACCGACGTCGCACCCGACGTGAAGCTCACGTTCCACAACGCGGGACACATCCTCGGCAGCGCCGTCACTCACTTCCACATCGGCGACGGCCTCTACAACGTCGCGTTCTCCGGCGACATCCACTACGAGGACACGCGGCTGTTCAACGGCGCGGTCAACGACTTCCCGCGGGTCGAGACGCTCGTGTTGGAGTCCACCTACGGCGGGCGAGACGACTACCAGACCGATCAGGCTGACTCCGAGGAGGCGCTCAAGGAGGTCATCAACGAGACGTACGAGCAGGGAGGAAAAGTCGTCATCCCCGCGTTCGCCGTGGGGCGGTCACAGGAGATTATGCTCGTCTTGGAGGAGGCGATGCGCGAGGGCGAGATACCGGAGATGCCCGTCCACCTCGACGGGATGATCTGGGAGGCGACCGCGATCCACACCACGTATCCCGAGTACCTCCGCGACGACCTCCGCGACCGGATCTTCCACGAGGACGAGAACCCGTTCCTCGCCGACCAGTTCAACCACATCGACGCCGGGGAAGACGAGCGACAGGAGGTCGCAGACGGCGACCAGAGCATCATCATCTCCACGTCCGGGATGATCGAAGGCGGACCGATCATGTCGTGGCTCCGCCACATCGGTCCCGACCCGGACTCGAACCTCGTGTTCGTCGGTTACCAGGCACAGGGGACGCTCGGCCGCAGAATCCAGAACGGCTGGGACGAGATCCCGGTCGACGGCTGGGGCGGCGGCGGCCGCGGCGACACGCTCACCCTCGAAATGGGAACCGAAGTCGTCGACGGCTTCTCCGGGCACGCCGACAGGCAGGGATTAGAGAACTTCGTGAAGACGATGAACCCGCGTCCCGAGAAGGTGCTCTGTGTCCACGGCGACGAGCGGTCCGTGCAGGATCTTTCCTCTGCGCTGTACCACGATTACAACATGCGGACGTTCGCGCCGAAGAATCTGGAAACGTTCCGGTTCAAGTGAACGTCCCCGGAGTCACGCTCTGAGACACGCCGCGGTGAACTACCCGCGGAGGCCAATCGAGGCGTTACGCGTCGCCGTCGGTCTCGTCTTCGTCGCCTTCCGTTTCGACGATCTCGATGACTTCGAGCGGTACGTCGCGTAACGCGCCGCCGACCTCGCTCTTTGCGATGCGCTCCGCGTGCTCTTCGCTGTCGGCGTTGAAGATGTCGATCTCCAAGAGGAGTCCGACGAGCGCCGTGTTCGCGGCGAGGAAGGCGGCGTCGAACGGCTCGCCACAGGCCGGACAGCCGGTGACGCCGGGTTCGACCTCGACGTACTGCTTGTCCGTCTCGTTGAGTCGCTTGCCGGCTTCGCTGACCGCGACGCCGATCGCGTCGTCGGTCTCCTCGACATCACGGACCAACCAGGCTGCTTCCATCGCGACCGAGTAGTTGCTCATATCCGAGCCGAGGGGCCGCAGGGTTTCCTTTCTTGTGGTTCGCCCGCGAGCGCGAGCGTGCGGCCCCGACGGTCAAAAAAGCGCGTCGCGTCCGGCTTACAGTCGCTCGACGATGGCCGCGGTGACCTCGTCCGTCGTCGCGTCCCCGCCCAGGTCGCCGGTTCGGGGACCATCGGAGAGCACGCCTTCCACGGCGTCGCGGATCTGTCGTCCCTCCTCGACGTGGCCGAGGAACTCAACCAACATGGCGGCAGAGAGGATCGCCGCGGTCGGGTTCGCGACGCCCTCGCCCGCGATGTCCGGAGCGGTCCCGTGGACCGGCTCGAACAGCGCGTTGTCGTGGCCGATGTTCGCCGACGGAAGGAGACCGAGTCCACCGACCAGCCCGGCGGCCAGATCGGAGAGCACGTCGCCCGCGAGATTCGGACACACGACGACGCCGTACTGGGTCGGATCGAGCGGGAGCTTCGTGGCGAACGCGTCCATCAGCTCCTCGTCGGCGTCGACCCCGCGCTCGTCGGCGACGGACAGCATCTCCTCGCGGAACCGCCCGTCGGTCTCGCGCATCACGTTCGCTTTGTGTGCGACCGTGAACCCGTCGCTGTGCGCCGGCCCCCGACCGTCTTCGACGAATTCGCAGGCGAACTCGGCGAGTTCGCGCGACGCCGAAGAAGTGACGACCCGCGTCAGCGTCGACAGATCCTCGGAGAGCCGGTCCTCGTGGCCCGCGTACACGCCCTCGGTGTTCTCGCGGAGGAAGACCACGTCCGTCTCCGGTCGGACCGCGTCGACGCCCGGGTACGCCTTCGCGGGCCGAACGTTGACGAACGACCCGACGGCCTCCCGAAGCGGGAGGATGACATCGGCTGCGGTCTCGCCCGCCGCGCCGAACAGCGTCGCGTCGGCGTCGGCCGCGAGTTCGTAGGTCGATTGCGGGAGCGGATCGCCCGTCTCCTCCGCCACCGCGTCGCCCGCTTCAGCCTCCACGAACTCGAACTCCACGTCGAGCGCGCCGAGCACGTCGATGGCGGCCGGAACGACCTCGTGGCCGATCCCGTCGCCCTCGATGACGGCAATCTCGTAGCTCACGCGCCGTCCCCCGCCGCGGGTTCGGGAACGTGTTCGTCGGGGACGTACGGCAGCGACCGCGCGGTCTCCCGGACGGCCTCCCCGTTCGCGCCCATCAGCGCCGTCGTGTCCCAGACCCCTTCGACGAGCGCCTTCCGCTGGGCGTCGTGGACCGTCGCGTCGATCGCGGTATCGTCGTAGGTGATCGTCTCCTCGCCCACGTCGATGTCGACTTCCGCGTCCGGATTCGCCTCGACGTAGTCCTGTAGCGCCTCGATGGCCTCCTGGTCGGCCGTGACGGTGGGGATGCCGAGTGCGAGACAGTTGCCCGCGAAGATCTCCGCGAACGACTCGCCGACGACCGCGTCGATCCCCCACCGCATCAGCGCCTGCGGCGCGTGCTCGCGGGACGATCCGCAGCCGAAGTTGGCGTTGACGACCAGGATGTTCGCACCCTGGTACTTCTTCTCGTTGAACGGGTGATCCTTCTCGTTGTCCTCGTCGTCGAACCGCTGATCGAAGAAGGCGAACTGTCCCAACCCGTCGAAGGTGACCACCTTCATGAACCGGGCAGGGATGATCTGGTCGGTGTCGATGTCGTTCCCGCGGACGGGGATGCCGGTTCCCGTGACCTCGGTCACCTTCTCGGCCGGAGCCTCGCCGGCACTGAACTCGGGCGAACTCATACGGTCGCCACCTCCTCCATCTCGCGGACATCCGTGACCTCGCCGGTCACCGCCGCGGCCGCGACCATGATCGGACTCATCAGCACGGTCCGCCCGTCTTTCGAGCCCTGCCGGCCGACGAAGTTCCGGTTCGAGGAGGACGCACTCGCCTCGTCGCCCTCCAACTGATCGTCGTTCATGCCGAGACACATCGAACAGCCGGGCTCGCGCCAGTCGAAGCCCGCCTCGATGAACACCTCGTCGAGGCCCTCGGCCTCGGCGGCGTCGCGGACGCGCTGGCTGCCGGGAACGACCATCGCGCGCACGTCGTCTGCGACCTCGCGGCCCTCGACGAACGCCGCGGCCTCGCGGAGGTCCTTCAGGCGCGCGTTCGTACACGAGCCTAAGAAGGCGACGTCGATGTCGTACCCCTCCATCGTGTCGCCCGGCTCGACGCGCATGTGCTTTTGTGCGCGGCGAGCGGTGTCTTGATCCTCTTCCGGCAGGTCGTCCGGGTCCGGGATCGGTTCGGTGATACCCGCGGTCTGTCCGGGCGTGGTCCCCCACGTGACGGTCGGCTCGATGGCCGACCCGTCGATGGTGACGACGTCGTCGTACTCCGCGTCGTCGTCGGTCCGGACCGACTCCCAGTACGGTTTCAGCCGCTCGAACTCGTCGGGGTCGTCCTCGAAGGCATCGGTCTGCTCAAGCCACTCGTAGGTGGTCTCGTCGGGGTTGACGTACCCCGCGCGAGCCCCGCCCTCGATCGACATGTTGCAGATGGACATCCGGCCCTCCATCCCGAGGTCCTCGATGGCCTCGCCGGCGTACTCGTACACGTAGCCGACGCCGCCGTCGGTGCCGAGTTCGCCGATGATAGTCAGGATGATGTCCTTCGCGGTGACGCCCTCGCCGAGCTCACCGGTCACCTCGATCTTTCGGACCTTCTGTTTCTCCATGGCGACACAGCCCGTCGCCAGCACGTCGCGGATCTGCGAGGTACCGATTCCGAACGCCAGCGCGCCGAACGCGCCGTGCGTCGACGTGTGCGAGTCGCCACAGACGATCGTCATGCCCGGCTGGGTGAGCCCCTGCTCCGGACCGATGACGTGGACGATCCCCTGATCGCCGGAGTCGGGGTCCGAAAACTCGATGCCGGCCCCGCGGACGTTCTCTTCTAACTCGGCCATCATGCTCTCTGCGGCCTCGTCGCGGTACGGTCGATCGCGATTACCGGTCGGCACGATGTGGTCGACAGTCGCGTGCGTCCGCTCCGGGAACGCGACCTCCTGATCGCGCTCTTTCAGCATGCCGAACGCCTGCGGACTAGTGACCTCGTGGACGAGGTGGAGGCCGACGAACAGCTGGTCCTGTCCGGTCGGCAGCTCCGTCACCTTGTGGCGGTCCCACACCTTGTCGTACAGCGTCCCCTCGCTCATCGGGGATCACCCGCATCGGCTGCGATCGCTCGTGTCCGATCCGTGACGCCGCCTACGCCCATCACGCAGTCACCTCTGCCGACTCTTCTTCCTCTTCGTCTTCCTGCCACGCGAACAGGCCGCGGAGTTCCTCGCCGACGGCCTCGATCTCGTGATTCTTTTCCGCGTTGTGGAGCTGCGTGTACGACGGCCGACCCGCCTGGTTCTCCGAGATCCACTCGCGGGCGAAGGTCCCGTTCTGGACGCCTTCGAGGACCTCCTCCATGTTCGCGCGGACCTGATCGTCTATGATCTCGTCGCCGCGCGTGAGGCCGCCGTACTCAGCGGTGTGTGACACGGAGTCCCACATCGCGCCGAGTCCGCCCTCGTACATCAGGTCGACGATGAGTTTCATCTCGTTCATGCACTCGAAGTACGCCATCTCGGGGGAGTATCCCGCCTCGACGAGCGTCTCATACCCCTGCTTGATCAGCGAGGCGATACCGCCACAGAGGACGGCCTGCTCGCCGAAGAGGTCGGTCTCGGTCTCCTCTTGGAACGTCGTCTCGACGACGCCGGCGCGGGTACAACCGATCGCGGCCGCGTACGCGAGCGCTTCGTCGTGGGCCTCGCCCGTCGCGTTCTGATACACCGCGAGCAGTCCCGGCGTCCCCTGATCGTCCTCGTAGTTCCGGCGGACGATGTGTCCAGGCGACTTCGGCGCGATCATCGTCACGTCGACATCTTCCGGCGGCTGAATCTGGTTGTAGTGGATGTTGAAGCCGTGCGCGAACTGGAGCGTATCTCCCGCTTCCAGGTTCGGCTCGATAGCGTTCTCGTAGACGTCCGCCTGCACCGTGTCGGGCAACAGGACGCTCACGATGTCTGCGGCGGCGGCCGCCTCCGCCGGCGTCGCGACGCTGAGCCCGTCGCTCTCGGCGACCTCCCACGAGGAACTGTCCTCGCGGAGCCCGACGACGACGTCGATCCCGCTGTCTTGGAGGTTCTGTGCGTGGGCGTGGCCCTGCGACCCGTAGCCGAGCACGGCCACGGTCTTCTGGGCGATCGCTTCGCCGTCCGCGTCTTCGTCGTAGTATACGTTGGATTCGACCATCTGCATGTCGTTGTCGCTCATATGTGTGATGTGTGTTGTCAGTCGTCGTGTGTGGTCGGTTCGCCGGCCGTTCCGGGTTTCTCTCCGGGTGCCGTCGGGGTGTCTCCGCGCGCGAGCGCGGTCTGTCCCGTCCGGGCGATCTCGATG
>Ga0209945_1000608_pt1 | contig 13041 bp, 12 predicted proteins | sample SalPonR2_A_D2_MG_FD_185703 | JGI IMG/M metagenome (GOLD analysis project Ga0209945, IMG submission 185703) | Salt pond soil microbial communities from South San Francisco under conditions of wetland restoration - Salt Pond MetaG R2_A_D2_MG... ...
AAGGAAGATATAAGATCGAATGAGAAAATCTTATTTACAATACCCAGAACGGAAGAGTGTGAACACTATGCTGCACAAACGTGCGAGTTGCTGTGCGAATGATAGAACAATTGCGTCTGATTTCGGTGTCGAATTGGACAGTGCCCGAGTAGAGGGGGCGTGGATATGAGCGACGGACTCTCGAGCCGCCGTGGCTTTCTGGCCTCGTCGGCCGTGCTGGCCGGGACTGCGCTGGCCGGCTGTTCGGGCGGGACGGCCTCCAGTTCCGACGCCGTGACGCTGGGTATCCTCGAAGACCGATCGGGGAACTTCGCGCTCGTTGGCGACCCAAAACACAAGGCGTCGCTGCTCGCTATCGAGGAGATCAACGCTGACGGCGGGATCATGGGCAACGAAATCGAAGTGTTCGACCCGGACCCCCAGTCTGACAACCAGCGGTACCAGGAACTGACCGACCGAGCGATTCGACAGGAAAATGTCGACGCGCTGTGGGCCGGTTATTCCTCGGCGACCCGCGAGGCCATCCGTCCGATCATCAACCGTAACGAACAGCTGTACTTCTATACCACACAGTACGAGGGTGGCGTCTGTGACAAGACCACGTTCGCTGTGGGTCCAACCGCCCGTCAGCAGCTAGGAACCGTCCTCCCGTACCTCCGTGAGGAGTTCGGCCCGGACATCTACACTATCGCGGCCGACTACAACTTCGGTCAGCTTTCAGCTGATTGGGTGAAGGTTCTGGCGAACGAAAACGATGCTAACGTTTTGGGTGAGGAGTTCATCCCGCTCTCCGAGACAGACTTCAGTTCGACCATCAACAACATCCAGGAGGCTGACCCCGACTTCGTGATGTCGATGCTCGTCGGGGCGAACCACACGTCCTTCTACGAGCAAAAGGCCTCTGCCGGGCTCGATATCCCTATTGGCACCTCGACGGCAATGGCACAAGGGTATGAACACCGGCGTATCAGTCCGCCGGCGATGGCCAACATCTACGCTGGCGTCAACTATATGGAGGAGGTGCCAACCGAGAGCAACACGAATGATGGCGGCTTCGTCGACCGGTACTTCGACATGTACCCGGACGCGCCATACCTCAATGAAGAGGCCGAGACCAATTACTTCTCCATGTACATGTATAAGGAAGCCGTCGAACAGGCCGGGACCTTCGAACAGCCAGAGGTTATCGAGGCCCTGGAGTCGGGAATTAGTCTCGGGACCGAACGAGCGCCAGAAGCGCCTGAAGGCCAGACGATCGAACTTGACGGCGCGACCCACCACGTCGATCACCACATGTGGGTAATGAAAGCCGACGAAGACCACAACATCGAGGCCGTTGAAAATAGGAAGGTCCCCGAGACGTTCCTTTCGGAGACGGTCGGCTGTGACCTCCGCGAAGAAGCTGAACAGACCCAGTACACCCCGGTGGACTACTACCAGGAGGCAAAGTAATAATGGTAAACGGGGTCAACCTGTTCTTCCAGTTTCTTGATAGCTTTGGCTTCATTGTCCTATCGGCTATCGGACTGGCGATCATTTTCGGCATGATGGGGGTGATTAACCTCGCCCACGGTGAGTTGATTATGATCGGTGCATACGGGACGACACTATCGTTCAACGCAGGTGCACCGCTCCTTCTGGCGATGGCAGTCGGTGTCATCTCGGCGGCGGCGGCCGGGCTGGTGATCGAGCGTACCATCGTCAAACGACTCTACCAGCGACCGCTGGACTCGATGGTGGCAACGTGGGCGTTGGGGCTCGCGATGACACAGATGGTCCGAATCATCTTCGGGAACTCCCTGTCCGGAATCGGCCTCCCACTGGGAGCGATCCAGTACGGCCAGTTCTCGTATTCGATGTACCGGACGTTGCTGTCCGTCGTCGCCTTGGTTGTCCTCCTCGGTGCGTACGTAGTGTTTACTCGCACCGAGTTCGGTATTAGAGCCCGCGCGACGATCCAGGACGACGACACCGCCCGCGCGATGGGGATCGACACCGATCGCATGTACACGGCGACGTTCGTGATTGGGTGTGCGCTCGCCGGCCTAACTGGGGCGCTGTACGCGCCAGCACTGGCCGTCGTTCCCGGCATGGGTTCGAGCTTCCTCGTCGAAGCGTTCGTCGCGGTCGTCACGGGTGGTACGTCCGTCCTGCTCGGTACGACGCTCGCAGCTGGCGTGCTTGGCACGGCGAACGCGTTCTTTACGAACCTGTATGGGACCTTCATCGGGCAGGTCGCGATGCTGATTGTTGCCATCCTAATCCTCCGATTCCTGCCGACCGGGCTGTCAGGTGTCGTTGAAACCGTTCGGGGACAGATGGAGCGTGAGAGCTGATGAGCGAGCACAGCCTGATCGACCGATTCCGCGGCAGGTTCGAGGGGCCAAACACTATCGGGAACTCACGAGGGTTCTGGGTCGGATTCGCGGTTGCGCTTGCTGTCGCGTTCGCGTACCCGATATTCGTCAGCAACTACCAAGCAGGGAACCTGGCGCTGTTCCTGATCTACGCCATCCTCGCGCTGTCTCTCTCAGTCGTATGGGGATATAGCGGCGTGCTGAGCTTCGGGCAGGTAGTCTTTTTCGGCTTCGCTGGCTACACGTTCGGCATCGTGACGCTCAATATCCAGAGTACAGTGGGAATCATGATGGCGATTCCGATCGCGGTGGGAGTCGCCACGCTGGTCGCTTTCACGCTTGGATACTTCATGTTCTACGGGAAAGTAACCGGCGTATTCGTTGCGATCATCACGCTCGTCTCGACTATCGTCTTGCAGACGTTTATGGCACAAACCGCCGGATCCGAGTGGGCAATCGGGAAAGCACAGCTCGGTGGGTTCAATGGGATGCCCGGCATCCCGAACATTGCCCTCGGCGTCGGGGAAACTTCAGTTGCGTTCAGTGGGAAGCTGTTCTACTGGCTCTGTCTTGTTCTCCTCGTCCTCTCGTACTTCGGACTGCGAGCACTCACGAACGGGCGATTCGGTTACGCGATGGTCGGCGTCCGTGAGGACGAGGACCGCGTCGAGATGCTCGGGTACGACATCCGCAAAGTGAAACTCACCGTCTTCACCGTCGGTGGGGCGATAGCCGGCCTCGCTGGTGTACTGTACGCGGCGTGGGGGAACTACATCGATCCGACGGTGTTCTCTCTGACGTTCGCGACGTTCCCAGTCATCTGGGTGACTGTTGGGGGCCGCGAATCGCTCTTAGGAGCCGTGCTAGCGACGGTCAGTCTCGAGTGGTTCCGCCAACAACTGGCGATTACCGGAAGCGAGTATGCCTTGGTCGTCGTCGGCCTGTTGCTGCTGGTCGTCGTGCTCGTGTTACCGGACGGAATCGTCCCGTACGTCCACGAAAAAGCGGTTTCCGCCTACCGGGAGTACAATGATGAAGTCGATCGGTCGGTCGGTAGCAGTACTGAGGAGGAGATTCCCGAATGACTTCCGACACTGAAACCAGTACGTCCGAAGCAGATGCAAACCGGTCCGGATCCAAAGCTGGGCGAAACGTTCGCAAAACGCCTGCCGGAAACGCGACCGGTGTCGATACGGACACTATCCTTCAGACCGAGGGGCTCACCAAGCAGTTCGGCGGTCTGACCGCCATCGACGGCATTGACTTCGCCATTGACGAGGGAGAGCTTCGATGTCTCATCGGTCCCAACGGTGCCGGGAAGTCCACGCTGTTGAAGCTCATAACGGGCCATCATGATGTCACGGAGGGCGACATCTACTTCGATGGGGCCGATATTACAGCCCTCAGCCCACACGAGCGGGTTCGAAGTGGTATCGGGATTAAATATCAGGCCCCGGCGGTCTTCGATTCGCTCTCTACGTCCGAGAACATCCGGTTAGCACTTCAGCGGACCAGGAGCGGCGACCTGTCCGAAGCGATTGCTTCGACGCTCGGCCGCGTCGGGCTCTCAGAGCAGCGCGATGTCCCGGCGTCCGATCTCTCGCACGGTCAACAGCAGCGGCTCGAAATTGGAATGGCCGCGGCGCTTTCACCGTCGCTGCTGTTGCTCGACGAACCAGTCGCGGGGCTTTCACTCGAGGAACGTGAGGAGATCGCCAAACTCGCGAGAGAACTCAACGACGACGGGATTACGCTCATTGTGATCGAACACGACATCGACTTCGTCGACCGCATCGCCGACCGGGTAACCGTGCTGAACCAAGGGGAGATATTCCGAGAGGGGAGTATCGAAGAGATACGGTCCGATCCAGAGGTTAGGAAGATCTATCTGGGGGAGGCATAAGATGCTCACCTGTGAGAGTCTTACTGTCGGCTACGGCGCCACGCCTATCCTCCGGGACGTCGACCTACGGGTCAATGAAGGGGAGATTGTCGGCGTAATCGGGAAGAACGGCGTCGGGAAGACAACGTTAATGAAAGCCCTTGTCGGACTGCTAGAGCCCAGTACCGGCTCCGTCCAGTACGATGGAACCGACATCACGGGCTTGAGTACCAACGAGCGGGCGAGGGAAGGAATCGGCTACATCCCACAGAGTCGGGACGTCTTCCCAGATCTGACTGTGGAGCAGAATCTACTCATTGGCGAGACAATCAACGACGACGTCGAAGAACTACTGTACGACACAGTCTACGATTATTTCCCAATCCTCGAAGAGCGCGCAGGTCAGCGTGCAGGGTCGATGAGCGGTGGGGAACAGCAGATGCTCGCGATCGGCCGAGCGCTTGTCGGCAACCCGGACCTCCTCTTGCTCGACGAACCGAGCGAAGGGATTCAGCCGTCGATCGTCCAGCAGATCCAGCGGGACATCCCTGCAATCAGTGACGACCTCGGCATGACTGTCCTGTTCGTGGAACAGAACCTCGGTGTAATTAAAGCAATGTCAGAGCGGTGTTACGCTATCGAGCGTGGCACTATCGTTGACGAACTTGACGCAGGCGAACTGACCGACGACACCCTTGCGAAATTCTTGGCAGTCTAATACTATCCAGTAGAGAGAATTACAATGATTCAATCATTCGACCCAATCGAAGCAACGATAGAGGATATTCACGAGGCGATGCGTGCAGGAGAAATCACAAGCCATGCGCTCGTCGACTGGTATTTGACTCGAATCGACCAATACGATCGCAATGGTCCGGAACTCAACAGTGTCGTGACCATCAATTCCGACGCGAAGGCGCGCGCTGCCGAACTTGACGAAACATTCGATGAGTCCGGGTTCGTCGGCCCACTCCACGGGATCCCAGTACTTGTCAAAGACCAGGCTGAGACGGAAGGACTGCGGACGACGTTTGGCTCTGCAGTGTTCGACGACTACGTCCCCGAAGCGGACGCGGCGATCGTCACGAAACTCAAGGACGCAGGTGCCATCGTCTTGGCGAAGACGAACCTCTGTGACTGGGCCGCATCGTGGTTTGGTTACTCCTCCGCTATCGGTCGGACGAAGAACCCGTACGCACTCGATCGAGATCCGGGCGGCTCTAGTGCCGGCACCGGCGCCGGAGTCGCAGCAAACCTCGGTGCCGTCGGTATCGGTGAGGACACCGGCGGTTCGATCCGGCTTCCGGCGGGGTACTGTAACCTCTTTGGCATCCGGGTAACGACGGGGCTGATCAGCCGAACCGGACTCTCGTCGCTCGTCAGTCGACAAGACACATCCGGCCCGATGACACGGACCGCCGAAGACCTTGCTCGGTTGCTCGACATCCTGGTCGGATACGACGACACCGATACTTGGACCGGGGCGAACGCCGGCATACCTGACGACTCGTTCACTGAGTCACTCGGCCGAGGTACGCTTGATGAGACGCGTATCGGCGTGCTTCGACAGGCGTTTGGAGACGACGAAAATCCGGAAGCAGCACCAGTAAATGCCGTCGTTGAAGAGACACTAACGACGTTAAAAGATGCCGGAGCCACGCTCGTCGATCCAGTGACGATCCCCGATCTCGACGAGAAACTCGACGCGACATCACTCTACGTCTTACAGAGCAAACGGGATCTGAACGAGTTCCTAGATAAGCGCGAGAACGCACCGGCGAGTTCTGTCGCTGAGATTGATTCGGCCGGTGGCTGTCACGAACTTGTGTCGGATCTGTTCGACGCGATGGTCGACGGTCCCGACAATCCGGATGCCGTACCCGAGTACTGGGAAGGGGTAGCGGCACAGAGCGCGCTCCAGCGTGACATATTGCGTGTCCATGCCGAGCACGATCTCGATGCTGTCGTGTTCCCGGACGCTCCAGTGTTGCCGCCAACCGAACAACACCTCCGAGACGGGACCTACACGACGATGGAGTTCCCGACGAATACCGTAATAGCATCCCAATCGGGGTGTCCGGCAGTCTCAGTTCCGGGCGGGACAACCGATGACGGAATCCCCGTCGGCGTTGAGCTGATGGGCGTTCCCTACGACGACCACTCGTTGGTCGCGTTAGCACACGCCTACGATCAGCTCACGGAAACCCGTGAGTCACCACTTGCCAGTGACGAATGAGTGCGGATACGACGGTACCCACCGAGTTCGACATCGCGACGCTCCAGAACGCGTACATGGAGCAATCGGTAACACCGCTCGAAGTAACTGAAGCCGCACTGGCCCGTGCGGATAGTGACAAGGAGTACAACGTCTGGATAGACCGATACGACGATTCGGCACGTGCCCGTGCAGCAGAGCTCTCAACGGCAGAGCCCGCAGAGTATCCCCTGTACGGAATTCCGTTCGCGGTCAAAGACAACATCGACGTCGCCGGGAACCCGACGACTGTGGGCTGTCCAAGCTACGAGTACACCCCAGACGAAAGTGCGACCGTCGTCGACCAGTTGCTCGAAGCCGGTGGGATACTGCTCGGGAAAACGAATATGGACCAGTTCGCGACGGGGTTGGTCGGCGCCCGAAGTCCGTACGGGGCCTGCCGGAACGCACAGGACAGTTCACTCATTTCGGGTGGATCCAGTTCTGGGTCCGGCGTCGCCGTCGCTCGCGGCCAGGTGTCCTTCGCCCTCGGCACTGACACGGCGGGATCGGGGCGTGTTCCGGCTGCACTAAACGGGATTATTGGTTATAAGCCGACGCGTGGGCTGATCAGTACAAACGGGGTCGTTCCTGCCTGTCGAACCCTCGACTGCGTGTCAGTGTTTGCACCGACCGTCGCCGATGCACGTAGAGTCGGGACAGTCCTCGTTGGACACGACGACGCAGATCCGTATTCGCGGCCGGCAGTCGATAGGGTTTCGCTGACCGGTGCGATGTCAGACTCGCCGACTGTCGGCGTGTTTGAACGGACCGAGCATTTCGGTGACGAGGCCGCTGCAGAACTGTTCGAAACTGCGGTCGCCCGCGTCGAGGAGCTCGGTGCTACAGTGGTCTCGGTCCCCGAGCAGCCGTTCAGAGAGACGGCAGAGCTGCTGTATAGCGGACCGTGGGTGGCAGAGCGGTTTTCAGCAGTCGGTGGATTCATTAAATCGAACCCTGATGCCGTACACCAAGTCGTTGGAGAGATAATCAGGGAGGGAATGGCGTACTCGGCGGTTGAAACGTTCGAGGCGATGTACGAACTTCAGCGTCAAAAAGATCGTATCAGAGAGATATACGAAGATATTGATGTTTTGTTGACGCCCACGACGGGAACCACGTACACGATCGAAGAAGTCGCAGAGTCGCCCAGAAAAACAAATAGTAATCTCGGTCACTACACCGATTACGTCAATTTGCTTGACTTGTCGGCGATAGCCGTGCCATCTGGCGCCCGTCCGGACGGTGCTCAACTCGGCGTAACACTCGTCGGGCAAGCGGACGACGACGCGTCCCTGTTTGCCCTCGCCGACCGGTTCGTATTGTCGGACAAATCACCGATTCCGAGTCGATAACTTCTCCTAATACGAGCGGTTTTCGTTAGTATCTATTTACTAGCTATATCGATCATGTTTGAATGTATATTATATCCAATTTATATATTATGCAATTATAGAATGTAATCAGTTGTGTAGTGTATACATATGTTCAAAGGAAGCTTGATTAAGCATCTCATATTCATTACTTATGTGGAAATGATTAAAAGAAGCAACGTGAATCGCCCCCAAATGTGTAAATATGGCGTATTGACAAATATGGACGGGGTCACCAATGAGTGACCGTAAAACCGACTCAGCACGCGGATCTGGGTTGTCCCGACGTGGCTATCTCCGAACCAGCGGTGCCGCACTCGTCGCAGCGACGTCTCTTGCCGGCTGTTCGGGTGGCGGATCAAGCGACGGAGGGGACGATAAAGTAACAGTTGGCGTTATCGATGCCCAGTCGGGCAACGCAGCGCTTACCGGGACGCCGAAGGTACAAGCGAGTGAACTCGCCGTCGAAGAAATCAACGCGGATGGCGGGATCCTCGGGCGTGAAGTCGAACTGCTCACCCCAGACCCTGAGTCAGATATCAACACGTTCCAGCAGCACGCGCGACGGTTGATCAACGAGGACAACGTCGACGCCCTCTGGTGTGGTATTCGTAGCTCCGTCCGTGAGGCGGTCCGTCCGATCGTCGACCAGAACGAGCAACTGTATTTCTACACGACGCAGTACGAAGGCGGTGTCTGTGACAAGTACACGTTCCCGATGGGAGCGACCGCCCGACAGCAACTCGCCCCGGTGATGGAGCAACTCATCGATAAATTTGGGACGGATATTTACACGATTGCGGCCGACTACAACTTTGGACAGCTGAGCGCCGACTGGGTCGAAATTCTCGCCGAGGACATGGGTGCGAACGTGATCGGAGAGGAGTTTGTCCCGCTCTCGCAGAGCCAATTCAGCTCCTCGATCAACAACATCCAACAGGCCGACCCGGACTTTGTGATGTCGATTCTCGTTGGGGCGAACCACGCCTCGTTCTACGAAGAGCGGGCCGCCGCCGGACTCGACGTCCCGATGGGAACCTCGACGGTTATGGCGCTGCCCTTCGAGCACCTGCGACTTGATCCGCCGGCCCTAACGGACGTTTACGTCGGGGCCAATTACATGCAGGAGTTCGACACGGAGCGCAACAATGCCTTCGTCGACCGGTACTACGAGAAGTTCCCGGACGCCAAGTATCTCAACCAGAGCGCGCACAACAACTACTTCTCGATGCACCTGTATAAGAAGGCTGCAGAAAAGGCCGGAACTACCGAGCAGTCCGGGGTCATTGCGACGCTTGAAGAGGGGATGGAGATCGAAGCCCCCGAGGGTGACATTAGCCTGGACGGCGACACCCACCACATGTCACACCACATGCGGATCGCTCGTGCCGACGAGAATCACGAGATAGAGGTCTTGAACGGCGAGAACGGTGAGCTGATCGAACCGTCGTTCCTCCAAGATGTCGGCTGTAATCTGACCGAAAACCCCGAGACGACGCAGTACACTCCAGCAGATCTGTAGAAGTCGTCCTCGCAATCGCGGTGAATTCCCGCGGTCTAAACCCTTCGGTATCACTGCAGTGTTTTACGAGTGAGAGTCTCACCCAATCGGTCGCCGAACGTCGACATGGGCACACTCTGGCGACGCTACTGCTTTGCGACCGTTGCAGAACAAAAATTCCGAACCGAAACGTGGGGAGTTACTGCTCCCAGTCCGGGATTTCGCGCTCTAGGAACTCACCGTATCCCGACTCACCGACGACTTCGCCGTCGTCAGCGAGCAGCTCCCCGCGGACGAAGGTCTTGTCGACGTGTCCGACTTCGCGTCCCTCGTAGACGGAGAAATCGGACATTGACTCGTTGTCATCCGGCGAGATCGGCTCAGTGGAATCGGGATCGAAGACGACGATGTCGGCGTCGGTCCCCGGATCAAGCGTTCCCTTGTTCGGCATTCCGAAAATTCGGGCCGGGTTCGCGGCGAGTTTAGCCACGACGAACGACGGGCTGAAGCCACGCTCTTCGACTGCCTCGTCGTAAAACACCGGAAGGCTCCGCTGGAGGGAGTTCATCCCATAGGTTCCATCCCACCAGTTCTCGACCTGTTTCTGGTCACGGGTGTACCCGCAGTGGTCCGTCGAGACGACGTCGAGCGTTCCCTTGCTGAGGTGCTCAAACATCGCATCGTTGTCATCGGGCTTGCGGAGTGGTGGGGCAGCCATCGGCAACAGCCCTACTTCACCGAACAGCGAGTCATCGGCTACCGTGTACTGAGTGCAGGTTTCGGCCCGAATGCGGTCGTGGTTTGCGTTGCGGTACTCCTCGATGACGTCGGCGGAGTGCCGGCAGGTCGTATGGATTCCGTAGTACCGGCAGTCGGCCTCCATCGCCATTGTGAGGGCGCTGTCGGCAGCCATCGCTTCGGCGTAGTCCGGTCGCGCCTTCGGGTAGTACTCTGGATCACCCTTGCCTTCGCGCTTCTGTGATTCAGTGATAACCTCACAGACCGAGGACTCCTCAGTATGTAGGACGGCCACGAGATCGTAACCGGCCGCCTCTTGGAAAACTTCGTTAATGAATCCGTTTGAGAGCCCATGCTCGTAGGCGGTGAACATCTTAATTGATGTCACGCCCTCGTCAATTATCTCCGGCAACTCGGCGAAGATTTCCGGGTCTTCCCGCGTGATCGCCCCGTGAAGGCTGTAGTCGATGAGCGAGTCCTCCGCTTTCGCCTGCTTCCGTTCGATTCCTTCGAGAAGCGTGCTCTCTTCATCGAAGATACTCGAGTCGCTCACCCAGGCCTGCCACGCGAAGTCCACAAATGTCGTTGTCCCACCGAGTGCCGCGGCCCGCGAAGCACTCTCGTAGGTGTCGTTGCTGAACATGTCGTCCAAATGGACGTGGACGTCAACCGCGCCTGGCATAACGAGTTTCCCCGTCGCATCAACGGTGTTTTCAGCATCGGGAAGATCGGACTGGTCTCCAATCGCTATGATTTCACCGTCGTCGATTGCGAGAGACCCTTCAATAGTGCCGTCCGGCTGGATCAGCGTTCCACCGCTTATTACTGTATCTACTACCACACGACTAATATACGATGTGGGTATTTATTTATTGATCTTTGCGCAAGTACTGTCTAAGATGCCTATCCAGACATATAAAGCGCAAATTTTGTGTAATTTTGAATTCCTTTGCGGCTTTCGTTGGATTATCTGTCAGAGTTGTTCCGGCTCTAATATGCGATCCAGAATCACATTGCTTTTGCTAGCCAGATATATTTAGAAAAGTGGTCAGTCGTCAGTCGTTGATTGGACGGCATTGATAAATCGTTTCGAGTCGGACACCCAACCGAAGACACCGCCCTGCATTTTGATCTGCTTGATCGCTGCATCGCGGTTACCCACGTCAGTTGCACCAGTCGCGTCCTTGAGCAGGATACACCAGTAGCCCCTATCGTTGGCTTCCCGCATGATCGTGTGCACACAGACGTCGGTGGTGATACCTGAGATGACGAGATACGAGACACCCTGTCGCTTCAAAATCATCTCGATGTTTGTGTTCCCGAACGCACCTTTTGTCGGTTTATCAACGACCGGTTCGTCCGGTTCAGGCGCCAGTTCGTCGATTATGTCCCAGTTCTCGTTTCCACGGGTCAGTAACGGACCTACCCCGCCTGGGGGAGTGTCACCGATTCCAACTCCGTCGCCAGCGGCCTTGCTCCGAAGCAGCTTGTTAAACGGAGCGTCTGCAAGGTCCGGTTGATGACCCTCGCGTGTGTGGATGACGTCGATATCAGTGTCTCTGACCACTTCGAGGACGTCGGCGATAGGATCAACGGCACGGCGCGTCAATGAGAGGTCGTATCCCATCGCATCGACGTAACCGTCGTCACCGCAGAAATCGGTCTGCATGTCGATAGATAGGAACGCCGTCCGCCCCGAGTCAAGCTCAACGTACGCGGTATCGCCAAATTCGGGACAGTCCTCGACCTCGACCTCGAATAGTTCACCCTTCGGTGGCCCATAAAGCCATTCGGGATACCTGAAAACGCCGGTTCGCTTGAACTCCTCGTAGGCCTCTTCGACTCGTGCGAGGTAGGCTTCCCTACCCTGCTCAGAAATGAACTTACTTTTACTCATATGTCGATTTACGTAACAGAACTTTGCCTCCGTGGTATTAATACTGCCTTTGTTAGCAGTAATTGCGGCTATAAACCCATATATCTCAAAATACGCTCAAACATCCTGAATGTGGGCTCACAATGTGTGGACGTCCCGAATACCTATCTTCAGTTCTCGCTTGAGTATCAGTGGAGTTTGTCATACGCGTCGTGCCACGGCTGAACACGTTCGAAAGCCCCGCTCGCAGCGAGTACCCGTTTATCTGCGAACCGCGGGCCGACGATCTGCATCCCTATCGGGAGGCCTTCGTCAGTGAATCCTGCAGGGACCGATGCAGCCGGATGGCCCGTGAGATTGAACAACCATGTTAACGCCCACTCGAGGATGGGATCGACTGATTCCCCCTCGACGGTTTCGGGTCCCCACTTCCCGTGCTCGAAGGGGGGGACAGCGATAGTTGGCAACAGCAGAAGGTCGTACTCTGCGAACAGTGACTGGAAGGCTTCGTAAACTTCCGTCCGTATCACGTTCGTCCGCCGATACTCGACAGCGCCGAGTTCAATCGCCGCCTCGGCATCAGCGACGTTGTGCTCGTCCAGTTCCGTGCGGTGGTCACCGAGGAGATCGATTCTGTCTTGTTTCAGGTTTTCAAGTCCTTCGGCCAGCACGACTGAGAAGCCGGTTTTCCAGCAGTCGTACATCGTTTTGCGGGAATGCGGGAGCTCTGGGTTGATTTCGACGAACTCGGCCGCCGTAGATTTGAACGCATCGACACCTCCATAGAACGCCTCCCGAACGCGCTCGTCAAGCGGGAAGACACCACCCAGATCAGCGCTGTAACCGATGGTCAAGTCCGAAATCGACTGCCGAGTCGCGGCGATGTAATCAGTCTCATCAGTCTCCAGAGTCAGCGGATCAGAGGGATGGGGGCCCGCTAAGACATCAAGTAGCATTGCTCCGCCTTCCACAGTCCGGGTCAATGGCCCTCGCCCGCGCATCGGTGTGAGATGAGCGAATCCGTCCGGACGGAGGGGGATGGGGACCCGACCGAAAGACG
>Ga0209945_1000610_pt1 | contig 13022 bp, 10 predicted proteins | sample SalPonR2_A_D2_MG_FD_185703 | JGI IMG/M metagenome (GOLD analysis project Ga0209945, IMG submission 185703) | Salt pond soil microbial communities from South San Francisco under conditions of wetland restoration - Salt Pond MetaG R2_A_D2_MG... ...
CCGAATGGCTTATCGATTTTTCACTTGGAGATAGATCACGACACGGGCGGAGCCACGTTCTCGTGTTTACCGAGACGAATTGTATCCGTGGGGGTTTACAGAATAACGCGAATACCACTACCTTCTCGTTCCGGGAATCTCCGCGTCAATTCAACCCCACGAGGGTACGTCTGAAACTCGGCACCAGCAGGATCACCGCCGAGTTCTCTGCCGCTTCAACCCCACGAGGGTACGTCTGAAACACGGCCACCCAAATGCGCTGGCGTTGAACATAGGGCTTCAACCCCACGAGGGTACGTCTGAAACGGCGACGAGGACGATCATCACGACCGGTGCGAGCTGCTTCAACCCCACGAGGGTACGTCTGAAACCGAGTGGATCCACACGACCAACGGCCTCGAGGACGCTTCAACCCCACGAGGGTACGTCTGAAACACCAACTGTTCAAGCCGTTGCTTATCGCTGTGGTCGCTTCAACCCCACGAGGGTACGTCTGAAACTGGTGGGTCGGGAACGAGTTACAGCAGAGAAAGGCTTCAACCCCACGAGGGTACGTCTGAAACGCCAGCCGACGAACACAGCGGTATTTTCTGGGGCGCTTCAACCCCACGAGGGTACGTCTGAAACCGACCCCAGTCGGATCACCGACTCCGCGGTGTGGTCGCTTCAACCCCACGAGGGTACGTCTGAAACGGTTGGCGCGTGAGCTACGTAAAAACGCACGAACAGCTTCAACCCCACGAGGGTACGTCTGAAACCACATTCTTTCATACCGCAAGCCCGTGCCCGGAGTCGCTTCAACCCCACGAGGGTACGTCTGAAACTCGACGGTGACGGTGGCCGTGTCTTCCTCGGGGTTGCTTCAACCCCACGAGGGTACGTCTGAAACCGCTGATGATCGTGCCGACCTGCCCGGCCTGCCGCTTCAACCCCACGAGGGTACGTCTGAAACCACGAGGCCCGACGGCAGGTGATCGATGACGAGCGCTCGCTGCTTCAACCCCACGAGGGTACGTCTGAAACGTCTGCATCGGCCACCAGATAGGCTAACACACTCGGCTTCAACCCCACGAGGGTACGTCTGAAACTCAGCCTCGATACGGCAAGCGGTACTACGCCAAGTTGCTTCAACCCCACGAGGGTACGTCTGAAACCAACGTTCACCACAGTACGGGGGAGCATAGACGGCGCTTCAACCCCACGAGGGTACGTCTGAAACACGCACGATATCAAGGTGCGTGCGCCGACGAGTGTCGCTTCAACCCCACGAGGGTACGTCTGAAACGTCGCCTGCGTCAACGAGGATCACATCCTCGTATCCGCTTCAACCCCACGAGGGTACGTCTGAAACCACGTGGAGTGTGCGACCGTCTCACTCCCGCTGTTGCTTCAACCCCACGAGGGTACATCTGAAACCCCCGACGCGCGTGCCGCCGAGACGCGCGTCCGTGCTTCAACCCCACGAGGGTACGTCTGAAACTCCCATCGGTGGACGTACTCACGGCTTTCACGGAGCTTCAACCCCACGAGGGTACGTCTGAAACCACTCTCAAGCGTCCGATCCGCGTGGTTCTGGATGCTTCAACCCCACGAGGGTACGTCTGAAACTCTCCGTTAAGACTCAAACCAAGAGCCGATGGGACGCTTCAACCCCACGAGGGTACGTCTGAAACGAGAGAAACAATCTGCATTGAGTGTGAAACCAATCCGCTTCAACCCCACGAGGGTACGTCTGAAACCCAGTCTTTAAACTGTTCTTCCGGGTTAAAGTCGCTTCAACCCCACGAGGGTACGTCTGAAACCGGCTTCGACGTGTTCATCATCTTCGACCTGGATGCTTCAACCCCACGAGGGTACGTCTGAAACCAGCGTATCTCATAGACGTGATCGACGACTTAGATGCTTCAACCCCACGAGGGTACGTCTGAAACACTCAGCGAGTGGCGGGATTGGTACTACGGCTACCTGCTTCAACCCCACGAGGGTACGTCTGAAACGCCTCGCGTTCGGCCAGCTCGCTGTCGAACTCGGAGCTTCAACCCCACGAGGGTACGTCTGAAACGCTTCTCGATGAACAGCCGCGTGTCATCTGAGTCGCTTCAACCCCACGAGGGTACGTCTGAAACACAGCTCATGAGCAACTACGAACAAGAGATACGAAACGCTTCAACCCCACGAGGGTACGTCTGAAACAGCCCGAGGAGAGTGCGGCCGACGCACGCCGCAGCCAGCTTCAACCCCACGAGGGTACGTCTGAAACTTCGCGCTCAGCTCGTCGCTGAACACGACCGGGAGCTTCAACCCCACGAGGGTACGTCTGAAACCCGAGTGCTACGTCGACGAGATCTTGTGGGCGACGCTTCAACCCCACGAGGGTACGTCTGAAACAGAGTCGCCGCGACGCCGTCGGTGACCGAGCCGCTTCAACCCCACGAGGGTACGTCTGAAACCACATTATCTGGAGGGGGGGCGACAAAATTGGTTACGCTTCAACCCCACGAGGGTACGTCTGAAACAGCGGCTTGCTCGGCGACCTGGAGCGTGGCCGGGTGCTTCAACCCCACGAGGGTACGTCTGAAACCTGGCGGGTCGTCATAGCGTCACCTCGTCGGCGTCGCTTCAACCCCACGAGGGTACGTCTGAAACCTCGCGGCCGGCGACGACACCGACGACATTCGCGAGGCTTCAACCCCACGAGGGTACGTCTGAAACGGTGTCGTTCGACGGGGCGACCGATACCGCCTCGTCGAGCTTCAACCCCACGAGGGTACGTCTGAAACACGGTCTCGCGGATGTCCTCGCTAATGCGATTTGCGCTTCAACCCCACGAGGGTACGTCTGAAACAACCGGACCGTCGCGCCGTTGGCCGACGAGTAGGAGCTTCAACCCCACGAGGGTACGTCTGAAACCTGGCCGTCATCGAGGACAAACAGCGAGCGAACATGGCTTCAACCCCACGAGGGTACGTCTGAAACCATGGTGATTTTGTCCACCATATTATCTCTATCAGTGGAATACACTTCATCATTTCCGTCAACCCGCAATCCCCCCCAAACCCCCCGGGGATCGACATCAGCTAGAGGAACCGACTATCTTCGGCCGGGTCGTCCCCGTACACGGTACGGTTCAATAACCGGTCCGAAGAGAGTTCGTAGAACATGACAGATTCTCCCTCCTGAAGGAGATCTTCAATCTCCCCATTCAGTGTCGCTAGATCTCCCTCTGAGATTTCCCCTTCCAGTACTGAGTTCTGGACGTGAACAAGATATCGCCGACAGAGCTTCAGCATCAGGTGAGTCCTGTCAGCCTCCATGTCGTAGACGACGATGACGTACATCTACCACCACCGCTTGAACGAATCATAGGATTCGCCGGTTAACAAGTGCTTTTTGAGCTTGTATACCTCCAAGCGCAGCAGATACTGATAGCTCACCTTCCGGTTCAGCGTCGGGTGCTCAACTGTTCGCTCAAGTGTCTCCTCAAACTTCTTCAGAAATGTCGTTCGCCCTTCCTCGTTAAGTAGACAGGATCCAACCTCGTCTCGGAAGTCGTCTCGGCTGATCTGCTTACGGTTGACTAGTCTGAACAGCAGCCGGTCCGTTAGCACTGGTTTGAACAAGTCGGCAATATCCAGTGAAAGGGAGTAGCGCCGTTCTCCCGGTTCGTGGAGATAGCTGATAGTCGGGTCAAGTGCGGTAGCACGGATTGCGGAGACACAGTTTGCGTACACCATACTGTTCCCGAACGAAATGAGCGCGTTCACCGGATTCGGTGGTGGATTGTACTCTCGGCCGTCGAACGTGAACGAGTCGGGAAGAACCGCCTCAAACGTCTGGTAGTACGCTCTCCGGGCCGTCGCTTCCACACCCATAAGCTCGGGGACATTGCCAGCGTCGTCGATACGCGCAGTCGCGTTGTCTAACTCCTCGATTACGCCCCCGAGCTCGTACCCCCGACTGTCATAGTACGTGACGTTCGTCCGCATGTTGTGGATACTCCCACGGACGAACGAGGCAGCGAGAGACTGCCGCTGCTCGGGATTGTCGTACGCCCGGACCTGTTCGACGACAGTTCGACCGCTCGTCTGCCCACGTTCGGGCATTAGTGACCCTGCATAGCGATCGTTCCATCCAAAGATATGGACAGCAACGCCGTGTTCATTGAGAAATGACATCAGCCGCGTGTTGTAGTCGATCTGTCCGTGCAGATAGATTGCCTCAGAGTGTTCAACGGGTATATGTTTTTTCTCGCCATCATCGGTCTCCAGCCGAACTGTATCCTCGCTCCGTTCGATGCGGCCGTCAGAAAAGATGTGGTAGTTCTTGTCCATAATCAGACCCAACAGAAGTCGTGATAGGCACACGACTCGCAGTACGGTTTCTCCGTGGCTTCCGGCGGGCTGTCCGCGGTAACAATCGCGTGAATCCCTCGGATTGCCGACTCAACTTTGTCGCATCGGTCGTCGTCAAGAGCAACGTCTTCACGTCGACGCTCTGTCGGGTGTGCCAACACGCCCTCACGTTCGACGCCTAATACCCGGTCGAGGTACCAGAGGTAGTACGAGAGCTGCATTCGCGCTGGCTGTGTCAGCGTCGATGAGGGTTTTACCTCCACCACCCGACCGTCTTCAAGTAGGTCAAGAGCGATCATTCCGAGTCGAAGGTCTTCCTGTGAACGTTCGCCGTAGGAAGACTCATCAACGCGAGTCCCTCGGACAACGCTTACGTTCTCCCGGTCGATTTCGACGTTCCGACTCTCGAACCAGAGCTCGCGTTCACAGACGTAGTAGTACTGCATCATCACGCCAGTGACGCGAAACGGATTGTCGGCGGCGTCGCCCTGTGCCGTGGCCACCAGCCGAGAGACGGGATCGCTCACAGTAGACGTGCCTCCACGCTCGTGTCAGGGATGACGACACCGCCGGTGGCGTCGAAATAGCCGTCATGCCGTCCCGGGCGCCCGTCGAGCACCAGCCGGCCGGCGTCGGGGAACAGCGGTTCGCATGCAGCGAGCTTCTCCATCGTGTCGTCGTCGCCGGGGTAGACGGGAACGGAGACCTGCCAGTCTGCGGTCGACTCGACGAGGGTGTCCAGATCGTCCCACCGGTACTCGCCGAACGCTCGCCGGATCTCTTCGACGGTCTCGCGCTCATCGGCCGTTCTCGTCACGATCACGTCGACAGCGGGCCGCTCGTCGATAAGCGAGAGTCGCCCGAGCTGTTCGGCTTCTGCCCGCTCGAGGTACTCCACATACTCATCGGCACCGACGTCACGCCCATCGAGCAGGTCGAAGTAGTGTTCGACGGCGTTTCGAGTAACGTCTGGCTCGGGCATTGGGTCACCGTCGTAGACCGTTGCCAGCGCTTGACCAGTCAATTTGGTGAGGCTCTCTCCTCGACCGTAGACCGCGCTTGCGGGCGTTGTCTCGCGGTTCGGCGGCGGCGCAAGCTGCCAGACCGTCACGCGCCCACGGTTGCGCTCGTATGACCGGTTACACCGACCCGCAGCCTGTACGAGGCTGTCCATCGGCGCGAAATCGCGGATCACCTCGTCGAAGCTCACGTCGACGCCGGCCTCGACCAGCTGAGTGGAGACGAACAACACTGGTTCACCCGCTTCGGCGAGGTCGGACGCCACGTCGATTAGGTGGCGTCGGTCACACGGTCGGTGGCGTGTCGTGAGGTGGACCAACAGTGGTTGCCCCGAGCGTTGTCGACGGACTGCGTCGGCACGCGTTCGCTTGGGCGGTATCGATTCGGTCGATTCATCCGCGTTGTTGAGCAGTTCGTCGTACACCTCATTGACGTCCACTGGTATTGTTCGGTCGGCAACTGACTCGGCGAGCTCACGCGCGCTGTCGATCGTATTACAGATCGCCAACACCGAATCGCCGTCGTCGGCTCGGGTCGCGACGAGGTCGCTAGCCCGGTCGTAGGAGAGTGCTGCTGACTCCGCGTCGTCGTCGATCGTGTCGCTCTCTTGATTATCCTGCCCGGGAAGCATCTCGATCGCGGACGGGTGAAGCACGAAGTCGAGCCGGTCCAGCTCGTCGTAGTACGGATCAGGATCTGCGACAAGAGAAAACGGCTCTCGGTCGCCCGCAGACAGGATTTCGGGCTGAGTGGCCGTCATAGCGATCACCGATGCACCGTACTCCTCGGTCAACAGTTCGACCAGCCGGTCCACAAGCGGCCACCACTCAAGCGGCAGCGCCTGCGGTTCATCAAGAACTACCACGCTCCCGTACAGTGAGGGGAGCTTCATCGAGCGGGCGTTTGTCGGCCCGACCAGACTCTCGAACAATTGGACGAACGTCGTCACGACCATCCCCGACCGCCAGCTCTCACCGAGGAGAGCGGCGACGTTCTCGACGGCGTCGTCGGCAACTGATTCGGGCTCGTCCGGCGGCGAGACGAGGGTATCCGCAAGATGGTGGTCGACGGTGAGCCGTTCGCCTCTCTCACCGGTCCCAAACAATTCACGGCTCTGTTCAGCCACCTGATCGATAATAGACGTGTACGGCAGTGCATAGACAAGACGCCCCCCGTTAGGCTTCGACGCCATCTCACCCCCCTCGAGTACTGTCAGGGCGGCATCCAGCCCAGTGAGTGTCTTCCCCATGCCCGTCGGGAGCGTCAGCGTCGCGACGTTCCGATCGTCATCGACGAACTCTTTGGCCCGAGCGTGAACCTCTTGTCGAGCGTCCTCGCGCCGCTTGTTCATTTGTTTCGTGCGCGGGTCCAGCTCTGTCTTAGCGTTCTCAGTCTGGAGTTCGTCGATGTACGCGTCGATTTCTAGCCGCTTAGGAGTCGGCGACCGGTAGGCCTCCCGCCCAATTTTGATTCCGGTCGATAGGTACGTTGCGCTCGCTTTGTCGGCGAAAACGAGCGCACTCCAGACCTGGAGCACTGATATGTAAAAGCTGGGAGGAAGTTTCTCCGGTGCGGGGCGAAGTCGCCGGCCGCTACAGACGGCTTCCGCGACCCACGGGAGCTCGATGGCTGCATCGGACTCGGCGAGCCGTTCGTGGAACGCTTTCCAGTCTCCAGCACCGCCCGCCGCTCGGTCCACGAGTACCTCAGCGAGTTCAGGAACTGTCTCGTCGATGTGTGCTGCCTGTTCGAGCGTGTCGGACCGGTAGAGTATCTGCATCCGTCCGGACTGCTCGACGCTCGCTCGGTGCACGTAGTCGGCGGTATCGGGGAGGCGTCCGTGGTGTCTCGCGGCGGCCAGAAAGCCGACGAGCCGATCGGCGCCGTCGAACCCGCGTGCCTCCAACACGTAGTGGGCGAGTAGCGCCGATATCGGGGCGTGGTGTTTTGCTCCATATGGCTGTGCATCGTCCGAAAGGAGGTGCTCGCGGAACCACGCGGTCAGCTTTCCGAAATCGTGGACTCGTGCCACCACCTCTGCCAACTCGGAGAGTGAGTTCCCATCCGGCGTCTCGGCGTCGTCAGGGACGAGCCATCCGACCCGCTCGCAAACGTCGTCGAGATGTTCCTCGAGTGGGATCTGTTCCCCGTCCGGTCCGATGTGTGACGGTCGGTCGGAGAAATCGACCATGACTACGTCTCCTCGCGGCTCACGAGAACATCACCCGTCGACCGTCGACCTCGTGGGTCTTGACATCATGTACTCGGAGTGGCTCCGCACCAGTTGCGTACGCAACCGAATGGAACGCCGTCGTCGTCCGACCACCTTCGTCGGCCGCCATAAACGCTGGTGAGCGTTCGACTTTAATCCCTGTTTCAGGGGTAAGTTCGACGCTATCGACGGCTTCGAGTACTACCGAATCGACATCGGTAGTCTCGCGCTCGTGTGGGGTTACTTTGAACTCACCGAGGTACGTGACCTCTGCAAGATGCTCTGAGAGGCCGAGACTCGGTGGGTAGTAAGACGTCCCATCGCGGAGTCGGTCCTGCAGTCGGCCGCGGAGATCGTCGTTCGCGAGCTGAAGGTCGACACGGTAGGCCGGTTCGACCAGTACCTCGTAGTTGTGTTGCTGGCGGAGCTCCGACGGGTCGGGCATCGAGATCCGTGCATGCCCGCGGCTGGGCATCGTCGTCATGTGCTCTTTGGCCGTCGAGAGCGTGTTCATCGGCATATTGATCGCTCGGAGCTCGTCGATCGGCTCCACCGCGACAGCCGACACGTTCTGACTGAACGCCTCGTAGTAGCTGTCCCGGTCCAACCCAAGCATCGCGGCGACGAGACCGGCGACGGTCGTCCGGGGGATGATCCGATACGTCTGTTTGACGATGTTCCCCTCGACCCGTCGGAAGTGCCCCCACTCCCCGCGGAGTTCGAACGAGAGGCACGTCTCTGGGAACCCGTCGTCCTCGTCGGTCCTGCCTTCGAGTGACTCTTGGGCCATCACTCGGACATTGTCGCGGCAGCCTCGTCGTAGACGTCGACGACCTCGACCGCCTCGTCGTCGACAGCCTCACGGAGCACGTCGTAGAACCCGTGCTCATTGGCTTCGTCGCCCGTAGTGTAGACCTCGTCGTCGACAGTCACGTCGAGCACGTCGCTGACGACGACATGAACGCGGGCGATACGGTCGGCATGCCGGCTCAGCCGGGAGACAAGCTCAGTCCCATCGAGCGTGAACTCTCGGACATTTCGGAGTTCGTCCACAGGGGCCGAGCGCTCTTCGTCGATGTCGAGATCGCGAGTGAGCCCACCGAGGTGGAAGCTATCGTCCTCGTACTCCACACGGAGGTAAAGTCGTGGCTCTTGCCCGACCTTGCTCCGGCTAATGGTCTGATTCTTGATCGCACGCCACGGGAGGGTGTCGAGACGCTCGACGTCCGCCTTAGAGAGTTTGGTGTCGGCGGCACCATTCTCGTCGACCAATCCGTGAAACGCGATGAAGCCGTACTGAATACGGTGGTCGTCGAGGTCGAACCCACCCTGCTCTTTCCCCTGACCGGTCGCGATGACGCTCGTGAGACTGTTGTACTCCTCGTTTTCGGTTACAGGGTGAAGCGTCTTTGCGGGCGAGAACTGGACCGGCCCCGTGAAGTGGTCCGGAAGGTAGTCCTCGAATCCCTCGTAATTTCCCTTCATGTCGACGCTCATCGTCGCACCGAAGTAGCGCACATCAGCGCTGGCGCTGAGGAATGTGCCGAATACTTCCTCCCGGAGTTCGGCCGCCTCGTCGTCGTCCAGATCGTCGAGATCCCAGTCATCGGGATCCAGTTTGCGCATCCGGTCGGCGAGCAGGTCTTCACGCGAGGACTGCTTGCCCGCCTCGTTTTTTACGTTCCGCACGTAGACGCCGTGGCCGTCGTCGTCTAGCTGGTCTCGGAGGTAGCGCTTCAGCCGGACGTCGGTCACGATCGCCTGCTGTGTCTCGGGATCGATTCGCGGTCGGTTCGCCCCGCTCAGGGGGTTCCCGTTCGGGTTGGCGTCGACGGCGTCGTAGCAGAAGACGATCTCGGATCGGTTCTTTACCGGGTCGTAGCTGTCGTCGGCGTATGTGTCGTCAGTCATGCTTCTTACCCCTCGGCTGCGGGCTGGTCACCGGCCGGTTCATCATCGCTGCTTACCCAGTTGTTCATCCCGTAGGCGACTCCGACTGAGTAGTAGAATCGGAGGTCCGTCGTGTCGAGTTTCCAGTCGCCGTTGATATCGATCTGGGGGAGCGTCGTCACCAGCCGATCGACAACCTCGCTGTACATCGTCCCCGCCATATTGTTCTCCCGGGAGTAGACGATGTTCTTGTCAAGCACGTCGCTGGCAAGCCGCTTCAGCTTCGACTCTGTGACGGCCTTGATCGGGTACTGGTCGATTAACGTCGTCGAGCGCCCCTCACTGACTTGCTGGTAGCCGGTTACTTGGCCGACCAGTGCGCCGAGGAGGAAACTGCCACGCCGTTCCGGCTGATCCTCCGCGAGCGCCGGCGTCTGTTCAAGAAACTGTTCGAGCTTCGTCTCCCGAGCCGCAGCGACGTTCCCGCCGTCAGCTCGGGCTGGTGTGTCCTGTTGCATATCGCGTGTCGCATAGTCTTGTGTCAACTTCGGCGGCTCTGCGACCGGTTCGTACGCGTCGCGTCCGTTGAGAAGCCCCGCATCGGTGAGCGCACAGAGCTGTGCGTACTGTGCGGAGACACGGAAGCTCGGGAACTCCTCGCCCTCGTCCTCGAGCAGTCGTTCCACGTACTCTGTGAGCACTGTCTCGACATCGAACGGTTCGCCCGAGAGCACAGCCACGAGCGCACGGATCCGATAGTCGTCGGCGCTGGCGTCGTCGTCATCGGCCGGCGCGAACGTCTGTTCGAAGTACCAGCCGGTTGCGAGGATGCTCAGCAATACCGACTCATCCGGAACGAAGATGTCCCAGTTGTCCGGTTTCGGGAACGCGGCTCGAAGCCCCGGACCGGGGTGGTCGGCGTCACCCTCCGCGTCGTACAGCCACGACCGGAGCACCCGCTGGTGGGCTCTAGTGAGCTCGACGGGCGAGAATAGCGTCCCGTTCATGCTGTCCCCGAACACGTCGAAGCGCTTCGTCTGGTGTTCCATTACCGCGGCAACGTAGAACCGGAAGCGTTCTCCCACTTCTTGTAGTCGCGGGGTGTCCTGATAGCTTCGGTAGGCGCTCTCTAGCGGGCTCATCTCTCCGGCGTGTACTAGATCGTAGAGGAGTCCGTAGAGGTCCCTCGCGTTTGCCGGACCGAGCCGCCCGAAAAAGTACGGGAGGTAATAGACGTTCGCTCCCATCGTGTAGTAGTCGCAGGCGTCGACGAACGTACTCGCATTCATTAGCGTCACTGCAACGTCTTCCGAGACTGGGTGCGTCCGCCACGCCTCGTCTGGATCGAACCCGGGGAACTTCTCGAGTTGCTTGCCGAGAAAGTAGTTCAGCGGATCCTCAGCCGTCCCGACAGTCGGGCCTCGATTGCCGGTCACGAGATCGGTGGCCTCACCGATCGAGTCCGTGGCCTCTCCCTTTGAGACGAGCTTCGATCGCTTGCGCGCTCGCATCGCTTCGTTGAACACGGAGCTCGCCTCACCCGGGAAGAGATATTCGCCGTCAGGCTCGGGTTTGATTGTGACGGTCGTGAGCGCCGTCGTCTTGCCGTCGAGCTGTTCATCGACGGCTGTCTCGATGCTCTCTCTAAGTCCCTCACCCTCGCCGAGCTCGGCGAGCGCGTCGACGATCCACCCGTCCTCGTGATCGGCGGCAACCTCTTGGATCACGTCGTCGGCTGCCCACGCGGTGAGCCGTTCGTGGAGATACTCCGCAACCTTCTCTGACTCTTTGTTCTTCCCCGTTCGGTGGGTGACACTGTGGTCGAATCCCTTTGCGGCGTTATACCACGAGTGGGCGACTGCCTCGACTTTCTCCTCGCCGTAGCTCTCGACACCGATCGGTTGGTCGGGGTTGAGGCGGGGCTTGTCTCCACTCAGATCGACGCGGAGATAGAGTAGACTCTCGGGTTCGTCGAACAGGTCAGTCGATTTTTCCGGCGTCAGGTAGGCTGCGTACTCGCCACCTCCGGCGGTTGCAAGGGTGTATAGACGCCCGTAGACGTACTGGAGATCGCGGAGCGAGGTGATCGGTCGGTCAGGCAGCTCGCTCGCTAGCTTTTCGTCGTCGCTGTAACGCTTCTCGAACGTCGACGGCTCGGGGAGCAGACTCATCCGTGGACCTCCGCCGCGGGTTCGCCGTACGGGTTGCGCTTCTCGACTAGGTTACAGAAGCCCAATCCCAGCGCGTTTCGTTCCCCAAGCCCACAGTCCAGCGCGAGGTTGAGGTGGCGTCGATGGTCATCGTCTCGGACGGTGTAGTTGAACTGCCACTTCGAGAGCACGAAGGTTAGCTTCTGGTCTGCGGTTACCTGGAGCGGGACGGCGAACGTCTTCAGTAGCTCGTATCCCTCGAAGAGATCGCCCTCAGTGTCGCTTGGGCCGGGAAGATATTCCGGGCTGAACAGATCGTGTTTCTGGTCGAGATTCGCTTCGACCTGCTCGCGTAGTGGCTCGATTGTATGTTCTGGCTGCCAATACACCGCCTCTTCGCCGGGGTTCTCAATTCCATAATCGTCACAGCGCCACGGTGGGATGCGCACGAGGAGTCCAGTGCCAGTCTCGATCGTTCCGCTACTCCCTGGTTCGCCGACATCCGGTGACAGTGACGTGAGTTCGTCGATATGGAATGGCATCTGGCCGATATTGAGCTCGCGATCGGCGGTCAGGTCTTCTGCAACATCGGCCAGTAGTTGCTCTTGGGGGGCCGAAATCAGCAGAGTTCGCTCGTCTCCTTCCTGCATATCTCCCGGCGGGAAGGGGTTACTGTAATTGAATCCCGGTGGGCGTTTTTCGTCATGATACTGTTCGTACTCCGTGCCTTGCAACGCTCGCCAGATCCGACCTCGGAGCTTGTGGTGATACGCGTTGTCGTATGCGGCATCAACCCGCGCGTGTAGCCGTGCTAGTAGTCTCACAGTGTTGTGTCGATTTAGGAACTAATCCAATGGTAGTTATTCTTTTCCCCCGATGAGAAGGCGGTGTTCAGGTAAGCCTGAGAGTAATATTCATCAAGAGAACGTCTCTCACGGCAGAACCCAGCCGAGAACAACGATCTGATGAGGAGAAGCGAAACTGATCGTGGCCGAATTAGCGTTCGGAATATTCAATTTGCTCACGTATAAATCGGAGCAATTCACGCATCTCCACGAAGATATTACTGCGAGTTTCATCTGAACACTACCAAATCAATGAGGGGAACCGAACAATCAATTAACATCACCACTCAGTTCACCGTTAACAGTCAGTCACCGACCTCTATGCAAAATAGAAACTTTCGTATCACTGGTCAGTGACGTGCGTTTTTTGCTGGGGTACACTCAGGGAGCATTTGCTCCCTTACGCTGCCCCTCTACAAGTTGCATACCAAACGCCGACAAAGCAAGAGGAAACGTTGGAAAAACGTTCGTTAACCGTTGATTCTTCGTTGGCGAACAGTTGATGTACACGGAGGCCGGTATCTCAACGTATGAACCTTCTCCAAGCGGTGCG
>Ga0209945_1000618_pt1 | contig 12960 bp, 17 predicted proteins | sample SalPonR2_A_D2_MG_FD_185703 | JGI IMG/M metagenome (GOLD analysis project Ga0209945, IMG submission 185703) | Salt pond soil microbial communities from South San Francisco under conditions of wetland restoration - Salt Pond MetaG R2_A_D2_MG... ...
AAGACGGCCTCCCTCAGATAGACGACGTGGATCTGCTCGAACGGACGCTCTCCCACGTCGACGCCACAGAAAAGGAGCAAATGGTCGAAGAGCGGCTCGAAGAACTCGACGCCGCACAGGACGAAGAAGAAGACGAAACCGAACAGGAGTCGTCTGACGCCGCAGAGACGGACGAAAGCGAGGGCGGCCCGGAGGGAATCGACGGTTCCGTACAAGCCGAGGTGAACGTCCCCGAAGAAGACGACGAAGAGTACGAAGACTTCGAGGAGTTCGACAACGCGATCCGGCAGGCTATCCTCGACGGCGTTCTCGATACCGTCCCGCTATCAGGCATCCGCGAGTTCATCGGTGAACTCGATGACGACGTGGTCGAGAAAGCGGTCGAAGAAGCCGAACGAGACGACGCGCTCGAGATATTCGAGTCCGAACACGCAGAACGTGAACAGGAGCCGGTGTCTGAACCCGAAGAAGAACTGGTCGAAGAAGACGACGAGCCGGATGAAGATACCGGCGGGAGTGTCTTTGGAGACAACGGTTCAGACGACGAAGACGATGCCGAGAACGAAGTCTTCAGCGATACGTCCGACGACACCGACGACACCCAAGAACCCGATACGACGCCGTCCACGACGCCAGAGACGGCGGCTGATGGCGAAGGAGACTCGTGGCGTGACGGCTTCGAATCTGCGACTGCTGGATCGAGTGGAGTGGACGTTAAGGAGGCCGCCGAAATGGAGAAACGGTGGTCTATGCTCGTGTGGTCGGAACCCGGTAAGGGGAAGACCCACTTCGGCTACAGCACGAAGGAGCCGGTGTGTATCATAGACACCGAGGGCAAAGGCCACCATCTATCGGACAAGTTCACGGACAAAGCGGTTCACCTGTTCCAGCCCTCGGATTACGACGAGGCCCTCGACGCTCTCCACGACGCGCTGGACGTTCTACACGACGTGTATGAGGAGTATGGTCGTGTGGGGACTATCGTGGTCGACAGTATGAGCGTTATGTGGGAGTGGTCGCAACAGAAGTACGTCGAGAAGTTTTACCGGGGTAAGGACGTGGACGAGGTCGAGTTCTCTTCGGCTATCGGATCCGGCGGTCAGTCGGACTGGAAGCAGATAAAGCGGTATCACAACGTCAAGTTCCGGCAGACCATCATAGATAGCCCGTTCCACTTTGTCTGGACGGCTATGTCCGGCGACGACTATGAGGCCGCTATCGAGAACGACATCAACTTCACGCCGAAGAAGCCGTCCGGTGAGAAGGACAACGAGTACAAAGCGTCCGAGGTGCTCCGGCTCCGTGAGAACGAAGAAGGCGTCACGGTCGGGGAACTCGAGAAGTCGGATAAGATAGACCACCACTACACCGCGCTGAACAAGCCGGACTTCCCTAAGCACAGGAAGGTGGTCGAGGCTATCCGTGACGCAGAGGCCGGTGGTCGGTCTATCTCGTCGGTCGAGTCGGAGTTCGGCGTCGACGTGTTCGAAGGTAATCCACGGACAGCCCGGATCGCGGAAGAGAAGTAAGGATATGAGCGATAAGAGAATAAGCGTCCGAAAGTCAACTCGGAAGCGGCTCAAGCAACGCAAAGATGAGTCGTCGGGGAGAGTCACGTACAGCGAGCAGTTACGTGATATTATCCCTGACAACTCCGAGCCTATCGTAGACGACGACGAGCAGGTCGTTATCAGCGTGGATTCGGACGTGTACGATACGGTAGAGCGGCTTGCGGGTGACGGTGTATCGCTAAGGGAGGTCATCGAGTTCTACCTGTATTTGGACGAACTCGACGGTTCGACAAGCCCACAGGAGATCCTCCTCGAAGTGTACCGACACCACGGACAGCACTAAGACAACACGACGCTACTACAAACCTATGTCAAACGAAGAAACCCTCGCAACGATAGAAGGCAAAGCGCAGAAGATTCAAAAAGCGGTCGAAGAACTGGCTCTCGCGGGCAGTTCCGACGCTTTCCATAGCGACGTTTACCTGAATATTAGGGACGATGTCGTGAACGGCGTGGTCGGGAGTCCCGGCAACGTGGTTCTCTCATACTGTACGTTCACGTCGCACCTCGATGACGTGACGGTGGAAGGCGACCTCGATAGCGTAGAGGCGATCCTCGAAGTCAACGAGTTCCTGTCGTACTTCGGGTTCGCAACAGATGGCGGCGACGTTCGGCTTTCGTTCAGAGGCCAGCCCGACGACCGACTCGCCACGGCAGTCGAAATCACGGGTGCTCTGAACGCCCGAGTTATGCTCCCGAACAGCGAGTCCGTGCTCGATGAGGTTCCGATGGGGCTACCCGACGACTTCAACGACAACGAGCGGTATGAACCCGAGGAGGGCAAAGAACCGCCGGTCAAAGTCAAGACCGACACCGACGTAGTAGAGCGTATCGTGGAGGTCGTGGACTACGAACCAGACCTCGACTACTATCCTATCACGGTCGAAAACGAGGAGTTCGCTCTGAACGCGGCCCAAGAAGACGCACCTGAACGGAACAGCGTGTGGGGGCCTCTGAGTGCTGATAGCGTGGAGTCTCCGGAAGACTTTACGAACCACTACCACGAGGGCTTCGAGGAGGTCTTCGGCGCGTTAAGCGGCTCTGTGGAACTTCAGACGGCTCCGGGCGGCTCCCCGATGGTCGTTATGAAGCAGGCAGACGGTCGGGTTCTCCGGCATATGCTCGGCAACGTCGGGCAGTAAGCGGATAACATAATCTCGATTTCCATAATCGAGATTTCTTTAGGAAAAATGCTACCCATACAAGAAGAACTCTTCGGTCGTTTTCCACGGCGGGTAGGTGTTCCTCACCAGTGGTGGATCTTCAGCGAGGGTGAGTTCGACCTATACACAAACCACGTCGACGGCGTCAAGAACGTGTACGCCGCAGTAGCGCGGCGGCCCGTGGGTGGGAAACTGAAGATGGACAAAGTTCACTACGACCTCGATAGTACAGCAAAAGACGAGAACGGCGACTGGAGGCTGTTCGGTGAAGAAGAACCAAACGACGCCGAGGTGGTCGAACGTATGCGGTCGGATCCAGACACCGCAGAGGCTATCCTCGGGGACGTATGCCAAGACGCTCGAAAGATAGCACAGGCGTCGATGGACAACGACATACCGATAGTGGGCGTGTTCTCCGGGTTTGGGATCCACGTCTACCAACTCTATCAGGAACGAGAAGATCCCGATAGAGCAGTCGCTTCGACGGCGAAGAAGTACATCGATGAGGCGTCTCTACGGACATACGACGAGAAGATAGTCGGTGAAGTAAAGCGGATAATGCGAGTCCCAAACTGCGAGCGAGTCACGGAAGACGGACAACGGTGTAATATCGTGACTATCCCGCTGTTGGCCGACGACCTTAGAAATGTCACCCCTGAATGGCTCATACAGAAGTCATACAGCAAGCGGGAGGTCGAGCCGGACTTCGCTGAACGCCCGGAACTCGAAGAGAAAGACGAGTACCTCGACTATCGCACGGATCCAGACCTTCACGCACGGCAACGTGAGGTCGGTGATATGGTCGAGGTCGACGGTATCCTCGAGTATCTGCTGAAAGAGTACCTGAAGATGCCGTGTATGTACGAGCGGGTTCAGCAGAAGAACCCTGACCACAAAGTACGGATGAACTGCGCGGTGCTCCTGTTCAACTGTGGGTTAGACGTTAGTGACGTTCACAGTCTCTACAGGAGGATCGGCTGGTTCGACTACAAGCCGGAGGTTACGAAGAAACAACTCAAGAACATCTACAAAGGCCGTTACTCGGAAATGTCGTGTTCGTCCTTACGCGCTAAGGGTTTCTGTACCCGAATGGATGACCCGACGAACTGCGAGACATACGGCTGGTCAGGCGGAGAAGCCGAGTGGTAACGCTTATAGACCTATAGAACGATAACACAAAACGGAACACAAAATGAGTATATCAAACGTGGCGTGGGTGGAGAAGTATAGACCACAGTCGCTCGATGACATCTACGGTCACGGGCACGTAGTAACGCGAATGAAGAACTGGGTAGACGACGACGAAATGCCGCATATCCTGCTCGCTGGCCCACAGGGAACAGGCAAGACGGCTCTCGTTACGGCTTTCGCCCGCGAGAAATACGGAGAAGACGCTTGGCGGAACAACGTACTCGAACTCAACGCCAGCGATAACCGTGGGATCGACACCGTCCGAGATAGCATCAAGTCGTTCGCCCGAACCGGAACAGTCGGGGAGCACTCGTACAGTATCGTGTTCCTCGATGAGGTTGATAATATGACCTCAGACGCCCAGCCTGCTATGCGTCGGGTTATGGAGGACTACGCCGACCGCACTCGGTTCATCCTATCCTGTAATTACCCGTCGAAAATCATAGACCCGCTCCAGTCCCGGTGTGCGACGTTCCAACTATCCCGACTGGAGGATGAGCAGATTCGCCAGATAGTCATAGAGATAGCGGCAACGGAAGAAATAGACCTTCCAGACGACGACACACTTGACCTGCTAATTCAGGACTCCGGCGGGGACGCTCGAAAAGCCATTACTACGCTCCAGACGGCGGCCCTCGACGGGAAGATAACTGAACAGGGAATCCGCAACGTGGCCGACGTTGTCGACTACAACACAGTACGAGAAATCGTCCTGAAAGCCGCTGATGGCGACTTAGAGGCGGCGACCGATACCCTCGACGGGAAAGTCCTGAAGCAGGGCGTATCGGCGCGTGAGTTCATAGAGACGGCTCTACGTGTGGTTGAGGGGATGGAGTTACCCGAAGACGCGAAAGCAAAGATCCTCGACGCGCTGGGAGAGATAGACCGTGGTATGACCCACGGCGCGAATCCCCACGTTCAACTCCACTCGTGGCTGGCGAAAGTAATGGTCGCTCGCTATATGAGCCTCCCCAACTACGAAGAAGACTGAACTATGACCGACGAAGAGAACGGTACGAATTACGAGGTGTCCTGTAGTCTCGGGGATCTCAGTTTGACCGTTTCGGGTGGCGACGAAGACTGGGTAGAAGAGACGTTCGAGGAAAAATGGGAGTCCCGTCTACAGGAAGCCGCCGATATGAAAGAAGCGATAAAGCAGAACGCACCCGGACATCAGTAACTATGACAGACCCAAAGCAACTCGCACAACAGTTCGAAGAACTGGCTGAACAGAACCGTGAGAAAGCCGAGGAAGAGGTCGTAATGGAGCGTGAAGAACAACTCAAAGGAGCCGCGAACGCCTATCAGGACGCCGCGAACCACCTACGAGAAGAACTCGTCCGTATGGATACGATAACGGTTCCTGTGGTAGACTTCGCGTTCTTTCAGGCACAGATGGCCCACGCACTCGAGCGGGCTATGGTTCGAGACGAAGAAGAAGGCGAAGACGACCTATCGGTCGAGTCTGTTCGTAGAGCACACGAGCAGATGTTGTCGATCCTCGAAACCCACGCAGACCGTCCGACGCTTACGTTAGAACTCCCGGACGAAGAAATGCTGAACGAGAAAGATATTCACGACGCTATGGAGAGTATGGCGGAGGCCATCAAACAGGACGAGGAAGAATGAGCGACACCGCAGACGATAATGTAACGGGTGACAAATGGGAGGATGTGAGCCACGATATATCGGCCTCCCGCGTGAAAAAGCACAAACGCTGTCCCAAGCAGTACGAACTCAGTTACGAGCGTGACCTACCCGGCGACGACGGCAACCAGTACACAGTTATGGGTTCTCTCGTACACGACGCTATCGAGAACGTAGTAAAGGGACACGACGGCGACTTCACGAGTCAGAACCGACTGGCCCGACACCTCAAACGGGAGTTCCACGACTTAGAAGAAGAACCCGACAGAGATAGTCACCTGATGAGCGATAGTCTGCGGAACGACGGCCTCGACAGTCTCGATATGGCCGCGAAGTATCTCGTTAAGAGGAACCCTGATATTCGTGGTATCGAGGTTCCTTCGCTGTTCGAGATAGAGCAACTCAAAGCCTCGTCGTTCGGGTATATGGACGTTTGTACCCAAGACGAGATATGGGACTGGAAGACCGGCAAGACGCCGGACGATGACGGTCAAGACGACGGTGAGGTCATACAGGGTTCTCTCTATATGGGAGCGTTCTACAAAGAGTACGGCGTGCTCCCGGAGAAGATCCGGTTCGTCTATATCAAAGAGGGAACCGTCCGAACCATCGACGCGAACGAAGACAACTGGAACCGGATGCTTCAGCACGCACGCCGTCTGGTCAACTCACAGAGAAACGGTCACTATCCGGCGAAGCCGTCTCGGTCGAAATGTCACTGGTGCTCCTATGAGCAGTACTGTTCTGCGAGTCCCACGTCGATCCAGCAAGTTCAGGAGGAGATCGACAACGGGAACGTACAACTGTGGGAGTCTGTGTAACTACACGACCATAAGGTAAATATCGGTACACCGTTTTTGTACGATATGCCAGCGACTCAGCGTAAGAGCACAAAGATTTGTGACGGATGCTATCAGGAATACCACATAGCAGACCTCGAGAGTGAGATAAAACAACAGTCGATTCCCGGTTCTATGAAGATGGTGTACTACTGTTCGGACTGTCGGTGACTTGTTGAATATCACCCGTGACATAGCAACAGACTTATAGTGCTATGGTTCCATAGTATTACTTGAGGCGAACTGAAATGGAACGACTCAACACGTCCGACCTGTCCGGTGAAGAACGGTACGAAGCCGAAGCCGCGTTCGGAGAAGACGCGGATCTCGTTCGGCTGGAGCCAGACGACCTCGAACCCGTCGAGACGCCCGACTTCCTCCTGAAGAACGTTCTGGAGGAGGGCGACTGGGTTACTATCGGTCACACGAACGGCGACCTGAATACCACGGTCGGCCCCGTCGAGGATGTCGACACGGTCGGGTTCACGATGGATCCGCGTAACCGTACTACGTCGGGGTACTTCGGCTACGGTGACTTCGAGGTCGAGGGAACTGACGAGCGCGGTATCGTGAACCGGCTCATCGACATCAACGGGCGTCCCGCAGGCCGGGTTATCAGCGAGCGGATGGAGGAAGCCGGGCTATGAGCGACAGAGACGACGCACGCCGCCGTCTACGCGAAGCCTACGGCGGTCAGTACGACGAGGACGTGGGCGACCTCGCGGCGTATCACGACGCGGCAACGGCGTTTCTCGCCACTCTCGACAGCCACGCCCCGGACGAACACCCGGAAGACCTCGACGCACAGACGCAACGGAGGATCGAGACGGCGAAGACGCACCTGATAAAGTCGCTATCGGAAGTCGAGACAGCGGCGGTCGAACGAATAGAAAATGAGTAAGCCTCACTCACACTGGCTTACTCGAACGCGGGTAGCCCACGAGCGGCTTTCCGAAGAAGACGAAGAAGAACAGGGCGAGTAACAAGACGGCGGCGTTCTTCGCTGATATTACCCGTTACATACCCATAGACTTATTACCCTATAGACGTATAGTGTTACGTGTAGGAGGCGAACTGATATGAGCGCGAACCCACAGAACGAGGCCGCAACGACCGGACAGATGACCCTCGACGGATTCAAACGCCCGCCGCTTGACGTGGGCGACCACGTCGAGGATCGTGACGGAGCCAGCGCAACTATGCTGGTCGTGGAGGTTTCACCGAAGACCGCCGACGAGTACACGTTCGACGGGGAGAAGACGGTCGCTGACGCGAACCCCGACTACCCTGCCGACGACAAAGTGGTCGAGGTCATCTTCCCCGACAGCGCGGCTCTCGAACTAAACACCGACGACAGTTACGCTTACCCGCGTAGCCGTCTGGTGCTCACGGAGAGTGTTCACGGGTAGGGAGAACAGGATTATGTCAAACAAAGCGCGAACGCTTAGGGACGTACTACTAAGCGGCGATATGTGTCCGTACTGCCGTTCTACGGATACGGAGACGCAAGACCGCAACGAGGAACGTGACTACAGGTGTCCCGACTGTGGCTTCGAGTGGGACGCTGATGGGATCGACGTTCCTAAAGACCAGCCGTTACCACCACAACTATGAGCACGTACTCACCAGTTTTCGTTTTCCGCTGTAGCGTATGCGGGGGCGAGAACGTTATGATTCACGAAGGGAACCCAGAGGAACAGAGATACTGCTGTAAACACCACGGGGAAGGCGACGGAGACGACGGTGACTTCGAAGACACAGGCGTCGGCGTTCTTAAAGACAAGTTCAGATTTCAGGGGTTCTATATCGTAGAGCACGACTCGGCTCCGATGACGCTTGAAGACGAGTTCGCTGTAGAAGAGGCCGACATCCTCGATCTGGACGAGCACAGGGCGTACAAAGACTACTTCGAGGTCGTTCTCAAAGACCGTGATATGGGCGAAGTCGCTGAAGAGCGCGACGTTGTCCGGCAGACGGTCTACTCAAACGTTCGCCACGCGAGAAATATGCTTTCAGACGACGACGAAGATGACGGGTGATATTCTACCAGACGAGTGCGACTTCTGTGGGCAGGTGTTAGACGAGGAAGACGAACTCCACCCCGTCTGGGTCGGTGAACAACCGGATCCGAAGCCGACGTTCGCACGGGCGACGGCGGAGAAAGACCGTCGAGTTATGGGACGCTCTGTAAGGCGCAGAGACGACGCTCTGCCGCGTGACGATATGCAGGTGTTAGGACGCCCGATGGGTCAAGTAGTCGCTCTGATGGACGCTCTGGACGGCTCTGATGCCATACAGGTCGACTACAAAGACGCGGTTCAGGAGTTACGGGCTGTCGGGAGCGAGTCGCCAGACGCGCTTGTAGAAACGTCGTTTACGGCTGAAGAAGACCACGGGAAAGTGGGCGTAGAAGTCCGAGCAGATCCGAAAGTCGAGCGGCCCGACCCGGATATGGAGGTCTGCCCTTACTGTAAGGAGGAGTTCCAAAATGACTGAGTGTTCTATCTGTGGTGACTTGGCCCCGTACTCTGTTTTCGTGGGTGTTTCTGACGGCGGGCTTGCTGTTGAACATCGATGTGCGAAACACCATCCCGACAAAGAATAGAATATCACCCGTCATATTCCAACAGACTTATAGGGTAAGGGTTCTATAGACTAAGTGTAAGAGGAGAACTGAAATGAGCCAAGCCCAGTCTTACACCGCGTTCGGTCGCAACGAGTTCGAAGAGTTCCTGTCCGACTTCGCGTTTGAGGAGGTCGAGGAAGGTTCCGGCGAGGCCGTCTACGCCATCAACGTTCCCCACGACGACCTCGAAATCCGTGTCTTCAGCACGCTTCAGGGCGGCAAAGCCCGCGCCTGTGGCAACGACGCCATCCGGTGTGTCCTGTGGGAGACGGAGCACGACGAGCCGGTCGGTGGGATGAAAAAGACGCTCAGGATCGAGACGTGGCGGTCGAACCTCCGTCCGAAAATCAAAGACCTGCTCGTCAACTGGCGCGACCACTTCAACGGGTACTGCCCCGAGTGTGGTTCCGGCGTCTTGAAATCCCGCGAGGGCAAGTTCGGGCAGTTCTTGGGGTGCTCGAACTACCCGGCGTGTGACCACACCGAATAGGCGTATAGCACGGCAGGATTTTAGGCTACGTAACCAGTACGTTTATAGGACTATAGGATATAGTAGCAGTTGATGTCAGAAGCCGAAACCCGAGAGACTATCGAGAGCACAAAGACGGTCGTCGTCGCTGAAGACGTACACAACGCTATCAGCCATATGGCGACCGACCGAGAAGACCCCATCAAGACCGTCGTGGATGACGTTCTCCGTGGGGACTCGCAGATCCAGAAGGAACTGGAGATCCAGAAACAGAGAAACGAGTCCGGCGACTAACGGTGTTCCGATGGGACGGACACTCCCGGACTTTGGAAAAATACTGACCAGCGGAGTCTCCGAAACGGGTTTCAGCGGTTCACGCATACACAGGCTTAGATATGACCACGCTTCTACGGGTAACGGACTTGGAGTACAGGACGGACGAAGATACAACGTGGCTCGTCGTAGTAGGGCGAGCCGCAGACGGAACACGGCGGATCGTTGAGGTCGAAGGACTCCGGCCCTATGCGTTCGTGGCCGAAGACGCGGAAGTCGACGCTGAACAACGACACATAACCGAGGTAGAGGAGGGGTTCGAGAGTTACGACGGCGTCCCCCTGAAGAAACTGTACCTGCGACACCCGAAAGACACGAGCGGGAAGTGTAAGCACTGCTTTTCAGAAGAGAAACGTACAGACGACGACTTTGAGGGTATTCAGTCGACCTACGAGGGCGTTCTCTACGAGGGCGATATTCCCTTTGTCCGTCGAGCGGGAATCGACGGAGGGCTGTCGGGCTATATTATGGTTCCAGACGACGGCCCGGTTCACATAGACGACGTGGAGACGGAGATAGACCCGTCTGACGTGGGAACCATCGAGCCTCGTGTGTTTATGGCCGACATCGAGGCTATGCCACCAGACAACTTAGACGACTTTGATGAGTTTAAGAAAGAGGCTAAGGGCGAGATAACGGCTATCACCGTTTACGACACCTACGAAGACGAGTACGTGGTGCTTTCTCTGGATCCTGAAGGTATGATAAACGGCGGTTCGGTGAGAAAACACATCGAGGAGCACTGGAGCGACCTCACGTATGAAGATGCGGGCGGTGTTCTACACAACGAGTCCGGCGACATCGACGCCACACAGTACGTGGAGTGCGATATTACCCTTCACAACTGCCAGACCGAGGAATCTCTACTTGACGAGTTCCTATCTCTGATAGAAGACCGACGCCCGGACTTGCTATCAGGCTGGAACTGGGTGGACTTCGACCACGAGTATATCCTGAACCGTCTCGAGCGGTTTGATGACCTAAGTGCGAGTCGTATGTCGGAGATAGGTCACTCATACGGCTATCGGACGGCCCAGCGGATCGACGGCCTCCCCGGATTTGATATGATGGAGGCGTTCTGCGAGAAGATGACGTTCAGCGAGTGGCGGTCACAACGCCTCGACTACGTCGCTGACGAGGAGTTAGATGTGGGAAAGGTGGCAGACGTTTCGGTCGGGAAAGAGTACAAAGAGAACCGCTCTCGCTTTCTCGCGTACAACATCATAGACACGCAGTTGCTCGTCGCTTTGGACGAAAAGCACGGGATACACGAGTTCTACTACCAACTGTCGAACCTAACCTCGATCCAGATATACGACGCTTTCTACGAAATGCGTCTGGTCGACGGGTTCCTGATGTCGCAACGTACAGACAACGAGATCCTCCCGATGGCCGACGAGCAAGACCTCGATATGATACCCGGTGGTCTTGTCCTGAGTCCTGCTGAAGACGTACACGAGTGGGTGGCGACGTTCGACCTGAAATCCCTGTACCCGTCTATATTTATCACCCTCAACGTGAGCGAAGAGACGCTGGTGTACGACGAAGACGAGGCCGACGCTATCTGTCCCGGTATGCCAGCCGACGAAGAGGAGGCGGGTGGCACTATCACAGAAGACGACATATCGTGGGATATAGCAGACGAACCCGGTCAGGGAACGTCGAAGGGCAACGCTGTCGGGTTATCGTTCGACCACGAGGGTATTATCCCGAAGTACCTCCGGCTCCTGTTTGACGAGCGGGCGTCTATGAAGTCACTCCGGAACGAGTACGATCCGGGCGATCCGGAGTACACGGTCTACGATAACCGTCAGCGTGCGGTGAAGGTCGTAATGAACTCGTTTTACGGCGTGACGCAGTCGCCTTACTACAGACTCGCCACCGAAGACCTCGGTGCGACTATCACGGCGGGTGGGCGATACACGCTCTGGCGTGGTGCTCAGATAGCCCGTGATATGGGCTACAACGTCCGATACGGAGATACAGATTCCATACTCATCGAGTTGGGCGAGGACGGCGAAGACCCAACAGCAAGAGAGGTTGTAGAAGCGGGTGAGGCTGTAGAGAAAGCCGTAGACGAGGCTATGACTGAAGTACGGCGCGAGTTCGGCATAGAAGAGCACCCGTACATAGATATGGAAGAACTCCCCCACGAGTTACCCGACGACGTGGAACACGCGCTATCGTGGGAGTTCGAGACACTCTACCGACGCTGGATGCAAACAGGATCCAAGAAACGATACGCCGGTCTGCCTGTGTGGGTCGAAGGGCAGTGGCTCGTAGACGACCCTGATAACGTCGAGGAGAGCCTTCCCGACGTAGACCCGAGTATCACCGGGTTCGAGTCCGAGAGAGCCGACGTTCCGGTCGTGACGGCCCGCATACAGCGAAACTTCATACAGATGCTCCTCGCGGGTATGGAGTTCCCGGAGGCGACCGAGTATGTTCAGAACGAAGTAGAGCGCGTTCGGACGATGGACTTACCACCACATCAGATCGCAGAACCCGGCGTTATCAACAAGCCGCTCGAGGAGTATCCAAATATGCAGGTAAAGCGGGCGTGTCTCTATGCGAACGAACACTTGAACCACGACTGGCGGGAGGGAGACGACCCGTGGCTGTTCCCTATCAAGACGACGCCGACTATGAAGCCACAGACGGACGTTCTCGGCCTCTCTTGGGGTGAAGAGCCGCCGGATGGATTCGAGGTCGACGTGGATAGGGTCATCCGCAAGAAGTTACGAGAGCCGTTAGAGCCTATCCTAAGCGTCGTTCAGTATGACTTTGACGAGTTGAAGACCGGGCGGCGGGTTCAGAGCATCGACGTGGGTAGTGGAAGTCCCGACTCGTTCGGGAAGACCGACCCGGAACCCGACGACTCGGATCCGTTCGACTCTACTACGGATAAAGAAAATCGACGGGATGACTCTCCCCCGGATCCGTTCGCAGATAGTGAAGAAAGTGGTTCGTCCAGCGGTTCGGCGTTCGACTGGTAGGGCAAAGCCTAAGTCTATAGCATTATAGATAGTTGTTATGGGACGAGTAGACTGTCCCGTTTGTGGGAAAAAGAGCGTCGAGAGACGTGCTCCGAACAGACCTGCGAACGTGAAACTACGAAAGG
>Ga0209945_1000630_pt1 | contig 12845 bp, 16 predicted proteins | sample SalPonR2_A_D2_MG_FD_185703 | JGI IMG/M metagenome (GOLD analysis project Ga0209945, IMG submission 185703) | Salt pond soil microbial communities from South San Francisco under conditions of wetland restoration - Salt Pond MetaG R2_A_D2_MG... ...
CGATGGAGCAGCAGACGTCCGCCGAGCGCCGCCGCCGCGCGATGATCCTCGAGGCGCAGGGGGAACGCCGCTCCGCGGTCGAGCAGGCGGAGGGTGACAAGCAGTCGAACATCATCCGCGCGCAGGGGGAGAAGCAGAGCCAGATCCTCGAAGCGCAGGGGGACGCCATCTCGACCGTGCTCCGCGCGCGCTCCGCGGAGTCGATGGGCGAGCGTGCCATCATCGAGCGCGGGATGGAGACGCTCGAGGAGATCGGGAAGGGCGAGTCGACGACGTTCGTGCTCCCGCAGGAGCTCACCAGCCTCGTCGGCCGCTACGGCAAGGCCCTCTCCGGCTCCGACGTCCAGGAAATGGAGGGGTTGGAGGGTCAGGAGTTCGACGACGAAACCCGCAAGATGCTCGGACTCGACGACATCGACGAGATCCTCGGCCAGATCGACAAGGCGGCCGAGATGGACGTCGAGGAGTTGGAGAAAGAGGCCGAGGCCGTCAAGGCCGGCGACGCCGGCGCGGACATCATGTCCGCGGACGAGGTCATCCAGGAGATGGACGAGGAGCCGTCCGAGGGCGAAGTGGAGCGCGAGACCTGACCGGCCGCCCCGAGACGAACGCCTGCCGATTTTCACTGCAATAGGGCCGAATTCGCCCATTCCGCCCCGAACGAAGTGCTTTTGTCGCGCCGTCGACTATCCTCTCGCGTGACTGAGGGGTTCGACGGGCGGAAGCGCGAGACGCTCAGGCGGTTCGCCGCCATCGGAGCCGCCGCCCCGTTCGTCGGGGCCGCGAGCGCGGACGACGGGGGCGACGCCAACGAGACCCGCGAGGCGATCCGCGGGTACGTGCCGACGACCCCCGGCGCCCACTTCTCGAAGCTCCGCGACGACCTCCACCTCGGGACGGGCGAGGCCCAGTACCACCTCCGGAAGCTGGAGGACGCGGGCGAAATCGAGTCAACGAAGGACGCCGACTACCGCCGGTACTTCCCGGCGGGGCGGTTCGACGACCTCGACAAGCGCGCGCTCGGCTACCTCCGGCGCGACACCCCCCGCGGCATGGTGCTCGCGCTCCTCCGCGACCCGGACGCGACCGGCGCCGAACTGGCGGCCGGCCTCGGCGTCTCGCGACCGACGATCAGCGCGGCGGCCGCCGCGCTCGACGACGCCGGACTGCTCGACCGGACCGACGGCTACGCGCTGACCGAACCGGAGCGGCTGCTCACGCTCGCGGTCCGGTACGCGGACTCGTTCGACGCCGACGCCGTCGCGTTCGCCGACGACGCGGCGGAGTTCGTCGCCTACGACCCGTAGCCGAGGCGCCCCTCGACCCCCGTTCCTCCGCGACTACGCCGTGACCATCCACGTCGTGCCGGAGGAGTACCCCCACTTCTCGACGTCGATGTCGACGGCCGCGTCGGCGACGGCGGTCATGTTCGCGCCGACCTCTTTCGCGGAGAGGTCGAGGTCGTCGGCGATCAGTCGCGATTTGAAGTACGTCCGATCGCCGGCGTTCTCGCGCAGGTAGCGCAGGATTCGCTCCTGTTTCGGGGAGAGCGCGGCGGGCTCTGCGGCGACCGTCTCCGGCTGTACTGTGCTCATACCTCTGCGAGGCGTTCTCACCGCATAAACGGGTTGGTAGGTCCGGTTAACACCCCGCAGTCGGGCGGTTTTCCCGACGAATGACCGGCCGAAACGTGAGCAGTCGACGGATTGCGGTACGATCATCGAACCGGCGCTTCCCCGTCCGCCCGCCGGTGCGCGCGCGGCGCCGACCCGGTCGGAGCGGATCAGTACAGGTCGGAGACGAACGGACCGAGCGCGCCCGCCACCGCCGCGGCCAGCGCGTCGGCTCGGTCGACCCGGCCGCCAGTGAGCGCCCCGGCGGCGCCGCCGCGCTTCGCGACGCCGGTCGTGTCGAGGAGGTCGTCCATCACGGGGCCGAGCTCCGCTCCGGCGTCGATCCGCGCGGCGACGTCGGCCGGGAGCTCGAGGCTCGGGCCGGCCCCGCGGCCCGTGCGCGTCCCGTCGGAGACCGCCGCCCACATGACGAGGAAGAGTCCGTCGGCGCCGTCGAACCGCGCGACGCCGCCCTCGATGCCGACGGCGAGGTCGTACTCGCCCGCTTCGAGGACCGCTTCGGCCCGGTTCTCCGCGCCGGCGACCGTCTCGGCGTGGCCCGTCGGCTGCTCGCTCACTCCCGACGGGACGGGCACCGGTTCGACGCTGACGGGCCCCGAGCCGCCCGAGACATCGTCGACGAGGGCGTTCCCCCCCGACGACTCCAGGGCCAGTTCGACCGCGCGCCGCTTCACCGGATTGCCGCTGCCGACGCCGACTCGCATACCGGCGGTTAGCGGAGGGGGCACGAATAGGCGTCGGGTCGGTCCCGCGAACGCCTCGGGGTGAAAGAGTCCGGCCAGCCGCTCCACGCCGTCTATCAGCGCGGGGCTCGGCTGATTCAACAGCGAGTCGTCGATCACGTGGACGGGGGCGTCGACGGCCCAGTCGCGCTCGGCGACGGTCGCGGGGTCGACTCGGTCGCCGTGGCCGCAGACGTGGACGACGAGGTGGTCGGGGTCCGCCGCCTCGACCGCCGAGAGCTCGACCTCCCGGGAGCGCTCGCCGGGCTCGACGAACGGGTACCGCCCGCCGGCGGCGCGGGCGGCGTCGGGCACCCAGTTGCCGGCGGCCATCGGCGGGTCGGACCACTCCTCGCAGTAGACGGTCGGGCGCGGGCGGTCCGCGACCGCCTCGGCGACTCGACCGAGTCGCCGCCGTGCCTCGTCGGCGAGGCGCCGGCCGGCCGCGGGGTCGCCGACGTCGGCGCCCCGGGCCGCGAACGTCTCGACCGCCTCGTCGAGCGTCCCCGGCTCGCGGTGGCGGACGTCGAACCCCCGCTCGCGGCACTCCTCGGCGAGGTCGGCCTGGAGCCCGTCGCTCGTGAGCACGACCTCGGGGTCGAGGTCGGCGACGCGGTCGAGATCCGGGTTCAGCCAGCCGCCGACGGTGATCGGGAGGTCCTCGCCGTGCGCCGTTCCCGCGTCGGCGGGCGGATCGCAGTGGGCGGTGACGCCGACGACGGCGGGGGCGGCGCCGAGGGCGCTCACGGTCGCGGTCGCGCTCGGCGCCAGCGAGACGACGCGGGGATGGGTCACGGGGTGACGCTCCGTTCGCCGGCGTCCCAAGCGTTTCGGTCGACGCCGACCGCCGCGCCGCACGGCGGGTCGCGCCGCCATCCGGGCCGTCCGCGCCGCCCGCTCGCTCGCGTCATCCGCCGAGCGCGACGGCGAGACCGCGGTACAAGCCGAACCCGATGGCGACGGACCCGGCGAGCGTGATCAGCCAGAACGCGAGCGTCACGCCGATCTTCCGCTTGGAGACCCCGGCGGAGCCGCCGGCGAGGCCGCCGCCGATGATCCCCGAGATGATGATGTTGTTGAACGAGATCGGGATCCCGAGCGCGATGGCCAACTGCGCGATGACGAACCCCGGTACCAGGGCGGCGATCGACCGCCTGACCCCGAGCTGTGCGTACTCGCGGGAGGTCGCTTGGAGCAGCCGCGGGGCGCCCATCCACGCCCCGGCGAGGATGCCGGTCGCTCCGAGCACCAGCAGCACGATCCCCGGCAACCCGAGCTCGGCCGTGTAGAGGTTCTCCAGCGGGCCGGTCGCGAGCCCGACCTGACTCCCCCCGCTGGAGAAGGCGACGACGCTCCCGAGGATCACCAGAAACGTCCGAATCCCCCGATCGACTGACTCCTCGACCCGGCGCTTGATGAACCAGTAGCTCGCCGCGCCGGCGAGGAGCGTCACGACGACCGCCGCCGTCTCGAGGCCGGCGACGACGGGCGTGGCGACGAGGTCGGCCGCGAACCCGGCGACGGAGTTTTGCGTCGCACCGGGGGGCGACGGGATGACGCCGAGCTGAACGTTGGCAACGATGGCGCCGACGGTCGCCGCGAGCAGCGGGACGCCGAGCGTCTCGGGGATGTCGTCGTGTCGCAGCACCGTGGCGGTGAGGAACGCCAGCCCGCCCGAGGCCGGCGGGACCAGCACCCAGAACGTCGCGATCCGGCCGTACGTGTCGACGGCGGGGTCGCCGCCGAGCGAGAGCCCGACCCCGATCATCGCGCCGGTGGTCGCGAACGCCGCGGGCACCGGGTAGCCGGAGTAGATGCCGAACGCCATGAACCCCGTCGCGGTCAGCAACCCCGCCGTCGCCGCCAGCGACGTGATGGCGACGCCGTCGATGAGTCCCGCGCCGACCGTCTCGGAGATGCTTCCCCCCTGCGTGAGCGCGCCGAACGCGGCGAGGATACCGATGAGAAACGCCGCGCGCATCGTCGACACCGCGTTGGCGCCGATGGCCGGCGCGAACGGCGGCGAGTTGCTGTTCGCCCCGAGCGTCCACGCCGTCCCCAGGCTCACGACCGTCGCCACGCCGACGAGCACCCAAAAGACGGCATCGACCATGGATACCCACTTCTTGAGGGGACCGAATAAACGTTCGCGCCGAGACGGGCCCGTTCTCGGAGCGCCCGGCCCGCGGATGTCGGGAGCGAAGCGCCCGCTCCACGGATGTCGGGAGCGAAGCGCCCGCCCCGCCTCTACCGGCGTCACGGACGAGCGCCCTTTCAGACGCCCGAGCGCTCCGACGCAGCCGCCGCGGACGGGCGGGTCACGGACGCGCGTCGCCGAAGCGGTCGACGATCAGGTTCTCGACCCCTCGACGCAGGCGCTGTGAGGCAGCCGTGTCCGAGACGTTCAGTCGCTTCGAGAGCCCTTCGAGCGACGTTTCGCGCGGGACTGAGAAGTACCCGGTCTCCAGGGCGACTCGGAGCGCCTCGCGCTGTCGCTCGGTGAGCCCCGACACGCGGTCGGACCGCTGGGGCCGGCCGGTGTGGATCTGTCGGATCGTGACTCGCCTCCCGGACCGGGGACACGATCGGTACCACTCCGAGACGCTCGCGCCGGACGGGAACCGGAGCGTCAGGTTCCACACGCCTTGTTCTCTGAACCCCGAGAGACACGTCGCGTCGCTCGCGGCGACGGCGTCGAGCACGTCGGGGCGCTCCGACGGCCACCGCGCGCGGACCAGCCGCGCGCCGTCGACCGCTGCGACCGGATCGACGCCCTCCACGGCGGCCGACTCGTCGACGGGCCGCGCCCCGTCGGTCCCCGAGACCCACAAGTAGGGGGGCCGCTCCCCGTCGAAGGGAACGCATCGCTCGAACTCGACCCGAGCCGCCTCGGCGAGCGACTCGAAGGCGAAGTGTTCGGCCGGCACCGCGACGTTCACGTGGACGGACATTGGTATCGAGTGCGTTCGTTGCAGTCACCGCCGGGAGCGACGAAGGTCCGCGACGCGCGCCTTCCGTGCGAGAAACCTCGGAAAGATGGCACATAAAATTACGTATCGTTTCCTTTATATTACTCGTGCGGCTGATAAACGGCTTCAGTGACGACGGTGATCGCTTATGTTCTGAGACGTCGATCACGGATGCGTGGAGTCGTGACACTGCGCTCACGAGACCCACGGTGACCCCCAATGGTACGAAATTTCACCCCCGAAGACGAGGGAAAGCGCGTCATGACCGAAGACGGTGAGACCGTCGGCACGGTCGCGGAGACGACGGGGACGGAGCTCCACGTGGAGCCCCACACAGGGCTGTCGCAGAGCATCCGCCGCCGACTCGGCTGGGCGGAGAGCGATCAGGACACGTTCTCGGTCTCGCACTCGAACGTCGAATCGATCACGGACGACGAGATCCGACTCAAGGAGTAGCGACCCCGCCGCGGCTCCGCTTATTTTTCGCCCGCGACCGAGCGCGGCGCCCGGTCCGGCTCCACGACGACGGCCTCTCCGTCCACGTCCACGATCGCGTCGCTGTCGAGCGGGAACGTCCGCTCGTCGCACGGCGGACCACAGATCCACGAGCTCCACCCCTCCATCAGCCCCGGCGCCGGTCGCACGTACGCGGTCCCGTCTTCGACGGCGGCCACCGATCCGATAACCGCCCCGCTCCGCGCCACGATCGCCTTCCCCTCGTCCTCGATCCGAAGGCGTCGGTCCATCGCTATCGCCTCGCGGTCGACGGTCGGTGTGGTGGCTGATACGTCGGTCTCATGGCGTGCGCTCCTGAGGCAGGGTACGCGTTCGCCCGATATAGTTAATCGCCGCCGATCGGGTCGTCTCCGCGCGTCGAACCCGCGTCGACGCCGAGCCGCTCCGACAGCGCATCGAGGTGTTCGATCCCGACGACCGCGACCACGTCGCCCGTCGCGCGCAGCTCCGTCAGCCGCAGCGCCATGCTCTCCTCGCGCACCGAATCGAGCAGGGCGGGGACCCGCGGCAACTCCACGACGCGCAGGAACGCCCGGCGTCTGGCGACGTGCTCCCGCTCGTGGTTCGCCTGGGCCGACGGGCTGTCGTACGAGGCGCTGTCGTAGGCGATGTGCGCGTACAGCTTCGGGGTGACCGGAGTCAGGCGACTGAGGGTGGCCCCGAGCCGACACGCGAGCGCGTGTCCGAGCCCTCGCAGGCTGTCGCCGGCGATCTCGGAGATCTCTCGCACCGAGACTCCGTCGGCTATCAGTCGCCGAGAGAGCAGTTTGAGATACGCCGCGTTCGGCCCGTCGATCCCCACGACCCGAGCGCCGCGGGCCGTCTGGATCGCCGCGCTCATCTCGCCGCCCAACCGGGGCGGGACATACTCGTCCGCGGCGTACTCTCGGAAGAGCGGGACCGCGAGCGGCGGCAGCTCCAGCGCGAGCACGTCCGGCGCGGCCGCGTCGAGGAACCGCGCGACCCGGGCGACGCTCGACGGGTGGTCGTGGGCCACGCCGAGCAGGACCACTCCGCCGCTGCCGTCTCCGCCGGGGTGATACCGGACGTACTGTTCGAGGCGCGGGTCCGCCGCCTCGCCCTCGCCGGCGACGTCGGCGCCGATCCAGTCGGACATGCGAATCGTTATCGGCCCCTACAGAGGGGTGAAGTTTGACGCTATCGGTGTCGTGACGCGGTAATGTGAGCGAAACGTATAATATCCCGATATATTATCGGATATTTATATGTTATCGCCTCTCGCGGAGTTATCGGGTCGTTCGTCCTCACGGCGGCGTGTCGGTCGATCGCGAGAGCGGTCGGCCGCCCACTGGCCCCGCCAGCGCGGCCCGGTTCGCGCCTCGCGCGCCGCCGAGGCGTCGCGGCTCGATGTCGGTCCGCTCTCGCGTCGCCGAGTCGCGGTCCCCGCCCTACCGCCCGCTTAACAAAGCGGCTGCGCCGCGACTGCGACACCGCATGACAGCCGAACTCCCCCGGGCGCCCCTTCGCTTCGACCCCGATGCCGCGGACCCGACGCGAGGGCGACGATGAGCGACCGAGACGACGTGTTCGCGGAGTTGGAACGGTTCTTCGGCCGGATGGGCCGTCGGTTCGACGACGCCTCCGGCACGTGGAGCGCACAGGGGCCGCTCGCTCCGTGGGCGCCGAGAGGCGAGTCGTTGGCACTCGACCTCGTCGACCGAGGCGACGAGTTCGTCGTGTCCGTCGACCTCCCCGGGTTCGAGCGCGACGACGTCGACGTCCGGATCGCGGGTACCGCGCTGCGGATCGAGGCCGAACGCGAGGAGACGCTCGACGAGGACGCCGACCGATACCTCCGGCACGAGCGCCGCCGCGACTCGACCGAGCGGTCGCTCCGACTCCCGGAAGCCGTCGACGAGACCGCCGCCACGGCGGCGATGCACAACGGGGTGCTGACGGTCACGCTCCCGAAAACCGAGCCGCGAGAGGGCCGCGAGATCGACGTCGAAGGCGAGTAGCGACCCGAGACACGCCCCGCGCGAGCGCCTCGCGCGGTCGACCCCTACCATGTTCGAAACACGAACCGACGCCGGCCGACAGCTCGCAGACGTGCTCGACGACCACGACGTCCATGCAGACGTCGTCGTCGCGATCCCGCGAGGGGGCCTCCCCGTCGGACGGGTCGTCGCGGACAGGCTCGGCGTCCCGCTCAGCGTCGTGGTCGCGCGGAAGGTCGGCGCGCCGGGCAACCCGGAACTGGCCGTCGGCGCCGTCGCGGAGGACGGCACGACATGGCTCAACGAGCCGCTGATCGCCGACCTCGGGATCGACGAGGCGTCCCTCGTCGAGCGCCTCGCCGCCCAGCGGCGGGCCGCGGCGGAGACGATCGAGGGCTACCTCGGCGGGGGACGGCCGCCGGAGTACGAGGGAAAGACGGTACTCGTCGTCGACGACGGCATCGCGACGGGCGCGACTACCATCGCCTGCGTCCGACGGGTCAGGGCCGCGGGCGCGGCGCGCGTCGTCCTCGCCGTGCCGGTCGGCCCGCCCGCCACCATCGAGCGACTGCGGGGGGAGGCCGACGAGGTGGTCTGCGTCGAGACCCCGCCGCACTTCCGGGCGGTCGGGCAGTTCTACGCGTCGTTCGATCAGGTCTCGGACGAGGAGGCGAAGGCGTACCTGCACGGCGACGGAGCGCGGGACGGGTGACCGCTCCGCCGGCCGGGGTCCGGCGGCGGCCGCAACCGCCCCGCGTCAGTCGGACGCCGCGCCGGCGAGCGCCCTGAAGTTCTCGAAGATACGCCCCGCGGTGACGTCCGCGAACGAGTGCCGCCTCGACTCCCACTCGAAGTCGTCGACGAGCCGACCGCGGTGTGACGCGGTTATCTCCGGGTGGAACTGGACGGTCCACAGCGGCGCCGCCTCGTGGCGGGTGCCGAAGACGCGAGCGTGGTCCGCCGAGGCGATCACCTCCATCCCCGCTCCGAGCTCCGTCACGGCGTCGCCGTGCAGCGAGACGACCACCGGATCGACGCCCTCGAACAGCGGGTCGTCGTCGAGCGTCGCCTCCACGAGCGCCGCGGTCGTTCCGACCTCTTCGACGGTCCCGCCGAGCGCCGAGTTCGCCACCTGATGGCCGAAACAGACGCCCAGCGTCGGGATCCGTCGGTCGACGAGCTCCCGCACGAAGGCCTCCTGTTCGGCGATCCAGGGGCGGTCCTCGGACTCGTAGACGCCGGCCGTGCTGCCGGTCAGGACGACGCCGTCAGCCCGGTCGAGCGGGACCCGCTCGCCGGCGACGAAGTCCACCTCCTCGGCGGTCGGGAACCCCGCGGCCAGCGCGTCGCAGTGGTACTCGCAGTCGGCGTCGACCTCGTTGCGAACGACGTACAGGTCCGGCGCGTCCGTGTCGGTTGTCACCACGTGTTACCGCCCCTTTCGGGCAGACGCGCTTATAGCTTTGACTCGCCGGACGCGCGGCCATCGCTCGCCGGCTCCGCCCGGCCGCGTCGCTCGCCGACTCCGTCCGGCACGCGGCCCTCGCCCGGCGCGGCCGCCCCGGCCTCAGTCGCGGCGCTCGTCGTTCCCTCCCCTCTCGGCGTCGTCGACCCGCCCGTGCCGCGCATCGATCTCGTCGAGCACGTCCAGCGTCTTGCGGATCGAAGCGCGGATCGCGTCGCTCCGGTTGACGAACTTCCCGTCGTCACCGACGTGTTCGTCGAGGTCGGCGAGCAGTTCCCCCGGAATCTCGACACTCACTTTCGGCATGCGACCGCTTTCGCGACGGCGTCGCATCAGCGTACCGCCCGCCCCGATCGCCGCTCACGAGAAGTCGGGCCGCTCCGCGTACGCGATCGGATCACGCGACCCGGCGTTCCGGAACGCCTCGAGTCGGAACGCGCAGGCGTCGCAGGTCCCGCACGCCGGTTCGTCGTCCCGGTAACACGACCACGTGATCTCGTACGGCACGCCGAGGTCCAGGCCGCGCTCGGCGATATCGGTCTTCGACCACTCGACGAACGGCGCCTCCAGTCCGATCTCGGTCTCCGGCTTCGTGCCGACGTCGATCACGTCCTGGAACGCGTCGAAAAAGGCCGGGCGGCAGTCGGGGTACCCGGAGAAGTCCTCCGAGTGCGCGCCGATGAACACGGCCGAGGAGTCGGTCGCCTCGGCGTACGACGTCGCCATCGAAAGCAGGTTCGCGTTCCGGAACGGGACGTAGGAGGTCGGGATCTCGTCGCTCTCCATGTCCGCCTCGGCCACCTCCATCTCCTCGTCCGTCAGGCTCGACGCGCCGATCTGCGCGAGGTGCCCGGTCTCGACGTGGAGGAAGTCGGCCGCGCCGACCTCGTCAGCGAGCGCCTCCGCGCACTCGAACTCCTTGTCTTCCGTGCGTTGCCCGTACGACGTGTGCAGGAAGTACGGCTCGTACCCCCGCTCCATCGCCTCGTACACCGCCGTCGCACTATCCATCCCGCCGGACACCAGAATCACCGCGCTTTCGGTACTCATGCGTTGTCAGCCTCCTCGAATCGGTCGTCGGTCTGTGCTCCGCGCCGGACCCGCGTCCTCACCGAAATCGCGACACTGCGCCGCTCCGAGTGGGGTTCGATTCCGCCGCTCATGTCCCCGGGGCGTCGTTCCACAGGTCCACGTGCAGTCGCGGCGTGTACCGGAACCCGTGCTCCATCGCGAGCTCCGCGACGCGGCCTCTCGCCCCGTCGAGTTGCTCGCGCGTCACGCCCTCCGGCATCAACAACACGTCGTCGTCCGCGACCGTCGTCGCCGTCGCCGCCCGCACTCGGTCGACGAGGTCCGTGATCTCCGGCAGGTCCGTCTCGTCCGTCACGACGAACTTGAGTTGCGTCTCGTAGGCGTCGACGACGCGGGAGAGCGCGTCCATGTCGATCCGGTTCCGCTCGTGTCTCTCCGCCCACTCGCCGTCGCCCTTCGGGTCGCGGTCCGGCGTCGGCGTGCTGCTCGCCAGCTTCGGGCTGACGCTCGCCAGATCGATCGGCGCGTCCCGGTAGACGGTCCCGTTCGTCTCCACCGTGGTGTGATACCCGTCCGCGGCGAGTCGCTCCAGGAGCTCGACGGACTCCTCGTGGATCAGGGGTTCGCCGCCCGTGAGCACGACGTGGTCGGCCTGCTCGTGCGATTGGACTTCTTCGACGACGGAGTCGACGTCGCGCCACGCGCCGGTCGGCTCCCACGACGTGTGGTACGAGTCGCAGAACCAACAGCGCAGGTTACAGCCCGAGGTCCGCACGAAGACGGAGGGGACGCCTGCGAGCGTCCCCTCGCCTTGGAGCGAGTAGAACACCTCGTTGATCGGGAGCCCGTCACCGCTCGCGTCGGCGTCTCTCGTGGGGTCCTCGACGTCGCTGGCGACCGGCATCAGTACGTCGCGCAGAGCTCGCCGGTCTCGCGCACCGACACCGACACGTCCGAGACGGTGTCAGGGAACGCGTCGAGCATTCGCCGTTCGAGGAGCACGCTCATCACCTCCGCCGTCGGCGGGTGGTCCAAGACGACGAGGGCGTCGCCGTCGCCCGACGCCTCGAACGCGTCGACGAGCGGGTCGCCTTCCTCCACGAGGAACCGGTGGTCCCACGCGTCGATCACGTCCGTCACGTCCCCCTTGTCCACGACCCAGCCCTCCTCGGTGAGTTCGCCGGTCACTTCGACCGAGATCCAGTAGTTGTGACCGTGCGGCCGCGAGCACTTCCCGTCGTGATGCAGGATCCGGTGGCCCGAACTGATCCGAATCGGCGACTCCTCCCCGATGCGGAGCGTCCGACGGCCTGTGTCGCCGAGCGCGTCCGCCGCCGAGTCGTCTCTCGATAAACTCTCAGCCATACTTGAAGAATCTCAGAGGAATAGATAAGCGTTGAGTTTCGCGCCGCTACGAGAGCGCTTCGCTGACCGATTCCCACACCGCACACCAGTCTTCGGCGGCGACGTATCCCTCGACCGCCGCGCAGGCGCCCCACGTGTCGCCGTTCTTGTCCGGGATGAACTCCGCGCAGTTCCCGCACGACTGTCCGGGCGCCGCAGACCCCTCGGCGACGGCCTCGACGGACTCCGTGAGCATCACCTGCGTCTGCGTGAAGAGGTCGTCCGGGGTCCGCGCCTCGTCCGCCTGCGACGCCGCCGTGCGGTACGCCTCCGGAACCTCGGCGGTCGCCAGTTCGTCCGCGGTCAGTCCCTCCGGGACCTCCGGCTCGGGGAGTCCCTCGTACACGGTGCACCAGTCGGCGCCGTCGACGTAGCCTTCGACCGCCACGCAGGCGCCGAACCCGTCGCCGTTCTTGTCCGGGACGAAGTCGGCGCAGTTCGCGCAGCAGTGCCCCGGCTGATGACCGGATTCCGCCGACGCCTCGTCGTACTCGGCGAACCCGACGTCGGCTTTCGCGAAGAGGTCCGCCGCATCCCGCCGCTCGCCGCCGAGCGACGTCGCAGACGCGTAAAGCTCCGGGACGGGGCCTCGCTCGAACTCCTCCGCCGAAACGCCCTCCGGACGCTCCTCGTCCCCGTCGCCTTCACCTCCCTCTCCGCCCTCGTCGTCCGGTTCGTCCCCGTCGTCCGGCTCGCCCCCGTCGTCCGGCTCGTCCTCGTCGTCCGACGGCTCCGTATCGGCGCCGTCACCGTCGTCTTCCGGTCCGCCGGCACAGCCGCTCAACGCCGCGATGCCGGCCGTGGCGACCAGATAGTGGCGCCGGCTCCACAGGTGGTACCCGTCCGTGCGGCGCACCGTCCGCCTCACGTCGTCTCTATACCTCATAATTAACCATTATTAATGCGGTATAAAGTTATTCAGTGGGATCGGTCTCCGACGATTACCCGTCTCTCCGTGACCGTCTCCTTACGGACACGGTTCCGGCGACGCGCTGTCGCGGTCGATAGGCCGGGGCCGTCGCGCTGTCGCGGTCGATAGGCCGAGCCCGCCGCGCCGGGCGGGCGGCGCCCGAGTCGCGGCGACGCAGCGACCGCGAACGCGGCTCCGAGCGACGCCTGTTCGCGATCTCGATCCGCGAATATCA
>Ga0209945_1000643_pt1 | contig 12703 bp, 10 predicted proteins | sample SalPonR2_A_D2_MG_FD_185703 | JGI IMG/M metagenome (GOLD analysis project Ga0209945, IMG submission 185703) | Salt pond soil microbial communities from South San Francisco under conditions of wetland restoration - Salt Pond MetaG R2_A_D2_MG... ...
GGGCGGGGGGTACATCGCGGTGGAACTGGGCTACTTTTTCGAGTCGCTGGGGACCGACGTGAAAATCGTCGAGATGATGGACTCGCTGGTGCCCCGCGAGGACGAGGACGTCTCCGCCGCTTTCACCGACATCGCGAGCACGCGCCACGAGGTTTACACCGGCCACCGGGCGACGTCGGTCGAAGCGGACGGCGATGGCGTGACCGTCCACGCCGAGACCGAGGACGGGGACAGCGTAGCCGTCACCGGCTCGGACCTGCTGGTGGCGCTCGGCCGGCGACCCAACACCGACACCCTCGACGTCGAGGCCGCGGGCATCGAGACGGACGACCGCGGGTTCGTCGTCACGAACGACCGACTGGAGACCAGCGCCGACGGCGTCTGGGCGCAGGGCGATATCGCCGACAACGCGATGTTCAAGCATTCGGGCGATTACGAGACCGAGGTCACTATCGAGAACGTCGTCCGCGACGGCGACCGCGAGGCCGATCTCTCGGCGATGCCCCACGCCATTTTCACGGAACCACAGATGGCCGGCGTCGGCGAGACCGAAGGGGACCTGCGCGAGGCCGACCGGGACTACGTCGTCGGCCGTGAGGCGTACCCCGACACGCCGATGGGCCGGGCGAAGAAGCTCGACGAGGGGTTCGTGAAGGTACTGGCCGCCCCCGACGGCGAGATTCTGGGCTGTCACATCCTGGGCTACGAGGCCTCGACGCTGCTGCACGAGGTCGTCGTCGCGATGCGGGCCGGCACCGGCACCGTCGGAGATATCACCGACACCATCCACGCCCATCCGACGCTGAACAAGGTCGTCGAGTACGCCTTCGACGACGCGGCCACGCAGCTCAAATGAAGATGCACGGCAGTGCAAAACGCCGGAAAGCGCCGTCACGGTGCCGGCCGGCGACGTGCAGGCGGGCCGCCCCGGCTACTCGTCCGGGTGAGCCTCTTCGGCGTGCTGTTTCAGTTCTTCTAGGGTGTCGAACGTCGCGCCACAGTCACAGGCGTGGGTCTCGTCTGTCATTACGCTATGTGGTAACAAGCCAGACGATATATAATTCCGCTGCCTGTGTGTATCAGATACAAAGCCGCTCGCGGGATCGACCGGTACCGACCCGACCACTGCCATGACAGAGAATCAGTCCACTGCTGTTGACGAACACTCCGTCGACACCGACACGCCGGACGAACAGCTATCGGCGCTCGCGGCCGACCACGCCGAGCTCATGTCGGTCATCGGGACGGACCTGAGCGAGTCGGCAAGCGCCATCCAGTCGCTCTCGGAGAACGCGAGCGCGGCCAACGGCGCCAGCACCGAGACCGCGACGCTGGCCGAGACGGCCCAGTCGTCGGCCCACGACGCCTACGACGAGGTCGAGACGGCGAAGGCGGCCGCCGGCGAGGCCTGCCGCCAGCTCGAACAGCTCCAGTCGACGGTCGGCGAGATCGAGGCTATCACCACGGTGCTCAACGACATCGCCGAGCAGACCAACATGCTCGCGCTCAACGCCTCCATCGAGGCCGCCCGCGTCGGCGCCGAGGGGGAAGGCTTCGCGGTCGTCGCCGACGAGGTCAAAAGCCTGGCCGAGGAGGCCCAGCAACAGGCCGCCGACATCGAGACAATCGTCGAGGAGGTCCAGACGGACGCCGACGACACCATCGAGCAGATAAACGCGGTCGACGAGAAGACCACCGGCGCCGCCGACTCCATCACGGAGACGGTCGAGGACTTAGACGCCATCGCCGACAGCTCGGCCGAGACCTCCGCGAGCATCGGCGCGATGAGCGACACCACACAGGCGTACGCCGACGACATCGACGACCTCGCGAACAAGGTCATCGACGCCATCACGCAGGCCAACGAACTCGACGAGCTGACGAACGGTGCGGAGTGACCGCCGCGACTCGACAGGTCAGTCGTACGTGTGGAAGTCGACGGCCTGTTCGAGCAGTTGGTCCGGAATCCCGGGCACCTCGTCCTCGCGAACCGGCCCCATCTCGTCGAGCGTCTCGGGGTCCCGCGGGAAATCGCGCAGCTCGAAGTGGATGTCGATACCGGCCTTAGCGCCCTGTCCGAGCGCGACGGGTATCTGGTTGTGGCCGGGCACACAGTCACCGACGGCGTAGACGCCATCGACGCTGGTCTCGCCGTGGTCACCCGCCTCGATAGTCCCGTCGTCGTGTATCTCACAGCCCAGCTCCCGGGCCAGCCCGTTGTTGTACTCCGCGCCGTACATGGCGAAGCCGCCCTTGTACTCGCGGGTCTGCCCGTCTTCGAATTCGAGTGCGTTCAGCCAGCCGTCCTCGCCGTTGTGCACGCCCGAGACGTCCGCCTCGACGACGTCGATGGGGTGGCGCTCAAGCATCGCGGCGGTTTCCTCGCTCCAGGTGGGCTCGGCGCCGCGGGTCAGCAGGTCCACCTCGTCGGTGAAGTTCAACATGATGCCCGCGACGTGGGCCGCGCTCTCGGCGTGCCCCATCACGTAGACGGGCTCGTCGACGAACATGTGGGCATCACAGTGCAGACAGTAGTGGAGGCCGCGACCGGTCCGCGGGAGCGGTGGGTCGGGGCGGACGTCGTTGAACCCCGTCGCCAGCACGACCATCTCCGCCTCGTAGTCGGCGCTGTTGCCAGAGAGCGTGACCCGCTCGTCGTCGCCGCGCGAGCACGAGGAGACCATGTCGCGATGGATCTCACAGCCGTACTCGGTGAGTTGCTCCTGCCCGATACCCAGGAACTCCGCCCCGCTGGTCTCCTCCCGGACGCCGAGGAGATTGTGGACCTCCTGCATCATCGCGGCCCGGCCGCCGCCGCGGGAGACGACGGCCGTGTCGTGTCCGAGTCGCGTGCTGTACAGCGCCGCGGTCATCCCCGCCGGCCCGCCGCCGACGACGACCACCTCGTACTGGTGGATCTCCTCGCTCATGATAGAGAAGGAGGTGGTTTGTGAACATATAACTCCGTATCGCGGAACCCGGGTTACGCCCGTGAAACCCACAGTGAACGCGTCTCGTGTCGGTTCGGCCGGGAAGTAGACCTGCGACTACCGGGCGCTGGTCTCCCCGGCGACCGTCGCGAGGACACGGCCGAAGCGCTCGCTGACCTCGGTGCCGATGTCGTCGAGGGCGCTGTTGTCGGCCATCCCGACGAGTCGTTCGGGGTCGACTGCGCTCACCGCGACGGCCCCGTCGTCGGCCTCGTAGACGATGACGTTACACGGGAGCAACGCGCCGAGTTCGACCTCCCGTTCGAGCCCCTCGTGTGCGAGTCCGGGGTTGCACGCCCCCAGAATGCGGTACTGCCGGTACTCCTCGCCGAGCTTCTCGCGCAGCGTCGCCTGCACGTCGATGTCACAGAGGACGCCGAATCCCTCGTCTTCGAGTGCGTCAACTGTGGTCTCGACGACGTCGTGGAACTCGCCGTCGGTAGTGGTCTGGAGTGTGTATCCCATGGCATATATGACAACAGAAGAGAATATAACGATGTGGTTTCGCCACCGCAGTTCGACCCTGAACCGCGCCGCCCGCAGGTGGTCTCGGGTAGCGAACCCCGCGTCCCCCGTACCGCGAGAGCGGGTCAGCAGAACCGAGACACCGCCGCGGTCCGCGCAGGCGAGTCTGCCTCCTGGCCCGACGCTGCGAGCGGCCGGCCGAGCCGAGAGGGTGCAGACTCGGCGCTACCAGTGCGGGAGGTGGCCGAGTGAGCCTCCTGGCCCTCGTCGCTGGCGCGCTCGTTCTCTGTCTCGCTGTCGGTGACCTCCTCTGGACGACGCTCTGGGTCGAAGGGGGAGCGGGGCCGTTGACGGCCCTATCGATGCGGTGGACGTGGCGCGGTGTCCGTCTGGTCGGCCGTCGTCGCCGGAGCCTGCTGACGCTCGCTGGCCCGGTCGTTCTCGTCCTCGGTATCGCGCTCTGGTTGGGCCTGCTCTGGGGCGGGTGGACGCTCGTCTTCGCCGGCGTTGAGAACGCCATCGCCGACACGCGCGTCCCGGGCCCGATATCGTGGACCGAGCGGCTCTACTTCGTCGGCTACTCCCTGTTCACGTTGGGGAACGGTGATTTCGCGCCCGGCGACGGCGTCCCGCAGGTGCTGACGAGTCTCACAACCGCCAGCGGGATGTTGTTCGTGACGCTCATCGTCAGTTACGTCATCTCGGTGCTGGACGCCGTCACGCAGAAGCGCGCCTTCGCCAGCACCGTCGCTGGTCTCGGAGACAGCGGCGTGGCAGTCGTCACCACGGCGTGGGACGGCGAGGACTACGCTGCGCTCGAACTGCCGCTGGACTCGATAGCGTCGGCCGTCAACGAGCTCACGACGAATCACCACGCCTACCCGATACTCCACTACTTCTACACCGACGACCCAGCGTACGCGACGGTCCGCAGCATGGCGGTCCTCGACGACGCGCTGACTGTCCTGCAGTTCGGGACCCCGGAGTCACGCCGGCCGGCGACCCCTGTCTTGCAGAGCGCCCGGCGAAGCGTCGGGAGCTACCTCGACACGGTCGGGACGTCGTTCGGCCACAGCGCCGACAGGGCGCCCCCACCGCCCGACATAGCCGTCCTCCGCGACGCCGATATGCCGACCGTCGAGGGCGAACGGTTCCGTCGGTCCGTGGCCGAAACGGCCGGTCGACGCCGGCAGTTACGCGGGCTCCTCGACGCCGACGCCCGCGAGTGGCCCGGAGTCGACGGGTGACGCGAGCGGGCCCGACGCGTCCGTGGACTGCCAGACCAGCCACACCCACCGGGCCACAGGAACGGGGTTAACACCGTCGAAGCCCATACACTGGGTACGATGGACAGACGTGCGTTCCTCGCCACAGGCGGACTGGCATTCGCTGGGACACTCGCGGGGTGTAGCTTCGGCGACGGCGGCCGACAGACGAACGAGTCCGACACGGGTGTGGCGGTCGAAACCGTCGCCGAAGGGCTGGAATCGCCGTGGAGCATCACCCCGCTGCCCGGCGAGTCACAGCTGCTGGTCACCGAGCGCGTCGGTCGCGTTGCACTGGTCGACCGGGAGTCTGGAACGGTCAGGACCGTCGGCGGAACCCCGGACGTCTACGCGGCCGGCCAGGGCGGGATGCTCGATTCGACACTCCACCCCGAGTTTCCGGACGAACCCTGGGTGTACGTGACCTACTCCGGGGCCAACGACAGCGGCGAGTCGGCGACACATCTGGGTCGGGGGCGGCTGGACGTCGCGGACGCCCGCTTCGAGACGTTCGAACAGCTCCACGTCGCCGAACCGTTCGTCGACTCAGACGGGCACTTTGGCTCCCGGGTCGTGTTCGGGCCCGACGGCTTCCTGTACGTGACCGTCGGTGACAGACAGTTCAAGGACTTCGGCCCGGACCACGTCGCCCAGCAGACGACCAACGAACTCGGAACCACGCTCAGACTGACGCGGACGGGGGAGGTGCCCGACTCGAACCCGTTCGTCGACGAGCCGGACGCCGTCGACTCGATTTTCAGTTACGGGCACCGCAACGCACAGGGGATGACGGTCCACCCCGAGACGGGCGCTATCTGGCAGGCCGAGTTCGGTGAGCAAGACGGCGACGAGATTAACATCCTCGAAGCGGGCGCGAACTACGGCTGGCCGGTCGCCGACGAGGGCTGCACCTACGGCGACGGCGAGCCAATCGGCGACAGCCACGCGGACCGCGACGACGTCGTGGCCCCGGTCTACTCGTGGCCGTGTGGCTCCGGCGGGTTCCCGCCCAGCGGCGCGACGTTCTACACGGGCGAGGCGTTCCCCGACTGGCAGGGCGACCTGCTCGTCGGCGGGCTCGCCTCGCAGTACCTCGCCCGGTTCACCGTCGAGGGCCGGACAGTCGAGGAAGCGTCGCCGCTGCTCGCGGACCGAGAGTGGCGGATTCGCGACGTCGTCGTCGAGCCCGACAGCGGCCACCTGCTGGTGGCTGTCGATGCCCCCGACGCACCTGTCGTTCGGCTTCGCCCGGAGTGAGGGCGGGACGACGTGGTCCGGGAGTCCGCTGACAGCCCCTCGTTGCCGAACGGACACCAGCGCCGGCGCTGGCCCCGCTGATTCGCGATACCGCCGACGGGTCACGTACCCGGCGGCTACACCCGCTCACGCAGCGCCCAGACGTCGTCAGTCGGGTCTAGATTGCTCGGCTCGGCCCCGCGCTCAGTCAGGATACCGGTGTGGTACAGCATCGCCTTCAGCTGGAAGACGGTCGGGGCGTGGTAGCTCCGGCCCTCCCGGAGCGGCGGGACGCGCAGGTCGCCTTCGGCCGTGAGCGCCCGCGCCCGAACGTCGTCGTCACCGCGCAGAAAGAGCTCGACGGTGAACGTCGGATGGACCTGGTGGAGGTAGCGGACCAGTTCGACCAGCGTCGGCCGCTCGAACCCGTCCTCGTGTAGGGTCTGGAGCTCCTCGACCAGCAGCGTGGTCGCCGGGTACGCGAAGACGACGCGTCTGGCGAGTTCGGCCCAGTCAGGGGCGAGGTCGTAGAAACACGTCGACGAGCGATACCACGCTTCGAACTCCGCGAGCCCCGCCTCGGCGCTCCCGTAGCGAGCCGTCGCGAACCGGACGACTTCCCGTCCCAGCGGCGTCAGTTCGACACCGGCGGGGCGCTCGTCGACGAGGCCGAGAAACGCCGCCCCGCGGCGGGCGTCGTCGACGGCGCGGACCACGTCATGGTCCGCCAACAACTGCGCCGTCGGCCCGTCAGCGTAGTGGGCCAGCGGGTAGCCCAGGTAGTTCTTCGGATGGTTCAGGCCGAACGACTTGTCGGCGACACCCTGTGCGCTCGCCTGGAACCGGATGGCGGTCGCCTCGTCGGTCGACCGATTGCCCACGACTCGGGGCGTCTCGACCGGCTCGACCCGCCCCGACGCGTCGACGCCGAGCACGCCGACATTGAGTTCGCGGGCGAGCGTGCGGTCGGTCTGCGTGACGGCGGCGGTCGGCACGGCGACGTACGCGGCGTTGGCCTCGTTCAGCCGGTCGTACGCCTGAACGATGCCCCGCTCCGTGTCGACACCGCCGCGTTCGGTCGCGCCCTTCGCCTCGACGGCGACGAGCGGCGGGTCGTCGCCCAGCCGGTCGACCGCGAGGAGGTCGGAGTCGAGGGTCCGGACCCCGACGAGGTCCGGATAGCCGCTGCCGACGCGGACGTGGTTGAACGGCGCGAGCGTCTCCCTGACCGACTCGTCGATAGCCTGCCCGGCCAGCCACTCACCGCCGGCGAACTGCGTGTCGACGACGGCGTATGTGCCGGACTGGTCGTCCTCGGGAAACAGCCGGCGCTTCGCGTGGGCGAGTACCTGCGGTTCCGAAAGCGCCGCGCTCGACATGCACCCATCATCGGGACTGCCAGGTATGAACGTTGAGGGTCAACTGGGACACTTCGTGACCGTCGCTTGTGTGGCAGTGACACATGTCTGACGGACCAGTACGTGATAACCCGGAGAAGCAGACTTACTTCGAAGTTAGTAAGTGACTGTGTCCCAGGTTAGCGCGCTCTGATAACTCCCCCGGAAAAACATCTGTTCATGACTACAGAGAGAACGGACGCCACCGTTCCAGCGGAGGCAGACGATGCGCGACAGGTCTGATTCCGTGGACGACTGTTCGAGCGTCCTCCTCGTCGGCGCGACACCGCGCGATGCCCGAATAGCGGCCTGCGGGCTCGAGCGTGAAGGCGTCTCGATGGACGTCGCAGCGGACGTCCGTGCCGCCATCGACCGGTTGGCCCGGGGAAGTGAGGACCAAACGAACGTGGACCTCCCGGACCTACTCGCGATCGACCTCACCACGACACCGCAGGAGGGCCTCACCGTCCTCGGCGCGATACGGGCGAGCCCACGCCTCCACGCGCTGCCAGTCGTCGCGATTGTCGAGCAGACACCGCCAGCGAGCGAGCTGCGAACCCGCGTTCGGGAGGCATGCGAACGTGGGGTGAACGGATACGTAGCGAAGCCCGACGACGTCGAGGCGTACGCAGCTGCCGTTCAACAGATGGCCACGTTCTGGTTTGGTCGGGTGTCACCGCCGCCAGAGTCATTATATTCCGCAAGCACGTCAACACAGTATGATTGATTTTCCGTCACAATCTGATGACTCGCTGGTTCCGGAATCTCTCAGGACGAGCTTATCGCTCCTCTCGAAGAAGTGGCACCCGGCGATCGTCCGCTGTCTGGCGACGAGCGAGGGACTGGGCTACAGCGACATCGAAGACCGGCTCGACAACATCTCCGCGAAGGTCCTGACCGACGCGCTGACCGAGCTACAGGAACACGAGATTATCGACCGGACGGAGGTCAGCCAGCAACCGCTTCGCGTGCGGTACACGCTGACCGACCGCGGCGAGGAACTGGAGACAGTCATCCAGTCGCTGGCCGACTGGGGCGAGACACATCTCGACGACGACGAGGAGCGCGTCGTCCTGATCGCCGACGACGACACACGCGTCCGTGCGATGCACGAGGCGTGGCTGGCGGACGGCTACACTGTCCGGACGGCGCGGGACGGCAAGGAGACGCTGAGTCAACTCGACGCGTCCGTCGACGTGGTCGTCCTCGACCGACGGATGCCGGGGCTGACCGGTGACGAGGTACTCGACTGGCTCCGCTCGCAGCGCTACGACACGCGCGTGGTGATGGTCACCGCCGAAGAGCCGGAACTCGACATCTTGGACATGGGTTTCGACGAATATCTCACCAAACCGGTCCTGAAAGCGGATCTGCGGTCGGTCGTGGCCGACCTCATCGAGCGGGGCCACAAAGACGGACGGGTACGGGAGTATCTCGCGCTCCGGTCGAAGCTGGGACTGTTGGAGGCGGAGCTGTCGGCGGACGCGCTGGCCGACGACGACGAATACAACCGCTACCTGGAGCGACTCGAGACGCTCGACGACGACATCGAGAACGTCTCAGACGCCGCCGAAGACACAGTTGAGCGACTGGAGCTGGAGAACAGATGAGCACCCCCGACAACATCGCACAGGGCACGACACCGACGACAATCCTCGACCGGGTCGACGAAGCCGTCTGTGCCCTGGACAACGATTGGCAGTTCACGTACGTCAACCAGCAGGCAGCGACACTGTTCGATCGCCACCCGCAAGCGTTGCTCGGTGAGTCGCTGTGGGAGCAGTTCCCGGACGTGGCCGACTCGCTTGCCTTCGACGAACTGCACGACGCCGTCGGGAGCCAGGAGCCACGCCGGTTCGACATGCCGGTCGATTCCGGTGACGTCTGGGTCACCGTTCGCGCGTATCCGTCTTCCGATGGGCTGACTGTCTGTTTCCACGAGGTGACCGCGGAGCGAGAACGAGAACTGGAGCTACAGCGCAGTCGACGGCTGTTCGAGTCCGTCTTCGAGGAGACGAACGACGCGCTCGTCGTCGCCGACACCGACCGCCGAATCACGGAGTTCAACCCCGCGGCGGAGCGCCTGTTTGGCTACGACGCATCGGCGGTCGTCGGCGAGCAGTCGCGGGTGCTGTACGCCGACGCTGAGGCGTTCGAGCAGCAGGGCGGCGAGCGGTTCAACGAGCAGGCCGCGCCACGCTCCGAACGGTACGTCGTCGAGTACGAGCGCGCCGACGGGACGACGTTTGAGGGCGAGACAGTCGGAACACCGCTCCAAGGACCGGACGGGGAGACGCTCGCGTTCGTAGCGACAATCCGGGACGTGACGAGTCGTGTGGAGTACGCCCGCGACATCGAACGGCGTAACCGCACGCTCAAGCAGTTTCACGAGATTACGACCGGGGAAAGCGAGAGCTTCGAGGACCAGGTCACGGCCGTCCTCGAACTCGCGACGGAGTATCTCGGCCTCAACGTGGGGATGCTCGCCGAGACCGACGAGCAAGAGTGCATCCCGCGTCACGCGTTTGCACCCGATACGGCAGCGGTGGCCACTGACAGACGCCCGATCGAAGCGACGTTCTGTGAACGGGTCCACGCGGCCGACGGCCAGTTCGGGTTCCACGACGCGAGCGAGGCCGGGGTCGCCGACCATCCCGCGGCCAAATCGTGGGACATCGCGGCGTATATTGGTGTTCAGGTCCGAGTCGACGGCGAGCAGTACGGGACTCTCAACTTCGCGAGCACGGCGGAGCGGGCGGAACCGTTCTCCGAGAGCGAGAACACGTTCGTCCGCATCGTCGCCCAGTGGGCCGGGAAAGAGATAAGCAGACTGCGGAGCCGCGAACGGGCGAACAGTGGCCGTGAACGGCTGCGCCAGATAATCGACATACTCCCGCAGTTGGTGTACGCCAAGGACGAGTCGGGGACCTACCTGCTTGCCAACGACCCAATGGCCGACGCGTACGGCACCACGGTCGAGGAACTGGAGGGCGCCACGGACGCCGACTTCGTCGACAACGAGGCGGAGGCCGAGCAGTTCCGTGCCGACGACCGGGCCGTCATCGACTCCGGCGAGGCAAAACACATCCCCGAAGAGCCGCTGACGACCGCCGACGGGGACGAGCGCCTCTTCGAGACGAGAAAGATTCCCTACGACCCGGCCAACACGGACGGCGACGCCGTGCTGGGCGTGTCGACTGACATCACCGAACGCAAGCAGCGTCAGAGCGAGCTGGAGGTGCAGTCGGCGGCGATGGAAGCGTCGATGGAGGGCATCGCCATCCTCGACGGCGACGAGTATATCTACATGAACGAGGCCCACGCGGCGGTGTTCGACTACGAACCCGACGAACTCATCGGGAGTTCCTGGCGACAACTGTACGACGGCGAGACGGTCGAGTACATCGAGCAAGCGGTGTTCCCCAAACTCGAACGTGAAGGGCAGTGGCGTGGCGAGACGGTCGGACTGCGACGCGACGGGACACCGGTCCATCAGGACCTCTCGCTCTCGCTGCTCGACGACGGCAGGCTCATCTGTACGAACCGGGATATCACGGCACGGAAGGCCCGACAAAACGAACTCGAACAGTACGAGGCGCTCGTCGAGAATATGAACGAGGTGGCGTTCATCGTCGATCCGGAGCGCCGGCTCACGTACGCGAACAAGCAGGCCCTCTCGTATGCGGGCGTCACGCCGAGTGCAGTGCTCGGCCGACAGATGGCAGAGCTCGTCGCGGAGATGGGCACTGACGAGGCCGCCCAGGCCGCGTTCATGAACGCACTCGACGCGACACTCGCCGGGGAGATAGTCGACGACCGGTACCTGCTGGAGCTGGATACATCGACCGGCGAGTACGCCATGGAGTACGTGTTCGCGCCGTTCGTCTCGGACGGCGAGCGACGGGCCGCAATCGTCGCCCGCGACATCACCGAACAGCGGACCCGCGAGCAGGAACTGGAGCGAAAGCGGGCGCGTCTCCGGGCGCTGTTCGACGAATCGCCGGACGGTATCATCGTCCACGACGAGCGCGGGGAGATACTCGACGTCAACACCACACAGCTCGATATGCTGGGCTACGACTACGGGACCCTGTGTGAGATGAACGTCGCCGAGGTCGAGATGGCGCTCGGCCGGCCGGAACTCCGCGACCTGTGGAGTGAGATGAGTGTCGGCGAGACAACGCGAGTCGAGGGACGGCACCGCCGCGAGAACGGGAGCATCTTCCCGGCCGAGATCTGGATTTCGAAGACCGACGTGCAAGGGCAGACGCGGTTCATCGCGCTCGCCCGCGACATCACCGAGCGGAAGGAACGCGAGCACGAGATGGTCCGCAACCGCGAGTTCCTCGAGAAGACACAGGAGATCGCGTCGGTCGGTGGCTGGGAGATCGACCTCCGGACGGACGAACTACAGTGGACGGACGAAGTGTACCGCATCCATGGCTTGGCGGTCGATACGGCGGTGACTGTCGAGGACGGTATCGACTACTACCACCCGGACGACAAGCCAACAATCGCCGAAGCCTTCGACCGGCTGGTCGAAGACGGCGAGCCGTACGACGAGGAACTCCGTATCGTCACCGCCAACGACGAGGTCCGATGGGTCCGGACCGTCGGCGACCCGCAGTTCGACGACGGCGAAGTCGTCGGTATCCGTGGCATCTTCCAGGACATCACCGAGCGCAAAGAGCGCGAACAGGACGTCCGTGAGCTCACGGAGCGCCTCGACCTCGCCGTCGAGGGCGCGAACCTCGGCGTCTGGGACTGGGACATGACGACGGACGCGGTAACGTTCAACGAGCAGTGGGCGTCGATGCTCGGCCTGACCGTGGCGGAACTCGAACCGACTCTCGAGACGTGGCAAGAGCGGATCCACCCGGCGGACACGGAGCGCGTCGAGGACTCGCTCGAGGCACATATCGCCGGGGAGGCGCAGCTGTACGACTGCGACCATCGGATGCGGACCGCAGACGGCGAGTGGAAGTGGGTCCGGGACGTGGGCGAGGTCGTCGAACGCGACGCGGACGGCCAGCCGGCCCGTGCGGTCGGCATCCACCTGGACATCAGCGAGCAAAAGACCGTCGAGAAATCCCTCGAAGAGGAGCGGGACATGTTCGCGCAAGGGCCCGCCGTCGTGTTCAAATGGGCGAACGAGGACGGCTGGCCGGTCGAGTACGTCTCTGAGAACGTCGCTGACGCGTTCGGCTACACGGCCGCCGAACTGGAGTCGGGAGCGGTTCCGTACGACGCCCTGATTCACGACGACGACCTCGAGCGTGTTACCGGCGAGGTCGGGATACAGGGCGACAGCGAGGCCGGGCGAATCAATCACGACCCGTATCGGATGGTG
>Ga0209945_1000645_pt1 | contig 12613 bp, 14 predicted proteins | sample SalPonR2_A_D2_MG_FD_185703 | JGI IMG/M metagenome (GOLD analysis project Ga0209945, IMG submission 185703) | Salt pond soil microbial communities from South San Francisco under conditions of wetland restoration - Salt Pond MetaG R2_A_D2_MG... ...
CGGGGGCGTAATACCCATCGACACTGTCCTGCTCGTCCTTGCCGGCGTAGGGGATGACGGGGATACTGCTCGCGAGGAGCTCGTCGATCATCGCGGCGTGGATGTCCGCGAACCTGCCGGCGAGACGTCCGTCGATGGAGACCTGCCCCGGTTGGGCCGACACGGACTCGGCCGAAGGCACGTCAGTTTTCAGGACGCCTTGTTTCGCGACTCGATTTTGCTGTCGGCTCCCCGACTCCGTCTGGCTGTCGCTGGGGACGGCAACAGCGTGTAGCAATCGACTGGTCATTATCCGGTTAACTCCTGTCCGTGGATTGCTTGCGAGATGTCCGCCGACTCAAGCAACTCGAGCGAGACGGTCACGACCCCGGTGCCGTCATCGGTCGCCGAGATGCCGAGCTGCGACTGGAGGACGACGACAGGGATGGGGTCGAATCGCCCGACAGAGGAGTACTCGCCGGCCTCGTATATAGCGACGTTATCGCTGCTAATCCGGACTGTGTTGAGCGCCCGGTCGAGTTCGTCGCGTTTGGTAATCGCTCTATCGCCGGGGTCGGTATCGCCCCACGTATCGTCGGAGTCCCGGAACTGGATGCCCTGGACGTTGATGACGTGGCGGCCCGAGCCGGGGCCGATGGCGGCCGACTGCTTGAGTCCGTCGGCGCGTCCGGACTGCCCGCCGTTGCCGTCGACATACTGCTCATAAAGCGCGAGGGCTTGCTCGCCGCCGTTGAAAAGCCACTGCCAGGTTTGCTCCATCGTCGTCTCGACATTGCTCGTCAGCCGATAGACGCGGTCGTCGGGGAGCGTCAGCCGCACTCCAGAGAGTGGCATAATCACCCACCTCCAAACGTGTCGCGGAACGCGCGACCGACGTCATCTGTGTCGAGGTCGCCGTCGCCGTCAGCGTCGAGGACGCTGGTGCCTGTGTTGATTGCCGAGTCGGTCGTGGTTGAGACGGACCCGCCGGCGTTTTTCAGGGCGTCGGGTAGGATAACCTCGAGTTTAGGCAAGTCGCTTGCGTCAGGCACGGGAAGCGTCGGCAGGTCGGCTTGCGACGGCGTCGGGATAGCCGGCCATGACCACCCCTGTCCCGGCTGTGGGACATCGGGCCACTCGATCTGTGAGGACACCGACGGCGGGTCGGGCCATGTCACGCCGGCAAATGGGTCCGGCGGGGTGGGCCAAACTGACCCGTCACTGAGCCAGTCGGGCTCCTCAATCGTCCCGCCTCTTGCGTCGCCGACGATCTCGCCCGTGTCTCGGAACTGCCGGTCGGCCTGCCGAGACATCGGGCCATTGATGCCGTCCCCTCGGGCGAGGTCCACGATAGCCCCGCCCGCTTGGATGCCGGCGCCAAACCCACCGCCCGAGGCGACATTTGCGGCCGAGAGTGCGCGGTCGGTATTTTCACCACCGACCAGCGAACGTGTGTCTCTCCCTGCTTGGCGGATGGTCCCGAACGTGCCGATGCGGGCCAGTCCGGCGGCTCCGGCGAGCCCGCCACCCAGCCCGCCGAGGGCAGCGCCGCCGAAGGTCGCCGCAGTGCCTCCGGCGCTTGCGGCAGCACCCCCACCGATACCGCCGAGCGCGCCGCCGAGCAGGCCGCCCCCGCCACTTGAGGCCGCTTTGCTGAAGTCGACCGGGCCACCACCAAGCCCCCCGCCGCCCATCTGTTCGAGTGTGTCGAGTATCTCGCCGAGCGTCTCGTTGCGCTCTTTCGCGAGCGACGGAAGCGAGGCACCGCCGCCGGCGCCACCGACGCCCGCCGAACTCCGCTGTCGCTGACTGGGCGCGGGGCTCGCCTCCATCGGGACGCTGACCTCCTGCTCGATGGCCGACTGCGCGCCGTTGATCTCGGTGATTTCGAGCGTCGCGGCGGCGCCGAATTCGGTCATGCGTCACCCCCACGGGCTGCCGAGGACCCGCTCCATGAGGACGATGGTCTGGACGTCGCGCCACGGCATATCGCGGACCTCCGACGGCGAGTGGCCGCAGGTCCCGAGGATACCGACCGCGAGCTGTACCTGTTGTGCATGAGTTAGCTCTCCGAGGTCTGTTTCGCCTTGAGCCGCTCTCGCAAGCTCTCGAAATTTCCCTCGGACACCGTCGTTAGCTCGTTCGCGACGCTCTCGACGTATTTGGCGACGCCGAGGGGCTGATTCGAGATGGCGCCGAGTTTAACGCCGAGCGCGTCGGCCGCCTCGGCGACGTTGTCCTGGTCGAGGAACGGCGCGTCGACGAGACCGACGGCCGCGAACACGTTGCTCCTCGCGCCGGGGATGTCGCCCGGTTGGTCGCGCTGCGAGCGGATGGCCTCGGCGCGGTCCTGGACGCGGGCGTAGCCGCCGGCGTCGAGGCCCTGGACGGTGATGGTTTCGTCGTGCCCGTGCTGGTCAATCAGGTAGCAGACGCCCGCGAGTCGAGTCTCGACGTCGTTGGCCGACCGCTGGAGCATCTGGGCGGACTGCGTGCCGCCCTCGGCGTCGACCAGCCGCTCGGCGAGGTCGTCGAGTTCGGCGTCCAGCCGGTCCCGCTCGTCGCGGAGCGTGCGCGTCTCCTCCGTCACGAGATGCTCACCCCACCGTTGACCTGATATGTGATGCTCTCGGTCGTGTCTTCAGTGCTGGCGAGGTTGTCCCACCCGTAACTCCCGCTCTTGAGTTTTGGGAGCGAGTATGTCGCCACGTTAGTCCCGTCGATGTCGAGCGAGAGCTGGCCCGTGACGTTGTCGAGCGACGTCTGCGTGCTCGTCGACCCCGTCGAACCGTACGCCAGCTCGGTCTGGTCGGCCTCGGAGTAGATGGCCGTCAGGTCCAGCGTGGCCTCCGGCGCCGCGACAGTCGCGTCGACTGCAACACGGTCGTCCCCGCGGTGGAAGCGGGCGATGTTGTCGAACGACAGCGTCGCTGACTGGAGACGGGTCTGGATGTCGGCGTCGACAGAGAACTCCGCCGCGTGGAAGGGCAGGTCGCCGCCGTCGGTCGGGCCCGTGATGCTGCCAGGCGTGACCGACGTGTTGAGTTCCTCGTCGGCGTAGCCCGCGGTCAGCGAAGCCCGGATGACGCCGCCCTGTTCGTACGAGAGGGAATAACTGAGCGGGATGACGCCCTTGAGGACACGCTCGGCCGTCGCCGACCCACCGCTGTTGAGGTAGTCCAGCCCGAGGAACCAGCGCGAAAGCGCCGCTCGCCCCGCCGAAAACCCGGAGCCGCCGTCGTTGAACACGACGTCGCGCACGTCGGCGTGGACGTCCCGAGAGACGACCCACGACGACGAAAAGGCCCCCTCAAGGTTGGTCGCGAGCGAATCGACAGCCTCGGCCGTGCCCTCCTCGCGGAGCCGCTGGAGAGCGTTGTCGAGTGTGACCTCGTCGACCGTGATGTTGCGCCCCGGACGGTAGTAATTGGAGCCTGTGGGCACCGACAGGAACCCGTCGGCCTTGGCGAACGCGACGGTGGCCGAGCCGGCCCCAGTCATGCAATACCTCCGTTAGTGTTGTGTGTCATTGTCATAGTGTCTCGAAACCTCCAAAGACGACGTCGAAGTCGTGCCGGTACTCGTCGGTGTGCTCCGACGAGACGCGCGCCTCGTTCGCCGTCAGTAACTCCGTGTAACTGCGGCCGTTGGCCCCCGCGGCGGGGAACGTCCGCTCGGCCAGGATAGCGTCGCGGATGTCGTTGACCAGCGTCTCGAACGGGACGCCCGCCGCGCCGGTCTTGTCGACGTGGCCGAACTCGCTCTCGTGGACGCCCTCGATGCGGACCGAGACGATGCGCTCGATTTCGTAGTCGAACTCCGTCCCGATGGCCGTGTTATCCTGCTCCTGATAGCTGACCGAGACGACGTTCGCATCGGACAGTTCGACGGAGCGCGAGCGGGTCGGCGAGGCGTTCGCGACCAGCGCGTCGGACTCGTACGTCAGCGCGTTGTCCCGGTCGACACGATAGAGCGGGTGGTCCGCCGGCTGGGCCGACGCGACGGCGGCCAGCTCGTCGAGCAGCCAGTCAACCTCAGACGTCACGACTGACCGACCTCCCGCCGAAGTGTGTTGAGCGAGTTTCGGACAAACCGAGACTCCGGCAGTCCCGAGACCTCGACCTCGCGGAGGAACGCTGTCTCGCCGGGGAACATCTCCGCGAGACCGGGGTAGTCGCCGGCATCGAAGTCGAACACGAGGAGCGGCTGCCCCTGTATCGTGTGGTCGCTTGTCCCGAACTCCATATACCCCGCGGTCTCGTGCGACCATGACCACTCCGCGTGGATGCTGGTCCGGTCGCGGGAGTAGTCGACGCCGCTGAAGGACTCCTCGATGGGGTCTGTATCATAATCATTCCGTGTACCGTACCGCTCCAGTTGCCTGTGTGCGCGCTGTATAGATTGAAAAACGAGGTTGTCCTGCGCGCCGACCATCGTCTGCTCCGCGCTGTCGAGGAGCGCCTGCCGTGTCTCCTCGCCCGGCGCGTCGGGGACGGCGATGTCCAGCGTCGCCCCCAGCGGGTCAGTCGTCAGCGATAGGTCGAACTCGATGCTGACCGTCGTCTCTGCCATTAACCAACACTCCCGATTTCCGGGCGCATCTGTTGGTTAAGCTCCGGGCGCAGTCAGATACGGGTCGAGTGCTTTCTCGGCGTCGTCGATGAGTTGCTGCCGCTGCGTGTCGACGCCGACGAGTTGGCCGCTGTCGGAGATGGCCGTCACGACGTCGTCCTCGACGATGAGTTCGGCAGCGGCCGCTTGCGCGACTCCACGCCGGACGTCCTGCCAGTCCTCCTCGACCGCGTCGAGCCCGAAGTCGTAACCGACGGTCAGCAAGTCGCCGAAGTCGAACCGCGGCCCGATGCTGCGGGCGCGGATGTACAGGTACGTACGCCCGTAACTGTTCTGCCCATCCGGCGCGACGTAGTAATCTTCGCCGCGACCCTCGGCCTTGTCCGACGCCGTCGTCCAGTCCTCGACATCCCCGGCGCGATCGCGGACCTCCAGCGTGTTGACTGACTCGACGTGGGCATGCGGGAGCGGGATGCGCGCGTAGGGACCGGCCGTCGTGACCGGATAGCGAGCGTCGCTGTCCCGGAAGAGTTGGTCGCGCTGACTGTGTGGCGACGACGGGACGGACAGTCGGACGTCGTCAACCGTCGCCGACGTCGTCGGGACAGTGTCCGCCGTCGAACCGCTGGAGTCGTACCAGTGTCGGTTACCCTGGCGAGCGAGCCAGTTCGATACTTTCGCGATAGCTGGCTCGACGAACTCCGAACCGGTCGGGCCCGACAGCTCCCGCTCTTGGAGGGCCTTGCGGACGTCGTCTGTCTCACAAAAACCGTCAGGCATGGGTTAGTCCTCGCGGAGTGCGCCGATCAGGTCGTCCTTGCTCATCTCGGACCGCCCGTCGACGTCGCGCTCTTTCGCCAGCTCGTAGAGTTTGTCGTATGTCAGTTCCTCGACGGCGTCGTCAGGCGGCCCGTCCTCCTCTCGGACAAGGCCATCCGCCGACACGCCATACGCATCGGCCAGCACATCCGCGACGTGGGCCTCTTCCTCGGCCGGGCAGTCGATGACTCCGTCGGCGTCGACCGGGTAGGTCGTCGTGCCGACGGTGACTGCGGCCGGCGATGCGTCTCGGTCAGCGTGCGGATGTGTGACCGTCATGCGTTATCTACTGCGGGTACGCCTTGAGGAACTTGAGATGGCTGCCGTGCGACTTGTCGATGTTGGCACTGTAGGCGAACATGGCCGCCTCGTCGGCCAGCCCACGGCGGCCCAGCGGGACGGTGCTGAGGGGCGCGAGCTGGCGGTGACGGAACGTCGACTCGTCGTAGATGATGACGTCGCCGGTCGAGATGTCGAAGTTGCCGGCCGGCGTGTCGGCAGTGCCGTTGTAGGTGAATCCGCCATGCTCCGATCGGCCGACCGCTCGGACTTCGGTGACGGGGACGCCCTTGACGTTGATCTCGCGACCGCCGAAGTCGATGCCCTCGTCGTAGCCCGACAGGCGGGTGACGACGTTGGCCTCGTTCTCCAGCGTGTCGAAGAACTCGGGGCCGGCGAGGACGCGGAGGTCCTCGTAGTTGGCGCCCGTGTTGCTGACGAGGTCCGTCAGCTCGGACTTGAGGTCGTCGAGGCGCGGCGTGTCGCCGGACGTCGAGATGCCGCTCTTGTCGACCTCGTGGGTGACGCCGTCCGAGAGGTTGGCGTCGGCGAGCTGGGCGAGGCGAGCCATCCCGAACGTCGCGTTACTGTCCTGAATGGACCCGTCGCTCTTGCCGACGTCGGGGTCGCCGTAGACGAGCTCGCCAGCGGTGTATCGGCTGTAGACCTTGGTTCGCTGCCCGAGGGTCGTTTCCTCGACGTTCATGTAGCCGAGGCTGTCCTCGGCGCGCTGCGTGAAGTCCGAGAGGGTGACACGGTCGACGTAGATACCCATTTCGCGGGTCTTGGTGTCGAGCGTGAAGTCGCCGTCAGAGTTGGCCGACAGGTCGATCGCGTCGGACTCGGACGTCCGGCCGATGGGCTGGCTGCGGTCCGAGATGACGTTGTACTGCGCGGTAAAGCCGGCCTGGGCCTCCATCGTGACGAGGTCCAGTAGCGGCGCGGCGCTGGACTGGATGTCGACGATCTCGGGGTCGACCTCGATGGGCGTCGCGGCCTGGACGACCGACTGGTCGATGGCTGCGCGCTCGCCGTCGGGCTCGGCAGCCCGCTCGAGGACGGCGTCGACGGCCTCGTCCTGCCCGCGCTCGTAGTTCTCGCCAGCGAGTGCGCCGGCGAGGAACGGCCGCTCGTGGCCGTAGGCGTCGCGCCACTCCTCGGCATCCATGTCGCGGGCCATCTCGCGGGCCGCCGACAGGTCGCCCAGCGTGCCGTCCTTGGTGCCCTTTTCGGGCAGGGACCACGCTCGGTGGAGTGTGTCGTAGAGCTCGCGAGCCTGGTCGTTGGTCTTGGTCGATGCGCCAGTCAGAACGTTGTGTGCCGTCGTCATGAGTTACTCCTCCGCTCGGGCGGCCATGCCGAAGCCGGCCGTCCCGTCAGTCGTCTCGCCCTCTTCGGACGCTCGGTTCTCGGTCTTGGACTCCGCCGACTCCGCGCCGGTCTGCTCGCGCAGGTCAGCGATTTCGTCGCGGACGTCCTCGACGGACCGCTCCTCGCCGTCGATGGTGATGGTCCGGGCCTCGCCGTCGTCGGCGTCAGCGTCGGACTCGCCCTCGGGGTCGGACTCGGACTCCTCGCCCTCCTCCTCGCCGTCGCCCATCATCTGCTCGTACATCTCCTCGCACATGCGGGTATTCTCGTCCAGCATCTCCCGCATCTCGTCCATTTTCTCCTCCATGCCGCGGAGGGACTGTTCGTCTGTGTCGGTGCCCGACTCCGCGTCGGGCTCGGTGTCATCTTCTGACATGCTGTTCTCGTCGTCTGCGAAATTGCCCTCCGTCGGCGGGAGGTCCATCGTCGACTCGTCGAGTGACGACTGCGGTTTGGCGACGTTCTCCCGGCGATACTGAGGGGGCGACAGGCTGTCGTCTAACTCGTGGATGAGGTAGACCGCCTCGCCCTCATCGCCGGTGATAGTGACGCCGTCGGCGGGCTCGAACTCGTCACCGACCTCCGCGACGCGCCCGTGGACCGACGTGTCGTTGCTGGACCACATGACGCCGTCGCCGACGCCGAACTCGGGGTCGTTGAGGTTGTGTGTGTCTGTCGTCATAGTCGCGCGCTCCGGATACGGCAGTTCCTCGCCGGCCGCCTCGGCGACGGCGTTGGCCTTGGACTGCCCCCACTCCAAGCCCGTGCCCGTGCCAGTGCCGCCCCACTTCGCATACTGGAGGTTGCCACAGTCGGACCACTCCTCGTCGGACCAGTCCGACGGCGGGCCCTCCGCCGTGACGTCCTCCTCGTGCGACGTGAGATAGGCCGCGATGTCGTCGATGCGCTCGGCCGTGACCGAGCCGCCGGCGATAGCCTGCGCGGACTGCCGGCCCGCGCCGGTCCCACAGTCGGGCTCCAGCTCGTCGTCCTTCGCGAGCGCGACCGCCGCCGCGTTGGCGACCGCGTCCGGCGGCGTCAGGTCGATCTCCTCGCCGCCGACCTCCACGGTGTTTCGCGTCTCGCTTTCGAGCGCGCGAACGAACTCGCCGACGTCGAAGTCAGACGATGCTGCCGAGACGGCTCGCGCCATCGCTGCCGGCTCGGCCGATGCCGTCGTCGTCCGGGGGTCCGACGGGATGCCGACGATGCTAATCTCCAGCAGGTCGGCGCCGCCGGGGACGTCGCGGTCGCCCGTGGACTCGTCCCAACCCACGCTCGAGGACAGCGGGATGCCGACCTCGGCCTGGGTCTTGAGCCACGCGAGCATCTCGCGGATGTCGCCGACGTCGTCGTCCATGCCCGCCGGGTCCGCGAGGACCGCGTCGGCCATGAGGTCCGTGACGCCGTCGCGCTCCTCCAGCGCCGGCGCGTCCCAGTAGCCGACCTTGCCGAGCGCCGAGTACCGGCTGCCCGTCTCGACGTTCCGGCCGTGGTCGAGAAACACGCCGATGTCGCCGGCCTCGATCTGGTCGCGGAAACCCGACAGGCGCTCGCGCGTGAACGCATCGCCGTCGCGGGCCTCCGTCGTCGACGAGACCGGCATCCGGACTCTAAACAGTCCGTCACCGTCGTCCTCGCCCTCGCGCACTTCGACGCGGTCGGGGTCGGCGTCGTGGCGCGCGCGATACTGTGGGTTCGTGTCAGTCATGGGTGTGTCACTGTCTGAAAAGTCTCGTGGCGGAGGGCCTCGCCCGCCGGGGGTCATCGGTATGGTTGGCTACTCGCCGCCGGCGCCCGGCATACCCGGCGGGTCGTCGTTACGCAGGTCGACGAGTTTGGCCTCGAGGACTGGCTTTGGGAGCGCCGACCAGTCTATCGTCTGCCCGTTGATGGTCGTCGTCGTGTTGACGTCGTCCAAATCGTCGCCCATCTGCTCGCGCATCTCGCTATACGTCAGCGCGCCCTGCTGATACTGCTCGATGGCGACCTGCTCGGCGGCGCGCTGCTCGCGCGGGTCCGTGTGGGTCAGTTCGACGCCGAAGGGCTGGTCAAGCTGGCGCCACAAATCGAACTGCGGGAGCAACTGCGTCTCCAGCGCGTCCGAGATGGTCGACGCGAGCGGCTGCGTGACGCGCTTGTTGACCACCGAGAGCATCGCCTCGCTCGTCTCGTAGTTGACCTCCTCGTCCATCGCGAGCTCGGTCTTAGTGATACCGAACGCCGCCATGACGAGCTGTAGGAACCACTTTTGCTCCTCGATGACGTTGAGGTCCACGGCCGAGCCGCCGACCTCGACCCAGCGGGCGTCCGTCCCGACGACAGGCGCCGAGCGCGGGTCGCCCTTGGCGGCCTCCAACTCGTCGCGAATGTTGTCGATGTCCGTCTGGGTGGCTTCGCGCGCCGTCAGCAGCCCCGGCGGGAGCTCGTTATCCTTGTAGAACCGACTGTGGTGTTTGGTGGAGTCGGCGATGACCTCCAGCCACTCCTTGACCTGGAGCGCTGGCGGAAGCGGGTAGACGCGATAGGACCGATGGCTCTTAGGCCACGACATCACGATAAGGCGCCGCGCTGGAGCGGCGTCGCCGACCCGCCCGACAGCGACACGACGCCGCCGCTGTTGCCGCGGAACGGCGCCTGATAAAACGCCGGCTCCTGAAAGGCGCCCTTGCGGTCGACGTTGTGCCGGACCGTCAGCGCGTCAACGTCTTTGAGCCCCGCGACGGGCAGGTCACCCTCCGCCGGCCGGAGCGGCTCCGCGTAGGCGTTGCCGGGCCCCGCCATGTCGGCGACCCACGCCGCGACGAGGTCGTCGAACGATGTCCCGCCGTGGTGTGGGCCGTCCAGCACATCCGAGACGACGGCCCGGAGCTCCGCCTCGGCGCTGTCCAGCTCGCCGTCGTCTGACGGGTACGCCAGTTCGCCGCCAGTGAGCTGGTCGACGACGGCGTTCAGAATCATCTGGAACGGCGCCGTCTCGCTGATCTCGCGGGCCTCGTACGCCTCCGCGCCGCGCGGGACGCCGTTGACTTCGGAGTTCGAGAGGATGCTGTCGTTGAGCGTCTGCGTCGTCTTGCTCTCGGACAACTGGACCGTCTCCGAGCCGATGGTCGTCTCGGCCTCGCGCCCGTCGGAGCGGCCGCGACGCTGCCGGTACTCCGCGCGCGCCTGTGTGAGCCAGTTGTTTCTCATGGGTATCAAAAGAGGAAGTCTCGCACGCCGGGGACGACGTCGTCACGCTCGACGTGCGAGAAGTCCCGCGTCGTCAGCAGGTCGTAACTCCATCCGCCGTCGATGGGGTTGTTCCATATCCACGAGCCCTTAGACATCGCCGTCCGGAAGTCCTGCCACTCCGACGGCGAGCGGCCCGGATAGACGTAGATGTCGTCGGGGCCCGAGCGCAGAAAGCGGACGTAGAAGTCCTCGTCGCCCTCGTTGTAGAGCGCCGAGTGGACGTTTGACGACTGGACCGACTGCCAGTCCACCGAGCGCGCGTTAACCAACGAATCGGGACGGGTGGGCATATCTGTTGGTTAAGAGTCTCGGAGAGCGCCGCCGAGCAGGTCGCCGACCGTCTGTTCCGTCTCGTCGGACACTGTCTCGTTTGATGCATCGCCAAACGTCGCCCGCGCGGTCGCGACGCCCGAGCCCGACGTCAGGTCGTACGCCATCGCCAGCGCGTCGACCGTGTCGTCGTGATGGCCCTCCGGAGCGCCGTATCGGATGTTGCCCGCGCGCGTCGTCTCGAACTCAAAGACGCCCAACTCCGTCGCGAGCATCGAGTCAGCGGGAACCGTGACCTCGTCGGACTCGATACCGGCCGTCAGGTTCTCGATGAGGTTTTGCTTGCGGCCCGCCGAGAACGTCACCGGCTCCAGCGCCATCCCGTCGGCCTCCAGATCCGACACGAGTTTGTTATCTCGCGTCGCGTCGATGGCGACCGTCGGGTTGCCGTGCGCGTCGGCGACCGACTCGATGCGGCGCTGTATCTGGGGCCACGTCAGGTCGCGCTCGCGGGTCAGATGCGACACGACGCCGTCGGCGCCCAGGCCGACGATCGCGAGGTAGTCCTCCGACCGGGCGAGGTCAGCCGCGACGCGATACGGCGGGTTGGCCTCCGGCGCCGGTTGGACACCGTCTGGCAGCTCGTACTCCTCGCGGGCCCGCTCGACGTCGAACACGCCGCCAGTGTCGTCCAAAAACTCCGCGAGGTACTCCTGCCGAAAGATGCGGTCCGGAATATCCTTACGCGCCGCGTCGACCTCCTCGTCGGGGACGTGTGGGTTGGCGTACGTCGACCAGCGCCAGGACTGAAAGTCGTCGTGGTCCTCGCTCTGGCCCCGCTGCCAGACGTCGTGAAAGAGCCCGCGTCCGTCCGGCGTCGAGATAAACATGGCGTCGCCGTCAGTATCGGACAGCGTCGGCCGTATCTCCTGCGTCCACGCCCGCTCGGGGATGCCCTTGGCGGCCTCGTCGAGGACCACCCAGTCCAGCCCGACCGAGACGTTAGCGTCGCCGTCGGTCGTCCGGTAGTCCAGCCGGGCGCCGTTCGCGAATATGTGCTGATACGGCGGCGCGCTCTTGCGCTTGTCGACGACGGCGTCGGGGAGTGCATTGTCGATGAGCGTAAAGCCCGTCTCGCTGATAGAGTGGCCCGGCGTGACCCACCACCCATGCCACGAGCCGCCGCCCTGGAGTGCGCGCCGGACCGTCTCGAAGCCGGCGAGCATCGTCTTCCCCGACCGGCGCCCGGCCGCGACCGCGCGGAACCGAGCCGGTGACTCGAGGACCTCCCGCTGCTCGGCGTAGGGCTGGAAGTCCAGTTCGACGGTGGGTGTGCTCATTCGTCGTCAGTAAACGAGACGTGGACGTCGCCCAGCGCGTCGCCCTCGTGCTCGACGGTCTCTTTCTTGTGGTATCCAAAACTGCGCTCGAGCAAGAACTGCGCGCCGCGGTCGGAGACGTCGTCGACCAGGTCCAGCTCCGCCTCGAACCGGGCCTGTCGAAGCTCCTCGGCGAACCCGTCGTACTTGTCGCGCCAGCGGTACAACGTGCTTTCGTCGATGCCCGCCGCGCGAGCGCAGCCGGCGAGCGTCACGCCCGAGCGAGCCGCGTCGAGGACGTCGCCCTTGCGCTCGTCGAACTTGCCGTCGCGGCCGCCCTCCTGGCGCTGACCGCCGTCGGGGATGGCCGCGTCGTTATGCGAGTCGACCCAGCAACGGCCGACGTCTCCCTCGTCAGTCGTCGGGTTGTCGCACGTCCCACCCGCCGCTGTCGGAGCGCCGCAGACGTCGGGGGGGTCAGTCATGGTCGTCTCAAGGAGATGGCGCCGTGGACCGTGCCACGGTCGCAGCGAGGGCAGCGTGTCTTGTCGGATTCTGTGCCGCAGGTCGGACAGCGTCGGTCTGTGTTCATGAGTCGTCAGATGGAGCCCGCCAGATGCCGATGCCGAACCAAATCAACATCGAGCAGGCCGACGTCAGCGCGGTGAGCCAGAGCCCGAGCGTCGCGAACGCCGCGACCGTCCCGATATACAGGACTGCGTTCGGGATGCTGGCCCACCGCGACCAGACGGTTTGGTCGTCGTACAGTG
>Ga0209945_1000650_pt1 | contig 12582 bp, 11 predicted proteins | sample SalPonR2_A_D2_MG_FD_185703 | JGI IMG/M metagenome (GOLD analysis project Ga0209945, IMG submission 185703) | Salt pond soil microbial communities from South San Francisco under conditions of wetland restoration - Salt Pond MetaG R2_A_D2_MG... ...
CGCTACAAGCGCTCGCGGGGGATGGCGACCGCCGCGGCCGCCGAGGACCGCGAGGACAAGGCCGGCGACGTCGAGGCCGAGGAGGGCGTCGAGGCCGTCACGGAGTACAAAGGCCCCGTCGAACCGCGCCTGGCGGAGTTCGCCGCTGGCCTCCGCTCTGGGCTCTCCTACGCCGGCGCACACGACCTCGAAACCGCCCGCGAGAACGCCGAGTTCATGCAGGTCCGGCCGACGACGAACCGCCGGAACGGCGCACACGGGTTCGCCGATCGGGAGTGAGTTTCGAGGGGGTCGCTACTCACGCTTCGACGAGGTCGACGCCGATCCCCGAGAGCGCCTCGAAGAAGCCGGGGAAGGAGACGTCGACGTCGCCCGCTCCCTCGATCGTGGTCTCGCCGTCGGCGACGAGGCCGGCGACGGCCAGCGACATGACGATCCGGTGGTCCTCGTGGCCCCGGACGGTCGCGCCCTCCAGGTGTCCGCCGTGGACGACGAGTTCGTCCGCCGACTCCTCGGTCTCGATCCCCATCCGGCCGAGTTCGGTCGCCATCGCGGCCACGCGATCCGTCTCCTTCAGGCGGACGTGCGCGCAGTCGGTGATCCGGGTCGTCCCTGTCGCCGCCGCGCCGAGGGTCGCGATCGTCGGCAGCAGGTCCGGGGTGTCCGAAACGCCGACCTCGATCCCTTCGAGGTCGGACCGGCCGACGACGATCTCGCCGGCGTCGCGGTCCCACTCGATCGCCGCCCCCATCGACTCGAGAACCTCGACGATCGCGCTGTCGCCCTGGGCGCTCGGGTGTGCGCCCTCGACGACGAGTTCGTCCTCGGCGGCGAGCGCGCCCGCGGCGAGGAGATACGACATCGACGAGAAGTCCCCGGGGACGTCGTAGCCCCCGCCCGCCGGCGCGTACGTCTGCCCGCCGGCGACGGCGAGTTGCTCGGCCCCCGACGCCCTGATTTCGGCGTCGTCCCCGCCGACGACCGACGCCTCGACGCCGAACGCCTCCAGCACCTCGAGGGTGATGTCGACGTAGGGCGCGGACTTGAGCTCTGTCGTCAGTTCGATCTCGATCCCGTCCTCGGTCGCCGCGCCGGCCATCAACAGCCCGGTGACGTACTGCGAGGAGACGTCGCCGGGGATCGACACCGACCCGCCGGCCGTCCCGCCGCCGACGACCAGCGGTGCCTGCCCGTTGGCCCGCGTCGAGTCCGCCCGGACGCCGAGTTGCCCGAGCGCGTCGAGCAGCGGCCCCTGCGGCCGCGACCGGAGCGAGGCGTCGCCCGTCAACACCGCGAGCCCCTCGACCAACCCGCCGGCCGCCGCCGTCAGCCGCATCGTCGTCCCGCTGTTGGCGCAGTCGATCACGTCGGCCGGGGTCTCCGGGTCGCCGCCGAAGCCTGCGACCTCGAAGTTCCCGTCGACGCGGGCGGTCTCGCCGCCGTAGGCCTCGACTGCCCGCGCCGTCGCAGCCGTGTCGGCGCTGAAGAGCGGGTTCCGGACGGTCGCGCCGTCTCCGTACCCCGCAGCGAGGACGGCCCGGTGGGTGTAGCTCTTCGAGGGGGGCGCGCGTGCGGTGCCGCGAACGCGTGAGGGGGAGATCCGAACGTCCATACGGGAGCGTCTCGGGCGGTCGGCAAAGGCTTGCCGACTCTGGCGGGCCAGCCTGGAGGGAGCCGGAGTGTCGATGCGGTCCCGGCGCCGCCGGGCAAGCGCTTTGTGCCCGCCGCCCCGGGTGTCGGTATGGACCCGGACCTCTCGAAACTCGACGCCTTCCTCTCGGAGGCGGGCGTCGACGGCTACCTGATCGAGGCCGACGGCGAGGCGGCCGACCAGCGGTACCTCTCGGGCTTTACCGCTCCCGACCCGTTCGTCACCCTCTACACCGGGGAGACGACGCTTCTGGTCTCGGCGCTGGAGTACGGCCGGGCGACGCGCACCGCCAGGGCCGACCGCGTCGAGCGGCACTCGGCGTACGACCACCGGGCGAACGTCGCGGAGTACGGCTCCCCGGAGGGGAAGCATCGGACGCTCGCGGCGTTCCTCGAGGCCCACGACGCCGACTCGGTCGCGGTGCCGAGCGACTTCCCGGTCGGGACCGCCGACGGCCTCCGGAGCCAGGGGGTCGCCGTCGAGGCCGATCCCGACGGCGTCGTCGGCTCGATCCGCGCCCGGAAGGTCGACGAGGAGATCGACCACGTCCGGGCGACACAGCGCGCCAACGAGGCGGCGATGGCGCGCGCCGAGGACCTGCTCGCGTCCGCGACGGTCGCCGACGGGATCCTGCACCTCGACGGCGACCCGCTGACGTCCGAACGGATCAAGCGCGCGATCGAAATCGAGTTGCTGGAGCACGACTGCGCGCTCGACGAGACGATCGTCGCCTGCGGCGCCGACGCCGCCGACCCGCACGACCGCGGCTCCGGGCCGCTCGCCGCCGACGAGGCGATCATCGTCGACATCTTCCCGCGCTCGAAGGCGAGCGGCTACTACGCCGACATGACGCGGACGTTCTGCGTCGGCGACCCGGGCGAGACGATCGAGCGGTGGTACGACCTCACTTATAAGGCCCAGCGGGCCGCCCTCGACACCATCGAGGCCGGCGTCTCCGGCAGCGACGTCCACGACGCGGTCTGTGACGTCTACGAGGACGCGGGGCTCCCGACGCTCCGGGCCGACGAGACGGCCGAGACGGGCTTTATCCACACCACGGGCCACGGCGTCGGCCTCGACATCCACGAGCACCCGCGGCTCTCGGAGGAGGAGACCGAACTCGAGGCCGGCAACGTCGTGACGGTCGAACCGGGGCTGTACGACCCCGAGGTCGGCGGCGTCCGGATCGAGGACCTCGTCGTCGTCACCGAGGACGGCCACGAGAACCTCACGGAGTATCCGACGGAGTTGATCGTCGGGTCGGGCGGGTGATCGGCGGCCGACCGCGCGACGATGCGGTAAGGTACAAACCCCACCGCCCCATAGCCCCGATGGCGGCTGTGATGACGCGTCTACCCCCGCTCCGAGCCCCGTGTGACGACGCCCACCTCTGAGCCGCCGTTTCCGGACGCGAGCCGAGACGAACCCCTTTTGAACGACCGCGAGTAACCCGACTCCATGCAACTGCTCGTCGTCGGGGCGGGGGAGATGGGCCGGTGGTTCGCCCGCCACAGCGGCGCCGACGCGGTCGCGTTCGCCGACCGCGACCCGACGGCAGCGCGGTCGGCGGCGGCCGAGATCGGGGACGCACGCGTCGTCGACCTCGACACCGACGAGACGTTCGACGCCGTCTGTCTCGCGGTGCCGATGTCCGCCACCCCGGCCGCGATCGGGACCCACGCCGGCCGGGCGAGCGAGGCGGTCGTCGACGTGGCGGGGGAGATGCGCGACGCCGTGGCGGCGCTTCGGACCCACGCCGAGGGACTCGAGCGGGCCAGCTTTCACCCGCTGTTTTCGGCTTCGAACGCCCCGGGGAACGTCCCCGTCGTCGTCGACCGCGCCGGGCCGACGGTCGATCGGCTCCGTGCGGCGCTCGAGGCGGCGGGCAACGAGGTCTTCGAGACGACGCCGGCCGCCCACGACCGCGCGATGGAGACCGTCCAGGCGAAGGCGCACACGGCCATCCTGGCGTACGCGCTCGCCGCCGAGGAGGTCGACCCGCGGTTTCACACCTCCCTCTCGGGACCCCTCTCGGAACTCGTCGAGGGGACCCTCGACAACACGCCCGAGGTGTACGCCGAGATCCAGGAGCGATTCGAGGGAGCGTCGTCGGTCGCCGAGGCCGCGGCCGAGATCGCCGACGCCGACCACGAGGCGTTCGTCGACCTCTACGGGGGGGCGGGCGAGTGAGCACGCAGACGGGGGCGGGACCGTGACCGACACCGACGGCATTCTCGACGCCGCGAAGTACCTCCGGTCGGTCCGGCCGGTCGATCCCGAGGAGATCTACGAGTACGTCGCGGGCCAACCCCACCCCGCGGTCGTCCGGCAGACGCTGCGCGAGCACGCCTTCGAGTTGGGAGTCGTCGAGCGCGAGGACGGGACGTTCGTCCCGGTCGAGGCGGGTCCGATCGAACCGACGTTCCGTGGCGTCGAGCGGTTCCCCGAGGCGTACGCGCGGCGCTTCGAGGACCTGCTCGTCGAGCGCTACGGCCCCAGCTGGCCCGAGGGCGACGCGGGCGATCGGCTTCGCGAACGGATCGACGGGCTGAAAGTCGCCTATTTCGCCGACGAGTCGGTCACCTACGACGGGGACACGGCGCTCGCGTACGCGCTGTATCACCTCCCGGACTACTACGCGGCGATCCAGTACGTCCTCGACGAACTCGGTCGGGCGGGGCTGCTCGGCCGAACGCTCCGCGTACTCGACGTCGGCGCGGGCGCGGGCGGGCCGGCGCTCGGACTCCACGACTACCTGCCCGACGACAGCCTCGTCGAGTACGACGCCGTCGAACCCAGCGCTGCGGCCGACGTCTTCGAGGCGATGCTCGGCCCGACGCGACCCGGGTTCGCCGCGACCGTCCACCGCGAGACCGCGGAGGCGTTCGACCCCGAGGGCGAGTACGACCTGGTCCTCTTCGGAAACGTCCTCTCGGAGCTCGAAGCGCCAGTTTCGGTCGTCGAGCGCTACCTCGGGGCGCTCGCATCCGACGGGACCGTCCTCGCGCTCTCGCCGGCCGAGGAGCGGACGGCGACCCGCCTCCGCGACATCGAGCGCGACCTCCTCGACCGGAACGAGGGGCTGTCGGTGTACGCGCCGACGATCCGGCTGTGGCCCGGCGAGTCGCCCGACGACCGCGGGTGGACGTTCACCCGAAAGCCCGACATCGAGGTCCCGTCGTTCCAGCGACGCCTCGAGCGCGCCGCTCCGGACTCGCCGGGCGAATCCCCCGAAAACGGCGACGGCCGCTACACCAAATCCGCCGTCCAGTTCGCCTACCTCCTGTTGCGGACCGACGGGAGGCGGGCGATCGAGTACGACCCCGACCCGGGACGGGTGGCGAAGATGGCCGAGAGCGAGCTCCACGTCACCGAGCGCATCGACATCGCGGCGCTGAAGCTGTCGCCGGACCTCGCCGACGACGGCCACCCGCTGTTCAAGATCAGCGACGGCTCGGAGGCGATCGACCACTACGCCGTCCTCACGGAGCGGTCGGCCCTCAACGAGTCCCTCGAGGCGGCCCCCTACGGATCGTTGCTCCGCTTCGAGAACGTGCTCGTCCTCTGGAACGACGACGAGGGGGCCTACAACCTCGTCGTCGACGCCGAGACGGTGATCGACCGGCTGGCCTGACGGGCGGTCGTCCGGCGGTCGGACGTCCGACCGGACCGGAAAACGATCCGACCGCCGGAGGAGCCGCCGCCGGTTCCGGACGGCCTTTATTCGCTCCCGCCGAACCCCCCGTGTGGCCTACATCACGCGAGCCCTCCTGACCGCCCTGCTCGAACTCGCGGCGGACCGCGACCCGACCGGCGTGACCGTCTCGCTCGCGGTGACGCCCGCCGGGGAACTCGACGCGTCGCTTCCGTCCGATCGGGCCGTGTTCACCGACATGTACCTCCCCGACACCGGGGGCTCGGTTCGGGCGGTGTTCGGGATGGACCTCTCGACGCCGGGGGCCGCCGGGCGGTTCATCTCCCACCCCGACGGGGTGTTGGCGCTGACGAAGCGCGACGACCTCCACGAGGTCGTCTTCGTCGCGGTGCCGCCCTACGACGCGGAGGACGTCGCCGCTTTCGGCCGGTCGGGGTCGGGACGGCCGATCGACATCGTCGACGTCGAACCGCCCGACGGCGAGGTCGAACTCCCCGAGTAGGCGGCGCTCGGGTAGTCGAGCGTTCGGCCGCCCCGAACGGCTCGGTCCCAACCAGCGTGACGGGCGGCCCGCCCCGTCACTCCAGGTAGCCGAGGTCGCGGAGCTGGTCGGTGATCTCGTCGAACTCCGCCTCCGAGAGCGAGCCCTGCTTTTGATGCTGGATGACGATGCTCCGGAGCAGAAACCGGACCAGGTCGCTGGTCGAGGAGAAGCTCGTCCCCTCGATCGTCTCCTCGACGCGCTCGGAGAGGTCCTTCGGGATCGAGACCGTCGTGTATTCCGTCATAGTCGTCCCGTGGTGGCCGATCCGAATATGTCTGTCCACCGCGGATCGGGAGCACCACCCGGGGCTGTCGCCCGGGGGGCGTCGAGCAAGGCGGCGTGCCCGTGGGTGCCGAGAGCGGGTGCGGTCGCCCGCAACCGAGTCAGGGGTATTTAGGGGGTTGTGGCGCGTACGGACTCGCAATGGGAGTCCGGCCACCACAGCAAAGCGACGACGACGCCCCGGAGATCATCGCCTTCGGCATCGCGGCTCTCGACGAACACCTCGAACGGGCGGACGTCACGTTCCCGGTAACCGAGGAGGCGCTGCTCGAGACCGTCGGTGATCCGAGCATCCCGTACGACGCGACGGGCAACGAGATCCGGCTCTCGGAGGCCCTAGAGGAGCTCCCGCAGTCGCGTTTCGAGACCCGACAGGAGTTCATGAACGCCCTCCACCCCGTCTTCGAGGCCCGTCGCGAGCGGGGAAACGACAGCTTCGTCGGTCGGCTCCGGTCGCTGTTGCCGTTCTAGTCCTCGAGGTCGTCGAGTCGGTCGTCGAGGTCCTCGAGCCGACGGGTCTGTTCGCGGTTGACCGAAACCAACACGTCGGTCAGGAATCCGAACATCAGAAGCTGCACCGACAGCAACACCAGAAACGCCGCCAGCAACGCCAACACCTCGTGTGAGATGCCCACGACGAAGTATCGGTAGGCGACGAATCCCGCGACCGACATCCCCGCGAGCGTCCCGAGCGCCGCGACGCTGCCGAAATAAAAGATCGGATTGTTGGTCTTCGCGAGCGCGTACAGCGTCAGGACGATGCGGCCGCCGTCGGCCAGCGGCCGGAGGTTCGTCTCGGAGCTGTCAGGCCGGGCGAGATACCGGATCGGGACCACCTCGGTGTCGACGCCGCGGCGGACGCACTCGGCGGCGAGTTCGGTCTCGATGCCGAATCCGTCGGCCTCGAGGCGGAACCGCTCGAAGGACTCGCGCGTGAACGCCCGGTACCCCGAGAGGATGTCCCGGAGGTACCGGCCGTGGATGGTACCGAACAGCCGGTTGATGAGGCGGTTGCCGACGCGGTTGAGCCCGGTCATCGCCCCCGGTTCCATGTCGGCGAAGCGGTCGCCGATGACGTGCTCGGCGCGGCCGTCGAACAGCGGTTCGAGCATCGCGTCGGCGTCCTCGGGACGGTAGGTGCCGTCGCCGTCGGCCATCAACACGTACGGCTTCTCGACGTACTCGATCGCCTCCCGGACGGCCTGGCCCTTGCCCGTCCCCGACTGGGTCCGGACGCGGGCGCCGTGCGTGTCGGCGATCGAGCGGGTGCCGTCCTCGGAGCCGCCGTCGACGACCAGGACGTCCTCGAAGCCAGCGTCCCGAAAGCCCGACACGACCTCGCCGACGGTGGCGGCCTCGTCGAGCGTCGGAATCAACACGCAGACGTCCGTCCGGTCGGGCATTGGGAACCACTGCGCCACCGGAGGTAAAAAAACGGCCGGATCGGGCCTCCGAGACGACCGATACCGGTCACTCCCGCAGTGGCGATCTGCCGTCCGAGTCGGGCGTCAGGTTGCCGTGCTCGTCGATCTCGCCGGCGATGATGCGGGTCGAGGAGATCACGTCACCGTCCTCGGCGTAGCGGTGCTCGACGACCTCGATGTCGAGCGGCTCGAGCCCCCTTCGTCTCCTGACGTCGTTGACCGTCTCCCCGCCGTCTCGCGTCTCCGGGGAGACCACGAGGACGTCGAACCCCGGCTCGGTCGCGACGCCCGTGGGCTCGGTCAACGGACGGATCTCGAACTCCCGGTCGTGCTCTTCGGCGAACGCCCGGAGTTCCGACTCGAGGTCGGCCCTTCGTTCCTCGTAGGGACGGACGTGCCGATCGACGCTCCGCGTCTCCGGGGCGAGGTCGTCGTCGGTCAGCCCGACAGTCACGTCCCCGAGTTCGAACGCGCGTTCGAACAGCGCCCGGTGACCGTCGTGTACCGGATCGAACGTCCCGCCCAGTACGACGTCCATACCCCCGGAATGTGCGGCCACCGTTTAGTGGCTTCGGTGGTGGATCGCCTCAGGCGTCGTCCGGCGCTTCGCCGTCGGATTCGGTGTCGTCGTCAGCGGCGGATTCGGCGTCGTCGTTGACGCTGATCGTGACTGGTTCGTCGTCGTCCGAGTCCCCGACTCCGAGGTGACAGTCGAGGTTGAACACGGTGTTCAGTTCGTCTTGAACGTCCTCGACGACGCTCCCGACGAGTTCGCTCGGCGCCATCGCGGTGTACTCGTAGGGGTTGTTGCCCGCCCCGTCGGAGTCGCGCTTGCGCCGTTCGACCTTGCCCTCGTCGTTGAGCTCCGCGAGCGATTCCCGGACGGTACTCGGGTACAGTCCCGTTCCGTCGGCGACTTCCTCGCTCGTACTCGCCGGGTGCTGACGGAGGTAGACGTAGATGCGGGCCCGCGTTTCGGTGTCGAGCACCCACGACAGCAGGTCCACGATCCCATCGTCGAACTCCTCGGTCGCCCGTTCGGCCTCCTGTTCCAGTCGGTCCCGTACGCCCTCGCGGTCGTCGCTGGACCCGTCGGGGCTGTCTTCGGGGGAATCGTCCGTAGACATGTGTTGTGTTCAGCCGGACACAAGGTGTACCGATAGATAAACGCTGTGACGCCGGCCGACCGAGGCCGCGACGACGGCGGTCCCCGAAGCGACGGCGAGAACCGACCGGACGCGAGCGGACGACGGCCTTCGGGGGCCGCGATACCCGGACTCACTCGGAGAGATCCGGCGCGTGCCGACCCCACAGCAGGAGCGTCGGCGGCAACACCAAAATCGAGGAGACGTACGAGAAGAACACGCTCACGGCCATCAACAGCCCGAAGTTCCCGAGGATGGGCGTGATCGCCAACGCGAGCGCGCCGGTCCCGATCGAGGTCGTGAGCATACTGCCGGTCAGCGCCCCGCCGGTCCCGCTGAGCGTCGTCACGAGCGCTCCGTAGGTCTCGCCGGTCGTGTTGTACTCGTCGACGAACCGGTGGGTGATGTGTACCGTATAGGCGACCCCGACCCCGACCGTGATCGAGAGCAGCGTCGCGGTCAGGGCGTTCAGCGGGAGGCCGATCGCCCGCATCGTCGCCAACAGAAGCGCGATCGTCACCAGGATCGGAAAGAGGTTGACGAGGCCGAGCAGGGGTCGCCGCTCAAGGGCACCGTAGACGATGACGAGGAACACGCTCGTGAGTATGACCGCGGTGACGAGGCTCTGGATCGCCGACGAGAAGATCAGATCGGAGACCGCGTTGAACACGACCACGCCCCCGGTCGCCGTCGCGGTGTAGCGGAACTCCTCGGCGAAGGCTCGGGCGTCCGCGGAGATGTCGGCCTGGCTGGCGTCGGCCTCGACGGCGTACTCGACCTTCGCGGCCCGGTGATCCGACGTGAGGTACTCGTTGGCCCCCCCGTCGCCGGCCTCGAGTTCGTCGTAGATCCGATCGAGGTTCCGGTCGGGGACGCCGTTGTCGTTCCGGTCGTTGCGCTCGACGAGGGCGGCGAACTCCGGGTCCTGCTCAGCGCGGTCCTGAATGGCCGTGATGATGCTCGTCGATTCGGCCCGGCGGTCCTCCTCGATGAACGTGTCCGGCGGGTCCCGGTTCGTCCGGTGGATCGATTCCAGCGCGCTGTTGTCCTCGAACGGACCGACGAGGTATATCGTGACCGTGTCGTCCTGGCTCGCCTCGAATCGGTCCTCGATCAGATTGAGGTTCCCCGTCGCCGTGTACTCGCTCGGCGCGAGCGGTTCGGGGAGGACCTCGATGTACGCCGGGATCTCCTCGGGGGGCAGGAAGTCGTCGGTGTCGAAGGACCGATCGACGTCCTGGCCGTACGCCGCCGCGCCGCCGCCGATCACGAGCGTGAGGACGACGAACGCCGCCGGCGCGACCCGAGAGACCGTCGCGCCGATCGCCAGCAGTTGGCCGAACTGCGACTCCTCGGACGATATCGGGGCCGACCCGAACTCCGGAAGCGAAAAGCGGTCCCGCAACCGGTCGGCGACGATCTTCAACGCCGGCAGGAAGATGCCGAAGATGAAGAAGGTGTAGCTGATCCCGATCGCAGCGACCAGCCCGAAGTTGCTTATCGGCCCCAGGTCGCTGATCACGTTCGCGCCGAACCCGAAGACGGTCGTGACGGTGACGATGAAGAACGCGACGATGAGCTGGCTGTTCGCCGTCTTCATCGCCGCTCGGGGGGCGACCCCCTTGACCCGCTCTTCCCGGTAGCGGTTGATGATGTGGATACCGAAGTCGATCCCGACCGCGAGCAGCAGTACCGGGACGGCGATCATGTTCTGGTCGAACGGGATGCCGGCGTAGCCGACGGTCCCGAACGTCCACACGAGCGTCACGACGAGCGCGATCAGCCCCAACACCAGATCGATCGGATCGCGGTAGGCGACGATCAAAAAGACGAGGATCAAAAGCAACACGAGCGGCATGACGATCGTCAACGAGTCGCCGATGACGTTCGCGTTCTCGGCGCTTATGATGCCCGACCCGAACACCCGGATGTCGCCCTCGGTGCCCTCGACGACTGGCTGCATCGACGTCTGGATCTCCTCGATCTGGCCGCCGCCCTGGTTCGGCCCCCCGCCGTCGCTGCTCGGTACGTCGTGGCTGACGACGGTGATCGAGGCCGACGCCGACGCCGAGGCGGCGTTGAAATCGTCCGACAGGAGCGTCCGGAACCGCGGCTCGTCGGCCAACTCGCGGATCGTCGCCCTGATCTCGCGTTCGGAGGCCCGCTCGACGGCCCGCAGTTGCGCCTCGGGCGTGGTCGCGGTCGGATCGAGCGTCCTAGCGACGATGACCGCCGGCCCCGCGGCCCCGTCGTATCTGAGGGCGGCGCGGCGGTCGGTCCGATCCAGGGCCGTGAGGCTGCGGCGCAGTTCCGTCTTCGCGAGGACGTTGTCGCCGACGTGGAGCAACTGCGTCGTCGCCCGATCCTCCTCGAAGCGGTCGCCGAACTCGTCGTTGACCGCGTCCAACGCCTCCTGCTCGGGGAGTCCTTCTGTGAACGAGTCGGTCGCGTCCGACTCGGTCGTGATGAGCGGCATCCCGCCGGCGAGGAGGGCCGTCACGAGCACGAAGGCGGCGATGACCGCGAGCGGACGGTCCAGGATGATCTCGTTGATCTGCTCGACGGCCGCCTCGAACGACTGGCCGAAGTCCATCGGCTTATCCTCGCCGCCGCCAGAGCACACCGGCTCCGACCGCGACGATCACGACGAGGCCGCCGACGAGGAGCCACGGGACGCCGCCGCCCTCGGCCTCGGTGACGTCGATGGCCGCCCGATAGGTCTCCGAAACCTTGCTCGTACCGTCCTCGTCGTCGTATCTGAAGTCCATCTCGACCGAGTACGTCCGCGGCGCGGCGCCGCTATCGGCGCTGATCCGGAACGAGGTCGTCGTCGACTCGCCCGGGTCGAGGGACTCGGCGTAGGCCTCGTCGTCGTCGCCGGCCCCGAGTGGGCTGTCGGTGTACAGTTTGGCCTCGACGTCGTCGACGGGTTCGTCGAGGTTGTTCGTCACGGTCACGTTGACGAGCCGCTCCGAGCCGGCGGCGATGTTGTCCTCCTCGACGTCGAGGAGGAACTGATCGCGGCGCTCGGCGACCTCGGCGACGGCGTCGACGTCGTCGTAGCGGTTGAGTTCGTTCTCGTCGTTGCGGTAGGTGACCGCCATCGCGATCGATTTCGCGACGGGATCGGCCTCGCGGGTGACCTCGAGCGGGAGTCGGAACTCCGCCGACTCGCCGGGAGCGAGCCCACCGACCGCGACGTCGCGTTCGATCGCGACGACGTTCGGGTAGTCGTCGGCGTACCGGACGACGACGTTCTCGACGGCGACGGGGCCGGTGTTGGTGACGGTGCCGGTCAGGTCGCCGTCCTCGCCGACGCGGAGCGTCGAGTCGGTGTCGGTGATCTCGAAGGTCTGTTCGGCCATCGGCGTCACCTCCAGGGTCGCCTGGGTGTCCGTGCCGGGGATGCCGTCGGGATCCTCGTAGCTGACGGTCGCGTCGAAGGGGTACGCTCGCTCGCTGGCGCGCGGGCCGAACCGAACGTCGTACTCGATCGTCGCTGTCTCGCCGGGCGCGAGCGAGGAGACGCTCGCCGTCTCGCTCGTGCTGTCGCCGAAGCTGACCCGTTGGCTCGTCGACGTGAGTTCGACAGTGAGGTCCTCCGCGCGTTCGCCGCCGACGTTTTCGATCTCGGCCGTCGTCGGGCCCGCGTCGTCGACCTGTGCGGTCGTATCGAGTTCCGTGAGGTCGAAGCGGGGTGCGTCGTCGATGACGATGTCGACCTCGCGAGTGACGGTGTGAGAGCGGTCGCCCTGGGTGCCGCCGACGTCGAAGACGCGGGAGGTGTGTCGGTACTCGAGTTCGACCTCGATCTCGTACTCGCCCTCCTCGGCGTCCTCGGGCACGTCGATCTCGATCGGCACCTCTCTCGGTTCCTCGGT
>Ga0209945_1000653_pt1 | contig 12560 bp, 13 predicted proteins | sample SalPonR2_A_D2_MG_FD_185703 | JGI IMG/M metagenome (GOLD analysis project Ga0209945, IMG submission 185703) | Salt pond soil microbial communities from South San Francisco under conditions of wetland restoration - Salt Pond MetaG R2_A_D2_MG... ...
CACTCGCTCGATTTGCACTCGCCGCGGAAAACCTCGGTATTCGCGTCGCCATCACCGACTTCTACCGTGGTGAGGCACGTCTCGTGAAACCGTTCAGCGTAGTCACTCGCCACGTCCAGGCGAATCTACTTGATACGACGTGTAGTGGCGGGACGCCCCTCTCGGATGCGGTTAGCCTCGCCCGTGAACTCGCCGAAGCACAACGCGACGAGCCGCTGATAATCACCGTGACGGATGACAACCCCTCCTCGACGGACGATGTCATCGACCAGATCCGGCGGTCGCACGCACCCGTGTGTTCGCTCACTATCGCGACCGATTGCCAGCCCGGGTCGCTCTCTGACAGCGCTTCCGAACTCTCCCGGTACTATGAACGTCAAGAAGCCGTTTACACACCCGATCGTCTCGATGATAGACTTGACCAGTTCGCGAGTCTGCTAGCGGGGTTGTGAGAGTAGGAAGCAAAAATATCCAGACATTCTATCACCATCTACCTCAGTGGCTGATAGATCCAGCTTGCTGAATACAACGCGCAGCGTGTCATAGAAAAGTTCGCAGGCGATTTACTGCGGGAGAATTCGGGAGAGAAAATCTTGAGGAAGATATGATTACAGAACGCGGTGCAAGATATAGAGGCCCAATACAGCACGGCGAGTGCGTTCATTCCGTCCCTGATCTGTGAATTAGCCGTGCTATGTGGACTGCGAACGTATCTATTAGAGGGGGAGAGGATATATGTCCCCACATACCAATTCATGAACTGATTAGTATGGCTCCCCGAATCGGGTCACTCTACAAGAATAAGAACCTCCGCACTATCCTCGGGACACTCGGCGTTCTCACCGCCTTCGTGGTTTTCACCGAGATGACGCTCCGAACCATTGTCCCAGTAGCTTTCATATTTTTCGCGGTGATGGGACACGATGTCGTCGATGAGACGTATGACCTTCCGGAGGGAACGAACTGGTTCGCCTACGGTGCATCTGTCGTCGTTGTAGGAGCATACTTTGCAGTCGCCGGGCCGACTCCGTGGGTCGGTAGTCTCATAGCCCTCGCCGGTCTGTGGTTCGTCTTTGATGGCGCGACGACCATCCGATATGAGCCGTCTCTGCCGACACACGAGTACGTGGCCGACATCGACGACACCGATATGGGTGAGGCGATGCTCCACATGCAGACGCTAAACGTGGTGTATCAGGGGCTGGAAGACGCTCCAGAGCCAAAGACTGCCACCGAGCTTGCGGCTGACCTCGACCTGACTGAATCGCGCGTCGAACGCGCACTCGAATTTCTGGACACGAAGGGTCGTGTAGAGCAGATGGGAAACCAGTACCGCGCGGAGCCGCCCCAGTGGGGCTGGGTAACCCCCGTTGTCCAATTCTTCGCCTGGCTCCCACGTCGGATTGTCCGCCCGTTCCGCCGGGTAGCCGCGAACGCGTAGCTCTATAGAAGTGTTACTTCGTCCCCTGTACTGACCGCAACCGGACCTGAATATATCACTGCTGAGGATTTCAACAACCCCGAGAGGACGCAACAACGATGGAGTTCACAGAGAAGCTCGATGCTACAGAACCGACACATAGACTCGTCTCACGGAGTCTATCCGGTGTGAAGGACTGGGACGATCTCGGCGGCGTGACAGTTGAGAACCGAGCCATTAGTGTTCTGATGGACTACGGAACCGTTGTCCACCTAGGCCTTGATCCAAACCACGCTCAATTTGAGACTGTACAACGGGAGCTAGTACAGGTTCCTGACTCGAACTGTATCTTTGTCGGTTCGGATTATGAATTTCGAGCGTCGCTTCCCGAGGACCAGGCGTTGGTTGAGTTAGTGCTCGAAATTCCGGGTGGTGATACTGATGCGTGGATGGACCGTCTGTTCTACCTCGTTGAATTTGCAGTTCTGGCCGACCAGTCGTGGCTATACCGGTCAGTACCGCATGAGACACATATCCGGGAAATCAACGCGAGGGGACATGAGAGAGTAATTGAGAAATTGAACGAGACATTTGCTCAAGTGCGAGGCTCGGCTGTCGTTCCGTTTGGTGGGCTTGTCTCTTGGACAACTGACGGTACCGCGTATGATTTGAAATGGAACTCTCTGTATTGCTCCTATAGAAAGGAGAGTGCGTCATATGATTTGGAACGGCTACGGCAGGTGACCGCACTGTTTTCTGAGAACCTCCTACGGCTTGATTGGAAGCCGATGTCCGAGGAGTCGTTACTTCGTCGAACAGTTTGGCGAGTTCTGGGTTCGGAGAGTGCGACTCCACCAGCACAAGTTGAGATTCCTCCTGGTGAAGACGGAGCAAAGATATTGGATGCGTTCCACCGGCTACGTGAGAAACTTGGATATGAATATGACGTTGAGACTTCTTCGGATTAGTACCCCTGATCAGCTTAGAGCGATAGTTGGTTCGTCTGTATTGACCGAACCCGGGTCAAAACGTATCACTTGCTGAGGATTTCAACAGAGACAAATTAGAATATATTGGATCAAGGCCATTGAGCCAAAGAAATCACTCAGGTTCGTAGACAAAAGACCGGGGCATACCGTTCTCGTGGGTATGCCAGATGACTGTCCCGCTGGGCCGTCGAAGCAATGTGACCAACCCCTGAATATCGCCGCTCGTAGACACGGTATTGACGACAAAAATGCCAGTAAATAGGACAGTTAAGAGCTGATTTGGAATCACATAACTAGCACTGAGTGAGACTGAAGAAATAGCGACTAGCGGTGATATGAGACTGACTAGTTTATCATTCCGCTTTATTATCTGTTCTTCAATTAGTGCGTATGAGATGGGGACTCCATAGTTGATCTTAACGGAGTACCCGAAGTATTCCATTACGGCTTTGTGGACATTCTCATGGAGAATTACTGTTCCAAATGCGATGACACTGAACCCACCAAACACCAGTACAATAACAGGTAGTACTGAATTTCCGCTTATCGATCCTATGACATCCGCGACAAACTCCACATCAATTGGAATTAGCCGAACCACTCCCACAAACAGTACGATTGTAAGGAGTAGATTAACAACACCCGTAGATGTCAGGAATGTTTTCTTGAGACTCCCCGCCTCTTCGTACTCATATGGGTCTTGATATTCCGGCGGAGGATCCGACACGGAGCTGCCCATCAGTAGGTATAATACATATATTTATAAATATAAATTTTGTCATTAATTTCTCGTGACCTTCTGTCCAGCAAACGACCCATATCTGTACTAAGCGATTCATAAATATTCTGTATAGACCGCCCTGAACGGATAATCCTACTTGAACTCACTGTGCAAGATACGCGCGTTGTATTCAGCAAGGCCGCTGAAATCTGTCACTGTTTGAGGGTTTCAACAGAGCCAAAAGAATTGTTCGATCTTGAGGATTTCCTCCGGCTACGCTGCGCGTTTCAGCATTTGCGGAGTCATAGCGACTGCTATGGCAGCAAGACCAAGTACGAACAGGCGCGGCTAACCCTCTGTATCCCTGTTCGAGAGCCTCTTCGCCGTTCTCGTAGCCGAGCCGCTTGACGTACGTCCGGTTGACATCCAACACCTCGGTTGTCTCCGGATCTTGGATGACGATTCCGTCGTTGACACCGTTGAAAATCTGCTCGTATTCCCGTTCGCGGCGTTTGCGCTCGGTGATGTCCCTCATCAGCGGGACATGCCTTTGCTCTCCGCCTATTTTGGCTGTCGTAGCCGTCACTTCGAGCAGGCGATGGTCGCCGTCGGCCGTCTCGACTTTCCACTCGAGTGGTCCTTTCTGCCCCGTCTCCCGGACCTCGGCGACGATCTCCTCGGCACGGTCGGTCGTGTATCCCTCCTCTCGGACGCTCACCCCAGCCGTCCGCGTTCAAGGACCTCGTCGCGGTCATATCCCAGTAGGTCACAGAGCGTGTCGTTCTCCTCGATCAGTTCGGCCGTCCCGAGGTCGTGGATCACGATCGAATCGTTGACGCTATTGATGATCTGTTCGAACTCGCGCTTGCGACGCTTACGCTCGGTGATATCCTGGACGCGTCCGACGATCCGGTCCACGACGCCTTGCTCGTTTTCGATCGGGAATCGAAGGACCGCCACCCAACGGATCTCCCCGTCGGGACGACGGATCCGGTACTCTCCCTCATAGGCGTCCTCCGGGTCACCCGGTTTGATGTCGTCGATGAGTTCCTCGATATCGGCCTCGTAGCGCTCTTGGTTTTTTCGATGCGCAGCATCAACGAACGACTGCGGACTCTCGTAGAGATCCTCGACAGGACGGCTATATATGTCCTGATAAGCCGGGTTGATATACAGCATCTACGAGTAGTCACCTGTCGCGAGGTAAGTGATTTCATCGATGTGATCGTCGATCAGTCGGAGGCGGCGCTCGCTCTTTTGGAGTTCTCGTTCACGCTGCTTCCGCCCAGAAATGTCACGCACCGAGGCGAGAACACGTTCCTCGCCGCCGAATCGGACGACTGAGAGGTGGACCTAAACCGGGAATCTCTCGCCGTCCTCACGCTGATTCTGCCACTCGAAGAGTTGTGGGCCCCTCCTCGCGGGCCGCGTGGATTTTCTTTTGAGCGACCTCCTAACTGTATTCCTCCTCCGATGGGGTCACAATTCCGACGTCCTCGCCGACTAAGTCTTCTCGGTCGTACCCGTTCATCTCACAGAACCGCTCGTTGAGTTTAAGAATCTCTCCGGTTGCGGGATCATGGAGAATGAGACCGTCGCTTACGTTCTCAAATACCGTGCGGGACGCACGGCTGAACGACTCGTCACGGTTTGAAGACCGATCTGCCGACTCTGTGGTTTGAGCCGCTACCGAAGCATCATTCGCTGGAGTGCTTGTTTCGGAGCTATCCGTGATGATATCGGTGACAACTGCGCACTGCGCACTCGCGGTGCTCCGCGGAAAGTAGTCGGCCGCTCCTTCGCTGACGGCCCTAGCGGCGGTACTCCGATCGTCTATCTCGTCAGTGATGTACACGACAGGAAGGTCTGCCCGTTCGTCAAGTTGTTTGATGACGTCAGTGGGTTTCGTAAGTGTATCGCCAATAATAATTCCGTCAAGCAGACCACTACCTGCAGCACAACGTATTGCCGATCCACCCGTCGCGGTTATCTCAACCTCGGCTTCTAGATTTTCTCCTTCGATAGCGTTCGCCGCGGCATCGGCGAACGTGGCGTCGCTGTCGCCAACCAGCAACCGGAGACGCTCGCCGTCCTCTGTCATACGAATGTGTAAGATGTTTCACCGTTTAAATTTCCCCACACTGAGGTGCCTACCAGCGTCACACTCTGGAGAGCGCGGCAAACGCCATCAGACCGATCGGAAGCAGAAGGAACGGCCCAAACGCGAGCAGTATGCCGGCGGCCTCGGTGCCGCTCACACTGGACGAGAGTATGAGTGCTAGTGGGACGAGCCCAAAACACGCTGCCAAACCGCAGGCCGCGGCGATCACGGCGGGGTCCCGCTCGGGCCGATCCTTGTGACTGACAGGGAGATCGAGCGTCTCGATTGCGGATTCGAGGTCCGCGACGGGCCCGAATTGTATCGATCCACTCGGTGTGTCGTCGACGTTCGAAATGGTGAGCGTCCCCGTGCCGAGGAGTCGGTCGGCAATCGCGTTCCGGATCTCGAACGTCGCCGTCGAGTAGATTGGAACGATCCACTGTGGGGCCTCAAGCACCGTGTCGTACGCGACGAGCGAGTCGCCGCGGCGCTGATACTCGATGGTTCCGTATCGGAGAACGTAACTGGCTACCTGTGCGCCGGCTACCCAGAGCAGGATGAACACCCCGACGCCGCCCAAGAGAGGATATCCGACGCCGATAGTGGTAGCGGTGGCAAGGATTACGAACCCGACCGCACGGTTCATGAACGCCAGTGCGATCGCCGGAAGGCTACCGAGCAGCACGGGGCAGACGCTCACCGTCACCCGTGATTCGACCGGGGCGTCCGGGAGCGAAATTTCCGGTTGTTCTTGTTGAGTCTCCCTGTCGGCAGCGAGGCGATCGATGAGGCGTCTCAGTCCCCGCCCGATGGGGCCAGTCGAACTCTGTGAGACGGACAGAATCGTCTTCGCTACCACGAATCCAGCGAGGACAACGAACACGGATTCGAGACCATCTCCAATGAGCACAAAGAACGCTAGCGGCACCAGCATGAGGATGAGTCGTGCCGGCGTTTGGAGAATGTCGCGAGCGGACACCTCGGCGTACGCCCCGGTTCCGATGTACTCGGTAATGAACGATCCAGCGTGAGCGACCAAGAGTGCTCCCATAGCGAGTGCTATCTCAACCGTGACGTCGATCGACATGTCGGAAACGGCCCAGTAGAGGACTCCCGGAACGCCGACGAGTAACACCCACGTGCTGATCATCGACACTGCGAACGGGACGTTTCGCGGATAGACAGACGGCCACCCCGGTCGAATCTCGAACCCACCCCGCTTCTCGCGTAACTCGTGTAGCGGATCTATCTGTCCGGCGACGTCCGGAGACCCCTTGACAGCGAACAGCGCCTTGAGCGCGCCGAGGAACACGGTGGTGGACGCCTCGATCCAGTAGACGGTGAGCAAGGCAAACTGGTCCCACCCCCAAGCGACGACGCCGACGAGCGGCACGACGTTCGCACTAATGAGAGCAAGCGTTCCGGCGGAACCGAGCGAACGGTTGGAGGGCAACCGCATGTGCGCGAACGTAGAGTTGGTGGAGGGTTGGTCTGATACATTATTCGATTCCCATACATACTGGGGGGCATCCGACGAGAAACGGAGGTCCGAACGTACTCTCTGAGTGTGAATCCCCTTCGATGGATTTTCATCCAGTTGGTTCGACGGCAACCGTTTCACTGTGGGAAACGTGGCCCTGATAACTAAGCCGTAGTCCGTAAAATTAGCCTTGAGACATGTGTCCCAGTAAGCGAATAATATCTGAATCAATGCCAGTCAATACAAATCAAACGACATAGACGAGGACATCAGACACACGCCCAATCATGACCCTCCAGCTAATGGCCGCAGTGGCCGTCGACATCGTCCCAGTCATGTTATTGGCGTGGGTGACGTGGCAAGCCGCGGAAAATCGATCTCCACCGAACGCGACCGCATTCGCCGCCGTAGCCGGTGGCTTACTCTTCTGGGCAGTGTTATCGCTCATCTCGGAGTTCCCTCATGAGTGGTCGGTCGTCGGGAATCTCGCCGGTGTTGGACAGGTGGTCCCGGTTGTCTTCCTCCCAGGACTCTGGCTCGTGTACGTGCTCGGCTACACTGGCCGCGGGACCGGGCTGACCCGACCCCGAATCGCGATGTTGGTAGCTCTTGCTCTGCCACTCGTCGGCACTGTCGCCGCCTTTGACGGCGATCCGTCGAGAGAGGCAATCCAGCGAACACTCGGCCCACTGGTCGGGACTGAGCTAGTCTTGTTGTTCCTTGTGTACGTGTACGCCGCGGTCGTCTTCCTCAGATATGGGTGGAATCACGGACGGGTCTCGAAGGGGCAACTGGGGGCCCAGCTCGGGGCCATCTCAGCGCCGTACGTCGTTGGGGCGTGGCGCGACGGCAACCTGATATTTGATGGGGTGACCTCCGGGCTGTTAATCTCTGGACTGTTGCTAGCGATTTCCGTGCGTCGATATCCCGTGTTGACCGGATTTCCGAAGGCGGACTACGTAGCTCGCACACGCGTTGTTGAGGCCTTACAGGAGTCTGTCGTCGTCGTTGACTGGGACGACCGGATCCTTGACGCCAACGAAACAACCGCGTCTCTATTCGACTTGTCGGTCCACGAGATGATCGGCACTCCGATAGCGTCAATCCTCGACGGAATTGACGCGGTGGATCTCTCACCGGGGGCGGCTAACACGGTCACTCTCCAAACGACACGAGGACGCCGACGGTTCCAATACACTGTCTCAGCCGTTGGCCCAGACGGTTCCGAGGATGGTGACCCCGTCGCGAGAGCTGTCGTGCTCCGGGACATAACGGACAAGCGAACACGTGAACAGCGACTCTCTGTCCTGAACCGTGTTCTCAGACACAACGTCCGGAACAAACTCGATGTCGTACTGGCGCACGCAGACCACGTTGCGGACGACGATCATCGTCGGGCAATCCGTGACAGCGTGAGCGATCTCGCGTCGATCAGTCAGAAAGCCCGAGACGCCGAGGCGGTGATGACAGACAGCAGCGGTGCCGCGTCTCCCGTCGATCTCGTTGCTGTCGTCGAAGAGGTCGCGACGAGCGTGCGGAAGGAACACCCAGACAGCACCATCACCGTATCCGCACCAGAGGAGATCCGGATCAAATCACACCGGACCGTCGTCCGCCGTCTCATTACAGAACTCGTCGAGAACGGCGTCGTCCACTCGGATAGTCCCGCTCGTGTTGATGTCGATGTTGGAGCGTGTTCGGACGGTACACCCCGACTTCGCGTGTCAGACCACGGTCCCGGTCTCTCGGATCGTGAACGCAGCCTACTGACCGGGGGCGGTGAGACGCAACTCGATCACGGACTCGGTGTCGGACTGTGGTTTGTCAACTGGGCTGTCGAGCAACTAGGCGCTGAATTCGAATTCAAACGTTTGGACTCGGCGGGGACGACGATTGTCGTCCGATTCTACGGGACCGAGAGGTTGACCGACGAACAGCGGTGAGTCAGATAAAAAAGCAGTTACCGTCACTTTCAATTTACCATCCGACAATGAGACTGCTAGAATCGCCAAGCGGGTTAAAATAAGAGACCGATTCAACAGATACGATTAACTGATGGATCAGTTGCTCCCTCCACAACTGTCGTTTCTGGACGTAAAGTTACTTTCTGTCGTTGTAGCCAGTATTGTACCTGTCGCTGGGTTGCTGGTGTTCGGCACGTCGGCAGCAGCACTATTACTATTCTATTGGCTCGAACTTAGCGTACTTATGATCTGGGCCTTGGTCCGAGGCCTGTTTGCCGGCAAACTTCCAAGCGAGGAAACTGAACGCGAACCGTTCAGCAGCCACCAATGGACGACGTTACGGTACGTTCTCCCCAGTGGGCTCTTCGAGAAGGATGATGAAGGCTCGACATCTGACGGTAGCAGCTGGAGAAGTTGGCAGATTCCAATTCCTAAAACAAACGTTGGTATCTATTTTGGAACCATACCTGGACTCGCTGTCTTTATGGTCTTATTTGCTGTACTATGGGCCGGATTTGGCGGAGTGGTCGCTGGTCCCGTTGTTGCCGCGGCTGACATGACTGACTATGCGACGTGGCCACTCACCGGTGCTGGTATTATCTTCCTGAGCGAAGGTGTAAACACGGCCAGAGAATATTTTTATCACGGCGGCTACCAAGAGAAATCCGTGTGGACAGCGGCTAAAGGAATATTTTACAAAGGGTTCATTCTAGTCGGGGCTGGGTTACTCGTATTTCTGTTAGTCTATGAATCGATAGAAGGTGACGGAGCCAGCCTCGAGAGTGCGGCCAATGGGCCAATTATTTTCACCGTTATCGCTTTCAAGTTCCTGATTGATCTCACAGAGTATTATCTCGGCGGGCTTGATCAACCGCTACGAGATCTATTATGATTTGGCTCTGAGCTGCTGAATTGTGAGCTCGGCTTGTTTCGTGTAGTGTTTCGAGGCGTGACTGCGGTCGAACCCCGAAGCATCGACTCCAACAATTCCACTCGTTGGAAGTAACGCCGCTGAGTGAGTCAGTATGACAACACCAGACAGCCATATCAAGCCGATTGAACGCCTTACAGAGCGTTGATGGCGTCGGTAGTTCAGCTAATTCAAGAACTCGACGAATACGTGGCATCTCGATGAACCCGTCAAGCAGTCCACGGTAGGTCGTGTTCTTCCGAATTTTGAGGCACAGCAAAACAACCTGCTGTGGAAGTGTATAGCGGTGTTTGGAGAACTTTGAGGAGTACCGAGAAACCGCTCGGCGGGCTAGATGGATTGCTTTCTCAGTAAACCGGAGAATCTGCGACTTCGGGAGGGCCTTTATCCCATGGAATTACAGGCTGAATATGTAATTCTCTGAGGATTTCAACAAAGCCTATGATTTCAAACGAAGATTACCGTCTCAGGCTTGAAGATACTGTAAGAGGAGACAAACTGGTTGTGTCGGTGTGCTGTGAACCGCTTGGGTCAGCCTTGGGGTGCTTAGCTTGCTTCATCACTAGATTGACCAATTCCAGTATTTGAATCATATAGTAGACGCTAATCGACTAAGAGGTCCAAATAATAGACTAAAAACAATCCTAATAGAGAAACGCCCTGGTCCATGTCTCTGGCCGTGAAACTGGGCCTGACTTACTTGTTAATGGGGACGAACAGCTTAACTGATGTTCTCAATCCCAAAATCATTGGTCTCGTTACAGTCCAACGGTAACGGTGGCATGGAACTATTTTTGTTTTGGCACTTATTATCGTGAATGGTGAATAGTACGCCAGAGAAAAATGTAGGCCTAACAGAGACGGTTCTACTAATAGGTCTTGGAATTCTATTGATCATCTATGCTATCGCTAGGTCAATAGGCATTTTCACCTACACTCCCCCTGCTATCATTTACTTTATCCTAGGTATCGTTCTTTCGTTGTGGGGTGTTTCACTCAACCGGCGCTCATGAATAAACATATTATTTTTAAGAATTTCTGATTGTGATCATCGGATTCAACAGAGCAGATCGACCAGTAGACCGCTGTTTTTCAGGGTCTGAAACGTTTGTTGTGTTGTTATTTATTCCCGCTACCCACATACCGTGAGAAGGTCAAATCGCTCAAGAGTCCTTATCCATCCCTTCCCCGTCGATTGTCGGTCCAGATAAAAACGAGTTCAGAGTAACCCAACTGAGTGCACCGGTAAAAAATGGTAAATATTGATCCACCCCTCAGGCAGATCCACTTATATGTCATCTTGGTGATCGTTTAGATTGCTCCGTGAGCGCCGGGTTGTACGTCAGGTGATCGTGTCCCCGGGTCTTGATATCGCTCAATTAGCGATAGACTGAGAGTAGTGAGACAATTATCAACACCGTCCCGACGACGACAAGCACGCTACCTATCTGCGTCGACTCAGTGATTATCGATGCACCAATCACAGTCATAACGACTCCAACTAGAGAAAATATGAACTTCCAGACTGTATTTGGGACTGATTCTAGTAATATATTGATGGCAAATTCGAGGATTTCATCAATCATGGCGTTGATATGTAATCATGTTACTATCTCTGACTGCCTTGTCCCATTTGGCTGTGTTGAATTCGTAGCAGTCGTTAGAATTAGTCACGATGCGGCCGGCCCAGTATCGCTATCGCGAGAATCTGGAATACTTTGGAGAGAGAAATTATCTTCAGGCACGCTTTCTCAATCATAGTTTTAGACGGTAAGAAGAATAAATCATGTTCTCCCTCTCTCGCGCTGAAACAGCGACTACGATTTTTTGATGCCGTACCGAATTTCCACCTGGGAGTCAGCTCAAAAGTCTTCCTCTCAGTCGGGCTGAGCCTCGGCAATGGATTGCCAAGATGTGTTAAACACACAGATGAGCACAGTTGTGCTGACTGAGCCAACTGATCGAGTGGAAGTTGAACGCATACCCGTGAACGTAGTGTGAATAGAAAGTTAGGTATTCAGAGGTTTCGTACGGCCGAAAATGTCGCAAAGAGCGTGAATAATCCGCCTAGGACCACCGCGATTATCGGGGCATTAGACGTCTGATTCTTCAAAAACGCATCTCTTGGTTGGTCTGGCACGACATATGCGGTCGTCTGCGTCCCTCGCTCGTACTCTTCGATGACTAACTCGGCACTCGATCGTGTCTCATAGTTCTCTTGAATGTCAGCTGGATAGATTTTCGTTCCTGTGTATGTAGTCCCGTTGTATGTGTACTCAAACGCAACAGTTGGACTGTAGTCCACGCCCTGGTTCGATGATGTCCCGCCGTTCGTTTCGACACTGAGCTCCGTGATCGTTGCCTCAACTGCGACTGACTCTCGTACTGCCTCAGTCTGTTGGGCGTAATCGAATCCCCCATAGCTGACAATCGCAATTCCGATCAAAATGTATAACAACGCCCCTTTGAAACTATTTGGACCATTAATTTTCACGCCTGAATCATCAGTCATACAGCTGATCACCCTGAGGTGGGTTTTCACTTAACTGACCGGCGTTACCGGGTCTAGTTGGCCGTGGACTGACTCGCCTCCACAACGAAGACTGAGACAACAGTTGAAATAGGTAGAGGAGTTGGACTCGTTGGTTGGGTATTCGTTGATGTCCTTGGAGGGCAGGTGGCATCAACTATTAGAGGTCCAGTCGCAGACTAAAATCTGTGGCTCTGTTGAAATCATTAGCAATTGCTGTGTGTCTGGTGTCGTGCTGAATATAGAGATTATATCCAACAACTATTCATTTAGATGGCTGCAGATTACAATATATGCTTGTAGAGGCTTTTGTCTGGAGTATCCCGTTGGCTAACAGTGCTCGATTGGAAGGATTTTGGGTAACACTGCTTGGTGGGATTATCGCGGCTTTTGGAGCATGAGCAGGTATAATCGGGCTGAGCAG
>Ga0209945_1000654_pt1 | contig 12558 bp, 10 predicted proteins | sample SalPonR2_A_D2_MG_FD_185703 | JGI IMG/M metagenome (GOLD analysis project Ga0209945, IMG submission 185703) | Salt pond soil microbial communities from South San Francisco under conditions of wetland restoration - Salt Pond MetaG R2_A_D2_MG... ...
ATCGACAACCCGACCGCCGAGATGATCGTCGAGGTCGCCGAAACCCAAGAGGACGAGGCCGGCGATGGGACGACCACCGCGGTCGCCATCGCGGGTGAGCTCCTGAAGAACGCCGAGGATCTGCTCGACCAGGAGATCCACCCGACAGCGATCATCAAGGGCTTCCACCTCGCCAGCGAGCAGGCCCGCGAGGAGGTCGACAACATCGCCGAACCCGTCGACCCCGACGACGAGGAACTCCTGAAAAAGGTCGCCGAGACCTCGATGACCGGCAAGGGCGCGGAGCTCGAAAAGGACGTGCTGGCCGATCTCGTCGTCCGCGCTGTCCAGCAGATCACAGTCGCAGCCGACGACGGCTCCCACGTCGTCGACCTCCAGAACCTCAACATCGAAACCCAGACCGGCCGCTCGGCTGGCGACAGCGAACTCCTCGTTGGCGCGGTCATCGACAAAGATCCCGTCGTCGACGACATGCCAACCAGCTTCGAGAACGCTGACACGCTGCTGCTCAACGAGGCCATCGAGGTCGAGGAAACCGACGTTGACACGCAGGTCTCGATCGAATCCCCTGACCAGCTCCAGAACTTCCTCGACCAAGAGGAAGAACAGCTCAAGGAAAAAGTCGATCAGATCGTCGAGAGCGGTGCTGACGTGGTCTTCTGTCAGAAGGGCATCGACGACCTCGCCCAGCACTATCTCGCCAAGGAGGGGGTTCTCGCCATCCGCCGCACGAAGAAATCCGATATCAAATTCCTCACAAACGTCCTCGGCGGCTCCGTTGTCTCCGATGTTGACTCCCTGACCGCCGATGACCTCGGCAACGGCTCGATCAGCCGCGACGAGGAAGACGAGCTGTTCTACGTCGAGGGCAGCGGCGACGAGGTACACGGTGTCACGCTCCTGCTCCGTGGCTCGACTGACCACGTTGTCGACGAACTCGAACGCGGTATCAGCGATGCCATCGACGTCGTTTCGACGACCGTCTCCGACGGCCGCGTGCTCGCCGGCGGCGGTGCCCCCGAGGTCGAACTCGCCTCCCGGCTCCGCGATTACGCCGACAGCATCGAGGGCCGCGAGCAGCTGGCCGTCGAGGCCTTCGCCGACTCCCTTGAGCTCGTGCCCCGCGTTCTCGCCGAAAACGCCGGGCTGGACTCCATCGACCTGCTGGTCGACCTCCGTGCCGCCCACGAGAGCGGCGACACCCACGCCGGCCTGAACGCCTTCACCGGCGATGTCGAGGACACCTACGACGCTGGCGTCGTCGAGCCAGCCCACGCCAAAGAGCAGGCCGTCGCGTCAGCTGCTGAGGCCGCCAACCTCGTCCTGAAGATCGACGACATCATCTCCGCCGGCGACCTCTCGACGGACAAAGAGGACGACAACGGACCAGGCGGTGCCGGCGGTATGGGCGGCATGGGCGGTATGGGTGGCATGGGCGGCGCGATGTAAGCGAGGCGGGAAAACGCGAGCTACTGCGAGCGGCAAACCGCCTCGATGTCGAGCGGGCTTGCCCGCGAGACAAAGCGCGGCCATAAGCCACTCTCTCCATCCTTGTATCGCCTGCTAACTCCTCGTCACACGCTCTGTGGTTCGATTTTTTGCGTTGACACCGATCAACCCAATCGTTAGTAGCACGTAGCCGAATCTCCATGCATGCAGACGCGCTTACTCGACAGCGACGCGGTACGGGCGAACGCGCCGATGGCCGCGGTGACCGACGCCGTCGAAGCCGCCTTCGGGGCCTACGAACGCGGCGACGCCCAGATGCCGGCGAAATCCTACATCGATCTCCCGCAGTACAACGGCGATTTCCGGTCGATGCCGGCGTATCTCTCGGTTGATTCTGCTGCCCCCGAAGTCGCTGCTGTTGACGACTGGGACGCCGCGGGCATCAAATGGATCAACGTCCACCCCGACAACCGCGAGCGCGGGCTACCGACCGTGCTGGGGACGATGATCTACTCCGACCCAGCGACCGCGTTTCCGCTGGCGATCATGGATGGCCGCGAGCTCACACAGCTCCGAACCGGCGCGGCCGCCGCCGTCGCCACCGACCATCTTGCAGTCGACGACGCCACCTCGCTCGGCATCGTTGGCGCGGGTGTCCAATCCTACACCCAACTCGACGCGATATCGACGGTACGCCCCATTGAGGAGGTCATCGTCGCCGACAAAAGCCCCGAGCGCGTCGCCGATTTTATCGACCACTTCGAGGGAGAATTCGACGTACGCGGCGGCGAGATCAGCGAGGCCGCCGCTTGCGACGTGCTCTCGACCGTCACGCCGGTCGAATCACCGATCGTCGACCGTCCGGCCGTCGGCGACCACACCCACATTAACGCCATCGGCGCGGACGCGGCGGGCAAACACGAACTCGCCGACGAGATTCTGCTGGACGCGAAACTCGTCATCGACGACTACGAGCAGACCACCCACTCCGGCGAGATCAATGTCCCCTACAGCGCAGGCACGCTCACCGACGACGATATCCACGGCGCGCTCGGTGAGATTGTCGTCGGCGAGAAGGCCGGCCGCGAGGCTGCTGACGAAATCACGGTCTTCGACTCGACGGGATTGGCGATTCAGGACGTTGCCGCCGCCCATGTCGTTTATACTGAAGCCACCGAGGCCGACAGTGGCACCACCTTCGATCTGCTCGGTCTCACCGATTCCTGACTGCTGATGATCGATTACTCGATGTGGATCGCCGGTCGGAACGGCACTGCTTTCGAGGCCCGCCCCTCGGGGTCGTCGATGTCGTCGCCATCTTCGGTGTAGACCGCCACGTCGGCGTCGTACTCGCGTTCGAGAAAGTTGACCGCCGTTTCGTACGTCGACATTTCATCGATCTCAGCCATCGCAGCGAGTGTCTCGTCGTCGACGCCGCGAACAAGTTCGACCAGATCCTGTGCGAGATCGTTGACGGCGTCGCCGCGCTCCCGGAGGTCGGGATCACTCATGACCTCGCCCATGATCTGCCCGACGTCAGTGCCGACCTCCCGAACGGTCTCGAAGACCTCGCGTTTCCAGTCGGCGGCGACGTAGACCCGGATCGTTGTGGGATCCTGCTCGGTGACGGTGAGGATATCCTGAATATCGTCGGCGAGCCGTTCGATCTGCCGCTCCTCGGTTTCGGTGCGTGGCGACTCCCAGCGTTCGTCGACCTCGGGCCACGGCGCGTCCTCGGCGGCTGTGCCGGTCAACTGTTCGTGGAGTTCGTTCGTCATGAACGGGATGAACGGCGCGAGCAACCGGAGCCGTGTTTCGAGCACATGGCGGAGCGTCCACTGCGCGCCGTTCCGACCAAGGTCGGCTCGCCGTCGGTACCATTTCAGGTGTTCCTCGAAGCCGTAGAAGGCGGCCTGTGAGGCGGTTCGCGTTTCGGCGTTATCGAGGGCGGCAGTTACATCAGCAATCGTCGTCTGGAGTTTTGACAGCAGCCAGCGGTCGATGTGTTCGAGGTCGCTGTCGGGATCGACGCCGTCGGCTGCGGCCGCCGCCTCGTCGTCGATCAGCTCTTGGGCGCGGTTCCAGAACCGTCGGAGTTGGTCTTCGACGCCTTCGACCTGCTCGGCCCGCCAGTCGTAATCCTGCCACGGCTCCGCGGAGTTCAGCAGGAAGAAGCGAACCGTGTCCGCGCCGTAGTCCTCGATTGCCTTGCCGGGCAGGACGACGTGGCCCTTCGAGGACGACATCTTCTCGCCTTCCAGCAGGCCCATCCCCATGATCGTGATCCCCTCGGGCCACTGGGCCTCGCCGAAGAGTTCGGCGTGGTGGTAGAGGAAGAATGTGAGATGGTTGCTGATGAGGTCGTTGGCCGAAAATCGCTGGGTGACGGGGTACCAGTACTGCCACTCCGCGCGCAGGTTGAGCGCGCGCTCGTCGGCGTCGCCCTCGACGACATCCGCGCCGTAGAACAGCGCGTCGAAGAACTCTCGATCGAGGTCGTCGACCGGAATTTCTTCGAGGCGGTGGGCAATCGTGTAGTAGGCCATGTAGATCGTCGAATCCGACAGCGGCTCGATGACGAACTCGTCGTCCCACGGCAGCCGGGTGCCGAGCCCGTAGTTCCGAATGCAGGGCCACTCGTTGAGCCAGTCGATGGTGTGATCGTACTCGCCGCGGGTGTTGTCAGGGGTCGCATCCAGATTTTCGACGGCGCGTTTGGCGGCCTCCTTCCAGTCCTCGTCGTTGTACGTGAGGAACCACGTATCCTGGTAGGCGACGACGACCTTGCCGCCGGCCCGTGAGATGACGGGCTCGGGGAAGTCGTACATCGCACCGAAGGCACCCTGTTGCCGGTAGTGGGCGGCCAACTCGTCGCGGACATCCTCGATCACTTCGCCGGCGTATTCGCCGTACTCGTCGTGGAGCGTTCCGGTGTGGAACTCGGCGTTGTACACGTCCTGTGTAATTTCTTCCAGGCCGGGATCGGTGCTGTCGGTGATTTCCGCGGATTCGACTGCGTCCTTGGCTGGAATCTCGCCGTACCCGTCGACATCGAGGATCGGTACCGGCTCGATAGCGTCGACTTCGTCAGGGTTGATCCCGTACGCTTCCAGTCGCTCGGGGTCGGCTTTCGCCTCCTGTAGAGCGAGATAGTCGTCGGGGCTGTGGGCCGGCACCGACATGACGACGCCGGTGGCGTTGTCGGGGTCGACGAACTCGGCGGGAAGGATGATGATCTCGTCGCCGGTGACGGGATTCGTTACCGTGTCGCCGACGACCTCGCTACCGGGGAACTCGCGGTGGATTTCGACCTCGTGATCCTGCAGTTCGAGTTTCTCGGTAGCCTCGACGGAGACGAGCCACGTTTCGCCGTCGACGCTGGCTTCGACGTAGGTCGCTTCCGTGTTGATGTAGGCGTTGGTGACGCCGCGGACGGTTTCGGGTCGCAGCGTCGCCATCGGGACGACCGTTTCGCCATCGTCGCCGTCGCCAGCGCGGGTGAATTTGATCAGGGTGTACTCCTGATACTCCACGTCTTCGCCTTCGAGCAGGTCGTGGGTCGTCACCGGGTTCTCCTGCTCGGTGCAGTACTTGACGGGGTGGAGGCCCTTTTCAAGCCGGCCCCGTTCTTTCAGCGTCTCGTACTGCCAGGTAATGAACTTCGAGTAGCGGTCGTCGTTGGTCGTGAACTCGCGCCGCCAGTCGATCGAGAGCCCGAGTGACCGCATGCCCTTCTTGTAGTGTTCCTCGATGAAGTGGTGGGCATACCCCATCGGGGTTTCGAGGTCTTCGAGTACGTCGTCGGAGACGTTGTAGGTGTCCTGTAAGACGGACATCTGAGACTCTTCGCGTTTCTGCAGGCGTTCGACCGCACCGATGATCGGCGTCCCGGTGACGTGCCACGCCATCGGGAACAACACGTTGTCGCCCTGCTGGCGGCGATACCGGGCGTAGACATCGGGCACGGTGTAGGTGCGGGCGTGACCGATATGCATGCCGCCGCTGGGATAGGGATACGGAACCGTAATAAACGTCGTCTCCTCGTCTTCGGGGGCTGCCGCGTCGCCGGGGTCGGGCTCGTATCGGGCCTCGTCGGCCCACCGCTCCCGCCACTCGGCTTCGAGTTTCTGCGGGTCGTAGTCCATACGGCTCTCTCTGTGGGTGTCGCGTAAAATAGCATCTATCCGGGCGCACGCCGGCAGCCGGTGACGTCGCCGACACCGACCGACTTAGGGCCGCTCGCAGCAACCTACCACCAATTCCATGCCCCCACACGTGATCGCCCACCGCGGCTACGCCGCCGACAACCCCGAAAACACGATCGCCGCGGTGCGTGCAGCCGCCAGCGACGATCGCACTGACGCCATCGAGATCGACGCCCGGGCAACAGCCGACGACCGGGTGATCGTTTTCCATGACGACGACCTCTCGCGGCTGACCAACGCCCCGCCAACTGTCAGCGATACGCCGGTGTGGGAGCTCTCCTACGACGAGATCAGCGGGTACACCATCGGCGACAGCGACGAGCCGATCCCGCTGTTGGCGGACGTGTTGGCAGCGATTCCGGCATCGATCACGGTCAACATCGAACTCAAACACCCTGGCTGCGAGGGACTCCAGTTTGGCGCGGTCGATGACGATGACGCTCGCACAGCGGCTGCCGACCGCTGGCGACCGTTCGTCGAGCGCGCACTCGATGTTGCGACCGACACCGACCACGACCTGCTCGTTTCGTCGTTCTACGAGGGCGCGCTGGCGGCGACCCACGAGAGTGCGCCGCGCCTTCCGGTCGCCCCGCTTGTCACCGACGACCTACTGACGGGGATCGATCTCGCCGATCGCTACGACGCCGCAGCAATCCACCCGCCGCTGGATGCTCTGCTTGCTGAGTCGGGTGCGACAACTGCTGTTGGTGATAGCTTACTCGAAGACGCCCACGATGCCGATCGTCGCATCAACGCTTGGACGGTTACGACCCACCAAGCGGCACACGCGCTTACTCAGGCCGGTGTTGACGGGCTTATCACCGATTCACCCTCTCTCGGTTTGACATAATCGGTGGCCGGTTGCTGGTGGCGGTTTCGTGGTCGATGATCCGATACACCCTAACTAGTCTGGTAAGCAGTTTTTACCGATTCCTCTCCTAACAACGTATGGATTATGGCAGCACCAGTAACACCAGGCAGTGAGCAGATTTGGTTATGGATCGGCACAATAGGGATGGCCCTCGGACTCCTGTACTTCCTCGGTCGAGGGTGGGGCGTAAAGGATACGAAGCTCAAGCAGTTCTATGCGATCAACATTTTCGTGACGACCATCGCATTCAGCATGTACTTCGCGATGGCGACTGGCTTCGGCTTGACCGAGGTCGAACTGGTAGACGGCACCGTGCTTGACATCTATTGGGCACGGTATGCTGACTGGCTATTTACCACACCGTTGCTCCTGTTAGACCTTGCGTTGCTCGCCGATGCTGACCGAGAGACGATCTACACGCTGGTCGGCCTCGACGTGTTCATGATCGCCACCGGTCTCATCGGCGCCTTCGCACAGGAAGCGATCTGGCGGATCGTCTGGTGGGGTATCAGTACCGGTGCCCTGCTTGTCCTCCTGTACGTGCTCGTCGGCACACTCAGCGCCGCCGCGGCAAACCAGTCCGATGCGGCCCGCAGCCTGACGAACACGTTGAAGAACCTCCTGATCGTGCTGTGGCTGGCCTACCCGGTTGTCTGGATCCTTGGCACCGAAGGGACGCTCGGCTTCATCCCGCTGTACACCGAGACGGCTGCCTTCATGGTGCTTGACATCACCGCGAAGGTCGGCTACGGCGCGTACCTCCTGCAGAACCACGACATCCTCACATCCGTCGGTGGCGGCGCAAGCGCTCAGCCTGCCGACTGATCGGGACTGTCGACCCCTGCGGCTCATTTTTTCGACCGAACTGAAAAGATTAACACCGTGGCCGCCAACAGTCCGGTAAGCGATGGCTGAGGACGTTAAACCGACACGGAAGAACCTGATGGCGATCGAGGATCGCATCGAGCTCTCCGAGCGCGGCCACGATACGCTCGAACAGAAGCGCGACGGGCTGATCATGGAGTTCATGGATATCCTGGATCAGGCCCAAGACGTACGCAGCGACCTCAACGAGGATTACGAGACCGCCCAGCGAAAACTCAACATGGCGCGGGCGATGGAAGGCGATGTGGCGGTTCGCGGCGCGGCCGCCGCGCTCAAGGAACACCCCGAGATCACGATCCAATCAAAGAATATCATGGGTGTCGTCGTCCCCCAGATCGAATCCTCGAAGGTGAAGAAATCCCTCGATGAGCGCGGCTACGGGCTGCTCGGCTCCTCGGCCCGCATCGACGAGGCTGCCGACGCCTACGAGGAACTACTGGAGACGATCATCCTCGCCGCGGAGGTCGAAACGGCGATGAAAAAGATGCTGACAGAGATCGAAACGACAAAACGCCGCGTCAACGCCCTTGAGTTCAAACTGCTTCCGGATCTCTACACCAACCAGGAGTACATCGAACAGAAGCTCGAAGAACAAGAACGCGAGGAGATCTTCCGGATGAAGAAGATCAAAGAAAAGAAAGAAGAAGCCGAAGCCGAGGACGCAGCGGCCGCGGAAGCCGCCGCCGCAGAAGCAGCAGACGCCGACGCTGTTGCCGTCGACGAGTAAGGCGATCGACCTCCTCAGCCGATATCTTTATTACATCCAACCCACAAGTATCTGGTACCGTCTGGTGTCTCGGTTCTCAGTGTTGAACATGGTACGCCTGACTGTTGACACCAGACGGCTACTCTTGTCTGCACACCCTACCTGACCGATTTCTTTCCGGGCTTTTTCAGTTTCGCTGGGAGTCACCGTCTCGGTAGCCACCTCTGGGTGTTCGGTGTCGATGCTGATCGACCCTTTCGACAGTCGTGTGTATCGGGTCGCAAGCGGCTTTCACGCTCGATAAGACGGTTTGATTGAGCACTTCAATTATTAGAATTGATTTTTGGGCCAGTATTTTTATTAGCTATCTCCCGGTTATGTACAGATACCGTCTGTGAATGGTGGTATCACTGCAGACGGGTACCATGTTCAACACTGAGAATCGAGGCACCACTCACCCTTGATTCGCTGACCCCCCTAAACCCCCCTACCCTTTATTCGGACGCTGACACAGCACGTGCCAGCGACAGGGATGCCGACAAACGCTTCATGCTTCCAGCCGGTGTGCTGCTGGTTTTTATCCGGCTGGCTACCGATTTTTCGATCACATCATCACTCCTGCTTCGGTGTGGTCAGTTCGCCTGTGGGCCTGTCTGCGCTCGACGCGGTGGATTAGGCTTCGGACTCGTCTTTCGGCGTGCCGTCGAGGTGGTACTCCGCGGAGTTGTCTGTCGGCTCATAGTCGAGCACGCGTCGGGTGTTCTCGATAGAATAGTATTTGCGGTCGTTATCGGAGATGCCGTAGACGATCTCGAAGCCGTAGTCGGCGATGATACAGCGTTCGAAGAGGTGGGCACAATCCCGGTAGGACAGCCACATCGCTTGGCCGCGCTCGTAGTTACGCGGCGGATGGCCCTCGGTGAGGTTGCCGATTCGGACGCAGACCACCGAGAGATCGTGTTCGTCGTGGTAGTACTGTCCCAGCGTTTCGCCGGCGGCTTTTGAGACGCCATAGAGATTGCTTGGTCGCTGGAGTTCGGTTCCGTCAAGCGTGAAATCGTCGTGGGTGCGGTAGAGATCGGGTTTTTTCGATTCCGTTTCGTAGTTGCCGACCGCGTGGTTTGAGGAGGCGAAGGCGACCTTCTCGACGCCGAGATCGACAGCGGTCTGGAGCACCGACTGTGTGCCATCGATGTTGTTGTGCAGCACGCTTTCCCACGGGGCGTTCGGTCGCGGGTCACCGGCTAGGTGGATGATGATCTCACAGCCTTCGGCGGCGTTGCGTACCGCCTCCCGATTGGTCACGTCGGCGACGTAGACATCGCTGTTGTCCACTCCATCGGGGAGTTTCGCCGCCGGAAGCGGCTCACGATCCAACAGCCGCCAGTCGTAGTCGGTGCCGATATTCCGGAGGATGGCCTGCCCGACACGACCGCCGGCCCCAGTCAGCAGCACAGATCGCGCCATTCATTCAGCTAACGGAGGACGACGCGTAAGTAACGCGCGGTTCGGTGCTGATTGTGTGATAGTTACTATCACTTACAGTCGACCGATGCCCGCACTCGTACAGATTGAGGCGACACGCCTTAGCCGCCGCCAGCCGTGGTAGGTGTATGTCCACCGACACCGAACAGGCGTGTTTTGAGGCTGGTATCAAGTTCGGCTCGCTGTACCACCAGTTTGCTGGCACGCCGGTCAGTCCCGACAGCACCCGAAGCTTAGAGACGGCGATGGCCGAGGCCATCGAGAATCAACCGTTTTGTGAGTCGGTCACCGTCGCCATCGACGACGACCGCGTCGCCGACGCGATCGACCACGACAGTGGTTACACCGAACTCACGGGGAGTCTGATGACTGTCGAAATGCAAATTCGGTATGAGGATGTGACCGCCCAGACCCGCATGGAGATGGAGGATGGCTACCCACGCATGAAGCTGGTCGCTATCGACGAAGCCGGCGAGTGAGCCGACAGCACGGTTAATTTCACTTTCACTTTCGGGCTCGTTTTTAACCGCCCCCGCAACTATCATGAACTATGAGTCAAGCCACCTTCGATGACGACGAGCTGTTCGGCGAGGCCGCCGCGGAAACCCGCGAGGATGTCGAACAGCATCTGTCGGCGGCCCGCGGAGCCCTGCCGACGGCTGACGATGTCTGGGAGACCGATGCTGACAACATCCTTGGCGTGCTCAACGGGCTAAAATCAGCTCTTGATGTCGGCGAGGCTCCGGAGCACCTCCGGCAAGCGAAAAAGTGGTACACACTTGGGGAACGCGCCGACGCCTTCGAGGACGCCGAGGATCTGGAGGCCGACATCGAGGCTGTTGAGGAACTGCTGGAAACAATTGAGGCCGCCCACGACGACGTTGGCGAGCTTACCGGAACCGTCCCCCAGCTCCGGAGTTCGCTCCAGGACGCGCACGGCGATGCCGGCGACGACTAAGTTGACATCGCACCTGGTGTTAGTCTGCGTCGTTAGTATTCTCTGTTGTCAACAGCCTCAAGCAGGTCGGCGAGTGCCTCGCCGCTGCGTGTGAGGAGTTGCTCGCCGAGATCGGCCGTCGCCGCGGTTGGATCGCCGACGACACCGTTGTCGGTGAACTCGTCGCTGTCGTGAGCGAGGTTGACGCCGGCGACCCACTCGCCCCACCCCTCGCTGGCTCCCTCGCGGGCGGCCGCTATCTTGTCTTCGCGGATCGCGTCGTCGGCAACGTGAGAGAGGAGGCTTGTTTCGACGGGGCCACCGTGGCCCATCGCTTGGTCGGTGTTGATGCTGTCGAACCACGTGAAGGCGACCGCGTAGGCGTCGTCCTCACGTGAAATTGTGCCCGTTGCCTCGCGGAGCGCGTCGGTGTTGCCGCCATGGCCGTTGACGATGACGATGCGGTCGAAGCCGTGGTGAGCAAGGCTGGCGACGGTTTCCCGGATGTATGCTCGAAACGTCTCCGGGCTGACCCATAGCGTCCCATCGAAGGCGCGGTGTTCGGCGGCAACGCCGACCGGGATCGTCGGTCCGATCGGCACGTCGATGCCGGTTCGCTTGCGGTAGGCCTCAACGCCGGTGTCGGCAACGGCGGCGGCAGTTTTGCCGTCGGTGCCGAGCGGGGCATGAGGGCCGTGCTGTTCGGTACTCCCGACCGGCAGAACTGCAAGGTCACTCTCGCAGTCGCGAATCTCCGGCCACGTTGCCTCCGAAAGCTGCATACTGGGTGTGTGGGCCGCTGGCTCTTCAACGCCCCGTTCGCTTTCAGGCCGGCAACTCGATTTCCTCGCCATCGGCGTAGACGGTCGGCTCCCGGAGAATCCCATCGAGGTGCAGCGGCGCGTCGGTCTCGCCGCCGATCGCCGCGTTGTCGCCGATCGCGAGATGGACGGTACCGGCGGCCTTCTCGTCGAGCAGCACCGACCCCACAAGCGCATCAACACCGACGTTGGTACCGATCCCCAACTCCGCGAGGTTGTAGGCGTCTTGGCCGACTTCCTCGGCAGCGGTTTCGATCTGTTCGCGGATCTCGTCGTCTGAGATCTCGGTCACGTAGCCGTCTTCGACCTCGAATGTGAGTTGCTGGCTCTCCTCAAGCAGGCCATGCGGGCGCATCGTCCCGTCGACGACGTAGGTGCCGTTTGCGCTCTCGGGGCTGACGAAAATCTCGCCGGCCGGGAGGTTCGAGAAACCACCTGCGTCGTGGACGATCCCGGTGTCGAGCAGCCACTCGCGGTCGCCGATCTCGATGGTGATGTCGGTGCCCTGCGGGCTGGTCACCCGAATCTCCTCGGCGTCGCAAACGTGCTCGTGGAGGGTTTCGCTGTGGGTGGCGATGGCCTCGTAGTCGGCGTCAAGCCCGGTGACGAAGACCGACTCTGTGATCCCGGGCAGCGTCGCGCCGCGGGCGCCGTTCTCGCAGGCATCGCCGCGGGCGCGGGTGTGGCTGATGCTTTTCGTCGTTGGGGCAAGAAACACGTCGGCTGCGTTGAGCGCGGCAGCGACGGGTTCGGGTGGCTCCGCACCGTGCTGTGGCCCGGGCGGGTAGCGGACGATCACCGGATCGTCGGTGATCTCGCTGGCTTCGGCGTAGAGGGTTTCGCCGATCCGCTCGCGTTTGTCGTCGGTGACGATCAGACAGGTTTCCTCGCTACCGAGATCGAGACACTGGGTGAGCGCGGTCTCGGCGGCCTCGCGGAGGTCAGCGTTGCTCGCCGTCTGTTCGATCTGCTCGGCGTTGCTCATGGGTTGTATTGCCGACGGGGTGGGTTAGCCCTTACTGTGAGTGGCTCACTTGACGCGCTCAACCCGCTCGCTGAGATCGACATCGAGATCGCTGGCGGCCTCGGGCGTGAGATTCCAGATCGCATCGAGCAGGTTCGTATGGTAGCTTGCTGGCCCGTTGTACTCGTCGTCGGCCGCACGTTCACCGACCAGCCCGAAGGCCAGTGTCGCGTGT
>Ga0209945_1000661_pt1 | contig 12502 bp, 8 predicted proteins | sample SalPonR2_A_D2_MG_FD_185703 | JGI IMG/M metagenome (GOLD analysis project Ga0209945, IMG submission 185703) | Salt pond soil microbial communities from South San Francisco under conditions of wetland restoration - Salt Pond MetaG R2_A_D2_MG... ...
GTCTTGACCGGAGATACGTTAACTGTTCGTCGAGTGTGTCTGAGACAACGATCGGTCGCACCGTCTCAACGATGCCTGAGGGATCGACCATTCGGTCGATCATCGGCTGCGGTTGGAAGCCGGCGATGTGCTGTTCGACCGCCGCACAGAAGAGATATGCATTGGCTGCCCAGTGGTCGTCGACGACATCCTCTCGCCGTAGTACCGCCCGGACCGCTGTAGCGACATCCTGCCAGTACAGGACCGTAACCGGTCCCGACCTGTCCCACACGATCTCATGTGTCCCGTCCGCAAACTCGTCAATACTTGGCGACACGATTGTACTGAGACGGCCCCGCTGCCGCTTCGGTAACAAGAGCACGTGGTCCCAACGCACGTCATCGTAGTGCCGTTCGACGAGGTGTGCCGTCTCCGGGGTTTTTCGATAGTTTTCATCATCGAGTTTTACTTCGACTGAGACTCCGTAGTCGGGATGCCGAACCAGAATATCTGCCCGGCGACTCCCACCGTCTTGCTTTGGGAGTCGGGCCTCGCGGAGCACCTCCTTCGGTGGGTCGTCAATCGGGACGCCGAACAGCTCTCTGACGAGCGCCGCAGATGATCCAAGCAATTGAGCGAGCCACTGCGACCAGTCTAGTTCACCGCTCGGTTGTACCGGTCCCCTGAGAGCCCGCGTCCCCGTTATGTCCGCAGCGAGTGGATCCGTGTCGAAGGGACCCGCTGACGTCGCCCATGCCTCGTTGGATTGCTCGAGCAGGTCAGCGATCTCGATTGCCTGCTGATGGCCCGCTTCGCTGAAGAGATCCCACCACGAATCGAATTCGGTCCACCACTCGGTCAACAGGCCTTCGGTCGTGATGTTAGAGGCAGGACGACCGAATACCGTGGGTTTTGACTTCAGTCCGGCCTGCGCCACCGTCTCAATCGCGTCCCACTCCTGTCCCGGGTTCCGTAGCACTCTCTCCCGATCAGACCGGAACCCATCCGCACTTCTTCCGGCGTTGAGGTACGCGTCAAACCACGGATCAAGGCTTGCCCAGTCACCCGGCTCAACGTCACTGCTCACAATCCGGCAGACTCAACGAGATTATATAACTGCTTGCCAGGCACACTGTGATCACGAATTCAGGAAATCCCGCCAGCGTAAGTACGTTCGCACTCCTCGACGGATCGGTAGTTGTGAAGACCGTTTCAGGAGCGCGTGTTACCGGCCGAGTAGCCGAGAGAAGAACCCCTTCGACTCCTCAGTAGTCTCGGTTTCAGTTTCGTCTTCTCCTGTGTGCTGCGGCTCTGCTCCGGTCTCTTCGGGATCGCTGAGGAGGTCTTCGACCGAGTATCCGATCCATTCCGCGAATTCGTCTGGCGCGCCGATATACACGCTCGTCGAAGATTTCTCCGACATGAACCGCTTGGGGAGCCGCTTCTCGTAGTCGTACACCTCGTATTCTTCGCGGTCGAAATCAGCCGTGATCGCGTCGGGCTCTGACTCGAACGTGACGCGGCCGCCCTGAATGTCGCGTTGCCATTTCAGCCGTCCCGTATCGTACGTTTTCTCGGCTGGTTCCTCAGCGGGGAAGTACTCCGGTTGCTTTCTCCCTGCCTCGTCGTAGAACTCCCGGACGATACGGCGAACGTCTTCGATCGTGCCGTTCCCGTCAGTCCACGGCTTGTCGGTGAGCATGCGTCGCGCGACGTAACTGAAGATCGGGTTCTGCCGTTCTAGCACCGCTGCGAGGTTGTCTTGTGCTTCACGGAATCCCGGATCCTCCGGGTTCGACGGGAACGAGACATCCATGCTGAGAATCTTCATTCGGTTCCGGAACTCCGATTTCGGGAGCGCGTCGTTCGTCGTGAAAATCAGGCACGGCTGATCGACGCTCGTCGGCGTCCAATCACCCCAGTAGTTCCGGATGGGACTCCACCGCTGTATCTTCTCTTTCTCCGCGTCGATGATCGCGTACGGGAAACTCGTGTTCCACTCTCGAACCCCCCGAATTTCTTTGACACCGACGTCGTCGGCATCAACCCCGGAAATCACGGTGTTGTCAGAGACCAGTCGGAGGATGTACTCGGTGAGTTTGTCCTTCCCGGCGTCACTTTTCCCTTCGATGTACAGGTGTTGGAGGACGTTATCGAGTGTACGTGATGGCGATGACAACGCTTCGGCGTACTGGTTTGCGAACGGGGCCCAGAACCCGTAGAGGAACGCCTCGTACATCTGTGCCATCACCGCCGTCTCGGACTGGGTGTGACCGTGGTTTTCGACGGTCTCGATGTAGTCCTCGATCGTTTCGAGGCAGTGATTCAACACCGCAGGAGCCGGTTCCTCGGTCGCAACGAGAATCATCTCGTCCTGCTCACCGATCACGACTTGCTCGGCGTCCGGCAGCACCGTCATCGTCGGGATCGCCGTGGACTCTTTCACCTGCGTGTTGTACGCGCTGAGCGGTGCGGTGATACTGTGGTCCTCAATGGTTGCGCCGCGATCCCTGAGACTCGCTCCGAACTCATCGGCCGTGTCTTTGTCGACCTTACTCGTCCCCATCCGGATCCGCTCGTCGGGCGTCCGAACACGAGGGCGATCGAGTGTGTCCGTCAGCCCAGTTTCGTGCTCTGATTCGACGAGTCCCACATCCGGTTCCGTCTCCTCCTCGGCGGTGTCGTCGTCGTCATCGCTGTCGGTCTCTGCTGGTTCGACGACAGTTCTGTCAGCGGTGTCCGGGTCCTCGACGAACGCAACCGTTTCGTCGGCCTCGTCGGGGTCATCGACGACTGCCGTGACGTGGTCTGCGACTGCTTTCAGATCTTCGACGGCGTCCTGATTGAGCGCCGCCGTGTCACTCACGTCAAGGTCGCCGGCCCCGACCCAGTACTCGATCCGGTTCTCGCGTTCTTCGGGAGAGTCCGCGTCTTCGAGCGCTTCAACCAAGCCTTCGAGCAGCGTCTGGCTGCTGTATCCGTCTCGGTACTGATCGATGAACCGTTCGAACGCCTCGTCCAACTCTGTGCCGAGCTCGGTCGTCATCACCGAGATCTGGTTCGTGTGATACTCCCAGGAGTTCCGCGACAGGTTCGCCGACCCTTGAACGAGTTTCACTGTCTCGTCCGGCATGACAATCCGATAAATCTTCGAGTGTACCGTCTTCCGATTCTTCAGCCGCACGACGAGCCGGTCGTCCTGCCGGAGCTGTACCAAGGAGCGAGCCGTCGCCACCTCGTTCACTTGATCGGCTTGACATCCTTCCCCCGTGAACGGCGAGGATTCCTCTCGTAGGAGTCTCAGTCGTTCTGAGTCTGCCCGAGAGCGATATTCCCGCTTGATGCGGTACTCTGGTTTGTGTACGCCTCGTTGGCTGTTGTCTCCACTGCGGAGGGCGGGTTGTGGTCTTCCCGCCAGTTGTGATTGTTCCACTTGAGGTACACTGGCCGTGCCATCGGCCCGACTTCATTATTCTGCTGTCTCAGGAACGATTCCGAAGCTGTGAGGTCAGCGTGCCCTTCGAACCCGCACGGACATGTTAGCGTGTCTTTGTGCCGAACCGTTCGTTCACGATCGCCACACTTTGGGCACGTCTGACTCGTCCACGCTTCGGACTCCTCTTCGACTGAAATACCGTATTCTTCACACACGCATTCTAATCGGTCGATGAACCGGCGGTACGCCCAAAAGTTATGTGTCTTCTCGTTCACACGAGCCGACCAATGGGTCGATAACACATCCGTGATGTCTCCAACGTACAGTGTGGAGACGCCGTCTTCGTACAGATGTTCTACGAGATCACGGATGAGCGCGTCTTGTACGTGATCCCGACGGTTCGTGCGTTTGCGATACAGCCGCTCGATGCGGGCACTCGTCTTCCGTTGGTTTTCGAGGAGTGACTGATAGTGCGCGATGTCTTCGGTTGTTTCGTGGAACCGTTCGAATTCATCGCGTCCATCGTAGAGGTACTGCTGGCCGGTTGTTGTGGTACAGGCGACGAGGTTGTTCGCGCCAACGTCCAAGGCGGCTTCTTCTGAAGCCAGTGGTGAATCCAATCGAGAATCGTCTACTGTGATTGGTTGAAAAGCCCTGAACGAATCTGCGAGTTCGCCGTACACCAGTTCTAACCGGCCTTGCTCACCGCTCCATTTCGGATCGCCTGTTACTTCGAGTTGAAGGCGCTCTTGGTATCCAAACCCGTATTCGTCTTTGAGCTCGGACCCAATCGGCACTTCGAGTCGGGAACGTTCTCCGAACTCAATGGTATACTGGTCGTTACGGACGTATGTACGCAGCACTCGCCCGTCTTCCTCGTTGCCCCAGTACCCTGGTGGTGATGGTTTCTCATCGAGATCACCAGCGTGGTACTTCTCGTTCAGCGTGAAGAACGACCGCCACGCTTCAGAGTTCTTGCGAGTGATTTGTTGAGCGACGGAACTGCTGAGAACATCTTTGTATTTACATTCGAGCGTGCCAGTATCGGCATCCCAAACATTTTGATCGTCGTTTGAGAGGAACGCTTGACGGCGAGCATAGTTCGTCTCGTTCCAAAGACTTGCAGAAGCGTCCAACCAGCGAACGAACACCTCACGATCTTTCTCAGAACGGGGACGTACGTTGAATTGGTTGGAGCGCTTCATCAACCAGAATAATTTGTTAAATATTTGTAAATCTACGGAAATCGTATTGGAGACGCGAATTGCTATCGGGTGCTGTTTAATCAAACGCTGTCGGATTCATCCCCGCCGTGAACGGCGAGACTTTCTCCCTGAATTTCCGTAACCGATCATGACCAGTCTCGTCTCCAACTCACCAAGATCATTTATTACAGGTGACAGTAGTTGCCTCCATGCTGCTACTGGGAACGAACGACGGCGTGTTCCGCAGGGGTGACGATAGCAGGCGAATCACCGACAGACGGTTGAACGGAGGTGGGGGACTGACCGCTATCCGTGTCAAGGCGTTCGGTGACACCGCGTACGCGGCGACGGAGCGGGCGCTGTACCGGTCAACCGACGAGGGCGCGACGTGGACGGAACTCGACACCTCAACCAAGAAGGTCTACAGCGTGACCGAGTCGCCGGATGGCGAGCGGCTATACACGGGCACCTTCCCTGTTCACGTCTACCGAAGCGAGGATCATGGTGAGACGTGGACCGAGCATGAGAGCATCCGCGGGGTGCCCGCGGCGGAGACGTGGGAAACCCCGCGCCACGATGACGCCGCACAGGTTCGGGCGTTACACACGCACCCGGACGCCCCGGACCGGCTGGTGGCGGGCGTCGAAGCCGGCGGTGTCCACGTTAGCGACGACCGGGGTAAGACGTGGGCGGACCGGGCAGAGGGGGTCGCCGCCGACATCCACGATCTCCACCTTCGGGGCCCTGAAGAGTTCCTCGCGGCGACCGGGTTCGGCTGGTACCGGACGACCGACGCCGGCGAGACGTGGACGCGCCGCGACCCGGCTGCTGGCACTGATCCGGACCCGTACGAGACGACGGGCGACCCCGCGACGCTTGGGATCGGCGAGACCGGCGCACCCCGGCAGTACTTCCGGGCGACCGCAAGCCACGACGGCCGGCTGTACGCATCCGCGGCGACCGGACCGACAGGCACGTGGATCGGGGAGCACGGGGCCGACGCGGCGTTGTACGAGTCCACAGACAGCGGTGGGACGTGGGAAGCCGTGGACTACCCAGGCGGTCCGATGGAATTTGTCCTCTCCTTCACAGTGGATGCGTCTACAGACCGGCTGCTCGCGGGGACCGATCGCGGTCGGGTGTTGGCCTGCGAAGATGGAAAATGGGTGGAAGTAGCTCGCGTGCCGGCCTGTATTCGGTCACTAGCCGTTGCCTGAAGTTACCGGAACCGCCGCAATGGCAACACCTCCATACGATCACGAGGAAGGTACTAACGAGGCCAACTCGCGCTCCATATCTTGTACAGTGCTCTGAACGGTATTTGAAGCGCTACTCTCCGTCGTCGCCTGGTACATCGCCAAGTGCGACGACGCCACTACTCGCATTACTCGTGTAGTAGACGGCCCCGTCTGCGAGAACCGGTGCGGTACTGGGGAACGCATCAAATCCTTCAATTTGGTGCTCCCATCGGACCTCACCAGTGGATCGATCAAGCGCAGCAAGTCCTGCGAGGCTCGCTTCGGGGAGGCTCTCTCCCGAGATAATGATCGACTCGCGGCCGACACTAATTCCACGGTATGCGCTCCCGGATTGCTGCCATACCGTTTCGCCGTCGTCAATCGAAAGGGCGACGATTTCTTGGCTCCGCGTTCCGAGGAACACGAGACCGTCGCTGACAGCCGGCGGTGTTCCGACACGGTCGCCGAAAGTGCCGAGCGAGCGTAGTCGTGTCCCGTCTGCCGGATCGTGTACGGCAAGCGTCCCCTTGTCGGGGACGAGTACCTCGCCGTTGGCGACGACTGGCTCGGTGTCCGGATGATCGAGTTCGGTTTCCCACAGCTGAGAACCGTCCGTGACGGACAGCGCTCGGAGAACACCTGTGTCCCCGTCCTGTAGGTACCCCGTGACGTAGACGCGGCCACCACTGATTGCGGTTGTCCGCGCTGCGAGTGTCGGGTGCCCCCAGAGCCGATCGCCGGTCGCCGCGTCATACGCAGTGAGGCCGGTCTCCCCTTGACGTGCTGCGAGCGGGACGGTAATGATTTCAGACGTCGCAGTAAGTGCGCCCTCGGCAGGTCGAGGAAGGGTGCGTGACCATTGTTCGGAGCCATCACCGCGATCTAGCGCAACGATTCGCCGTTCCACGGGGATGATTAGGTGGTTTTCCGTTACTGTTGGTGTCGGGCCTGTTTGGGCTGAAAAGTCGTGTTCCCACTCTTGTTCACCAGTCTGTGCGTCGAGTGCGGTAGCACTGGCCCCGACTGAGTACACCATTCCATCAGTGACGAGTGGCTCGATGCTGCCTGCGTCACCGGCGTCCCACGCTTGGTTGCCTCGCTGTGGAACGGCGACATCGGACGTGCCGGTGTTACTGCTGTCGTGAGCCTGCTGGGGCCAGATCCCGGTGGGGTTGTTCGGAAGCGATTGATTCGACGTTCCGAAGCACCCGGCTAGTGTCCCGACGGACGCGGCCGTCGCAGCGAGAAAGGCTCGTCTCTGTGTGGTGATATTTTTCATTTGGATATCATCTCATCGCGGCACTTGACTTAGTGGCTGCGCTCGGATTGGTCACGCTCGTCAAGTCGAGATCAGTCCCGATTCCGCGGGATAAGATTCATGTGGGATAGCTAGTGTACGATTGACACATAGCACCTGAGACAGAAAAGCGAGAACGAACACGCCGTGTGTCCCACTGAGTCGCGTACGGCATTATGGTCGTCTCGACCCACGATATCCGGCTGTTCGCCTTCGCCTTCGTCCCACTCGACTCCGACACAAGCTCAACCAGACGACTCGCCCCGCCCTCCACGGCGTGAGATGTCTCTCAGACACCCTCCCACCGATGCCCTCCACACTTTCACGACGTCGATTCCTGTCGCAGTCCGCAGCTGTCGGCGCTGGCACCGCCGTTGCGGCCAGCGGCCTTGCGAGCGGCTCGACCGAACCGGCACAGACGACCAGCGTGGATGCGCTCGTCGACGACGCGGCCACCCGCGCGTTGGCAGAACACGACGCGGGCGGACTGGCCGTGGCCGTCGTCGACGGCGACGAGGTCCACACGAGCGGCTACGGCCACGCGTTTCAGAGTGAAGATGTACCGGTTCGACCGGACGAGACGCTCTTTCGCGTCGGATCCGTCTCGAAAGTGCTCACGTGGACGGCCGCGATGCAGGTCGTCGACCGCGGTCAGATCGCACCAGGCGCCCCGGTAGACGACCACCTCGATGCTGTCGACCTCCCGGAAACGTACGACGAACCGATCACGCTCGAACACCTCGCCACCCACACGCCGGGCTTCGAAGTCCGAGGGCGCGGTGATTCGGTGAGCGATCCGCGGCATGTCCGTCCGCTCGCCGAGTCGGTCTCAACGGACGTCCCGGCGCGTGTCCGGCCGCCCGGTGAGCTCCATCAGTACACCAACTACGCCGCCGCACTGACCGGCCAGCTGATCGCGGACGTCTCCGGGCAGCGATTCGGCTCGTTCGTCACCGAGCACGTGTTCGCGCCGCTCGGGATGTCGAACAGTACATTCCAAGCGGCTCCCCCCGGACTCGTGCCTGCCGACGGAACGGCAGTCGACGACGTCGTGAGTTTCTACTCCGACGTGTCGCCGGCGTCCGGCCTCCACACGACCGCTGCGGACATGGCACGGCTGCTGCAGGCACATCTCAACGGCGGCATCGTCGACGGGGAACGGATCCTCTCAGAGAGCGCCGTCGACGCGATACACCAGCAGTGGTTCACTCCGCACGATCGGATGGACGGTAGGACGTTCGGTCTCTCTGAGAGAACTCGTGGCGATACCCGGATCGTCCGTCACGGAGGTGGCGTCCCGCAGTTTTCGACTGAGTTCGCCTTGCTCCCAGAGGACGGTGTCGGACTGTTCGTGGTCGCCCACGGGAGCGAAGCATCTGCTGCGAAGCAGCACGTCGTCGACGCACTGCTCGAACGGTTCGCACCCGTTGAGTCGAGTAGCCAACGACGTTCCCCTGACGGCACACCCGAGCGTGCCGACGAACTCGGCGGGCGATACCGGTCGGTGAACGCGACCGACACGGTGAGCTCGGAGAAACTCGTCTTCGGGTTTTTCACGGGCCAACCGATCGACGTCCGAGTCGCCGACGACGGTCGACTGATAACTGAGCAAGGAGAGAGTACAGACGAATGGGTCGAAGTCGAGCCGCTCGTCTTCGAGCACGTCGAGGAGGACTCGACGCTACTGTTCCGCGAGACGGACGGTGAGGTGACCCATCTGTTGGATGGACTCAGCGCGTACGAACGGATCGGCTACCACGAACAGCTCTCGGTACAGGGTCGCGTAGCGGCAGTTGCGACGATACTGGGGCTCACGGGTCTCGTGGGATGGTCGGTAGCTCGGGGGTGGCGTCGATATCGCGGGGGGGACGCACCGCCGGCGTCTGCCACTCGTGCGCGGTGGGTCGCTGGCGCGGGTGTCGCCGGGCTCTTGGTGTTCGTCCTCGCCTTCGTTGCCATTTCCGTTGCCATGGTGTCGATGGGCAGACCGACACTGTTCGACCGCCCGCCTGCGTGGTTCGAGGTTATATTCGTCGTGCCGACGCTCGGGGCCATTGCGACCGCTGGTGCAGTCGCCTACGCAGTTCGTGCGTGGGTCCGAGAGGACTGGTCACTCGCTACTCGTATCCATTACTCGGTCGTCGTCGCCGCGGCGGCCGTCTTGTACTGGCTCTTGCAGTATTGGAACCTGCTGTGGGTCCGGCTGGGGTAACGAGCGGCGCGATATTCTTCCACAACAGAAACAGCCGGTCATTGAAAAGTTTGTACAGCGCCAATCTCTTCCACACGACTGGTGTGACTGAGAGGTGTACCTCGAAGGACTCGACGAACAGAATTCCGTCGTCAAAATGGGTACTCGTTTTCTCACACACGGCGACACCTCACTCTCGCCCCGACGACAGCGAGTCTGCGATTTTGAGATTTGCCACCTCAATATAAGCGAAATAATACAGTTCGAAAAAGATTTATTCCGTACTAGCGCGAACTGACGGCGTATGGAGGACCCACGTCCGGATCGGACAGTTGATCCCGAAAGCGACGGGGAGCCGCCAGACTTCGAGTCGCTGACCGATCCCAAAGATGTCGTTCGCGGTGAGCGCACGCGTGACGACTTCTTCGACGCCGTGCTCGGGTTGAGCGAGCCGGCGACCGCAAGCGATGTGGCCGAACTCGCTGGGCGGGGCGTGGACGCGGCACGCGAGTATTTGGAGTGGTTCGAAGAGCTTGGCATCGTGACGCGAGTGACCGACACGCCGGCGACGTACCAGCGGAACCAAGCGTACCTGAACTGGCGTCGCGTACAGCGGCTCCGAGAGGAGTACTCCAACCAAGACCTGCTCGGGTTCCTCCAAGCGGAATCCGAACAGGTTGAGTCGCTCAGCAACCAGTTCGACGCTGCGTCCCCCGAAGCGGTGTCGATCACCGAGCACGCATCGGAGACTGGCCGATCGGTCGAAGAAGTGTGGGAAGACGTGTCTGCGTGGAAGACCGCCCGCCGACGCATCGATCTCCTCGAACGGGCTCTCACGACCGGCTCCGGCGGTGACGTCGACGAGCGAACGGCAGTATGAATGACGGAGAAGACGCCGCTGAGTCTATCGATCTGGGTAGCGGCGCACCGATCGACTTCGACCGCCTCGAAGTCATCCGGGATCGGCTCGCTACCGACGACCGCTTCGTTCGGATCGAGGAGCGACCCGAGTTCGCCCCAGACCGTCTCGTGTGTACGTACGATTCGCGGTTCTACCCTGGTCGTGTCGAACGAGCCCATATCGAGATCGCGTGGTACGAAAACGGCGACTTCATGATCCACTACCACGAAGCTCACGAGGATGGGGCGTTCGATCACCGGTGGGACCGTCACCCCTCGGACCACAATACGCGGGACCACGTCCATCCGGGCCCCGACGCACCGACACCCGGCGACGACGCCGACCATCCCGACGATTGGCGTGACGTCCTCTCGACGGCGCTCACCGAGATCGAGACGCGACAGCGTGCGTTCTGGGAACAGTAACCCTCTCAACTGCCGGAGATCACGACCGAACAGGTCGGGCGGACCACGCACGGACTCTTCGTGAACGCTCACAGCAGGTCGCGTGACGAGTTCGTCCGAGAACCTGACACAGACTCATCGCTGGGACGGTCACAATCCGTCTGTCTGTGACACCCGGTACTCGTTCAGGCAGTCAGCTTAAGCCCGGGTCAGTTCAGATTCAGCCGTACATCACCCATCTGCTTCCCACGAGCAACGAGCGTAGTGCCGTACTCGGTGCGTGTTTGATTCCATTCCGCAAGCGCGTCCTCGACCGATCCGTGGCTCGACAGAGCGTCGGCGAGCGCGGTCGCATCCCCTGCCGCCTTCGCAGTCCCGGCTGCCGTATGCGGGCGGGCAACGAACGCGCCGTCACCGAGCAGACACACCCGATCTGCGACCATCGCCGGTACCGTCAGGTCGTAAATCGCCTGTACGAAGAGATCCGGTGTCTCGCTGACGAGCGTCTCGAACACGGATGGGAGCGTCGCTGCGCGCTCGCGCTGTCGGTGACGAACCGGGTCGCGCAGCTGACCCGGTGAAACGGAGAACCGCTGTTTAGTATCGCTCGTGTCTGTGAATATCGCATCCCGATCCCGACCGTCGAGCGTGTCGTACCACACCCAGTTGAGCCGACGCGACCCCGGCTCAGTCTCGCCGTCCGGGCCCGGAATGAAGTACGCGAGAATGAGTTGGTCGGCCCCTTGGTAGAACGTGAACGTCCCGTCGAACGCCTCGACACATGCAGCCGGGAGGTCCGTTTCGTCGACGACACCACGCCACGCGACGTAGGATGCGAACTCTGGTTTCACGTCGGGATGGAGTTGCGCGCGCGTCGTCGACTGACCACCCTCGGCGGCGACGACCACGTCACCCGTCCGTTCCGTCCCCTCATCAGTCGTAACGGTGGCCGTCTCGGGCTCTACAGCTACGACCTCCATCCCCGTCCGATATTGCTCGTCGGGGAAGGCGTCGCGGAGCTGTCGATAGAGCGCGTCCCACGACGTGAACACCATCGTCTCGGACACGGCGCGTTCGACGTCCCCACTCTCGGTGAGAAACCGACGTTCGTGAGACCGCGTCGTGATCTCCTCCGGGTCAACGATATCGTGATCGCTGAGGAACCAGCGGATGTTCTGTTGGGCGACGATACCGCCGCCGCGGCTTTCGAGCGCACCTGCCGACTGCTCGTAGATCATCGGCCGGTGACCCGACCGCGCGAGCGCAATCCCCGTAAAGAGCCCGCCCATCGACCCGCCGGAAATGAGCACATCGAGACCGGTACCGGACTGATGGGATTTGTCCTGAGACACATGCGTTCCTTGATGCGTGACGGGTGAAAGCCTACGGACTCACCGACACAGAGTGGCCTCCCGCGGCGGTTCCTGCTTCAGTTCGGGGCGAAGTAACAATCGCACGCTTGCGACTCGATCAAGCGGTACCGTATCGACCCACCGCTCCCGGAGTGCGGCGTCGGCTGTGTGACCGGTCCTCGTCGACGGCGCTGTCCGTCGTCAATAAGCCGGTGGTGTCTATGCCGTCCTGCGATCGGGTGTTGGAAGTTCCTCGGCAACAGCAACGTCGTGTCCGGCGGCGTACCCGTTCAGCTTGGCAGCGATCGGCGACTCGCGTAACTCGTCGTCGCCGTATCCGGCCGCCTCAAACGCGTCCATGAGCGAGGAGACGGACCGGAGCTTGTACTTCTGGTGATAGTCCTCAGCGGGGTAGAAGCTTGAGAGCTGTTCGATGCGCGTTCCGATTCCATCGGCAGTGAGTCCCCGTGTCGTGAGAAAGTCATCGAGGACTGCTCGT
>Ga0209945_1000664_pt1 | contig 12484 bp, 14 predicted proteins | sample SalPonR2_A_D2_MG_FD_185703 | JGI IMG/M metagenome (GOLD analysis project Ga0209945, IMG submission 185703) | Salt pond soil microbial communities from South San Francisco under conditions of wetland restoration - Salt Pond MetaG R2_A_D2_MG... ...
ACCCCGCCACCGTCACCCAGCTGCTCGACCGGGGGTCGGCACAGGCGATCGGCATGGTCACCGACATCGGGACGTTCGTCCCCACGCTCACGGAGTTCGTGCTGGAGGGCGGAGACGGAGACGGAGACGGAACCGAAGCCGAAGACGCCGCGACGCCCGACGACCACCCGCCCGTCGGCGACCGATGACCGTCGACCTCCGCCCGTACGACGCCGCGGCCGACGCCGACGCGCTGTACGAGCTCAAAGTCGCCTTCGAGCGCGGGCTCGGCGACGCGACGGGCGGCGACGGGAAGGCCGCCACCTACGAGGGAAAACTCACCGACGCCTACCGCGAGTCGTGGCTCGCGTGGGTCGACCGCTGCGTCGACGACGACCCCCGATGCGTGACCGTCGCGGTCGACGCGGACGAGGAGACACAGGACCGCGCGGTCGTCGGCTACGTGTTCGTCCTCCCCGAGCGCCTCGCGTTCGTGTGGGACGCCGCCGTCATCAACGAGCTCTACGTCGTCCCCGAACACCGGGGGACCGGCGTCGCCGACGACCTGATGGACGCCGCCGTCGCGCTCGCCGGCGATCAGACGCTCCCGCTCGACCGCGTGGTCCTCGACGTTGACGCCGCCAACGAGCGCGCGAGGGCGTTCTACGACCGCCACGGCTTCGAGTCGTGGGGCGAGATGGTGGCGCGCCCCATCGACGACTGATCCGACCCAGGAGAGTCGCGTCTACTCCGGGCCGACGTACGCCTGTCGCCACAGGAACCGCGTCGGCCAGACGAGGAAGGGAAGCAGGAAGCCGACCTGTACGGTCGTCCCCGGATCGCCCCACGGCCCGGCGATCAACGCGACTGCGCCCCCGGTGACGGCGACCCCGACCGCGACGGCGAACGCGGCGATCCGACGGTCCATCGCCGGCAGGGAGGTCGAACGGACGGGGAGGTCGAACGCCGAGACGAGACGCTCGCCGTCGGCGACCGGCCCGACGACGCGCTCCGTCTCGTCGTCGCCGACCCCGGCGGTCAACGCGACGGTCCGCGCGTCGAAGGCGCGGTCCGGAAACCGGGTGTGAACCACGCTCGCTCCGCGGAGCCGGTCGACCGAGGCGGCCCACTGCGGCTCGTCGAGCCACGCGTCGTACGCGACCAGCCGCTCCCCGTACCGGCGGTACTCGATCGGCGCGTGGGCGAGCGCGAACCCGGCGACGTTCACGGCGAGCGCGGCGAGGTACAGCGAGGCGACGACGACCGCGGACCAGACGACGACGGTTCCGGTGGCGTCGCCGACGAACAGGCCGAACGCCGCGATCCACACGATGAAGAAGCCGGTCGCGTAGGCCGGGGCGACCCCGGTGAGCGTTCGCAGCACGGCGGTCGCGACCGCGGCCCGTCGGTGGACCGGTATCTCGGCGTCCGGCTCGGCGTCGGGGACCTCGATCGGCTCCGGGCCGGCGGCCGCCTCGGAGGGGCCCGAGAGCCAGCCGGTGAGCCGCCCGCCGGCGGAGCCGTCGTCGCCGTGCGTCGCGCGGAACGCCGACCACTCGACGACGAGTTTGACGGCGACGACCCCGGCGAGGACGGCGACCCCGCCCGCGGCGGCGTGGAGCGACGGGAGCGCGAACAGGGCGAACACGAGGAAGAACCCCCGTCTCGCCGGCGTCTCGACGACCGCGTACGGCGAGGTCTCCGCGTACCGCTCCCGGCCGAAGTAGTCCCGCGCGGTGTCGACCGCCTGTCCCGCCACGAGCGCGAGCGCCGACGCCAGCACCTCCGGGCTGGCGAGCAGGGCCGGCACGTCGAACACCTGCGAGAACGCGACGCCGACGAACAGCCCGAGCCACGCGGTCGCGCCGCAGACGGCCGCCGCGAAGGGGACGTTTCTGGGGTAGACGGGCGGTAGCCACGCGACCGGACGGACCGCGCCGCGTTTGCTCGCCAGCGGTGCCTCGCCGACGCTGATGACGCCCGAATCGCGGTCCTCCGGGGGCGGTCGGGCCGCGAACAGCGCCGTCGCCCCCGCCAGCGGGACGGACACCACCGCCTCGACCGCGTACACCGCGGCGAGCGTCGCGGGGTCCCAGCCGAAGTGGACCACCCCGACGAGCGGGACCAAGTTGGCGAACAGGACGGGGAGGAAGCCGGCGGCTCCGAGCGAATCCAGCCGGTCGCGGCGAGCGATGGAGGGCATCGGTCGTTGGTTCCTCACGGGCGCTCACGATAATAACTCCACTGAACGCGGGGAGCCGCTCGCCCGTTCGACCTGACGGCGTCGGCGGCGACGCGGTGGGATCGGCGGTCCGAACCGATGGCCAGAGCCCGGTGACGGCGCCTCGGTCCGCTCGTTCAAGACGCGAGAACGTCGGACAGAAGTTATGTGCGTTCCCGCGCCATCTCCACGTATGAGCTACCTTGTTGCAACCGACGGATCGACGCAAAGCGACGACGCGGTCCGGTACGCCGCCCGACAGGCGGTCGCGTTCTACGAGACGCTGGAGATCGCTCACGTGCTGACGCCGGACTCGGAACTGGTCGACGGGACGATCATCCTCCCCGGCGAGACGGCGGCGGTCGAGGCCGGAGAGGGGGTCTTAGAGAACGCCCGCCTCGTCGCCGAGGAGGCGGTCGGCGACGAGCCGATCGACATCGAGACGCAGCTGCTCACCGGGCGCCCGGCCGACGCGCTCACGAACTACGCCGCCGAGGAGGCCATCGACGCCATCTACGTCGGCCACCGCGGGCTCTCGGAGGAGCGCGAGCAGGTCGTCGGGAGCGTCGCGAAAAGCGTCGTCGACAAAGCCGACGTGCCTGTGACGGTGATTCGGTAGGGGACGAACGGGTTATCGGCTGTACAGGCCCTAAGAAACTCGATTTTGACTTTTGAGCCGTCGTCGCAGGCGTCAGAGGCGCCGGAAAGAACCGCCATCGTCGCACGTTCAAAGGGGGCTTGGCCCCTACGGCCGATGATGGCTTCAGACGTACTCGTCACGGCGGATTGGGTCGAATCGAACCTCGACGCGTTTCAGGACGACGACTCGGACCTCCGACTCGTCGAGATAAACAACCCGACGGTCACCGACGAATCGGACTACACCCCTTACGACGCGGGGCACATCCCCGGCGCGTTGAACTTCGAGTGGGACGCCGTGTTCACCGACGAGACGGAACGCGACATCGTCTCGAAGGAGAACTTCGCGAAGCGAAACGGCGAGGGCGGTGTCGACGCCGACACGACGGTCGTGGTGTACGGCGGCGGTCGCGTCCCGAACTGGTTCGCGCTGTTCGGCTACTGGATCTACAAGTACTACGGCCACGACGACGTGCGCGTCATCGACGGCGGGAAGGGGTACTGGGTCGACAACGACTACCCGCTCTCGACCGACGCCCCCGAGTTCACGCCGCGCGAGTACGAGGCCCGCGGCCCCTTCGAGAGCGTTCGCGCGTATAAAGACGACATCGACAAGGCGATCGAAGAGGGGATCCCGATGGTCGACGTGCGCTCGCCCGAGGAGTTCTCCGGCGAGGTCATCGCCCCTGAGGGGCTCAACGAGACGGCCCAGCGCGGCGGTCACATCCCCGGCGCGAGCAACGTGCCGATCGGCACCACGCTGAACGAGGATGGGACGTTTAAAAGTGCGGAGGAACTGCGCGAGCTCTACGCCGACGCCGGCGTCGACGGCGACGAGTCCACGATCACCTACTGCCGCGTCGGCGAGCGCTCGTCGATCGAGTGGTTCCTCCTGCACGAGCTGCTCGGTTACGACGACGTGCGGAACTACGACGGCTCGTGGACCGAGTGGGGGAACCTCATCGGCGCGCCGATCGAGACGGGCGAGTAAAGCGCGGTTCCGCGGTCGGCTTTTTCTGTCGTTCGGGGGTTATCCGGGGTGGACGCCGATATTCAACAGTGGATCGGCCAGTTTCGAGCGGACTGAGACGACGAACCGATCGCGTATCCCGACGGCACGAGCGCCTGCATCTGTGCGTGGCCCGGACGGAGCCGTATCACGAACACCCGTGGGCGAACTGTTCATACTGTCTGGCCGATCACGTTATCTATGGTTTCACGCAACACCTTGCTCGTCGGTACGGTGGCGGTCGCCGGCGCTGCGCTGGCCGGTCGTCGATACCTCCAAGACCGGGCGACGCCTCGCGTCGAGTACGAGACGGTCGCCCGAGTCGGTGACGTTGAGATCCGACGCTACCCGCCGACGGTCGTCGTCGAGACCGTCGCCCCGTCAGCAAACCAGGCCTTCCGGCGGCTCTTCGGGTACATCTCGGGTGAAAACCAATCGACGACCGAGGTGTCGATGACCGCGCCCGTCGAGAGCGAACCGGGGGATGCCCCGAGCGACGACGCAGGCGAGTCCGTGGCCATGACCGCGCCCGTCGAGTCCGAGTCCGTGGCCATGACCGCGCCCGTCGAGTCCGACCAGTCGAGTGAGGGCGTCAGAATGTCGTTTTACCTCCCTGCCGAGTACGACTACGACTCGGCGCCTCGCCCGACCGGCGACTCGGTCCGACTCGTCGAGCGACCCGGACGGACCCTCGCAGTGCTCGGGTTCTCGTGGTGGGCGACCGACGGTCGGGTCGAATCGAAAACCGAAACGCTGCAGGCGACGCTCGCGGACGCCGACGAGTCGTTCGAACTGCTCGACGACCCGGTGATACTGCGCTACGAGGGTCCGTTGGTCCCGCCGTTCCTCCGGACCAACGAGGTTGCGGTCGAAGTCCGGCGGACACGTTCGGCCTGAAAGGGTCTGTGCCGACTACTCGTCGACCAACTCGGCGGCGAGTTCGCGCGTCGCGCGGCGGACCGCCTCGTGGCTGGAGCGGTCCGGCTCCCAGCCGAGCGCCGACAGTTTCTCGATGGAGAGCCGCATCTTCGGTACGTCGCCGGTCCAGCCGCGGTCGCCGCCCGTGTACGTGTAGGTCGGGTCGACGTCGAGTTCCTCGCTCACGATGTCGGCGATAGCGGTGACCGAGGTCGTCGTGCGCGTGCCGAGGTTGTACGTGTTGAACTCGTCGTCCGCGTTCTCGACGACGTGTTGCATGGCCTCGACGCACTCGGTGACGTGGAGGTAGGACTTCTCTTGGCGGCCGTCGCCGAGGATTTCGAGCGACGACGGGTCGGCGAGGAGCTTCTCGATGAAGTCCGGAATGACGTTGCCGCGCTGGTGGGGGCCGACGATGTTGGCGAACCGGAACACCCAGGCGGTGACCCCGTACGAGTGCGCGTACGTCGAGAGCAGCGCCTCGTCGGCCAACTTCGACGAGCCGTAGATGGAGATGGGTTCGAGCGGCGCGTAATCCTCCGGCGTCGGTCGCGGGGCCTCGCCGTAGACGGTCGACGAGGAGGTAAAGGCCACCTTCGAGACGTCGACCTCCTGCATGCGTTCGAGGAGGTTGTACGTCATCTCGGTGTTCTCCTCGAACAGCGTTCGGTCGTCGTCGTAGTTCGTGTCCGTGTACGCGGCGAGGTGGAACACGACGTCGACGTCCGGGGTCAGCGCTCGCGCCACGTCGTCCGGCTCGGTGAGGTCCGCCCGCACGAACGTCGCGTCGGACGGAACCCGGTCGCGGTCTCCCTTCGAGAGGTCGTCGGCGACGGTGACGGTCGCGCCGCGGGCGAGCAGGTCGCGCGCGAGGTGGCTTCCGATGAGCCCCGCGCCGCCCGTGATCAGTGCATGTGACTGCGAGAGATCCATACACCGCAGTTCGTACACGGAGCAAAGTACCTTCGGAGAGAGCGAGACGAGCTCGATCGCGGCTGCCGTGCAAACGTATTTATCATCGTGTACCGTATTGTGACACATGCAACAGAACGTCGGTTCAACGGACAAGCGCGTTCGAACGGCGCTCGGCGCGGTGCTCGGAACCCTTTCGCTCCTGACGCTGGCCGGCGGCGCGGGGCTTCCTCTCCCCCCGATCGCGGCGCCGGTACTCGGTGTCGGCGCACTACTGATGCTCGGCACGGCGGCCACCGGGACCTGCGGGCTGTACTCGCTGCTCGGCGTCGACACCTGCCCGGCGCCCGTCGACGACTCGCGGTAGATCGGAGGGCGCCGACACGACACCGCCGTCCCCGCGAGAGGGGGCGTGTCGGGCGATTTTTTGCGGGCCGTCACCGCCGCCGACAGCAGCCTGAAGTGTGTGTAGCCCCACCATACGGTATGGGGATTTCGCACCAACTCACCAGCCGCGACTGTGATCGCAGCGACCGCGTTACGCGGGGGCGAGGTGACCGCCCGTGACCGACGATCCGACGGTCCTCGTGATCGGTGGCGGCGCGACGGGAGCCGGAATCGCCCGTGACCTCGCGCTTCGCGGCGTGGACGTGACCCTCGTCGACCGGGGCGGGCTCGCCGGTGGCACCTCGGGTCGCTCTCACGGGCTGCTCCACAGCGGCGCGCGATACGCCGAGGCCGACGCGCCGGGCGCAGCGGAGTGTCTGGCCGAGAGTCGAACGCTCAAGGCGATCGCCGGCGAGTGCGTCCGCGAGACCGGCGGCCTCTTCGTCCGGCTCGCGGGCGACGACGCCGACTACTTCGAGGAGAAGCGGCGCGCCTGCGAGGCGGTCGGGATCGAGACCGAGCGGCTCGACGGGGACGCGGCTCGGGAGGTCGTACCCGGCCTCTCCGACGAGGTCGTCGAGGCGTTTCGCGTCCCCGACGGGGTGATCTACCCGTCCCGGTTGGTCGCGGCCAACGCGGCCGACGCCGAGCGACACGGCGCGACCGTCCACCCGCACGCCCCGGTCGAGGACATCGAAGTCGACGAGGCCGGCGTCTCGGCGGTCCGGGTTGGCGGGGCGGTCGACGCCACGCTGAAGCCGGAGCACGTCGTCAACGCCACGGGCGCGTGGGCCGACCAGATCGCCGACATGGCCGGGGTCGAGGTCGGGATGGCGCCGAGCCGCGGCGTCATGATCTCCGTCGAATACGACGGGCTCGGACCGGTGTTGAACCGCTGTCGGGACCCCGACGACGGCGACATCGTCGTGCCGCACGACGGCGAAGTCGTCTTGGGGACGACGAGCGTCCCCGTCTCGGACCCGGACGAGTACGAGCGCGCGGCGTGGGAGGTCGACCGGTCGATCGAGGAGTGTGCGGCGATGCTCCCGGCGGTCGCCGACGCGCCGGAACTCCGGACCTGGTGGGGGGTTCGCCCGCTCTACGCGCCCGAGGAGGCGGGCGCCGATCGTCGGGGGATCTCGCGCGGGTTCACGCTGCTCGACCACGGCGGCGAAGGCGTCCCGAACCTCTACAGCGTGGTCGGCGGGAAACTCACCACTTATCGCGAGATGGCCGAGGTGACGGCCGACCGCGTCTGCGAACGGTTGGGCGTCGACGAGCCGTGCGAGACCGCGGACCGGCGGCTGCCGGGTGTTGACGACCCGGCCGAACTCGACGCGTTCGTCGAACGGTACGGCGGGGCGAACCCGACGGACAGCGACGTTGTGGGCGTCGCTGACGACTGAGCAGTCTTAGCATCTTCCCGCGCTGAAGCGCGAGGGCTACTTGGTAGTTCCAGAAAAACGACCCCCGTGACCGTGAGCGGGCGTTACTCGTCGTCGATCAGGCCGCCGAACACCGAGGTCGCGGTGTCGGGCACGTCGAAGTCGTGGTAGTGCTCGCCCTTCTCGTTCGAGAGGATATTGAGGGCCGCGGCAGCGCCGTCGCCGGCCGAGATGACCGCCTGCCACTCCTCCGCGCGGACCATCGCGCCGGTCGCGTAGGCGCCCTCGACGCTCGTCTCCATCGAAACGCCGACGTCGACGAGGTCGCCGTCGAACTCGCAGCCGAGCGACTCGGCGAGGTCCCGGCTCGCGCCCGTCGCCAGCACGACGTAGTCGGCCTCATACTCGTCGGCCTCGGTCGTCACGAGGAAGCCGTCGCCGTGCTCCTCGACCCCGGTGACCTCCTCGCCCTGATTCCTGGTGACCCCGAAGTCGTCGACCTGCTGGCGGGCGGTTGCGAGGAACTCGCTGCCGCCGACCGAGCCGATTCCGGGATAGTTGAACAGGTGAGCCTTGTGCATCCACGTGCCGTCGGTGTCGAACAGGACGGTGTCGAGCCCGTTCTTGCCCGTGAACAGTCCCGCGCTGAGTCCGGCCGGTCCGCCGCCGACGATTGCTACGTCTGCCATACACAACGAAACGGGCTCGCAGTGATAAGGACTGGCGAAAGCGGTCATCGAGACGGCGATGCCCGACGAGCGGCCGGCGGCTACTCCGAGAAGTCGGTGAGTGAACCGGTGCGATCGGAATCGGTCTCGTTGTCGCCGTCGAGGTCGTCGGCGGCGTCGGCGTCGTCAGGGGCGTCACGTTCGGTCCCGGTCGAGGGCTCGCCCCACGGATTATCGGGATCAACCGGTTCGACCGCACGGTCGAGGTCGGCGGGCGAGTAGTCGGTCTCTTCGTCGAGGCGCATCGCGAGGCGCTGCCAGCGAGCGCTCTGCTCGTCTTCGCCCTCCGGCCCGACCCGCCCGCCGTGGGTTTTGAAGAAGCGCGTGCCGCGGTCGCGGCGCGCGCCCTCGCCGGTGTGCCCGTCGAAGACCGCGTCGAACGGGCCCTCCGGTTCGAGGTCGCCGACGGGGAAGTCGCGGGCTGGCTCCTCGCCGCGCTCGCGGGCCTCGGCGCGCACCTCGGCGACGGCGGAGAAGTAGGCGTCGGCGTTCGACGCCTCGCGGGTCGAGCGAGCGCGGGCCGCCGCCAGCGCGGCGTGGATCGCACAGAGCCGCCCCTTCCACTCGGCGGGGTCCCAGCGCTCGGTGGCGAGTTCCTCGTAGCGCTCGATCGTCAGCGCGACCTCGCTGCCGGCCCGGAGGTCCTCGACGACGTAGAGGTTCAGACGGTCCCAGAGGTTCCACGCGTAGCCGGAGCGGGCCAGTTCCCAGGCGGCCCACGCCGCGATCTCCTCGTCGGAGCGGCGGACCGCCTTCTGGAGGAGACTGGAGACGACGTACCGGCTGTACCCGCCGTCCGTCTCGTTCGGCTCCTTTGGCTCTCCGAAGTCGTTCTCGCCGGTCGCGTCGGGCGTCGTGTCGGTCTCTAAGCTGCCGTCGGACCCGAACGTCGCCTGTCTGTCGTCGCCGTCGGCCATGCCCCTCGCTCCCGCCGCGAGCGACTTAACAACCACGTGTGGGGTCTCGCCGCCCGCGGAGCCCGCGTCGCGGCCGGGTCGTGGGATCTGGGTCCCCGAGAACCCGACGCACACCCGCGTTGAAAGGGAACGCTTAAGTCCGATCCGGCGGCTAGAATTCGGTAACCGCCCTTAGCTCAGCCTGGTAGAGCAGTCGACTGTAGATCGACTTGTCCCCCGTTCAATTCGGGGAGGGCGGACTTCTGTTGCGAACAACGTGAGCAGTCAGGAGTCCCACTAGTGGCTCGACTTCTCTCCTGTTCCCGTGACTGGAGTAGATGGGAGACAACGAGCCCACTGCGCACGGAACTCACCGTCAACTCTGCTTGGTCCCCACGACGCACGCTTTATAATCAACTGCCTCTGTTGAAATCCTCGGCGGCTGGTACAAACAGCCTGCTGAATAGAGGACGCATACCTTGTACGGCAAGTCCTGACAGAATTCAGTAAGAATCATTTCGCTATTTTTGATAGGAGCCTGTTAAATTAGTTAGAGGACGATGTGTACGTATACCATAATGAGTGGTGCGTTAAGAGTCGCTACTATTTTGAATATTATCTTTTGTTTTATCCCATCTTCTCCGACGTTCTCCTTCAAGAAGTGTTTTGAAGCGTACGAGAGGTTCCAGCACCCAACAAGCATGGCAAAAATGGAGACCGAGATAGGAACATACAAGATAGTAGACTGTACAGTGATGAAGTTTAGAATGAATAGATCTCCAACAATTGGGAATCCGGATACAATCTCTGAGATCGTTTCAGTATATGGAATATCTGGGAGTTCTGTATATGAAATAGTCCCGTATCTCAACGGAACTTCGCCAAAAAACGGAATGAAAGCCCCCACGAAATAACCAGACAGTAAAAACCAAATACCATACTTTTGAGCGCGCTGAATGAGTTCGCTTGTTGGCTCTGGCTCGGTGAAAATATTTACTTCAGAGGTAAATGGAGGTGTATAGCTTCTCCAGAAGTACAGCAAAGTACTCTTAGATAGAGATATGAATTTGATTAACGCTACAGAAACTAATGATATGAGCAGAAGTCCATGCGGTACGGCAAGACTGTAATATAGAATTGTCCATAGGTTTGTAGGGCTCCTTGGGAAAAAGAGCAGACCAAGCAATTCCAAAACGAGCCCAACTAAAATATATATCAACCATGGTAAGAAGAACAAATACGATTCCTTCAGAATAGACAGACCGTCTGAGTATTCGACTCGTATATAATTTGTCATGGTGTTTTGTTTCAGGGCGCAGTTAATAAAAGATGTCAAGTGATGGGCAGACAGTATCTAGCGAATATCTCACTGTGTTCGTCAAATGCTTAATTCATCCTCTGTATGCAGCACGGCCCCAAGAACATATCACTGGATGAGGATTTCAACAGGGCCAAACAGCTGAACCCGGAGCGCCGCGGATCGCCGACTACTGCCAGTCGCGCTCGACCTGGAACGGCTCCAGTTCGGCGTAGTACGACCCGGTCAGCCGGCCGACCGCGTCGACCTTTCGGATGTCTATCTTCCCGTCGGTCAGGAGCGCGTCGTCGACGTGGATCCGTTCGATCCGTCCGAAGACGACGGTGTGATCGCCGATGGAGATGGTGTCGTGAAGCGTACACTCCATGGTCGCCTTGGCGGCGGCGACGAGCGGCACGTCGACGGTGTCGGCTTCGCGTCGCTCCAACCCGACGAGGTCGAACTCGTCGGTGTCGCCGTCGACGCCTTGGCTGGTCCGGTCCATCTGTTCGACCAAATCCGTGGTGACCAAGTTGAGGCCGAACGCCTCCGTTTCGAGGACGTTCTGCGTCGAGTCCTTCTGAATCCCTTCGGCTCGGTCCTCGGCCGAGAACATCAGGACCGGCGGCTCCGCTTCGATGATACCCATGTAGAAACTGTACGGCGCGAGGTTGTCGACGCCGGCGGCGCTCCGCGTCGAGACCCACCCGATAGGTCGGGGAACGATGATGCTCGTCAACAGCCGGTACATGTCGTCGACGGCCTCGTCCGGGTCGATGTCCATTGGTACGTATCCACAAATGGGCTACATAAGCGTTCTCGCGGCCGCCCGACACGACCCGCCGTCCGCCGCGATCCGAGGGCTATCGGCGAGACGACCCCGAAACGGCGGCTTCGAAACCGGGCATCTGGCTTGCGCCAGTCGATTAGCGGCCGCGAGGTCGACTAAAAACCGGCAAGAACGTCTCCAATTTATTACATACGTGTTTAATATCTACTATGATGAATGATTAAGAATGTCCGTAGGACAAGAACTACTTGACGTACCGTTCCCCGAGATGGTGGCCAGCATGGGTCAGGGGATCGCGGACGCGCAGAACCAGTTAGACATGAACTCGGTCGAAGTGGCGAAGACGCTCGCGGAGACAGAGATTGAGGTCGTTCCCGCGATCACACGAACGATCGACGCGAGCGGCGAGGTTACGTACTCCTCGGCGGACGCGATCGACGTCTCGTTGCTGCAAGCGGGTCTGTTCCCGACGTTCTATCAGTTCTCGGAAGCCATCATCGAGGTTGAGATGGACATCAAAACGACCACCGAGCGAGAGACGAACATCGACGTCAGCGCCAAGGCGCACGCCGGGTTCGGCCTGTGGGGCGGCAGCATCCAGACCGACGTGAGCCACAACCGCAAGTTCGGGAAGGAGGTCCACGGGACGAGCAAGTTGAAGACGACGATGGTTCCGGTTCCGGCCCCGCCGTACCTCTTCCCTGAAGTCGAAACCGTCGACAACCGCACCACTGCGACCGAAGAGTGAGCGATCCGGCCGCACCGACCGGCGACGAGGGCCGCGACCGCGCTCTCGACGCCCGTACCACCCCACCGACACAGCCAATGCCACTACGAGCACACCACCGCACGCCGCCAAGTACCGCCCTCCGACGACCGACGCAGACGGTCGCGGACGTTCCCTTCGACGACCTCGTGTTTCTGTTGGCGGCGGGCGTCGCCGACGCGCAGACCGCACTCGACGCACACACCGCGGAGACGGTCCGGTCTCTCGCAGCGACCGAGGTCGAAGTCGTCCCGTCCGTGACGAAGACGATAGACGCCGACGGCACCGTCAGTACGGACGCCGCGCCCGCAGAGCGCCGTTCGCTGCTCGAACTCGGCTTCTCACCGGCTCACTATCGGTTCAGCGACGCGACGGTCGACGTCGAGGTCGACGTGAGCGTGACCGAGGGGCCGGGCGACGAGACCGCGGAGTTCAGAGCGGACACGCAGTCGGTGATCGACCGCCGTCGGTTCGACCGGCGCGCCGACGCGAACGCGCGAGTGGTCGCGCGGCTCGAACCCACGCCGCTCCCCGTCCGGGCGGACGCGTCGCAGGCG
>Ga0209945_1000665_pt1 | contig 12483 bp, 9 predicted proteins | sample SalPonR2_A_D2_MG_FD_185703 | JGI IMG/M metagenome (GOLD analysis project Ga0209945, IMG submission 185703) | Salt pond soil microbial communities from South San Francisco under conditions of wetland restoration - Salt Pond MetaG R2_A_D2_MG... ...
TCAATTTGTAGAGGGGTAGGGTAAGGGAGCAAATGCTCCCTGAGTGTACCCCACCAAAAAACGCACGTCACTAACCAGTGATACGCAAATTGCTATTTTGAATACAGGTCGGTGGCTGAGTGTTAAGCGTGAACTGAGTGACGATGTTAATTGGCTGCTGGGGCCCGCACATCGTATTGTTCATATAAACGTGCAGTAACATATTTGTGGAGGTGTGTGAACTGCTCCGTTTTATACGTGGGTGAATTGAATCTTCCGAACGCAGGACTGGCCACGATCAGTTTCGCTTCTCCTCATCAGATTGTTGTTCTCGGCTGGGTTCTGTCGTGAGAGACGTTCTCTTGTGAAATATTACGCTCAGGATTATCTGAACCACCGGCCTGTGGAGACAGGGAGGCTATGTGTGTGGGGCCCCGCCTCTTGATGCTTCCTTACAGATAGGACAGTGGGCACGCAGTAGGAGCTAGTAGCAACCTCGTGGATCATTGCGGAGTCTTTAGCGACCGGCTGTTTCAGGGTAGTTTGTGTCTGAAGAAAGGTAATATAAATAGGGTGACTGAGGTACGCAATTGTTATTAGAGGAGGTCAGATATCATTTCGGTCAATCTAGAGAATATCTTCTGGGCTGTGTTGATAGAACGACAACCTGTAATTACCACCCTCCCCGTAGCAAAAAGTAGTACTACACCCTCAGCACTCTCCGGACGGTAAATCAAACCGGGGAACTGTTCTGGTTCATACTCAACTTTTTCCAGACCAAGTCCGATCGCAAGAGCATTTAAATTCAGGTTCTGTTGTAGTTCGGCGGTGCAAACGTAATTCTGAATCTTGAACCACTGGTCTTCTGGTTCTTCGATGACGTTCATTTCGGAAAGGAGGTTCAACAAGCGTTCTCGAAATGAGTGTGATTCAGTTTCTGATTTCGCACCGGTAATGATAAACTTCCCAGTTCTGTAGACTGTTATTAAAGGAGCATCTTCGTTAAATCGGAGATACATACCCGGATACCTGTCTGGATCATAGCGAGCAATTGGCTCACCGATACCGTCCGTAAGATGCTCCAAATCGAGTTCAATACCTAGATCGCCCGATGCAACAACATTGACAATCTCTACCATTCTATTTTATACCATTTACTCCAGTCAATTGATGCCATTAGAAAAGTAATCATTATTTTTCTTGTGGGATAATAAAGACCGCAGTAACCAATTCAGGTTCCTCTGGCGTCACATGTTGCTCTTGTTCAAGTTTGGCAAGCTCTTCGTCGCGTTTCCGGCGAAGTAAGTCAAGTCGCTGCTTCGCATTTCCGATGGGCGCAGACATGTCAGCTCCTTGTTCGTCGCGTGCTTGGTACGTCTCAAGTCGCTCCTGCCACGTGCTAATCTGCTCTTCAAAGTGACGTTCTGCGTGTTGTCGCTTGATATCGATCTCTCGTCTTCGCTCCTCACGAGCCTCCTCAGCGAATAATTCGACCTCGTTCCATGCTTCCATCTCCGCCTGCTGATGGAAGCTGTTCGCCATCGACGCGAGCTCGTTTACCTTCTGATTCGAAGATGCATCTTCAGCGGACAGCGTCGTGTGCGTCTCTGGTGTATCCGTCGTCACCTCGCCGTCATTGGTAGTATAAAGCTGAACGAGTTTTTCCGTAACAACATCACCCGACCCTGAGACGTATCCCAGTCGATAATTGAATAGAATGCCCGGAATGATACTCATACCGTCGCTAACTTTGACCGCAATTCGCCCTTCCATTCGGTTGGAATTGAGACAGAAGTCGATGAGCGACTGGACAAGTGGATGATCTAGTGCGATAAATTCGACGCTGTCCTGTTCCATCGCTACGTCTTTTGTGAACGTCGCCATCGGATAGCGCCCCGCAACTTGATGACCGGAGAGCACGTTGGGTACGTCCAGCTGGTAGACGTCGCCGCCTTCCCGGGCAGGACCCGGACGGACTCCTTTGACCTCGCCGTCAAAGGCGTCGAAGACCCCCCGAACGAGGTTTTCAATGTCATCTTCGCTCACCTCGCCGTGTTGACTACGCTCGATGACGTCGAGAATCTCCTCATCGCCTTCCGAAAGGTCGAACCGGTCGCGGATGAGAAACTCGTTCTCGACGGTCGTGAGGGCCCTTCTTCGCTCTTCTATTGTTGCTTTGACGTCCGCGACAACCTCGTCGGTCGGTGTCCCGTCTGCGATAGCGGACATAATCGTTTCGTCGAGATCGATATCCTCCAGAACGCGACCCATTACATCAGAGCGCATTCCGAGGTCGGACTCAATTTGGTCAGTCTTCTCGATGAGAAGATTGAGGATTTCGCTTTCCCTCGTGTTCTTGAAAAAGAGGTTCCGTATTTCAACGGTGTGTTCCTGTCCGTACCGGTGGAGCCGCCCCATACGCTGGTCGATCCGGATAGGGTTCCACGGGAGGTCATAATTGACCATAATATGGGCGAACTGGAGGTTCAGTCCTTCTTGGGCGGCGTCGGTCGCGAGCATCAGGTTCGCTTCCTCTTCGAACTTCTCCATCTCTCGGCGTCGCCGCGCCTGATCGAGGTCACCGTACACTTGGGCGACATCGTGGTCGCCGAATATCTCGTCACGGAGGTACTCGAGGGTGTCCGTGTACTCGGTAAAGATGAGTATCTTCTCGTCGGGGTCCTCCCGCAGGATGCGATCGACGAACTGCTTGAGGAGACTGGCTTTCGAGTCGGTTTTGATCGCCTTTGCTTGCTCCCAGAGTTGTCTGACGCGATCAAGTTCCTCCTGAACCTGCTCTGGGTTCTGGGTAAGTGTGACTGTTTCGAGAGCCCCCTCAACACGGGAACGCTCGGCGTCAGTGAGGGTCTCGGGTTCGGTTCGGTATCTAGGGATGAGTTCTTGGACGTCGTCCGGAAGCGTTTGACCGATTCCGTCGTTTTGGATAGCCCGCATCCGATTTTCAAGTGACTTCCGGATGGCGTAGATACTTGATACCAGCCGCTTCTGGTAGATCACCATCGTGAACCCGGCAGCTTGGTTGTCCTCCTGACGGGCGAGGTTGTAGTACTCGCGGATGTATTCGGTGACGTCGTCGTACAGCTTGCGCTCGGCCGGAGACATGTCGACGCCGAGGGCCTCGATGTTTTTCTCGGGGAACATGCGGGTCCCGTCGGTGTCGTGCATGTCGTCTTTCAACCGACGAATCATCAGGTCGTCAAGGCCGTCAGGAGAAATTTGAGATTCGTGGCCGAACCGGTACGGATCGAGCAGGCGGATCAGGAAGTAGAATTGGTCAGACTTGCCTTTGTGGGGTGTCCCAGTAAGCAGTAGGAGTGCGTCAGAGTTGTTTGCGACGGCCTCGCCCACTTGGTAGCGCTGGGTGCGCTCCATCGAGTCATCGCTCGACCGTCTGGCGGTGAGGTGGTGTGCCTCGTCAAAGACGGCGATGCCCCACTCTGGTTCAAGGTTTCGGAGGGCTTCGAGGACATCGTCCTGCTTCGCGAAGTCGATAGAGGTGATGATGAGGTCTTCTTGAGCCCAAACGTTCTGATTCGGATGGGATTTTCGATGCGTCCGGACCGTCTCACGGTCGTAGATGACGAAGTTCCGGTCGAACTTCTCGCGCATCTCCGCCTGCCACTGGACGGTGAGCGGTGCGGGCGCGACGATGAGCACGCGGTCGGCGCGGCCACGGGCGATGAGCTCCTCAATGACAATGCCGGCCTCGATGGTCTTACCGAGCCCCACCTCGTCGCCGACGAGGTAGCGATGGTCGTAGGAGTTGAGGATCTCGTAGGCGGCTTGGACTTGGTACGGTTCGATCTCGATCCGATTGTTCGTTAGTGAGAGGAAGCGGTCGTATCGGTAGGCGAGGTCAAGGCGAGTCGCACGCTCTCGGAGGTCGTAGTGGAGGGGATCGTCGATTTGCTTCGCTGTGAGGTGGTCGACGATTGAGTCGAGTTTTTCGATATGGGGCAGACCACTCGGGAGCTTACGGAGTTTACCTTCAGTGGTGTAGACGTGAAGCAGGGGGCTTCCGCTTGGACGGTCTTTGATTTTGGTGACCTCGCCTTTCCCGCCGGCAAACATGACGTGATCGCCTACCTCGTACTCAGTCATCCTTTACTACTGATTCAATAACATCGATCTCATCATCAGTCAATTCGTAGAGCTCATAGACGATCTGGTTAATGAGTTGATCATTCTTTTGGATCTGTTCATCTAATTCCCCTGCACGCTCCTTTAGTTCGGTATACCGACGCAGATCCTCCGCAACGTCATCTGGGTCAGGGAGCGTGATAGCCTTGAGACGATCAATAAGAGAATTCGTCTTCGTTGCACCTTCTCGGAATCCTGCGAAGCCGCCAGCCTCTTCAACCGCAGCGGGGACGAAGGCATTGATTAAAACCGCTTCCCTATCAGTCAGATTCGATAAGGTAAACGCCTCTATCAGATCGGATTCCGTGTAACCCCACTGATCAGTCTCGGCTGCATCCTCATTGGCTGGCTTGTAGCGAGCAGTCGATTTGATTGTTACGCTCTGACCGATTTTTTCTGTTTTGACTGATCCGATCCGAAGGTTTTCATAATCCTCTGAAGTGCCGTTAAGAATCGTAGATCGATTCGGCTGGAAATGACCAACGTCCGGGAGAAGAGCCCCATCAGCATAGTTTCCTAAATATTCTAACAAAGATAAATTGATTGTATTCCTTTCTTCTATGGTGGTTTTCATTCTATCTGCTAATTCTGGAATATAGCATTTCAACTGTTCATTTGGTGTGTTAGTCAGCAACGAAGTTCGATCATTCTCGCTAAGAAGGCGGCTAAGAGCATCTTCGTCCATATCGCAATTCAATGGCGCTGTTTTGATCGGTAGGGACTGGAGGTGAGACTTCTGTACGTGGGGATACACTTCCTCTTCGGTTTGGAACGCAGTCATATACCAAAACGAAAGGAGTTTTGAGGAGAGGAGTCCGCAAAAGTATCTGACCGAGTTACACCGGATGTGATATACAAGGTTAGTTGATGCAAGACCCGTTTCATCGGTGGCAACGATGACTCGGTCTGAAAGGAACCGGGCAAGTATTTTTGGAGCAGTCTCGTATATTTCCTTAGCTTTCAGTGTCTTAGAGTCTATTCTTTCCGTGTCGATATAATATCTATCCCCCGTCACGGCATATGGGCCCACTTCAGATGGGTCCGCAGCAGGCATTGAACTTGAACTATGCTCAGTTGAAATGGCTTCGTGGTTCATCCCACACTCGGCTCCCCTTGTGATCTCCGCGCGCCGTCCAAACTCGCCATCAGACTGTTCATTGATAGCTTCGATTAAGTCCAGTGACGCCGGTCTGCTATTGACTGGTATTATATGGTATGGAAGAGCCTCTACCGACCTAGCATCAACTTCCCGAAGATCAAACGTGTTCTTAGCTGTGCGTCGGCCTAGTGTCAGGACATCAGTATCGTCTGAGCCTGTGGAGATGAGTATCAGAGCATCGTTGCTTACTTCCTCGAACGCTAGCCCAAGGTCGATTGCATCTGTGAGACGACGGTTTGCTGCCAGCAATTCCCGAAGATCAGCATAAATCTCATTTGACGCAATACGCTTCGGTACGACAAACCCGATCGTTTCGCCATACCGGAGTAACTCTACTCCCTTCTCGAGAAACACTGCTGCAATGTCGAACTGTCCCTCTGCAGCCCGAAATATTCCTTTCAGATACGATACCATCTCCGAATCGATCATTCCGGTCCTGACTCCAAGCCACGGCGGGTTTCCTATCACGGCGTCAAAACCAGGGTCCTCACGGCGACGGCCTTCCATACTGTAGAATACAACTGGAAATTCCAGTTCCCAGTGAAAGTAGTGGAGATCATCTGCCATCGCTTGGGCGGATTGGAACCAATCGTTTCCTGACAGATTGTCCCAAGAGTCCTGCATAAGAGCTTCAGCCATCTGTGTATAGGCGTGTTCCGGGACATCAAGGCCGAACTCTTCGGCCGTATGAACATTCGCCATCATAAGTAAACGCGTGTAAAGTTTGTTATCGCGTACTTCGTCGTATACATCCTCCATATGCTTCGCCTCTTTGAGTGTCTCATTGTCAATAGTGATCAAATCCTCAAATCTATCCATAACTAGCTCTATCGCCCGCTGTCGGGTACGATCGAACGACTGCTGGAGAGTAAGTTGCCCACTATTTGTGTTGGAACTGTCCTTCGATAATACATCCTCAATATCACTCCCAACCAGTGAATTACCTGTTTTTAAGTGATGGTCAAGAAAAGCCAGTGGTTGTTCTGCTGCGAGAGTGCGAAGCCAAAGAGACACTTTTGATAACTCTACCGCAAGAGGGTTCAGATCAACTCCGTAAATACAGCGCTGGGCGACTTGTCGACGTGCCCAGTTGATATCGTGGTCCTTGTCGATCGCCTCAACACCTTGCTGTTCCGCCTGTCGCTCTTGTGCGTCGATAATCTCACGAGCGAGGTAGTCGATCGCGCTTGTGAGGAAATGCCCGCTCCCCATTGCTGGGTCAAGAACGTTCAACTCAAAGACACGCTCTGCGAACTGATCCGCGAATGTTCCCGCTCCCTCATCTCCCTTCTTATACGTTGTTTGTCCGACCAGATCTTCCCGGATGTCATCAACGAGCGGTTCGAGCGTCTCGTCGACGATGTACTCGACCACGTACTCGGGTGTGTAGTACGATCCCGTCGCCTTGCGCTCACCGCTCCCAGTCGTGAGATACACCTCGCCGTTCCGTACGACGATGTCATCGCCTTCTTCGGCAGAGACGTACTCGCCGTTGTCGAGCGTCAGTGGTCCGTCAGCAACGTCGAGCTTGTACTCAAGGAGTCCCTCATAGATGCTCCCAAGGTGGCGCACGTCTAGCGAGGAATAATCGACGAAGATTTTCCCTCCTCCATTCTGACTCTGGGTGAGTAGTTCGACAACGCGAGCGAGATACGCATCACCGACCGTGTGATTCGCGAGGAACCGGGCTTCGGGGCTGTCGTCTTCATCGGGGGCCGTGCGGAACAGGCCACCGTTGTACGCCGGGATGTAGAGATCTTCCTTGGGAATACCCCGCGACTTGCTCCCCTGATCGATGAGACTGAACAGTTCGCTGAGCCGATCGCTCAGGTTGTCCTGCCAGTCGCGGTACTTCGGATCGGAGCTGTCTAGCTCTTCTGCGACCTCTTGTTTCAGTGCGTTGAGGCTGTAGGACTGTTCGTAGATCTCGTTGCCCGTATCGAGCAGGTCTCGGCCCTCGGCTTCTGCGTACAACACGAAGATGAGCCGGTAGAGGTAGATGAGTGAGGAGTCGTGGATGAGTTCGAGGTCCTCCTCGTCAAGATTGTTTCCGGAATACTGGAGATATCCCTCAGAGAGTATCTTGATGGCTTTGTAGATGTTTTCTTGGAGATCTTCCCCCAACTCCTGCGCGAAAACGTTGGACTCATCATAGACGTCGTCAAGGAAACTGTCGCCGCTGGCGTCTTCCAAGAATGCCTCCTGACGAAAGAAGAGGTAGAAGTATTTGAAGTCCTCAACATCACCGTCTTCCAGAATCGTCGGGAGATCGACCTCGTAGTAGGAGTCCAATCGGTGACTCGTCGGGCCGTAATAGAGCCGCCACTTCTGGCCGTTGGTCAGGACCGCCCACTGTGCGGCGTCGACCTCTTGGAGGTAGACGTGGATCTGGTAGCTCGGGTTCTCGAAGTCGCGCTTGTGCTCACCGCTGCCACGCGTGTCGAGCGGTCGTCCCCAACGCTTGGCGTCGGCGACGCCCGTCGCCTCCGCGTAGAAATCTCCTCCGTCTTTCTTGTGGTCAAACGCCTTTCGTGCTGCGTCCTCGCTCGGAAAGAACCCGTAGTCGGGACGACGCTGGCCGCGCTGGACCGTCTCCTCAACTTCGAAGGGAATGCCCAGCTTGCGGAACATCGGCCGGATGAATTTCTCTTCGAGCCCGGACTCGGTCCGATCTTCGACTGTCCCCTTCTCACGGTCCCAGAGCTCCCGAATCTCCTCACGTTTCTCCCGAAGTTCGTCGTCGCTAACCTCATTCCACTCATCTGTCTCAGGGAGGTGCTCGTCGAGATAGTAGTTAGAAAACAGGTCGCGGTTCGTGCGGTAGGTGAGTGCAGTTTGCATTAGTTGGTGGGTGAAACGATGAGAAATCGCTCAGAATCCTTGCTATCGATGAGTGCGTGGGCAACCGCCTTGTCGTCGGCGGCGTCGACCTCGACCGCATCACCGACTTCGAGAGAGAGTTGGTCAAGCTCGCCCCCGGAGACATTTATCCGGCCAGAGTCCCCAGCATTACGTCCAACTTGTTTGCGGGTCATCAGATATGAGATGGATCAATATGGGCAGCCATATAGACTTTTCTTCGACTAACCCAGCGATCGGGGCAGTGCTGGAACCTCGTCGCCTATTCAGGGATCGACGCTGATCGCGTTCTATCGTGCGACGATGGCGTACTCACTCCAGCAGTCAGACGTTTAGCGGTATGGTCGCACCACATGTCGAGATATGGACTGCTAGCCTGAAACGCGGCACTACATCAGATCTTCTGCCGAGAGTGCACCGTCGTTGGTTATGATGGCAGGCCAGATTAACCAACATACACGTCGTATAGACTGATACTGTTGGTTAACAACTTTGAGAACGGTTGGCTCTACTCATATTCTGGTATAGCGTGTCTTTACACCACTCGTGAGCGGTGTCAGTAGGGTCCTCAACCAACCACAGCGTAGTTGATACTTCGCGGCTCTTGCTCGTTTGGGTTTGAATCTCGGAGGGATATCTTGTACCGGCGTAGGAACTCCGTCACCTCACCGTCTTCGTCATCTTTGGAGTCAAGCAGCGTGTCAAAGAACGCCTCGTGGATAAATAGGAAGGTAAGGTCGTCGCCAACCGGACTCGTGAGCGGATCCTCTCCGATCCGGTAGGCAATTACTGTGAACAGCTCATCGATTGGACTTCTGTGACGCTTCAGGTGCTGCTTCAGGTCGCTAAACGACGGTGTATTCTCAGAGCGTTCCAGTTCGATGATCGGATAACACCGCTTCCATCATCATCGGCGATGTGTACCTCATACCAATCGTTCCGGCCTTGGGCCCGCTGGATACCATTCGGAACCTCCACGTACGAGCTGTAGGCTACTCCTTCCGACTCAAGCAGATAACTGATGACATCCCCTCAGTTTTTGATAGACTCGAGCGGCTCTATTGAATTCCGAACAGACATGTTTCGTTGGACCTACCGTTCTCCGTATCGCTATTTGTACTCTTGGCTGGCTGTGAGTATCTCGCTGTGTCCCATCTCTGCAGTGATATGGCCTCGCATAGGTTTATTAATCTGTGATTAATATACTAGTTTCAGCCAAGTAATGACTGAAATTGCGATCTTCTCTGATGGTTACGACGACGCCGGGCACACGGCGAGGCCTGTCGGCACGACCGATGAAACCAAACGCGCAGCAGGGGATCAAAGTGTTGATTTCAACGCAGTGAGCTATGATGAACGGTGCGACTGGTTTGCCGGGAAGGTGGCGAAAAGCGACGACCTAGTGGGCCGACGATCCGGCGCCATCCTCACGATGTACGACCTTCTTAAAGAAAAGGGGTCCGTTGAGAAGGACAAATTGTTTGACGTCAACGATCCGGACGTTGTCGAGTACGCCGATCGGTCGAGTGGCTGGTCGAATATGGTGAACAAACGAGATACGCTCTGCGCGCTCCCGGACGTCGAGAAACCTGCGGGCGGTCGAAACGAGCCGTGGCGGTGGGATCCATGACTCCTGCCCGTGATCGCGTGTTTGAGTCTCGCGACGGGAGGACCCTCACGTTACATCAAATCTGCTACTACGGCTGGAAAGAAGGCGGGGATGTCGAACAGGATGGGGACGATTTTATCGTTGACGGCACGCGGTATATGCGGATTGACGACGAAGAAGAGCCATGACCGATAACGACGAATACAGCGAACATGAGGATATTCAGAGTATGATCGACCGGGCCGTTGACCGTGATGGTCCCGATTACGTCGCGGAGAACATCGATCAGTTACTCGCGGGGTTGGATGTCATTATGAATGTTCCAGCAAAAGAAGAACTCGACATACCAGAGGGCCCTTTTGAAGACAATAACGACAACCCTGAGCAATAAACAAAGCAATTCCATGACCGACGCGGTTTCCCCTATGAAGAGCGATTACTGCTGGCGGTCTCGTCAAGAGTGAAACGGCGTTATTAAACTGGTATAAGTGATCTCAAAACAACTCAAGAAGGTAGTGGTATTAGACACTCACGAAAAGGGGGCGTTATTTATATACTGACAGGGTCAAAACGAAAAGTGTGACTCACGTCGCGCTGTACGCTCGCGTCTCAACCGATCGCCAAGACCACGAACGGCAGATCCGCGATCTTGAGGAGTTCGTCGATAAGGAGTACCCTGACGCAAGTGTCGAGCGGTTCGCCGACATTATTTCGGGGACTAACGACGAGGGAGGTGCCGAATACCGCCGCCTTCGTGAAGCGATCGCCGATGGGGGGATTGAGGTTGTCGTTGTTCATGAACTGTCGCGACTTTCCCGGCTCGGTGGGGGCGAGATTCACAATTTTCTGCAACACGCTCTTGAACACGAGACAAGTGTCCGAGAGCTTGAGGTCGGCCTCGAAATCGACGTAGACGACAGTATGGTCGATCAGGCAGTCTCTCAGATGATTGCCGGGCTTATGGGCGATCTTGCCCGGATTGAGCAGACACAGAAGGTTCGCCGGATCCAGTCGGGGATCGACGCTGCGAAAGAAGCTGGTAAGTGGACCGGCCGGCCACCGACGGGGTTTGAGGTTATCGACGGATACCTTCGAGTTGACCCAGAGGAGTACCTCCGGGTCCGCGCCGGTATGGAACGGGTTGCCAGCAGCGAATCGATCGTCAACGTTGCCGAGGACGTCGGTGTCGCTGCGAGCACCCTCAGAGAACTGTATAATAACCGTGCAAAGTTGTATCTCCGCGGCGAAACTAATAACAGCCGCGTTGACGCCGCCCTCGAGGATGTTCGCCCACTGAGTGAGCCTGCTGCTGAGCCTACTGAGGATGTTAGCGAGCGACTCAAGCGACTCGAACAGAAGATCGAGAATCTTGACTGAACAAAGTCTGAAACTCAAACTAGTATAGACAGGTTAGTGTGCACTTTGTAGAAAACGGAGTTTTAGGGGTGATGAGTTGCTAGCCTAGTTGCCGCTTTTAAACTAAATACGAATGCCTCTATCGCCGGAGGATGAATATGCTCGTTAACGCGTTCGCCGTTTGGGACGGAAATCATCTCGGATTCATACCGGCGTGTGTTTTCTTGATGATAAAATGCGTCTCAGAGTCACACGCCCCCAATTTTTGGTCTGACAATTATTTACATTTAGCGCGTCCTAATTGTACTATGACCCGTTCACTCCCCTCAGACTGGGAGTATAGGCGTGAGGAGGTATTAGAAAAATATGAACATGAGTGTGCTAACTGCGGAAAAAAAGAAGAAGGAAGAGGATCTCAGCTTGAAGTACATCATATAGTGCCCCGAGAAGCCGGTGGCACAGACAAACTTTCTAATCTTGCCCCACTGTGTCTCCCATGTCATCTTGCGGTGCATCATACAGACACCCGAGCTCCGACAGGTGGGCCAACTATCGATTACGACAGAATGGCGGAGGTGTGGCATACTCCACCAGAGAGTCGTTCTGAGGCCCAAGAGCAGTATCTAACACAAGTGGCTCAAAAGCTGGCTAAATATGCTGAAAAGGAGGAGCACCAATATTATCCGTCGGCAGATGGAGAGGATAATATCTCTACTCAGCCAATCCCTGAGACCCTATGCACAACTGAAGACGCTCCCTCGGTTCTTTGGAGGCACTTACGAGGAAAGTGGTTGGCTGAATATTGACTAAGAAGTTGAAGGATAGAGTTTTTACGCCTTACAGCCATCTAAGATAGCTTTTTAGAGGTGACTACTACTCATCTAATCCATCCCCCTGTTCTAATTCACCAGTTAAACGTTCAATCCGTTTATTTCGCGTTTGTTTGAACATTCTTTTGTTTGAGCTATTCACTGGGCCAGAATGCTGTTGAACATTTTCGGCGATGTCATCAGAATCTACTTCGCCTTCCTTAAGCAGGAGTAGGACCTGTGCATTACTTAGAATTGAACCCTCCTCTAAATCCTTCTTTGCCCTTTCATGCACACCCTCCACTGGACGAAGAGTGGGATCATACGATGCATCCACGATCTCATGATTAGGATAAAAATCGCTGGTAGCATTAACAACTCCTTTCTCTACAATATCATTTGCAACATACGTTGAGAAAGTACGATATATTAACGTCACTGCTGCCATGAATCCTCTCTCAATGCTGGGATCTTTCCCACCAACATCAATCCCTCCCGCCTGCCGCAAACTGATTGGGCCGTCTTTTTTAGGATCAAAGTCATCCGGACAT
>Ga0209945_1000668_pt1 | contig 12462 bp, 14 predicted proteins | sample SalPonR2_A_D2_MG_FD_185703 | JGI IMG/M metagenome (GOLD analysis project Ga0209945, IMG submission 185703) | Salt pond soil microbial communities from South San Francisco under conditions of wetland restoration - Salt Pond MetaG R2_A_D2_MG... ...
CCGAGGCGGCCGCGGCTGATGAATCGACGGCTGCTGCCGATGGCGACGAGACCGAAACGATCGCTATCGACGACCTCCCCGAGGAGATCGCCGACGCCGAGTTGGAGACAAGCGAGGCGGTCTATCGGGCGGAGATCGGCCTCGGTGACACCGAGATGCCGGGCGTCGAGGCGATCTTCATCATGCAGGAGATCGAGGAGGCCTACGACCGGGTTGGCACCAATCCAGCCCAAGACACCATCGAGGACGGGGACTTCGATGAGACCTTTGATGTCTTTGTTGTCGACATCTCAGCCAGCGAGATCGAAGGGATTCTCGGCGAGTTGGGGAAAGTCGAGTTTGCCTCCGTCAGCCCGGTGACGCCGAATGTTGACGATCCGATGACTGTCGCCGAGGCGGTCGAAGCAGCCGGCGGGGCAGGCGACGCCGAGCCGGCTGCGGACTCGGGCGACGGCGACACAGAGCCTGAGACAGCAGCCGACGACGAGAGCGACACCGCCGAGAGCGAGGACGGCGGGAGCGATACCAGCAGCGATACCGACGACAGCAGTGACAGCGACGACGACAGCGGCGGGCGATCCAGCCCCGATTCGGGCGGTCGCTCCGGGCCAAGCAGTTCCAGCTCCGACGACGCCGACATCCAGTCGGTGCGGGTCGATGTCAACCAACTCGACGAGCTCTACAACCTCGTCGAACAGCTTGTCACCAGTCGGATCAAGCTACGGCGAGAGATGGAGCGAGAGGGGATCGACTCCGACAATCTCGACGAACTCGATAAGATCACCGGCAACCTGCAGGATACGGCGATGGACATGCGGTTGATCCCGCTGTCGAAGATCGTCGACACCTTCCCACGACTCGTGCGGGATGTCGCCCGGGAGACCGGCAAACAGGTGAACTTCACCGTCACCGGCGAGGACATCGAGCTCGACCGGACGATCCTCACCGAGATCCGTGATCCTCTGATCCACGTCCTGCGCAACGCCGTCGACCACGGGATCGAGCCGCCGGAGGAACGCGAACAGAAGGGCAAAGAGCCCACCGGCAACGTCTCGCTGACGGCAACCCGCGACCGCGATCACGTCAACATCGAGGTTGCCGACGACGGCGCGGGGCTCGATCCGGAGATGCTCAAGGAGAAAGCCATCGAGAAAGGCGTCAAAACCGAAAGCGAGCTCGAACGGATGGAGGAATCGGAGATCTACGATCTCGTCTTCCATCCGGGCTTCTCGACGGCCGAGGAGGTCACCGACGTGAGCGGCCGCGGCGTCGGGATGGATGTCGTCCACAACACCGTCAAACAGCTCGACGGGACGGTCAACGTCGAAAGCGAACTCGGCGAAGGGACGACCGTCACCCTCCGGCTGCCGGTGACCGTGGCGATCGTGAAGGTCATGTTCGTCGAGGTCGGCGGCACCGAGTACGGCATTCCCGTCAAAAACATCGCCGAGGTCACCCGTGCCGACGAGATTCGAACGACGAAGGGCGACGAGATCATCAACCACGACGACGAGATTTACCCGATCCTCCGACTCAGCGACGCCCTCGGCGAACCGACCAGCGTCAACGGCGACGGGATGTTGCTGCGGATTCGGGAGGAACACCGCAAGGTCGCCCTCCACTGCGATAAGGTGATCGACCAGGAGGAGGTCGTCGTCAAACCGCTTGAGGGCGTCCTCAGCGGGATCCCCGGGCTCAGCGGAACGGCCGTCCTCGGCGACGGTGATGTGGTTGCGGTCCTCGACGTGGTGACACTATGAGACAGTTCGAAGACGAAGGCTTCGGCCGGGTGATCCGGCATATTCAGGATGAGGTCGAGTTCGAGCCGGAGTACTACAACCCCGACTATCTCGATCGACGGATCACCGCCCGGATGCGACGCCAGGAGGTCGAGGAGTACGACGACTATCTTGAGATACTACAGTCGGACAGCCGCGAGAAGGAGGCGTTGATGGACTCGCTGACGATCAACGTCACCAATTTCTTCCGCAACCAGGAGATGTGGGAGGCACTCCGACCGGTGTTGCGCGATCTGACCGACGAGCATCGCCGGGTGCGGGTCTGGAGCGCGCCGTGTGCCGACGGCCGGGAGCCGTACTCGGTGTCGATGCTCGCCCGTGATGACCGCCGGATCGACGACGATCGGCTCACCATCGTCGGCACCGACATCAGCGACGAAGCGCTCGAAAGTGCCCGCGCCGGCACGTACGAGACGACCAGAACAACCGATATCGGCGAGGAGCTCAGCCTGCTTGACGACCCCGAGAAGTACGTCGATGTCGAGGACAACACGTTCACGGTCAAACCAGCGATCCGCGATTCGATCCAGTTCGAACGCCACGACCTGATCCAGGATGGGCCACGACGAAACTGCGATCTCGTCTTCTGTCGCAACCTCCTGATCTACATCGACAGCGAGTTCAAGATCCCAATCTTCAACACGCTGACCGACTCGATGCAGGACGGCAGCTATCTCGTCATCGGGATGACCGAAACCATCCCACAGGAGCTACGGGATGACTTCGAGCCGGTCAACAAGCGCTGCCGCATCTATCAGTACACACCCTAGTGCCAATGTCGTTGTACGACCTCGCACGATCCGGTGATGTCGACGGGCTCGAAGAGATGCTGCTGGAAAGCGACAGCCCAGCGGTGCGGAAACGCGCCTGCGAACTCCTCGGTGAGATCGCCACCAAGGAGGATATGGATGCCATCGAGACGCTCGTCTCGGTTGCGGTCACCGACGAATCCAGCGCGGTCAAGGCCGCCGCCGTCGACGGCCTCGATGAGATCGGTGCGGAAGCCGTCGAACAGCTGCTTGTCGAGATCACCGGCGAAAAGATCGACGAGGGAGCCGACTGGGCGGTCGCCAAGCGGTTCGCCAAGGCCCTGAAGTCGAATATCCCCGAGCTGCGGATGGCGGCCGCCTCCGCGCTCGGCAAACTTGGCGACGAATCCGGGATCAGCTCACTGAAAGGCGCGCTCTCGGATGAGGATCCCCGTGTCAGACAACGGGTCTGTATGGCCCTCGGCGAGATCAACCATCCCTCGGCGGTGCCGGCGTTGATCGATCGGCTCTCCGATCCCAACGGACAGGTTCGTCATGAGGCGGCGATCGCGCTGTCAGCGATCGGCACCGACCAAGCTCTTGGCGCGCTGAAAAACATGATGGATGCCGACAACACGGCGATCCGGCGAATCGCCGCCTCCGCGCTGGGAGAAGCCGGCACCGCCGATGTGGTCGAACCGCTGGCGGCGGCGTTGAACGACCCCGACGAAGGGGTGCGAAGCGCGTCGACCTACTCGATTATCGAGTTGCTGTCGAACGTTGATACCCAAAAAAGCCACTCGATCCGCGAGCGGATCATCACCGAACTCCAGGATGCCGACGACGCAACGGTTCAACCGATCGTTGAGATCCTCGAAGAGAGCAGCCAACAACGCCAACGCCGCAACGCCGCGTGGTTTCTCGGCCGGGTTGTCGACGAGCCGAGCCGGAACACTGTCGAGGTACTCGTCGACGCACTGGAAAGCGACGACACCCAGACCGCCCAGTTTGCGGCCACCAGCCTCGCCGAGATGGGCGGCGAGTTGGTTGAGGACGAACTGCTCAACCTCGTGGAGGGTGATGCCCCAGACGACGCTCGCGCACAGGGCGTCTTCATTCTCGGGAAGATCGGCGGCGAACGCTCCCGCGATGTGGTCGAAAATCTTACTGAGGATGATAGTAAACAGGTTCGCAAGCGGGCGTTCTCGGCGATCTCAAAGCTCAAAGGTCGATAGTGATATTACAGAGGGGCGAGACAGTACAACAACATGTATCGATCGACACCCCATGTGGGGCGGTGAGTTCATATGAGCGAGGGGGAGTACAAGATCGCGGATACGAAAGGGCGGTTCGCCATGGCGGTCAAAGACGGCCGGCAACTCAACAGTGTCGACTGGTCACAGGGCCGAATCCTGCTGTCGAACCGCCGTCTCATCCTTGCTGGCAACGACGGCAAGCGGACGATCGCCCTCTCAGATATCAGCGGGTTGTCGGGTCGACAGGACGCCAGTCAGTCGATCGCGGCGGCCTCGAACTATCTGGCACTCAAACTCGGTGAGGATGTCATGTTGGTGTCGGCCGCTGACCACGAGGAGTTTAAAACGGCGTTCTTCAAGGCCGTGCTCGATGAAAACATCGTCAAGGCCAAACACCCGGCTGTCGAGGGCGGCGTCGTGCAGGATACCTCCTGGGAGAAAGCCCGGCTGAAAGTCGAGGAGGATGCGATCGCCACCGCGCTCCAAAGCGGGAAATTCGTCGAACTCGAATTAGAGGAGATCAGCGAGATCAACACGGAACAGCGAACGATGGGCGGCGATGAGCGAACCGTGATCCAAGTTTCCCACGTCGAGGGGCAGACCTCTGTCGAGACACACCTCACCGGACCGGGTCGAACCTGTGCGTTCGTCCAATCATTTCTCAAGGAGGGCGAACGCCGGAGTGAGGCCAACGTCGATCTCGCACCCTCCGAAAAAGAGGTGTTGATGGCACTGTACTCCGGGGTCTCGCCGTTCGAGATCCCGGCGTTCATCGGTCAGGATGTTGACAAGGTCGAAGAGACCTTCGAGAAGCTCATCGAACTCGATATCGTTGATGAGGTGCGAACACGCCACGAGGTCACGCTGAACTCGCGTGGCCGCAACATCGCCAGCGAAGCGATGAACGAGCAGTAAGCGCATAGATATTCTGCAGTAAGCGGCCAACGGCCCGGAGCCGTGTTGTCGTCGTCAGGCGTTGACGGACTCGATTTTCTTGTTGACGATCACTTGACCCTTCGCCGTCAACGACAGCCCTTCCTCGCCGTCCTCGACGAGTTCCTTGCTTTTGAGTTTGTCAACGATGGCTTTCGTCTCGTTGATATCGCCGGTCACAAGCATCCCGAGTTCCGCGCTACCGCCGGCACTGTACAGCGAGACGAGGGTTTCGACCTCCTCTTCGCCGACCTCGATCTCTTCGAGATCCTCCATGATGTCGCTGTATTCGAGCCGCACATACCGACCCAGCAGATTGAGTTTGCGGCCGTTCGGCAGCGTAATCAGTGTCGTCAGTGTCGTCCCAGCCTCGGAGTGATCGACTGACAACGTTGGCCGAGTCTTGCCGCCGATATCGCGCTGTTCGCGGCCGAAGTCGATGACGCCGCCGAGGTCGATGGTTACCGTTTCGTTGTTGCCCTTGAGATCCAACTGCCCGCGTTTGAGACCGAGTTTCATCTTCCGGTCGCTGGCGTCGGTGATCCGCCCACCGCGTTTGGCCGGGTGTTTGACGATGACAGTTTGGCCGCCGATGATGACCTTGAAAAAGACGGTTTTGAACTTCTCGACGTTTTGCCCGGTTCCCTCGATGACCGCGACCTTCTGTTGGCCGTCCTTTTTGTAGGCGATGGTGACGGTATCGTTGAAAAACTGCTTGAACGCCTGTGGTGGCGAGCCGATGTTGGTGTCGACAACCGAGGACAGCGGGATGCGTGTCTCCTGGTCGTCGGTGACCAACACCAACTGCTTGCGGCTGAGGAGCACGCGGCCGGTGATCGGTTCCATCGTCTCCATCTTCTCGGTGTAGAACCGACCGGCGAAATCCGCCACCACTGCCTCGCTCATATACTACTGTTCGTTCCGCAGTCCTCTTCATTGTTTCGCGCTGTCGATGATACAGCAACGCTTCCCCTGTGGCCGAGATCCGAGACACAGATGGAGGCAGGACTCCGCACCTGCGGGAACAGCAAAGTCTAATGCGGTGGGTACCCAACTATCGAGTGATGCCAACGGTAACCTACCTCAACTACGAAGTGCTCGACGATCACGGCTGGGAGATGGACGACGACGACCTCTTCGAGAAAGCCGAAGATGAAGGGCTTGACGGCGAGGATTACGGCGAACTCGATGTCAACGAAGGCGAGTACATCCTCGAATCCGCCGAGGCTCAGGGCTACGATTGGCCCTTCTCGTGTCGTGCCGGCGCGTGTGCAAACTGTGCCGCCATCGTCAAAGAAGGCGAGATCGACATGGACATGCAGCAGATCCTCTCGGATGAGGAAGTCGAGGAGAAAAACGTCCGCCTCACCTGCATCGGCAGCCCGGACGCCGACGACGTGAAGATCGTCTACAACGCCAAACACCTCGACTACCTCCAGAACCGCGTCATCTGAACGCGGTGATCCTCGGTTGATTTTTTATTATCCCCTGAGCTACTGCTATCCCGAGCTGTCGACTACAGCCAGTTTCGGCTGATGTACTCAAGCGTGATCTCAGACTGGTCGATGTACCGTGATAGCTCGTGGACGATGTCCCCTACTTCTCGCGTGGATAGCGTCTGATTCTTTTGAAAAAGAACGCCTGCGGTATCCGTGACGTTCAGTTCGGTTAAGAAATCGTCATCTTGGGTGAGAATCAAGCGGTCATGCATATTGGCATACCGGACGATCGAGTCATCGTCAGCACCAAGACCGAGTTCGGAGATATCGTCGAGCCGTTCGATGTTGTGGCCGAGCTTCCGTAGGTAATTAACCGTGGCTCGCTCAACGTTCTCGTCGGCGAGAACTCGGTACGTCATCAGCCGCGAACGTCGTCCGGATCGGTTGTCAGATGCTCATAGTCCGTGACAGCAGCCTCGCGTTCGCGCTCGACGGATCGCATCTCTTCGGGATGGTCGTGATAGTACGTGAGTGCTCGATAGATATCGGCGACATCAATACCGTGGCGATCTGCGACCGTTCGCGGTTCAAGACCACGATCCTCAACCTGCGTTTTGATGAACTGCACCGTGATGCGCCGACCTTCGAGATGAGGTTCATCATGTAGTTGCCTGACGATCCGCCTCGTAACCTGAGCCATACGTGTCTGTTGTCGCCGTCGTACTTGAACCTCGGGCTGGAAAACACTGGATCACAGATCTTTGAGCCGAGTGGTGAGTCAGCGCGAACACTTCCATAGTCACACTCACAGTGTACACACACACACAAAGGTACAAGTCGAGAGAACCACACAGTACAGCCACTGAGCAGCGAAAAGAAGCGTGTCCAGTTTCGGGCCCCCGATCGGCTTATCGATCGCACCGACGCGCTTGCGGCTGTACTCGGTGAGAACCGAACGGATATCCTCGTGACCGCGCTCCGGGAGTATCTCCAAGAGGCGACCCACGACGACACACTCGTCCAGGAGATCGCAGCCGCCTACTACGACGACGAGATCACCAGCAAACAGGTACAGACGCTGCTTGGAGCAGCAGAGGCTGCAAATCTTCAGGTGTTAAAACAGCAGTTAGACGACGACTTCATCGATGAGGTAGCCGAGAGGTAGATGTCGATCCTCGTGGCAGATACATCCAGGCTGGTCAGTCTTGGCATCGTCGCAGGCGAGTCACCAGATCCGCTTTCGATGTGTCTCACCCGGCACGAGGTTGTCATCCCAACAGCCGTCATCGATGAGCTCCGAGATATCGCCGCCTATGAGGAGATCCACGGACGCGCCGCAGAACGCATACTCGATCGAACCGATTCGGTGACAATCGAGTCAGTTGCGCTCGATGACGCCTTTCCGTTAGATGCCGGTGAGAACGCTGCCGTGAGCCTTGCCAACGAGATCGATGCCACCATACTGCTCTGTGATGAGTTCACCCAGATCGGTATCCTCCATGCATCACTCGCTGATACACGGCTCATCACAACGCCGACACTGCTTTCGGTGCTTGTTCGAACCGACACCCTACCACCGGAGGCTGCTCGAAGACTGCTTGCGGAAATCAGCGAGGAGCGGAGCTGGAGTTCAAATAGCTATGTCCAACGGGCGCGATCATTGCTTACCGAGGAGTGAGGTCAGGTGTGATTATTCGACATACTCGTATTTCCGTTCGTTCATCCGACCCCAGCCGGTAAACACAAACTCGTCGGTGGGCTCGGTGAAGTCATCGATATCGACAGCCCCTTTCTCGTGGTTGTGGCTGTCGTGCACCTGTTCGTACTCCGAATACGAGAGATCGTAGCGAGCCTGGAGCTGGGCGTCAATGTTGAGTTGTGAGATCTCTTGTTCCCACGCTGGTTGGACGGTTTCGGCGTGGATCTCAGCTTGAGCTCCCGAGCCATACGACCCCACGAGCAGCTTTTCGCCAGCAAGATCTCGATCCTCCTCGGCGGCGTACTGCAGGGCAGCAATACGGGCAATGTGTACCGAGCCGGTATACCAGTTGCCGACGTGTCGGGAGATGTTGAGGGTTGGCTCGATGGTGCGGTCGTACCATGCGCGATACTGGTCGGTTTCCTTGAGGTCGTCCATATACTCGCGGATCGCCTCCTCGTAGGCCTCTCGTGAGGCGTAGTCGTCCTCGCGTGGCTGGCGACCGATCTCATCGGCGAGGTCGTCCTCAATCTCGGTGTCGCGGCTCATATGCCGGTAGCCGAGTAAGGCGGCCTTTCGCACCATCCCCGGGAACGGCGTGTGGAACGGAACGTAGGCGAAGTCGTCGGGATGCATGTCCCAGGCGACCGATTCGAAATCCTCGACGGCCTCGCGCATGCGCGAGAGGTACACTTGCATCGACCGCTTGCCGTCGACCGACGGGAACTGCTGGTTCGGCTTCAGGAAGTCGGTTTCGTCCATGCTGCCGTACCCCTGCTCGTTCGATATCTCGACGAGATCGGGATCCTCGTCGATGAGCATGGCGACCGCACCCGCACCCTGTGTCGCTTCGCCGGGGTCGCCGCGAGCGTAGAGGGCGGTGTCGGTGGCGATGACCAGCGCGGCCCGCCCGCGGTTGCGACCGGCGCGGATCCAGTTGTAGGCGTCGTCGATCGATTGGGTGCCGGCGACGCAGGCAAACTTCCGTTCGCCCTTGTTAGCATGCCGGAACTCGCCGTCGAAGTACTGTTCGAGACAGCCGGCGATGTAGGTCGAGACCGGCTTGGAGTTATCAAACGCCGACTCGGTGGCAACGTCGATCCGGCCGATATCGTCTGGGGTGAGCCCCTTGCGATCCATGAGTCGCTTGGCAGCGTTTGCGCCCATGGTGACGATATCCTCGTAGAGATCCGGGAACGACGAGCCGACCAGGCCGATCCCCTTGCGGTATTTGTCCGGATCCTCGCCTTTCTGTGGGGCGAACGTTTCCGGCAGATCGAGTTTGAGCTTGCCGGTCCAGACTTCAACCGCGTCGATGCCGACAGATTCCATACGCGAGGTTGCCCGAGGTGGCTTATGGGTGTGTCGATACGAGTGACGTCGATCGTCGAAGAACAGCCGGGTTAGTCCTCGTCTTCCTCGATGACTTCGGGGTCAGCAAAGGCGTCCTGCAGGCTATCAAGGCCGTTGAGCCACTCGGAGACGAGCCAGGAGTCGAGTTCCTCGATGTCGCTGCCGTCGAACTCGGTGCCGTCGATGATCTGGGTGCCGGCTTGAACGAGATACGCGAGAGCAGCGTCCTCATCCTCCTCGGCGGCCGCAGCAACCGCGTCGGTGATGTTGTCCGTGAGCGGTTGTTCCGCAACGGCCCCACCGATCAGATACTCCTCGGCAGCATAGAAAACGGGGATGAGGCTAGTCTGGACGCTGTCGAGCAAGAGTAGCTTGTTCTCGGCGTCGAACTCCGGTTCGGCCAGCACGATGTCGTTGATGAACTCGAGTTTGTCGAGGGCTTCCTCCTCGTCGAGATGGCCGTCTTCGGCGGCGGTGATGATCTTGGCGATCGCGATCGTCGTGTCGTTTTGGAGATTGAAGTAGAGCCGGGCGAAGTCCTCGCTTTCGGGATCGAGATCCTCCTCGCCGACCCGCGTCAGCCAGTTCTGCCAGCGGTCTTCCGAATAGAAGGTCTCGGCTGGCTCGTCGTCGTCGGTCATACATGTGTCTCCGCGGGCGCACTCAAAGGCCTTTCTTCTCGTTTGGGCCGTTACTCCAGCGTTCGGCGGGTGTCAATGCCGTAGACCCGCTTCGGCGTCTCGACGTGGGCGGTCTCGATGGCGTCGTCGTAGCCCTGTTCGCGGAGCCACCGGACGCGCCGCGGGACGGTTTTCGGCCCCATGACCGCACCCGGTCGGTCGGGGTCGTCGACGTAGTCGGTCTCCATCAGGAACGGTTTGCCCGACTCGGCGGCGGTCTCAAGCCAGTCTTTGTTGCACATCACACTCGGTGTCGGGCCTGCGAGGCGACCGCTGGCGTAGTGTTTGACGACGCGATAAGGGTCAAGCCCACGCTCGTCGGCCCAGTCGGCGATTTCAGTTAAATCCTCGCTGGCCTCGGTGTGCAACTGGACGACACAGTCGAGATCAGCCCCAAGCTCGAAAGCGTGTTTCATCACGTCGTTGGAGGCCGCCCAGACAGCATCATCAACTTCGTAGTGTGGCCGCCCGGATTTTAACGCGAGGGCGTCGCTGTCTTCGACGTATTCGGCGGCAATATCGAGGACACGTTGCATCAGGTCGGCGGCTTCGTCCGGTGAACAGCCGCGATCCTCGATCAGCCGGCTAATGAGACCGGGATGGACTCCCAAGATGGGCCACGCACGCCCCGGCAGCCGCTCGGTCGCGTCGGCAACGATGTCGATGGTGGTCTCGAAAACTGACCGAAAGTCCTCGGGATCGGTCGACTCGACACCGAGATGCCAGGAAGGTTTGTTGACGACGAGCAGGTGGGTGCCACCCAACTGGACGAAGTCGTCGACGGCGTCCATCCCACGGGCGGCATCGGGATCGAGATGCATGTGGTTGTCGAGCACCGGCGTCTCGTCGGCCATAGCTGGAGGTTGGTGGCGACGATGAAAAATCGGCTGGTCTCGGCGGTCGACAATCTATGTGGCATTGCTGTCACTACTTGTCATCGACCGCGAGATCAAACTCGAATGTCACCGCGGTGTCCTCGTCGTCGACGACAGCACCGGACTGGGACGCGAATCCCTCATGGAGTCGCTCGTAGGTATCGTCGACGGCTTCGACGATGACGTTCGTCTCGCCGATCACCGGCATGAAGTTGGTGTCGCCCTCCCAGCGTGGCACGAGGTGGGTGTGGAGGTGATCGCCGATTGAGCCGCCCGCACCCTCACCGAGGTTCATCCCCATGTTGAGCCCGTCAGGGTCGAGGCCGTCGTTGAGTGCATCGATAGCGACCTGTTTGAGGCGGGCGTGATCCAGCAGTTCGGCGCGGGTGAGGGCGGCGTACTCGCCGATGTGGCGATACGGGATGATCATCAGATGGCCCGGATTGTAGGGATAGTTGTTGAGCAGCGCGAAACTGTGCTCGCTGCGGGCGACGATCCGGCTCTCGCGATCGGCGTCGCGCTCGGGGAGGACGCAGAACGGACAGCCGTCGATAGTCTTTTGATCGGGGTCGCGTTCGACCCAATCGATCCGCCACGGCGCGAAGATCTGTTCCATACCCAAGGCTTGCGCCTCAGAGTGTTAGTGGTACCGTCGACGGCGTCGGTTCTTTATCGGTCAGTCGAAGTCGTGAATCCCAGCAGTCGTGACCTCACAGCCGTCCTCGGTGACGATCATCGTGTGCTCTGCCTGACTGATAAGCTGGCCATCGGCTTCCTTCAGTACCGGATACCCTTTGACGATATCCGCGTTTTTCAGCGTGCGGAGAGCCATCGCCGACCGCGAACTGTCGAGCCAGCGGGCCGCAAACGGAAGATTGTCAAACTCGTCCAGTTCTTCCATGACCTGTCGGGCGCGACGATCCCGCACCGAGCCGTCGCCGACCTGTTCGTAGATCTCCTCGGTCGCGCCCTCGCCGACCTTCCCGCGGCCGTCGGTGGCGAACGGCTCGATGGCGAGTACGTCACCGACTTCGAGTTCGACGCCGCGGTCGACCGCCCGGTTCGGGATGCTCGGCCCGGTGTGGGCGTCGTACCGCTCGACGCCGTGGCCCGTGAGATTGAGAATGGGGGTGTAACCGTAGTCGTCGATGGCGGCTTCGATTGCCGCGCCGACCGTGCCGGTGTCGACGCCCGGCCCGACCGCGTCGACAGCGGCTTCGAGTGCGTCCTCGGCGGCAGCAACCATCTCGTCGTGGCCGGTGTAATCGACGGTGACCGCGGCGTCGGCGATGTAGCCGTCGACGTGGACGCCGATATCGAGGCAGATCATCTCCTCGCCGAACTCGGTGTTGTCATCGCGTGCGGGCGTCGCGTGGGAGGCCTCCTCGTCGGTCGAGATGTTGACCGGAAAGGCGAGTCCCGCGCCGGCGTCGCTGATGGCGTCTTCGGCGTACTCGGCGACTTCGAGTTGGGTGACCCCGGGTTCGATCATCTCGCGGGCGTCGTTCATTGTCTCGGCGAGGATTGCGCCGGCCTCGCGGTAGGCGTCGATCGCGTCGGCATCGAGTGTCGCAATGCTCATAGGTGGGTGTTGGCTGGTGGGCGCAAAGCGGTTTCGACCCGGTGAAATCCGGCAGTTGAGTCAGGGTGCAACGCGAAGGGCGAAGCGACAATGACGA
>Ga0209945_1000670_pt1 | contig 12398 bp, 13 predicted proteins | sample SalPonR2_A_D2_MG_FD_185703 | JGI IMG/M metagenome (GOLD analysis project Ga0209945, IMG submission 185703) | Salt pond soil microbial communities from South San Francisco under conditions of wetland restoration - Salt Pond MetaG R2_A_D2_MG... ...
GGCAACGGTAACGGCGGCGGCAACGGTAACGCCGGCGGCAACGGTAACGGCCGATAACTGAGACGGTCAGCGCTCCTTTTCGCGTCGACGCTGTCGGTCGACGGCGGCGTCGAGTGTCGCCGGCGCGCAGTCGGCGAGTTCGGCTGCCCGGTCGACGGCGACGTTTCGCGTTCGGACGGCGGCGACTGCCCCGGCGACGACGAGTGGATCGGCCGTCCGTCCGGGATGCCACGCTCGGTCGTCGAGCGGACGACAACTCTCGGCGGACAGACAGGTGACGGTGAGCATCGCGGCGGCGAGGGGTGTCGCGGTCCGTGACCCACCGCTCGCGTCACGCCGCGCCACACCGTCGACGGCGCCCGCTAACGCCAGCGCCGATTCGGGGTCGTCACCGACCAGTGCTCGGTCGATGGCGGCCGCTCGAACCTCGTCGAGCGTCATGGCGTGGTTAGGGCGTGATCGACGACGGTGCCGTCGGGCCGGAGCGTCACCGTCCCGAGTTCGACACGTTCGCCCGCGTCGGCCACCCGGGCGACGGCTCGGAGCGTCTCGTCGCGGTCGAGGTGGTCCCAGACCGCGTCCTCGACCAGTTGCTGGAACGCGTCCCGGTCGCTCCACGCGGCTTCGAGGGTGGAGGGGACGTGGACCAGAAACCGGAACGCGTCGTCGTCGACGCCGATACTCACGCCGAAGGTGTCGGCTGGGGACGTGTCGCCGGAGGCGTCGGCCATGCCCACGCTCGGTCGGCCGGACGAATAAGCCGGTCGGTGTGGGTGTCAGTGACAGCCGGACGGCGACGCGATGGCGGCGTTTTTGACGGCCGACGGTGGAGAAAGAACATGAGCTACGCCATCGGCCTCGTCGGCAAGCCCTCGGTGGGCAAGTCGACGTTTTTCAACGCGGCGACGATGAACGACGTGCCGGAAGGCGCGTATCCTTTCACCACCATCGACCCGAGCGTGGGCGAGGCGTACGTCCGGGTCGAGTGTGCGGCCCCGGAGTTCGACGAGACGTGTACGCCGAGCGTCGGCTACTGTGACGAGGGGACGCGGTTCGTTCCCGTCCAACTGGTCGACGTCGCCGGGCTGATCCCCGGCGCCCACGAGGGGAAGGGCCTCGGCAACCAGTTTCTGAGCGACCTGAACGAGGCGGACGTGCTAGTCCACGTCGTCGACTTCTCGGGGAAGACGGACAGCGAGGGCGAACCCACCGAGGGGCACGACCCCCGGGACGACATCGACTTCCTCGAGGACGAACTCGACATGTGGTATCTGGGGATTCTGGAGAAAGGGATCGAACGCTTCGAGTCGAAGTACCACGGCGCGGACGCGAGTATCGAGGCCGACCTCGCCGAGCAGATGAGCGCGTTCCGAACGAACGAGGACGAAATCAAACAGATCATCCTCGCCGAGGGACTCGACCTCGACCCCGCGACGTGGGACGAGACGGATCGGGAGTCGCTGGCGAGGGAGATTCGCAAGCGCACGAAGCCCATGGTGATCGCGGCGAACAAAATCGACGACTCCGCGGCGGCGGCGAACTTCGCGGACATCGCCGCCGACCCCGCCTACGACCACCTCCCCATCGTCCCGGCGAGCGCACACGCGGAGAAGGCACTGAAAGCGGCCGACGAGGCGGGGCGAATCGACTACACGCCCGGTCACGACGACTTCGAACTCGTCGGCGACGTGAGCGCGGAGCAGGAGGCGGGGCTGGAACAGATCCGGTCGCTGCTCGACGACCACGGTGGGACGGGCGTTCAGTCGTCGCTCGAAGCCGCCCTCTTCGACGCCCTCGACCTCATCGCGGTGTTTCCGGGGAGCGACGACGGATCGACGAGCGAGAAAGGATCGTTCCGTGACTGTTTCCTCCTGCCCGACGGCTCGACGACCGAGGACTTCGCGAACCACATCCACACGGATCTGGGTGACGGGTTGCTCCACGGCGTCGACTGTCGATCGTCACGACAGATCAGCGGGGGACACGTTCTCGATGACCGCGACGTGATCGAACTCGTGACGACGACCTAATCCAGCGCGTCCTCGACGGCCCGTAGCGCCCACCGTGCGCTCTCGGCTTTGACCGTCGAGCGGTCGCCGTCGACGACGCGGCGCTCGGCGCGGACGAAGGAGTCTTCGGTTCCCCACGGGGCGGCGTAGGCGACGCCGACGAAGACGAGGCCGACCGGCTTCTCCTCGGTGCCGCCGCCCGGCCCGGCGATACCGGTGGTGGAGACGCCCCAGGTCGTTCCGGCGTCGTCGCGGACGCCGCGAGCCATCTCGCGGGCGACGGGGGCGGAGACGGCGCCGGCCGCGTCGAGTGACTCCCGGGAGACGCCGAGGCAGTCGAGTTTGGCGTCGTTGGAGTAGGCGACGACGCTCCGATCGAAGTAGTCGCTGGAGCCGGGCACGTCGGTCAGCAGCGAGCCGACGAGGCCGCCGGTGAGCGATTCGGCGACGGCGATGGTCTCGTCTCGCTCGCGCAGGCGACGCCCGAGGCGGCGTTCGACGGCGTTGTCGGCGTCGGTCATGGGTTTTCCTTCGGGACCCAGACCCATCAAACGGTCCCCGTCCCCGACGCCGGTTCCGGGTTCCGGCCCCTTTATGTCGGGCGAGCGGTGTGAACTGGACATGGCGGACGAGACAATCGCATTCGTGGGACTCGGGATCATGGGTGGACCGATGGCGAAGAACCTCCTCGACGCTGGCTACACCGTGATCGGGCACAACCGCTCGCAAGGGCCCGTCGACGACCACGTCGCCGCCGGCGGGGAGGCCGCCGAGACGCCGAAGGAGGCGGCCGAACGCGCCGACGTGACGATCATGTGCCTGCCGGATTCGGACGTGGTAAGCGAGGTCATGCGGGGCGACGAGGGCGTCCTCGCCGGGCTGGGCGAGGGCGACGTGGTCATCGACAACTCGACCATCTCGCCGATGGTGACCGAAGAGCTCGCCGAAGAGGTACGGCAACGAGGTGCCCAGATGCTCGACGCCCCGATCAGCGGCGGCGAGGAGGGCGCCATCGAGGCGTCGCTGTCGATCATGGTCGGCGGCGACGAGGACGTACTGAAGCAGTGTCGCCCGATCCTCGACGCGATGGGCGAGACGATCACGTACTGCGGCGACAACGGCGCGGGACAGGTCACGAAGGCGTGTAATCAGATCGTCGTCGCGGGGACGATGGAGGCCGTCAGCGAGGCGTTGGTCTTCGCGTACAAGGCCGATGCGGACCTCGAAGCCGTCGTCGACGCCATCAGCGGCGGCGCGGCCGGCTGCTGGACGCTCGACAACCGCGCGCCCAGCATGATTCAGGGTGACTTCGAACCCGGCTTCTTCGCCGACTACCAGTACAAGGATCTCCGCATCGCCACCGACGCCGGCGAGGCGTACGAATCGCCGATGCCTCAGACGGAACTCGTCCACGAGATGTACAAATCGATGGTTGCGACGGGCCGTGGCAAGGACGACAACTCCGGCGTGATGCAGGTGATCGAGGATTTGGCTGGGGTCGAGGCACGAGTCGACGACGACTGACACTCGTCGGTGGGTTCGGAGGCACGAGAATCGAGGATCGACCGTGAGGCCGGTGTTCGACGCTGGCGTCCGATTACCACCTGTGAAAATTTCGTGACGCCGTTTATTGCGATCCGATCGTACCACAGAACGGTACATGTTGGTCGGAGCTATCAGGCGCCGATACGGCGCGAAGTTGGGGCTCGGATACGTCGCCACCGGGGCGTTCATCGTCGCGGTCGGCACGGTTACGAACGACGTGGCGGCGACGGTCGTTGCAGCGATTGCGGGGCTGTTGACCCTCGGATCGATCAACGCCGCGGAGACGATTGCGAGCGTAACGGAGATTTCCGAACAGACGGCGCGGGTCGCCGAGGGTGATCTGGATCGGGAGGTCGTCTCGTCCCGAACGGACGAGTTCGGCCAGCTCGCCGGATCCATCGAGAAGATGCGCCGGTCGCTCCAGCGCCGGCTGACGGAGATGGAGGAGGCACGGTCCGAACTCGACGACGCTCGGGCAGAGGCGGAGCAGGCCGAAGCAGAGGCTCGCGAGGCCGAGCGCGAAGCCCGAGAGATGGCCCGGGACTACCGCCGTATCGCCGAACAGTACGGTGAGACGATGGAGCGGGCGGCCACTGGCGACCTCACACAGCGACTCGACACCGGCACCGACTACGACGCGCTGGAGACGATCGGCACGTCGTTCAATCGGATGATGGACGACCTTCAGGAGACGGTCGAGACCGTCGCCGACGTGGCTGATCAGATCGACACCGAGGCCGAGGAGATGACGGACATGAGTCGAACGGTCGAACGGCAGGTCACGGAGACGGTCGACACCGCGTCCACGATTCGAGTGCAGTCGTCGGAGCAGCGCGAGGAACTGGAGTCAGTCGCCGACGACGTCGATACGATCAGCGCGTCCGCCGAGGAGATTGCGGCGACGGTGAGTGACCTGTCGTCGCGGGCCGACGACGTGGCGGCGGCGAGCGACGACGCACGGTCGTCGTCGCGGACGGCCATCGACGAGATGAGCCGCATCGAGGAGGAAGCCGAGCAAGCGGTCACACGGGTCGAGACGCTTCAGGGGCGGATGGACGAGATCACCGAAATCGTCGACATCATCTCCGATATCGCCGAGCAGACGAACATGCTGGCGCTGAACGCGTCGATCGAGGCGGCCCGCGCCGGCAACGGCGGCGTCTCCGGCAACGGGTTCGACGTCGTCGCCGACGAGGTGAAATCCCTCGCCGAGCAGACACAGGCGCGAGCGGGCGAGGTTGCCGAGATGATCGACGAGCTCTCGGAACAGACCGAGGAGGTCACCGTTTCGATCCGCTCGACACAGGAACGGGTTCGCGCCGGCACCGACACCGTCGAGTCGACGCTCGGGGACATCGAAACCATCGCCGACTCGATAGACGATATTTCCACATCGCTCGAAGAGATTCGACGGACGACGGCGGATCAGGCGGACACGGTACAGAACACGGCCGCGTCCGTCGACGCCCTCACGGATCTCAGCCGGGATACCGCGGAAACGGCCGCCGAGACGGCCACCCGAATCGAGGATCAGGAGGAGGTAGTGGCGTCCATCTCGTCGTCGCTCCGGACCTTCCAGGAGACGGTGGTGACACAGCTCCAGACCAACGTCGACGCGTTCACCGTCGACGCCGACGCCACCCTTGGATCGAGACCGGTCGCGGCCGCGACCGACGGAGGTGATCGCTAATGGACCCCGTCACGGCCGCGTACGGTATCGCCGTCGCCGCGTTCCTCGTCGGGACCGCTATGGTCGCCCGGCTGTACGTCTCCCTCGACGGATCGGTGCATCAGCGTTCGCTCGCCGGGCTCGCGATCATCCCCGGCTTCGCCGGGCTCTCGTACGCCGGGATGGCGCTCGGCCTCGGAACCGTCGAGGTGGGCGGCACGACGCTCGTCGGGCTTCGGTACGTCGACTGGATCGTGACGACGCCGCTGCTCGTCGGGTATATCGGCTACGTCGCCGGTGCCTCGCGGCGGTCGATCGCCGGCATCATGATCGCCGACGCTCTGATGATCGCCGCCGGCGCCGGGGCCGTCGCCTCCGAGGGGACGCTCAAGTGGGGCCTCTTCGCCGTCTCGGCGTGCTTCCATCTCTCCCTGTTCGGCTATCTGTACGTCGTGTTCCCGCGACAGGTGCCCGACGCGCCGATGCAGCGGGGGCTGTTCAGCCTGCTGAAAAACCACATCGGCCTCCTGTGGATCGCGTACCCCTTCGTCTGGCTGATGGGGCCTGCCGGCCTGGGGTTCGCCGGCTTCGTCGGCGTCAGCCTCACGTACGCCTTCCTCGACGTGTTGGCGAAGGTACCCTACGTCTACTTCTTCTACGCCCGACGCCGGATCTTCACCGACGTGGTGACGACCGAGATGGGGAACGCGCCCGCTCCGGCCGACTGATCGTCGGCCGCTTCGATCACTCCACGTCGTCGTGATCCAGCAGCGTCCGCTTCCGGTCCGCCGGTGCGGGGTCGTAGGTGATGATTTCGAGCAGGTTCCCCGACGGGTCGAGGAAGTAGAACCCCTCGAACTCCCCCCAGTCGTAGGGGCCCTGTTTCGGGAACTGGCCCTCCAAGTGGTCCATCAGCGACTGGTACGTGTCGCGGTCGGTTTCGAAAGCGACGTGAGCCTTGTCGAGGGGATGATCCAGCCCTTCGTCGTCCCACTTCTCCGCTCGGCCGGTCTCCATGAGCGTGACGACCGTTCCAGCGTCGGTCTCGAACATGACGTGGGCGCCCTTGAAATCCTCCGGTGGACGCAACAGGTCGAGGTCGAGTACGTCCCGGTAGAATTCGTACGTGGCGTCCAGGTCGTCCACGTCGATGTTGATGTGGTCGACGGCGTGCATGCCCCTACTGGCGAGGCGGCGCCGATATAGGTTTCCCCGCCGCGCGCGAGGCCGGTGTCGCTCGGACAGCTTTCAGTCCGGGCCCGGCGAGGCGAGACGGGAACGCCGATGTAGCCATGAGGTCGTCGCCGCGACGTTCGGTGGGCGTGAACCCGTACGAGTCGTCAGGCCGGAGCCAGGTTCCCCCGTCCTCGACGATCGCCGTGAGAATCCCCTTCCGGTATCCGATCCGTTCGTCGTCGTGCCGGTGGACGGGGAGCGGTCCCCCTGTTCGACTCGCCAGCGTTTCGTCGGCGGCCGCGCGGTCGGCGAGAGACACGCCACCTGTTCGCGCGCTCCTCGTCGATCCGCCTCGTTCGATTCGTCCCCCATACGTTCGATGCTGGGGACCACTAATAATTATTTCTAGGAAACATTTATAAATACACGCGCCACGGGCGAGCGTGGACACGTCGCCGTCCCCGACGGCACGCCCATCCGGCCCCTGCGGCGGCCAATATGAACCTTCCCGAGGAACTTTTATAACGGTTCAGTCGTACCCTGCGGGTATGCCGACCGACGAGCTCATCGCGGCGCCAGCCGATTCCGGCGGCGCCACGTACGCCGGTTCCGAGTCGAGACGACGGACGACCGCTCCCGCGGCGGGCGACCGATGACCGGGAGTCACGTCGACGCCCAGCAGGCCGCCCTCGACGAGTACCACGACGATCCGGGCGATTTGCCGACCATGCGGGCGCGGTTCGAGCACAACGGCAGCCCGCGCTACTTGCTCTACACGATCAAGCGGTTCGGCTTCGACCGCGACCACGGGTTTCATCTCGACGTACAACTCGTCTCCGACGCCTTGGAAGACGGTATCGAGACCGTCGAGGCCCAACTGCAGGAGGGGCACGCCGACCTCATCGACATCGACTACATCTCCATCGCCCGCGAACGTGCCGAGGGCGCGGACATCGTCGCCTTCCATCCCTACGGCCGGACGGTAGGGGGCCTCGTCGCCCCCGAGGACTCCGATATCGACGGGTTAGAGGATCTGTCGGGCAAGCGCATCGGCGTGGTGCGCCGCCTCGACAAGAACTGGATTCTGACGCGCGCGGCCTGTCGGGAGTATCACGACTTCGACCCCGACGAGACGGCGACCCCCGTCGAAGCCGGCTCGAAGGTGGAACTCACGCGGATGATCGAGGACGGCGAGGTCGACGCTGGCTTCCAGTTCTGGCAGATCATCCCCGAAATAACGGAGACGGGGCCGTTCGAGAACGTCCTGCCCGTCGCCGACCTAGTGCAGCGGCTCTCCGAGACGGAGAACAAACTCCCCATCGCCGCCTTCCTCACCAGCGGGGAGTATCTCGACGAGCAGACGGAGACGGTGCGGGCGTTCGCGGACGCGTACCGCGACGCGGTCGACAAACTCGTCGCGGACGACGACATCTGGGCGGAGATCAGCGAGAAGCTGATGACCTACGACGACCCCGACGTGATGCGTGCGGTTCGTGACGGCTGGCGCGACATGGTCGTCCGCGACTGGGACGAGGAGAGCGTCGACGGGATGTACCGGCTGTTCGACCACCTGAAATCCGTCGCCGGCGCCGAAGCGCTCGGCGTCGAAGAGATTCCCGAGGGAACCTTCGAGATCGATCCATGACAGAGACCGTTACCTTCCAGCTGAACTGGGAACCGAACGGCTTCCAAGCACCGTACTTCCTCGCTCGCGAGGCGGGCTTCTACGCCGACGAGGGCTTGGAGGTGGAGTTCGTCGAGGGCCACGGCTCGCCCTTCGCCGCCGAACAGACTGCGAAGGGCCGGAGCGACCTCGGCCTCTCCGGCGGGAGTGCCGTCCTGTCGGTGCGGAGCCAGGGGCTCGACCCGCTGGCCGTCGCCGCGGTCAGCCAGAAGACGCCCGCGACGATTTACACCCTCCGTGACGCCTTCGGCGAGCCGTTCACCGAACCCGAACAGCTTCGCGGCCGGACCGTCGGCCCGTCGGCGACGAAGACCCGCATCCTCACCCTCCAACTGCTGGAGGATCGGGGCATCCGCGACGACGTCGAGGTCAACGACGTGCAGAAACACACCCACCACCGCGTCGAACACCAGTTGCTCGACGGCGACATCGACGCCGCGGTGGGCGTCGTCACCAACGGCAAGGAACTCGAACGCGAGTACGACCGGGTGGCCGACGAACTCCTCATCGGCAACTACCTCGACGTCTACGGGATGACGGTCGTCACCAACCCCGAGTTCGCGGCCGACAACCCCGAGACGATCCGATCGTTCCTGCGGGCGACTGCCCGCGGGTGGGAGCTAGCGACGAACGACCCCGACCGCGCCATCGACGCGCTGATCGCCCGCAACGCCCAACTCGAACACAACCGCGAGGTAGAACACATGAAGTTCCTCGCCTCGGCGGAGGACCTCCAGTTCACGGAGTTCGTCCGCGAGGCGGGATGGGGCCACTTCGACGGTCGTCGCTGGGAGAACCTGAGCGAGATGCTCGCCGAGACGGACCTGCTGGAGTCGCCGGTCGACCCCGACGACGCGTGGACGAACGAGTACGTCGACGACACCGAGCCGGTGATCGCGAACTACGCCGAGCGGATCGGTCGTTAGTCGGCGCCGAGGCGCCACAGCGCCCGATACACCGTCCACACGTCGTGTTCGGTCCGGTCGGCGACGGCGCGGACCGCCTCGACGTACGTCCGGTACGCGGCGGGTGTGACCGTGTCGGGATACGGGTCGGCCAGTTCGCCGGCCGCGCGCAGGGCGTCCCACTCCCGCCGTCCGACGGCGACGTAGTCGTCCGGATGCGTAAACGCCAGGAACGCGGACGCGACGGGCACGTCGACGCCGACCAGCGCGGTCAAGGAGTCGAGTTTTCCGTCGAGCGTCGTCGCTTCGGTAGCCCCGTGGATGGCGTCGACCATCGCCTCGTAGTCGTTGTCGAGGAAGCGCTCCTCGGCGGCGCGTCGGTCGGGGTCGGGGTGGAGGTCGCGGCGGTGATACCACTGGACCGGCCACTCCGCGTCGCGGCGGCCGAAGTCCCCGGACGCGAACGTGCGCGGGACGGTCTCGATGTGTTCGCGTTCGACGAGATCGAACGGCTCGCGCTCCTCGTACTCGGCCGCGAGTGCGTCGATCCGCTCGCGAGTGAGGTGGATTGTGGTTTCGTTTCCACCGTCTGGGCGTTCGCTGTAACTGGTCATAGCAACGTATTCGTCCCCCGAGGGGTCAACGTTTCCCCGGCGCCGTATTTGCCCCAATCGGGACTTTTAGGCCCCGTTGCCGGGGTTTCGCACGGTACTGGATGACAACATTGATGATCCACCGTCGTGATTTTTACATACAATGTCATCCGAATCCAGCGGTGAGTCCGACGGGCCGACTAAAACCATCTGCCCGTACTGTGGAGTCGGGTGCGGCATCCAGATTTCACAGGACGAGGACGGTGAGGTAACGTTCCGGCCGTGGGCCGACGCGCCGGTCAACAAGGGGAGCATCTGCATCAAAGGCGGCGCGGCGACGCAGTCGGTCAACCACGAAGAGCGGTTGACCGACCCGCTGATCCGCGGCGACGACGGCGAACTCCACGAGGCGACGTGGGACGAAGCCTACGACCGGATCGTCGACGAGATGGAGCACATCCGCGACGAGTACAGCGCGCAGGCGATGGGCTTCTACGGCTGTTCGAAGGCCATGAACGAGGAGAACTACCTCATCCAGAAGCTCGCCCGCCGCTACGGCACCAACAGCGTCGACACCTGCACGCGGATGTGTCACGCCTCGACGGTGTACGCGCTCAAGAACAGCCTCGGCGAGGGTGCCATGACCAACAGCATGGAGGACTTGGAGGAGGCCGCCGACGTGTTCTGGATTCAGGGCGCCAACCCCGGCGAACAACACCCCATCGCCAACAGCCAGTACTTCCGGCAGGCCGTCCTCGAGGGAGCGACCGTCATTCAGGTCGACCCCCACGCCAACAAGACGACGCAGTCGTTCGAAATCACCGAGACCGACCGTCACATGCATCTCCAGTTGGAGCCGGGCACCGACATCCCGCTCCTCAACGTCGTCATCAAGACGGTTCTGGAGAACGACTGGGTCGACGAGGAGTTCGTCGCGGAGCGCACGGAGGGCTTCGAGCATCTCACGGAGACGCTCGAGGACTTCGACAAGGAAGCGGCCGCCGAGGAGTGTGGCGTCCCCTTGGAAGACATCGAACTCGCCGCCGAGAAGTACGCCAAGGCGAACAACGCCGCCATCTTCACCGGCATGGGGATGAGCCAGCACACCTGCGGCGTCGACAACGTCCAGAACGAGATCAACCTCGCTCTGATCACGGGGAACCTCGGCCGTCCCGGTACGGGCGTCAACCCGCTCCGCGGCCAGAACAACGTCCAGGGTGCCTCCGACGTGGGCGCGATGCCGAACGTCCTCCCCGGCTACCGCGACGTGTCCGACCCCGAGGTCCGCGCGGACGTCGAGGCGGTCTGGGACTTCGAGATTCCGTCCGAACCCGGCCTGACGAACGTCGAAGTGTCCCACGAAATCGGTGACACCATCCACGGCCTCTACATCATGGGCGAGAACCCCGTGATGAGCGAACCCGACACTAACCAGGTCGAAAAGCGGATGGAAGAGTTGGACTTCATGGTGGTCCAGGACGTTTTCCCGACCGAAACCGCCGAGTACGCCGACGTGGTCCTGCCCGCCACCTCGTGGGCCGAACGCGACGGCACCGTCGTCAACACCGACCGCCGCACCCAGCGGATGCGCGGCGTCGACACGGTGTATCCGAACACGAAAGACGACCTCGAAATCCTCTGTGACGTGGGCAATCGCCTGTTCGGCGACGGCAGCTTCGACTTCGAAGGCCCCGAGGACGTGTTCGAGGAACTCCGTCAGGTCGCGCCCATCTTCCACGGTATGACCTACGACGTCCTCGGTGAGGAGGGCGTCCACTGGCCCTGCTACGAACCCGGCGACGAGGGCGACCCGTACCTCTACGAGGACGGGTTCACCACCGAGAGCGGCCGCGGACAGATCGAGGGCGTCCGTCACCAGCCGCCCAAGGAGGTGCCCGACGAGGAGTACCCGCTCATCCTCACCACGGGTCGGATCATCGAACACTACAACACGGGGACGATGAGCCGCCGGTCCGAGACGCTCACTCGCGTCGAACCCGAGAACTTCGTCGACGTCCACCCGAACGACGCCGAGAAGTACGGGGTCGAGGACGGCGACTACGTGATGCTCAAATCCCGTCGCGGCGAGATCAGGGTGAAAGCGCAGGTCACCGAGGACATCAAGGAAGGAACGGTGTGGACGACGCCGCACTTCGCCGACTCGGCGGGGAACCGTCTCACCAACGACGTGCTCGACGAGCGCGCGAAGATTCCGGAGTACAAGGCTGCCGCGGCCAAAATCGAGGTTGCCGTCGATACGGACGCCGCCGACGCGGACGCGCCCGCCGACGACTAGCGGTCGTCCAGATCCTCGATCAACCGCACGTCGCAGTCGACACACGTCGCCATCAACACCCGTTCGGATTCGGTACAGCAGGTTTCGACCGTCTCGGTTTCTTCGTTGTCGAGGTCACCGCCGCACAGCGGGCAGTAGTCGAGGAGTTTTCGCAGATCGCGGAGCGTCGCCACCCGGTCGTCGGCGTCGAGCGACGCCCACGCCTCGCCGCCACGCTCGTCCAACACCGCCGCGGCGGCGGCGTCTGCCAGGAGCGCGGACTCCGAGAGCCACTGCCTGAGGCCGCCGTCGACGACGTACGCCACGTCACCGGGGACGCTCGACGCCTCGTCGACGCCGAGAAGCGTCGCCACGTCGTCGTCCGCCACGCCCGCCGCACGCAGCGACTCGATCCGGTCGTCCCACGCCGACGCGAACCCCGTAACGAGACGGCCGCCTTCGGGCGTCGCCCGGACGGCGACGCCGTCGACCGGCTGGAGCGTCTCGCGGAGTTCGACCTCCTTCCCGAACAGTTCGAGTAG
>Ga0209945_1000677_pt1 | contig 12294 bp, 16 predicted proteins | sample SalPonR2_A_D2_MG_FD_185703 | JGI IMG/M metagenome (GOLD analysis project Ga0209945, IMG submission 185703) | Salt pond soil microbial communities from South San Francisco under conditions of wetland restoration - Salt Pond MetaG R2_A_D2_MG... ...
GCTCGATCGGTTCGTCCTCGGTGTCGCCTGCTACTGGGCGGGCGGCATCGGGATGGGACTCGTTCAGCGATTCAGCCCGGTCGAGCTGTACGACGAGCGTGATTCCACGATCAGCCGCAGGGCGAGTCAGGTCACGATGAACGTCTTCGCGTACGTCTTCATCCTCGGTCTGCCCGGCGGGCTCGTGCTCGAGGAGACCGGGGTTATTACCCTCCCCGGGGAGTTTTACGGCGCGACGTGGACGCTGTTCGCGGTCTTCGTCGTCTACGGCGCGTCCGTCCTGTATCACAAGTACCGGCCATGAGAAACGACATCCGCGACAGACGCGCCGAGACCGACGAGAGTCAGGCCGACCTCGCCGCCGCGGTCGGGGTCACTCGCCAGACGATCAACGCGATCGAACGGGAGCGGTACGATCCCTCGCTGGAGCTCGCCTTCGACTTGGCCGCCCACTTCGACTGCCGGATCGAGGACCTGTTCGACCCCGAGGACTGATCGCTGCGTCCGCGCCGGCGGCCCGCCGTCGACGGGCGCTACCGCGGCGTCGCGACGACGCCGAGGTGGTCCTCGTGGTACCGGTCGAGACGCCGCGTCTCCAGCACCTCGTACGCCTCCCGGAGCCGGTCGAGCGCGCCCTCGAACACGGCGTCCGGGTCCGCGGTCACGTCCTCGCTGCGCGCCTTGATTGCCAGCAGCAGCCGCCCGTCCTCGGCCAGGAACTGCGCGTTGCGGACGGCCACCTCGGCCTGCCCGCGGGTGGCGACGTCCTGGACGATCGCGTCGACGTCGGCCTCGACGACGTGCGCGTACGTCTCAGGCTTCCGCGCGTCCTTGAGCAGCGGGAACAGCCGGTCGCGCGGCGCCGCCGCGTCGAGCAGGTCGCGCGCCGGGCGGGGGGCGAACTCCACGGCGTACGTCGGGCCCGCGAAGTCGGCGACGTGGCTGACCGTCGTCCCGCTCGCGGCACCGAGGTAGAGGACCGTCTCGCCGCCCGAGAGGCCGGTCTCCAGCCCGAGTTCGAGCATGCCGCCGAGCTTCGACCGCTCGGGGTCCCACGCGCGCCAGCCGTCCGCCGTCGGCTCGCCGTAGACTGGCTCGCCGCGGGTCGCGAGCCGCCGCTCGCCGTCGATCTCGCGCCGCTCGACGCCGTCGGGGAGGACGGCGTCACTCATCGCCGGCCCCCGGGGCGTCCGACCCGTCGCCGTCCGCCCGCGCGCGGATCGTCGCCATCCGCTCGCGGAGGTCGTCGTGGAGCTGCGCCCGGCGCTCGCCGGCGTAGTGGTCGGCGCGGGCCGCGAGCGTCAGCTTGCCGGCGAGCGCGCGCGCCGCGGAGCCGCGGTCCTCGGGGCGCGTCCCGCGGACGTACTCGTGAGTGTAGATGATCCCGTGTTTCGGCGAGGGGGCTCGCCCGGAGAGGTGCGCGAACAGCGCGTCCTCGGCGCCGAGCACCTGGACCGTGCCCGACGGCTTCTTCGCGAGCGGCTCCAGCCCGCCGGCGAGCGCGATCAGCCGCGCCGCGAGCTCCGGCCCGGCCATCTCGGCGAGGTTGGGCGCGACCGCGGGCGCGACCCGCGCGATGGTCTCCGCGAGCGCCGCGCGCTCGTCGTCGAGCTCCGCGGCGCGGGCCGCGAGGGAGACCGCCCGCCGCTCGACCTCGCTCTCGGGCTCGCGCGCCGCAACCTCCCGCGCCCCGTCGATCCCGGAGTCGACGTCGTCGAAGAGGCTCCCCGCCCACTCGACGGCGCGCTCGGCCAGCTCGTTGGCGACACGCTCGGAGTCGTCCATGGCGCGGACCGCGTGGATGAGCTGCGCGTCGTCGGCGCGCTCGCGCTCCCGGACCGCCTCGCGGGTCGCGCGCGTCGTCGCGTCCTTGAGTCGGTCGTAGTACTCGTCGGTCGAGTCGGCGAAGCCGGCCTCGACGGCGCGGCGCGACCAGTCCAGCGGCCGGTCGGCCTCGTCCTCCGCGATCCGGTCGCGGGCCGCGTCCGTCGCGTCGCGTCCGGCCTCCTCCGCGGCGAGCGGGGAGAACCAGCCCGCGTCGGCGTCGGTGTCGGTCATTGGCCGTCGCTACTCGGCCCCGTCGTATAGGCGTTCCCGAACGCCGACGCGCGGTCGACGGCCGGGGGAACGCCTCACTCGGCGGCCGCCGCCTCTTCTATCCCCTCGGGCGCGTCGTCGTCCCCGCCGGACCGGAGCGCGTCGAGGAAGCCGTCGGACTCCGAGCGCACGTCCGCGAGCGTCGCCCCCGCGAGCGCGCCGAGCGCGCCGCCGCTGGAGGCGGCCTGCCGGCTGATCAGTCCGCCGACCGCGGCCCCGACGGCCGCGCCGACCGCTGCGAGTACCGCCCGAGAGAGCGCGCGTCGTATGCGTGATCCCATGCGCCACCGATCTCTGTCAGTTTACAAAAGCTTACCTCCCGCGCTCGAACTCGGCAATTTCCGTGCGGACGCGACGCGTCGGGGCGTGGGTCGCTGTCGGGGTATCGCGGTGTCGGTGTGGGGGTTCGGTCACCACTGTCGGTTGTTTGGCGGCGGTGACGAGGGCGCGCCGTCCCCTCACTGGAGCCGCTTGGTCGTCTCCATGAGGGGGTGTCGCGCGTAGTCGACGATCTCGATGTCGCCGACGACGCGGAGCCCCTCCTTCTCGGCGGTCTTCGCCATCCCCAGCTCGACCGGCGTCCGCGGGACGATCACGTACGCGTCCATCGTCTCGATGCCGGCCTCGCGGGCGGCCATGGCCCGGTGGTGGCCGTCGGCGAGGTAGAGCGTCCCGCCGTTGTCGATGACGACGAGGGGCTCGGCGAGGCCGTGTTGGAGCTCGTACTGTCGGCCCTCCAGTTCGTCCGCGTACACTCGCGCCTGCGTCGGCGTCAGGGCCGCGATCTCCACCTCGCGGCGCTCCTCGTCGAGGTCGACGCCGTGGATCTGCGAGAGGGTGCGCATCAGCTTCCCGACCTTGCCGGGCGTCGCCCGCTCGATCTGCGAGCGGACAACGTCGGTATTCGAGATGATCCCGACGAGGTTGTCGGCGTCGTCGACGACGGGGAGCCGCTGGATGCCGGAGCGTAAGATTACGCGGGCGGCGTCGGTCACCTTCATGTCCGGGTGCGCGACGATCAGGTCCTCCGTCATCACCGTGAACACCGGGGCGTCCTCGTCCGCGAGCAGCAGGTCCCCGGCCGAGACGAACCCCTCGACGGTGCGGCCCTGCGTGACCGGGAACCCGTTGTGCCCGTCGCTGTCGGCCATCCGCCGCGCGACGGTCGCCACCGTCTCGTCCGGACTGACCGTCTCCACCTCGCGGGTCATGTACTCCCCGACCGTCGGTTTCCCGCTCATCGTTCGCGGTAGACGCCCCCGAGATAAAAGAGGGCGGGGGAGCGGGAGCCGCGTCCGGCGGGCGACCGCCGCTACCTCCCGGTCGGCTCCCACGTCACCTCCTCGTCGGGGTTCCCCTTCTCGCGCTCGACTCGGGCCCTGAGCCGGCCCTCATCGCCGACGGAGACCGAGACGCGGCGCACGTTCCGCTCGTAGCGCCGGTACTTCCCCCGTTCCGCGTCTATCGCGACGTGTTCCGTCACCAGGTCCAGCTCGCTGAGCGTGTCCAGACGCCGGTACACCGTCGACATCGGGATGTCGCACCGCTCGACGACCTCGGCGACCGAGGCCGGCTCGTCGAGCAGCGACAGGATCGTCCGGTTTGTCTCCTCGCTCAGGGCGTCGAGCAGCCGCCGGGCGAACCGGGACCCGTCGACCGTCGAGCCGGCGTCACTCATCGCGACCGTCCGGCGGCGCGAGGTCGCCGCGCCGGCCTCCGTTCCGGTCTCCCGTGCGTTTCGCCGCCAGTTCGGCGTGAGGACCGCTCATTACGCACGATTGCGCGCACAGCGGCTAGTGTGTCCGTTTGTCGTGGGACAACCGCCGGTGTTCGGCCTCCCTTCCGGGGCGGACTCAGTCGCCGCCGTCCGCCTCGCCGACCTCGATGGGGACGCCGATCATGTTCCCCCACTCGGTCCATGAGCCGTCGTAGTGCCGCACGCGGTCGTACCCGAGCAGCTCCTCGAGGACGAACCACGTGACCGAGGACCGCTCCCCGATCCGACAGTAGACGATCACGTCGTCGTCGGGGGTGATCCCCCGCGACTCGTACACGTCGGCGAGCTCCGCGGGCGGTTTGAACAGGCCGCTCGGGCGCACGTTCTCGGCCCAGAACACGTTCGTCGCGCCGGGGACGTGGCCGCCCCGCATCGCCCCCTCGTCGCTGCCGGGCGGCTTCGTCACCTCCCCGCGGAACTCCTCGGGCAGGCGCACGTCGACGAACTCCGTGTCGCCGTCGATCGCCGCCCGCACCTCGGTGCGGTCGGCCCGGACCTCCGGCCTGGCGGGGGCGTCGGGCGCGTCGCCGTACGTCACCGGGGGCGGGTCGACCGGCTCGGTCGTGGTCGGGTAGCCGCGTTCGACCCAGTACTCGCGACCGCCGTCCATGATCCGCACGTCCGGGTGGCCGTAGTGGGCGAGCTGCCAGTACAGGTGGGCCGCGAACCAGTTCCTGTTGTCGCCGTAGATGACGACGGTCGTCTCCTCGGTGATCCCGCACGACTCGAGGAAGGCGGTCATCTCCGCCGGGGAGAGGATGTCGTGCGCCTCCGCCGACCGGAGGTCGGCCCGCCAGTCGACGCCGACGGCCCCGGGCGCGTGACCCTCCCGATAAAAGGAGGCGTTGACGTCGACCTCGAGGAGCCGCAGGTCGGGCGCGTCGGCGCGGAACCGGTCGAGCCGCGCCTCCACCCAGTCGGGCCCGACGAGCACGTCGGTCGGATACCCGTCGCCTCCGGCGGCGTCCGCCGGCGTTCGCTGCTCGTCGTCGGTGGGAGTGTCGGGGGTCATGATCGTTGGTCGGCGAACTGCTTCGCGAGCTCCGCGGTCGCGCGTCGGAGCCGGTACGACACCGTCGAACGCGGCTCGTCGAGCTCGGCCGCGAGCTCGTCGAGCGTCGCCTCGCGCGGCGTCTCGAAGTAGCCGCGCTCGACCGCGAGCAACAGCGTCTCGCGCTGTTCGGCGCGGACGTCCGGTCGGGAGAGCAGCTCGCTCTCCCAGCGGTCGACCTCCGTCAGGTGCTCGAAGGAGAACGAGCGCCCCTCGCCGAGCCGCGCGGACAGCGTGTCGTACAACAGCCCGATCTTCGAGTCGTCCTGGACCAGCACGCGCCATCGGACGGTGTCTCCCGAGCGCGTCTGCTCGAAGAGCGCGCCGCCGTCGACGTACTTCGCCGCGATGAGCGGGACGGACTCGCAGTAGTCCACGTCGGTGAGGTAGGTGTACGTCACCCGCCGCCGCCGCTCGTCGGTGAGCAGGCTCGTCGTGCGGGCCGCGCGACACGTTCGACCGCTGATCGACTCGCGGTCGACGGACTCGTCCAAGAGCAGTTCGTCGACGGCCGCGAGGTCGGCCGCGTCGCCGGTGACCGATTCGAGCTTCCACAGCTCCGCGGGGTCGAGACACGAGTAGGTCGCCTCCGACTGGAGGGAGCCGCGGTCCATGAACAGGTCGACGTACTCGTCGACGCCGGGTTCGTACGTTATCTCGAAGCTGAAGTCGTACATCTGGCGGTGAACTGGTCCGGTCGTGGGGTCGCGGGTCGCGGGGTCGGCGGCTCCGGGGTCGGCCGAGCGGTCGCGGCCGGTCGCGGCGCGGCGGATCCTTGTCCTTCGACAACGCGTCTGATACGGGCCCGACGCACTTACGTTGTCTCGTATGGGAACCTCACGTTCCGGGCGCGGGGTGTTTACCGCGCTCCCAAACCGGCTCCTGATCCCGGCGGCCGTCGCGCTCGCCGCCGGGATCGGCGGGATCGCCTTCGGACTCGCCAACGACGACACCGTCACCGCGCTCGGCGCGCTGCTGTTCCTCCCGAGCGCCGCGCTGCTGTTCGGCATCGCCGCCAAGCGCCGCGGCGTCGGTCCGTTCGAATCGTCGCGCCGGGGGTCGGACTGACGCTCCGCGCGACGCGCTCCGCTCACGTCGCCTCCCGAACGCGGGTCGCGACGAGTCGGTCGACGTTGAACATGAACACGGCGACCGCGGCGAGCACCGTCGCGAAGTAGACGACGAGCTGCGGCGGCCCGGACGCGGCCCCGCCCGCGACCGCCCCGCCGAACCCGACGGCGACGAGCTCCGCCCACGTGACGAGCACGCGCGAGAGCAGCGACGTCCCGACCGCCGACCGCCGAGCCGGCGCGCTCGCCTCGGAACCCTCGCTCATCTCAGTACGCCTCCTCGGCCGTGATCGGGCCGCTGAACGCCGAGTACAGGACGGCGAAGTACGCGACGACCAGCGGCAACAGCAGGGCCGCGCCGATCGACATGAGGTTCAGCGGCAGCGTCGAGACGACGGCCTCCCCGACCGTCGCTCCCGTCGCCGGGTCGATACGCGGGTACATGAGCAGCCCGACCACGGCGATCAGGCCGTAGGTCAGCCCCCCGGCCGCCGCGAGCGCGACGAGGCTCGCCCCGCGTCGAAGCGCGACGGCGTAACCGGCTCCGAGCCCGACGGAGGCGGCGACCAGTGCGATCACCGGCGGCGACAGCAGCGCGTCGACGCCGGCCGGGAGGCGAGTCGCGAGGACGCCGAGGGTCGCCACGACCGCGAGGAGGTACGCCGCGACGGCCGCGACGCCGATCTCCGTCACCGTCTCCGGGAGCGCGTCCCGGGCCTTCAGTCGGAGGAACGCGGCGCCCGAGACGACCGTCAGCGCCGTGACGGCGACCCCGGTGACGACGCCGACGAGCGTGAGCGACCGAGGGCTCCCGACGAGCCAGTTCCCCGCGAACGCGCCGAGGAGGAAGGGGGCGAGGACGCTGCCGGCGACGAACGACCGACCCCACCACTGCTGCCACCGCGCGTCGTGCCGCTGCTCGTACATCTCCGGGGCCAGCCCCCGGAGGATGAGGGCGCCGAGGATGCCGAACATCAGCAGGTAGTGGCGGCTGAACAGCCCCGCGTACACCGACGGGAACGCGGCGAACAGCGCCCCGCCGAAGACGACGAGCCACACCTCGTTCCCGTCCCAGAAGGGCCCGATCGCCGACAGCACCGCCTCGCGCCCCTCGTCGTCGGAGAGCGTCGCGAAGATGGCGCCCGCGCCGAAGTCGAAGCCGTCGAGGAACAGGAACGTCCCGAGCAGGGCGAACACGAGCGCGAACCACAGCTCCGGGAGCGGCAGGCCGAGCACCGGTCCCGCCGCGAGCGCGTCGACGGCGCTAGTCATCGCCGGGCACCTCCGTCGGCGCGGCGTCGCGCTCGGCGGTGGACCGCAGCTCCCGCACGCTCGGGGGCCCGTCCCGGATCACTCGCGAGACGACGTACACGTACAGCGCGAGGATGCCGGCGTAGACGCCGACGAACCCCGCGAGCGTGATCAGCGCCTCCGCGCCGGTGAGGCCGGGCGACACCCCCTCGCTCGTCTTCAACACGCCCTGGATCACCCAGGGTTGGCGGCCGACCTCGGTGACGACCCATCCGAGTTCGACCGCGACGAAGCCGAGCAGACCGGACGCCATCAGCGCCTTATGTAGCAGTCCGTCCTCGAACAGCTCGCCGGTGTACCACCGGTAACCGCCCCAGAACGCGAGCAGAATGAACCAGAACCCCATCCCGACCATCGCGCGGAACGACCAGAACACGACGGCGACGGGGGGCGCCGCCGCCTCGAACGTGTTCAGCCCCCGAATCTCCGCGGTCGCGTCGCCCCCGCTCGCGAGCCACGACGCCCCGCCGGGGATGCCGATGCCGAACAGCTCCTTCGCGCGCGGGTCGGTGAACTGGCTCAGGTCGGTCGGGATCGCGAAGATGTACTCCGGGACGTACGCCTCGGTGTCCCAGACCGCCTCCATGGCGGCGAACTTCTGCGGCTGCGTCTCGTAGACGTGCCGCGCGTACAGGTCGCCCTGGAGCACTTGGAGCGGGGCCGTGATCAGCAGCGCGACTAACGCGATCTTCAGCGTCTTGTGCCAGAACGCGATGTGTTCCGTCTCCTCGCCCCGGACGTGGTGTCGGTAGACGTAGAAGGCGGAGACGGCGGCCATGAACAGCGCCACTGACTCGACGGCGGCGTTTTGCATGTGGACGTACATGTAGCCGAACCGCGGGGTCAGGTACGCCGCGAGCGGATCGACGAGGTGGACCACCTCGTCGCCGTTCTCGCTCACCAGCTCGTAGCCCCGCGGCATCTGCATCCACGAGTTCGCGATCAGGATCCAGACGGCCGACAGCCACGTCCCGACGCCGACGGCGAGGCTCGACACTAAGTACAGGCGGTCGGAGACGCGCTCGCGACCGAACACGAAGATGCCGAGGAACGTCGCCTCCAGCATGAACGCCATCATCCCCTCGACGGCGAGCGGACCGCCGAACAGCTCTCCGGCGGTCGTCGAGAACGCCGCGAAGTTCGTCCCGAACTCGAACTCGAGGACGATCCCGGTGACCGTCCCGACGACGAACGAGATGGCGAAGACCTTCGTCCAGAAGCGACGCAGCTGCTCGTACACCGGGTCGCCGCCCCGCACGTCCCGCCACGTGAAGTAGATGAGGAAGGGCGCGAGCCCCATGCTCATCACCGGGAAGATGATGTGGACGATGGTCGTCAGTGCGAACTGGAACCGGCTCGCGAGTACTGGGTCGATCATGTCGTTGTGGGATTGGAGCGGCGCGTCGCTCCGCCGCGCGCCGCCGTCGCGGTCTCTGCGTAACGCTGCGGCCCGCTCCGGCATAACCCCGGAGTTGGCACAGGACAAGCGACGAGCGAGCGTCCGCCGCCGCCCGGCGTCGAGCCGGATTGGCCTGCGCCAACCCAGCCCTTTGGGCGGCGCGGCGGCTCCGTCCACCCATGGAGACACGGCACGCCGTGCTGGCGCTCGTCGCGCTCGTCACGCTGGTGATGGCCGGCAGAGCGGTCGTCGCCGGCCTCGACGGCGACTTCGGGACGGTCGGTCGGCAGGTCGGCGTCGGCGGGGTCGTCCTCGCGTTCGGCGTGGGGCTGTACCGGAACTGGGAGGCGGTCGGGTGAGGCGGCGGGCTCGCTCCGCGACGCCTCGCGTCGACGTCCGTCAGGACTCGTCGGAGGCTTCGCCGTCGTCGTCCGATCCCCGCTCGCCGGCCAGTCGCTCCGCGAGCCGCCGCCGGAGGCGTTCGACGGGCGAGGAACAGGCCCCGCACTCGGCACAGGAGCGCCCCGAACAGGACACCGGGGCGCCGCAGCGCGGACACGCGAGCCCGTTCGCCGGGTCGAACTCGTACTCGCACCGGGGGCAGATCACGCGATCACCTCCAAGACGGCCGCGACGCCGCCGCCGACGGCGAACGCCGTGGCCCAGGAGCCGACCCACACGAGGAGCGCGCTCCGCGCGCCGCGCTCTCTGAGGACCATCGCCATCGTGAGGATGCACGGGACGAACAGCGTGACGACGACCAGTCCGACGAAGGTCTGTGACGCCGACAGCGCCAGGTCCGTCATCCCGGCGGCGGCGAAGTCGCGGCGGATCAGCCCCAACACGAGCACCCGGCCGAACGACGCCGGGAGGCCCAGCGCCGCGGTCAGCGGCCGGAGCGCGCCGACCACCGCGTCGAGCGCGCCGACGTAGTCGAGCGTCGACACCGCCGCGGCGGTGGCCCCGAACAGCGGGGCCGCCTCCCCGAGGAACGCGGCGGTCCGGTTCGCCGTCTTCCGGGCGACGTTCGTCGGGCGCGGGAGGCGGAGTCGCGGCAGCTGCTCGATCAGCGCGTCCCGTCGACCGGGGAGCGTCCGGTCGAGAGCGACGCCGGCGGTCCCGAGGACCCCGAGCAGCACCGCCAGGTAGCCGCCCCACCAGACGACGCCGAGCTCGGCGAGCAACCCCGAGATGACGCCGATCTGCGCCGAACAGGGGATCGCGAGCCCCAGCAGGGCCGTCGTGATGAGCCGCTCCCGGCGCGAGCCCACCATACGCGTGGAGACGACCGCCATCGTCACGCAGCCCATCCCGACGATCAGCGGGACGACCGCGCGGCCGCTGAGCCCGATCCGGCCGAGCCCCCTGTCGGTCACCACGGCGAGTCGCGGGAGGACGCCGGCGTCCTCGAGCGTCCCGATCACGAGGTAGAACGCGACCACCAGCGGGAGCAGGACGCCGAGCGTGTACCGCACGGTGACCGTCGCCAGCCCCAGGTTGTCGTTGACGAGCAGGAACTCGACGGGTGCGGCCCACCCGCTCGCCGGCAGCAAGCCCGCGACGACCCCCTCGACGGCGGGGGTGTAGTACCGGGCGAAGAGCACCCCTTCCGCGTAGCCGACGACCCGCTGCGCGACGACGACCCCCATGACGTAGAAGACCGCCGCGAGGAGCGCGAGCGCGATCGGGATCCCGGTCGCCGGCCGCAGCAACAGGTCGCCGAGCCGCTCCTCGGGGGCGCGCTCGGACGCGGCGACTCGTTCGACATCGTCGACGATCGACCGGACGCGCGTCCGTCGCTCGCGGTACACGGCCTCCCGCTCTCCGACCGCGGCGAGCGGGGCGTCGCCCCCGTCGGTCGCGAGGCCGGGGACGCCGACGCGGCGGGCCGTCGGCTCGTCGCCCTCGACGAGGAGGGTCTTCTCCGCTCGGGTGGCGTCGACCCCGTCGGGGAGTGCGTCGTAGTACGAGTCGATCGGCGTCGACTCTGGGGCGGACGCCTCCGGGAGTCGGTCGCGCAGTTTGTCGACGCCCGCGCCGGTGACGGCGACGGTCGGCACGACGGGGACGCCGAGGGCCGACTCCAGCGCGTCGACGTCGATCGCGACGCCGTCGGCCTCGGCCTCGTCCATCATGTTCAGCGCGACGACCGTCGGGACGCCCATGTCCGTCAGTTGGAGCGTCACGAACAGGTCCCGGCCGAGCTGCGTGGCGTCGACGACGTTCACGACCGCGTCCGCTTCGAGGACCGCTGCCCTCGTGACCCGCTCTGCCTCGGAGAACGACGAGATCCCGTGGACACCGGGGGTGTCGCTCAGGCGGAGCGACCCGAGGGCCGCCGCGGTCGTCTCGACCGTGGTGCCGGGGTAGTTCGAGACGTCGGCGTACTCCGCCGTGAGCCTCCCGAACAGCGCGCTCTTGCCCGCGTTGGGCGCGCCGACCAGCGCCACCGACGTCTCGGCGTCGCCGGACCCGAGCCCGCGGTCCGCGCCCTCGGTCGCCCTCATTGCGGCGCGCCGTCGCGGGGCGCTCGCTCGACGGTGATCTCCCGGGCGAGCGAGCGCCCGAGCGCCACCTCCGTCCCGCGACGCCGGACGACGACCGGGCCGTTGCGGATCCGTCGGCGACACTCGACGCTGCCGTCTAGGAGGCCGAGCCGCAGCAGCCGAGCGCGGCACTCGTCGTCCGGCACGTCTACCAGTTCGACCCGCTCGTCCGACGGGACCTCGGACAGCGCGACCACCATTTAGGTCTACCTAAAACAGCGGGCGTATTGTGCGACACGGAAAATTATGTGGTCTTATATAAGCCTCGGCGGGGCGAACGCCGCGGGTCGGTTCGCTGGTCTATTTCAGGCTTCATATGCGCGTCGGCGAGCGGGCTTCCTACTCGCCGTCCGCGCTAACTGCTCGCGGCGCTCTGGCCGCCCGCGCGCGACACCGACCCGCGACCGCCGGACCGTCTCTCGATTGGACACTCCGGGACTCCGCCGGCGGCCGGTAGTCCGGCGGTCACGCCGGCTGCGAGTCGAGCTTCTTGTAGTCGATGTAGTCCGCCCCGCGGAGCTCTTCGAGCAGGTTGATGGCCGCGCGGGCCCCCTCTCCGACGGAGGTCGCGATCTGCTGGTGGCCGCCGGTGACGTCGCCCGCCGCGTACACGCGGTCCACCGGCGTCGACTGCGCCTCGTCGGTGACGACGTCGCCCCCGTCGACGGGGACGCCCAGCATCTCCGCGAGGTCGGTGCCGCCGGCCGTGCCCAGCGCGACGAACAGCCCGTCGACCGGGATCTCGTCGCCCTCTCGGGTGACGACGGCTTCGAGGACCTCATCGCCGGCGAGCCGGTCGAGGTCGTCGGTGATCACCGGGATCCCCGCCTCGTCGACCCGGTCCCGCAGCCCCTCGTCGGGGTCGAACGGCGACCCGTTGGTGAGGATCCGGACGTCGTCGGTGTAATCGAGGAGCATCAGCGCCTCGGTCGCGGCGTAGTTGCCGTCGCCGACGACCGCGACGGGGCTGTCGCGGTAGAAGTACGCGTCGCACTCGACGCAGTAGGAGACGCCGTGGCCCTCGTACGCCTCGACGTCCGCGA
>Ga0209945_1000678_pt1 | contig 12279 bp, 12 predicted proteins | sample SalPonR2_A_D2_MG_FD_185703 | JGI IMG/M metagenome (GOLD analysis project Ga0209945, IMG submission 185703) | Salt pond soil microbial communities from South San Francisco under conditions of wetland restoration - Salt Pond MetaG R2_A_D2_MG... ...
GCGGCGTCGCGATGATCGGCCTCGGTGAGTCCGACTCCGAGTCGAAGGCACAAGACTCGGTCAAGTCGGCGCTGCGCTCGCCGCTTCTCGACGTCGACATCTCCGGAGCGAACTCGGCGCTGGTGAACGTCACCGGTGGCGCCGACATGTCGATAGAGGAGGCCGAGGGCGTCGTCGAAGAAATCTACGAGCGGATCGACCCCGACGCGCGGATCATCTGGGGCACCTCCGTCGACGACGGACTGGAGGGGACGATGCGAACCATGATCGTCGTCACAGGCGTGCAGTCGCCACAGATCTACGGCACCAACGACGTGGCCGATCCGGTCGACACCGAAGACGAGGACATCGACTTCGTCGAGTGAAGTTCTGTCGGTGTCAGCCGTGGTGGTTCGGCTCCCTTCGAGGCTCTGACGCTCCCCGGCACCACCGCGCTGCCCGACACCGTCGGCTCGCTCGGCACCTTGGGCCCGCGATGTCCGTAGCGCACATACGACGCAAACGTATACGCGACCGCAGACGCACACCGATTCACCGGTTTCCCTCCACGATGCACCTCCCGACGACGGCACCACCGACGATTGTACAGCTAGCATCGGACCGTACCGTACCCGAGCGACGACTCCGGCCATATGGGTCGCTCGACCGGTGCCGAGCCGGCACTACTGCCGTCTCGTCTACCGATGACTGACGGCACGCCTGCCGATGACCGACCGGACGGTATGCGACCGGACGGCGGCCGGTCGCTCGCGGTCCACCTACTGACGCGGGTGGCGTTGCTCGTACCGGTGCTGGGCGTCGGGTACCTCACCAGGCCGCTCTGGCACGGAATCGTGTACAGGATCGCCTACTCGCCGTCGGGTGCGATCGTCGGCGGCGGTGGGATTCTCGCCGCACTCGCCCTCTGGCTGCTTCCGCCGAGTGCGGTCGGTGGGGAGACGGCGTCCTCCCGGAGCCACCTCGACGCGCTTCGAGAAGCCGACTCGCCCGTCGCGCTGTTGTTCGAACTCGAGGGCACGGCCGGGCGAAAGATTCGGCTCTTCGCGGGCGTCCTCGGCGTCCTCGGACTCCTCGCGGTCCTCGTGGGTGCGCCGGCGGGCGCGTTCGAACAACGGACGCTGGCCGAGACGACGACGAGCGAGGCGACCCCGGTCGAGACGTTCCCGCAGGCGAATCCCGACAACCCGCGGGTCGTCCCCCGTCGGGTGGCCGACGTGACGACGCGTGGGTCCGTCTCTTACCGCCAGTATCGACTGGGGACGAGCGACATCGCCCGTACCGAAGACGGGTCGCTCGCGTGGTCGTACCCGATCCAGCCGGACGGGTTCCGCAACACCGTGATCGAGCGCCAACAGGGCGTGCTCGTCACCGACATGACCCGGATGGACGACCGGCAGATCCGGACGGCCGAGGAGCCGTTCGTCCGCGGCGAGGGGATGATCCTGTGGCGGTCGGCCGACTGGCTGTTGAAGTCGACCGATTACTTCGCGCGGTACGACGACGACGCGGTCGAGTTCGTCCACGACGGACGCCCGTACATGTACTACCCGAAGACGACACATCGGTGGCACCTGCTCCCGATCCCGCACACGACGCCGACGTGGGACGGCGGTGCACTCGTCCATCCAGACGGCACAGTCGAACATCTCACGCCCGCGGCCGCCCAAGAGAACGCGATACTCGACGGGCAACGACTGTACCCACTCACGCTTACCCGCGCCGAGATGGAGTCGCTCGGCTACCGTAACGGGATTATCAACCAGCTCTCTGTCGTGGGCGCACACGAAGGCGAAGTCGAGGTCGCCGGCCTGCCGGCCGGTGCCGACAACGAACAGCCGTTCGTGATCGACCTCGAGGGCGAACGGCTCTCGTACGTGACGGCCCTCGAACCGTACGGCGAAGACACCCGCGGGCTCGACGAGGTGTGGTTCGTCGACGCCGAGACTGGTTCCTACCGGTTCTTCAGCACCGACGAGAGCACGCTCACCGGTCCCGAACGCGCCATGGGGATCGCTCGCTCGGCCGACTCGCGGACGAACTGGGGAGAGAACTTCGTCGTCACAGAACCCGTGCCGGTCACCATCGACGGCGACCTCTGGTGGCACCTCAAGGTCACACCGACGGACGCCACCGACGTGACCCGCAGTGTCTTCGTGAACGCCGACACTGACCGGACCGTCGAGATACGCGAGGACACGGCGGTCCGGTCGTTCGTCGGTGGGGCAGTGACCGAAGACGACCTGACGCCGACGGAGGACGCAGGCACGGACGAGCCCGCCGACGCGGTGTACTACGTGCTCGTCACCGACGCGGACGGCGAGGTGATAGAGCGGATCCCGGTCGAACCTGGCCAGGAGGCGACGATCGTCGGCCCCGACGACGAGCGAGCCCGCGGAAATCGGACGAATGCGAGCGGCTAGCCGTTGGACGCGTTGCATCAAAAGGTAAAAACCGTCTCACGACGAACCACCGCACAACATGGACGTCCCATACGACCTCACCAGCTACGTTCGCGTGTTAAAGCTGGCGAGCACGCCGAGCACCGACGAGTTCCTCCAAGTGGCGAAGATCGCTGGCGCCGGGATCCTGCTCATCGGATTCTTGGGCTTCCTGATGTTCGCCACGATGAGCCTCCTGCCGGGGGTCGGCGCGTAATGCCGATCTACTCGGTCAAGACCACCGCTCGCCAGGAACGAACCGTCGCCGACATGCTCGCAGAAAAGGAGATGCCGGAGATCCAGGCGGTGATCGCCCCCGACCAGCTCACGAGCTACGTGATGGTCGAAGCCGCCGACGGCTCCGTCTTCGCTCGGATACTCGATGAGATCCCGCACGCCCGCGGCGTCATCGAGGGACCCGACGGGCCCGCCGAGAGCCCCTTCTCCGAGGTCGAACACTTCCTCTCGCCGACGCCCGACGTCGAGGGCATCGCGGAGGGCGACATCGTCGAGCTCATCGCTGGCCCGTTCAAAGGCGAGAAGGCGCGAGTACAGCGCATCGACGAGGGCAAAGACCAGGTGACCGTCGAGCTGTACGAGGCGACGGTCCCGATTCCGGTCACCGTCCGTGGCGACCAGATTCGCGTGCTCGACAGCGACGAGCGCTGAGGCGGTTGGACCTCGGCGGTTACAACGCGCTGTACCGGCTGTTCCGTCGATCACTGCCAACGACAAGGATTTTATCTAACGACAGCCGATAATAGAGCGATGACGATCCCCGCCGCGTCCGCGGCACTGGGTGTCCTCCCCGACACGTTCACGTTCGCGTGGGTCGTAGCGATCCTCTTTGCGGCCGCGTGGGTGCTCGACGCCCGTGGCTCTGACCTCGGGCGGTCGCTCGCGGCCGGCACGTGGGGACTGTTCGGAGTGTTCTGGCTCTCGACGGTGCCGTACTTCGTCTTCGAACACCAGAGCTACGTCGAGTCGATCCTCGCGCTCGTCGCGGTCCCCGCCTGTGCGTACGTCGGCTACCTGCTGTACGACGGCCGGGCCTCGCTGTTCACGCTCACCCGGGCGGTGTCGATCATGTTCTTCATCTACCTCCCGTTCGAGACGATCCCGGCGTTCAGCCTCGCCGGTGTGGCGGTGCCGGAGCCTCGTCGGGTGTTCATCGAGATCGTCGCGGGCCACACCGGCGCGCTCATCGACCTGTTGGGGTACGCGCCCGAGCGCGTGGCGAGTTACGAGGGGTACGACGCGGCCTTCGCGTGGACGCTGGCCGACGGCCACCTGATGCGGATCAACGTCGTGCTCGCGTGTACCGGACTCGGGAGCATGGCGATCTTCGGCGGGCTCGTGGCCGCGGTGGACGGTCCGTTCGACCGGAAGCTGCGTGCGCTCGCGGTGTCGATTCCGCTCATCTACGGGCTGAACATCCTCCGGACGACGTTCATCACGGTCGTCGCCGGCAACCAGTACATGCACTGGCAGCCGGAGCTCGTGTTGGCGATGTTCGGCGCGACGAACCCGTACCGGGTCTCGTTTCTCGTCTCCGATCGCATCGTGAGCCAGCTGCTCGCGCTCGTCGCACTGATCGGGATCACGTATCTCGTCGCGCGGCAACTGCCGGAGCTCGTCGTGATCCTCGAGGACGTGCTCTACGTGCTCACCGGTGAGGAGCACGACCTGACGGAAGCGCTCGACCTCCCGCGAGAGCCGACGAACAAGTAGTACGGTACGGAGAACCGAGGAGCACGCCTCGCTCTTCAGTGCGCGGAGAACGTTGGGTAGCTGCTGTGGCGGTGAACGTAGTGTGTCTACAGGGTGCGGTGGCGCGCGCCACCGCGAAACGGTACCTCAGTCAGGATTACGAGACGTGTTCGGCCACGTCGGTCGAAGAAATCATCCCGACGTAGTCGCCGTCGACGACGGGGAGGTGTTTGACGTCGTACATCGTCATCATCGCGGCGACCTCCTCCATCAGGAGGTCCGGCGTGACGGTTTCGACGTTCTCCGTCATCACCTCGCTGACGGGCGTCTCTGTCGTGTCCCGCCCCTCGGCGACCGCCGCGATCAGGTCGCTCTGGGTGACGATACAGCCACCACCAGCGGTGACGACGAGCGCGCTGATACCTGCGTCGGTCATTCGCCTCGCGGCTGCGCGAATTGGTTCGTCCCCACTAATCGTCTCGAGCGGCGTCGACATTACGTCCCGGACGCGAGTCCGGTCGTTGACGTCCATACTACTGCTGTCGGATCAGTGGATGTTGTGCTTTCTGGTTTCTGCAGCCGACCGAGCGCGTTGGTCGCGTGCTCGCGCCGCCGGATCACCTTTACCACTGCGAGTATAGATGCGTACTATGTCGACCGCCGCCGCTGGCCTCGCCGACTTCGGGACGCGATCGCTTCTCACCCACGCGATGATGGCCGTGACGCTGCTCTCGGGGTTCGCCATCGGGCTGACCATCGAGTCACAGCTTGGCGTCGTCTCGTTCGTCGCGCTGTTGAACTTCACCGCCGGCGCGTGGGTGTGTCAGTCGATCCACTCGCTCGGAAACACGGCCCGCGAGGACGAGTACGACGGCGTGCTCGCCGAACTCAAACGCTATGTCGAGTGAGCGCGGCTTCGACGTCGCCCGACTCGGTCGCCTACTCGCGCTCATCGGCTTCGTCACCGCGGTGTCACTTCTGACCTCCGCGCGGGTGCTCCCCGGTGAGCTCTTCTCGGTTGCCGTGGTGGCCATCGGCAGCATCGCGCTCGTCACGGCCATCACGGGATTTCTGATCGCGGCCGGCGAGACCTACGAGAAGCGGGCTCACGATCCGTGACGTTCTCTCACTGACGCCGCGGTCACTGTCGTACGACGAACTGTTCGGTGAGGTCCGTCGTCGACACCATCCCGACGACCACCCCATCGTCGTCGACCACGGGCACGTGCGTGTACTCGAGGTGTGCCTCGCCGAGTGCCGTGACCGGGTCCGTCGGCGAGACCGTCACGACGTCTCTCGTCAGACAGGCCGCTACGGGAGTCTCGTCGTCTGGTTCGTTCTCGCGAACGAGTGCGACGAAGTCGTGACTCGTGAGTAGTCCCTCGAGTCGGCCGGCGTCGTCGACGGCCAGTATCGAGCCGACGTTCGTCTCGAGCATCCGCTCGGCCGCCGCCGCGGCCGTCGCGTCGGGAGCGATCGTCACGAGGTCGGTGTTCATCAGGTCGGCGACGTGGGCGTCGCCGGCGGGTACGCTTTTCATGTCCCCTGCTAACGACCCCCACGATAATTAATCGTGATGGTTTGTCGGTCGACGTCTTGCGCGTCCCCTCGCGTCCGTCGTTCCGACCGTGGCAGCTCGCTCCTCATACGAAGCGGCTGGCGTTTCGCGACCACAGCAGCTCACTCCGCGTCCGCGACGAGCGCAGGTGGCGCGTCCGCCAGTCCGACGAGCGCCTCGGCTTCTACGTGGTGGAGATCACCCGGCAGCACGAGCGCGTGCAGCGGGTCGCCGAAGTCACGCCCCGCGAGCGCGGAGAGCCGGTCGGCGGCGACGACCGGGTTCGGTGCGCCGGCGCGGGCGACGACGACGCCAAGTCGGTCCTCGAGGGGTTCAGCGAGGAGTTCGGCGGCGTGGCTCGCACGCATGTACTCCTCGTGGTCTGGGTCGGGACCGCGGGGACCGGTCCCGACCTTGATGTCGAGGTAGACGAGCGTGTGGAGGCCGCGGTCGCGGTTGGCCTCCACCGTCTCGACCACGCTGCCCGGCACGTTGCCGTCGCCGTGTGCGTACGGAAACGGGAGCGTCACGGCCTTCCCAAACCGGTAGTTCTGCAGGCCCGTCAGGCTCGAGGCGGCCGACTGTACGGTGACGCCGTGGACGACCCGCGTGTCGATCCCTCGGTCGATCGCGCGCAGCCGGAGGTCCGTGTGCGTCGTCGAGATCATCGTGTCGCCGGCGGTGACGAACGCGACGTCGCCCGTCTCGGCGGCCGCGAGGATCGGCTCCGGATCGCGTTCGACCCCGGCCCGATCGCGCACCTCGACGTCGAGCCCGTGTGCCCGCTCGAGGGTCGAGATGTCGGCGCCGACGAGCCGACTCGTGTACCACTCTGCGAAGACGCGGTCCGCCGCCTGCAGCGCGTCCCGCGCCTCGATGGTGAGCGAGCGCTCGTCATAGAGGCCGAGTCCGACGAAGGTGAGCATGCTCGGTCTCGGCGGCCGAGCGGCTAAAACGGCTCGAACTACCGCGGTCGCGAACTTCGCTGCCACGCGTGGCGCTCGAGTCGCTCGCGAACCCGAGTCGGGCCACTCTGTCTTCGACTCGAGCCGTCTCCGCCATCGACTCGTGTCGTCTACGGAGCGAGTCATTCACGATCGTTTCATGTGAATCCATAGCAAGCCATAAGAGGTGACCGGAACAAGTTCGACCCACTGGGCCTTACCGGGCCAGGATCCACACTATGACTGACGACGAACTCATCTGGCGGATTTCGGGCGGCTCCGGCGACGGAATCGCCTCGACCAGCCAGAACTTCGCGAAGGCCCTGATGCGGTCGGGGCTGAACGTGTTCACACACCGGCACTATCCGTCCCGGATCCGCGGTGGCCACACGTACACGGAGATCCGCGCAGCGGCGGATCCCGTACGGTCACGTGGCGACGGCTACAATTTCCTGCTCGCGCTTGGCGACTCCTTCGCCCGCAATCCGCAGGAAGGAGCCGTATACGGGAACGAAGAGATCAAACCGCTCTCAGAGAACCTCGATGAACTCCGCGAGGGCGGTGTCATCGTCTACGACGAAGGGCTGTTAGACACAGACGAGATCCCGAACTTCGACGAGCGCGTCGAGGAGAACGGCTGGCACGTCTACCCCCTCGACCTTCGCGGGCTCGCCCGCGACATGGGTCGAGAAGTGATGCGCAACACCGCCGGCGTCGGCGCGACCTGCGCGCTCATCGGTATGGAGCTCGCACACGTCGAAGACCTGATGCGCGATGCGATGCCCGAGAAGATCCTCGACCCGAACCTCGAGATCCTCGAGACAGCCTACGATCAGGTCCGCGAGGAGTACGATGTCGACGCCCACGACGTCTCCGTGCCGACCGGCGAGCACGACGAGACGCAGGTGCTTCTCTCCGGCTCCGACGCCATCGCCTACGGCGCAATCGATGAGGGATGCCGGTTCATCGCCGGCTACCCCATGACGCCGTGGACCGAGGTGTTCACCATCATGAGCCAGGTCCTCCCCGACCTCGGCGGGATCTCAGAGCAGGTCGAAGACGAGATCGCCGCGGCCGCACTCGCGGTCGGCGCCGCCCACGCGGGCGCAAAGGCGATGTCCGGTTCCTCCGGTGGCGGTTTCGCGCTGATGTCCGAGCCGCTCGGCCTGGCAGAGATGACGGAGACACCTGTCGTCCTCATCGAAGCCATGCGCGCCGGTCCCTCGACCGGGATGCCGACGAAGCCCGAGCAGTCCGACCTCGAGCACGTCCTGTACACCTCACAGGGTGACTCACAGCGCGTCGTGCTCGCGCCCGGCACCGTCGCCGAGGCGTACGAGCAGTCGCGACTCGCCTTCCGACTCGCCTACGAGTACCAAATTCCGACGATCCTGTTGTACGACCAGAAGCTCGGCGGCGAGCTGCGGAACGTTCCGAAGAGCCACTTCGACCGCGAACCGAACCCGACGCTCGGCAAGACGCTCTCGGAGGACGAACTCGCAGAGCAGCCCCACTCGACCGACGGGAAGTTCCACCGCTTCCAACACGACGTCGACGACGGCGTGACGCCGCGGTCGATCCCCGGTCAGAAGGGTGGACGGTTCCTCGCGACGGGGAACGAACACGACCCGACCGGACACATAAGCGAGTCGGCAGACAACCGCGTCGCACAGATCGACCGCCGGCTCGAGAAACTCGAGGCGATCCGCGCCGACCTCGACACCGAGGACACGAGTTCGTACGCCGGTCCGGCCGACGCCGAGTACGGCATCCTCACCTTCGGCAGCCAGCAGGGCACCGTCGAGGAGGCGGTCGACCGACTGAACGACGCCGGCGTCTCGGTCAAGTCGTTCGGCGTCTCCGACATGCACCCGTTCCCGACCGAAGAGGTGTCGCGGTTCATCGAGAGCGTCGACGAGGCGCTCGTCGTCGAGATGACCGCCTCTGGACAGTTCCGCGGGCTCATACAGAAGAACCTCGGCCGCTACGGCGAGAAGCTCTCGAGCCTGTTGAAGTACAACGGTAACCCCTTCGAGCCGAACGAGATCGTCGACGGCTTCGAGGCGGCTATCATCGAAGGCGACGGTGATGCGCCCCACCACCAGACGACCTTCGTCCCCGCAGCAGGTGATTAATCATGAGTACGTTTTCAGCGATCGGTGACGACCGCGAGATCGACCGCGACGAGTACACTCCGAGCGTCGAACCCCAGGCGACTTGGTGTCCCGGCTGTGGTGACTTCAGCGTCCTGAAGGCGCTGAAACAAGCGCTTCCCGAGGTCGGGCGGACGCCCGAAGAGACGCTTTTGTGCACCGGCATCGGCTGTTCGGGTAAGCTGAACAGCTACCTCGACACGTACGGGTTCCACACGATCCACGGGCGATCACTGCCCGTGGCGCGGGCCGCGAAGCTCGCGAACCCCGGCGTCGAAGTGATCGCCGCCGGCGGCGACGGTGACGGCTACGGCATCGGTGGGAACCACTTCATCCACACGGCCCGGGAGAACCACGATATGACGTACATCGTGTTCAACAACGAGATCTTCGGGCTCACCAAAGGACAGACCTCCCCGACCAGCCCGAAGGGCCACAAGTCGAAGACGCAGCCGCACGGCAGCGCAAAAGAGCCGCTCAAGCCGCTCTCGATGGCGCTCAACGCCGGCGCGTCGTACGTCGCCCGCACGGCCGCGGTGAATCCGAACCAGGCGAAAGAGATCCTGATCGAAGCGATCGAACACGACGGGTTCGCACACGTCGACTTCCTGACGCAGTGTCCGACCTGGAACAAGGACGCACGTCAGTACGTGCCGTACGTCGACGTCCAAGACTCCGACGACTACGACTTCGACGTGACCGACCGCGTCGAGGCGGCCGCGATGATGCGTGAGACCGAGGAGGCGCTGTACGACGGCACGGTGCTCACCGGCCGCTACTACGTAGACGAGGACCGCCCCTCCTACGGCCAGGAGAAGCGGCAGATCGGCGAGATGCCACAAGAGCCGCTTGCCGAACGCTACTGGGACGACGACTACGAGTGGGAGCGCTCACACGACGAGTTCCTCGCGAAACACGAGTAGATCGGCTCGAACGTGTGACGCGTCGTCGGCCGACAACCGGCCGTCGGCGGCGATTTCGTGTTCGCCCGGTGGCTTTTCGGGTTCGCAAGGTATTTTTTCATTGGTGACAACGTATCCGTATGAGCACTGTATCGACGGAAGAGCGCATCCTCTCAGTGTTAGAAGAGGACGCCCAGGCATCGTGTGGGGAGATCGCAGATCGGGCCGACGTCTCGAAGCCGACGGTTCGAAAGTACGTGAGTAAGCTCGAAGAGGAGGGCGTCATCGTCGGTTATTCTGCCGACGTCGACCCGAAGAAGCTCGCGACGCGGTCTATCGCGATGGTGGGTATGGACGTCGACTCGGGCCAGTACGTCGCGGCGACCCGTGCGCTGAAGGGACTCGACGCCGTGGAGGCGTTGTACACCTCGTCCGGCGACCACATGCTGATGGCCGAGGTCCGCGCCGAAGACGGCGACGAGCTCGGCGACGTGATCAACGACCAGCTACTCGCCGTCGACGGCGTCACCGCGGCACACCCCTCGGTGCTCCAAGAGCGATTGAAGTAACCCGCGCCGGGCGTCCCTCGATAACCTGCAGTTCACTCGGCGAGCTCGATCCCGATCGTGACCGTCTCGCCTTCGATGCTCCACGCTTCGACGAGGCCGTCTGCGGACTCGGCGTCGTCGAGCCACATCTCTGCTCTGACCTCACCGGCGACGAGGTCGGCGTGGTCGTCGACCGCGCTGGCGACCGTCTCGTCGTCGGCGTCGACCCCGAGTCGAATGGCCGCCTCGACGTCGAGGTCGAGCTCCTTTCGCATCTCCTGGACGCGGCGAATCACGTCTCGGGCGTATCCTTCTGACTCGATGGCGGGCGTCAACGACGTGTCGACGTAGACGGTGCCGCCGTCGAAGTCGACGCCCGTGACGGACTCGGGGGGCTCGGCGACGTAGGTGACCATCTCGTCGTCGAGCTCGATGGTCTCGCCGTCGACGACGAGCCCGGTCTCGACCCCCTCGCGGGTGGCCCCCTCGACGGCCGTCATCACCGCCTGGGCGTCGGCACCGAACGCGGGTCCGATCGCAGCCATCTGTGGCTGTGCGCGCTCGACGAGCTCGTCGAATCGGTCCGTCGCGGTCACCGACCGGGCGTTCACCCGGTCGGCGAGGAGCGCTTCGAGCCGATCGACCGCGTCGGCGACCGCCTCGTCGTCGGTCTCGACTATCACGCGCGGAACGGGCCACCGCAGCTTGCGCCCGGCCTGCTGGCGGGCGTTCGCGGCCGCCTCTTCGACGTCACGAAGGACCGCGATGTCGTGTTCGAGCTCGGGGTCGCGCAGGTCGTCGTCGGGTTCGGGGTACGACAACGCGTGAACGGTGGTCGCCCCGCCATCGAGCGTCTGGTACATCCGCTCTGTGAGGTACGGCGCGATCGGCGCGAGCAGCCGGATCACCTCCTCGAGGACGACCGACAGCGTCGCGTAGGCGCCGCGCTTCGACGCCGAGTTGGCCTCCTCCCACATGCGGTCGCGCACCGCCTTGATGTAAAAGCGTGAGACGTCCTGGGTGACGAACGAGAGCAGGGTGGTGACCGCGTCGCTGATTCGGTACTCGCTCCACGCGTCGGTCACCGTTCGTTCGACCGACTGCAGCCGTGAGAGGACCCACTCGTCGACGAGCGCCAGCTCGCCGTCGTCGAGACTCGCCGTCGCGGGGTCGTAGCCGTCGAGCGTCATGTACTCCTGTGGGAACCGGAAGACGTTCCAGAGGATGTTGAGCTTGCCTTGGATCTCACCGAGACCGTCCCACTCGAACGCGAGGTCGACGCCCTGTTGATCGTGACTGAGGAGATACGTCCGGAGCGGGTCGCGCCCGGCCCGCTCTATCGCCTCCTCGGGCGTGACGATGTTGCCGACGGACTTCGACATCTTTCGGCCGTCCTCGTCGTTGGCAAAGCCGTGCATGATCACCTCCTCGTAGGGGACCTCGCCGACCGCTGCGGTCCCCATCCCGAGCTGTGACCAGAACCACCCGCGGGTCTGGTCGTGCGCCTCGATGATCAGGTCCGCGGGCCACAGCTCCTCGAAGTCCGTCTCGGAAGACGGGTATCCGAGCGTACCCCAGCTCGCGACCGAGGAGTCGAGCCACACGTCGAAGACGTCTTCGACCCGTCGATACGTCGTTCCGTCTTCGACGATCGTCAGGTCGTCGACGGACGGCCGGTGTAAGTCGATCGTCTCCGGGTCGATCGATTCTTCGACGCGCGACGCCAGCTCTTCGCGGGTCCCGATCACGATCATGTCGTCGTCGAGGTGGCCCGGCTCCGCGTCCTCGGGTACCCAGATCGGAATGGGGATGCCCCAGTAGCGCTGTCGAGAGACGTTCCAGTCGGGGGCGTCCTCGATGAAGTCACGGAAGCGGTTGTCACGGGCCCACGAGGGGTGCCACTCTGAGGTCTCCATGTTCGCGAGCAGCTCGTCTTTGACGTCGGTTATGGAGATGAACCACTGGTCTGTGACGAGCTGGATGATCCCTGTGTCACACCGCCAACAGTGCCCGTAGCTGTGTGTCA
>Ga0209945_1000681_pt1 | contig 12254 bp, 10 predicted proteins | sample SalPonR2_A_D2_MG_FD_185703 | JGI IMG/M metagenome (GOLD analysis project Ga0209945, IMG submission 185703) | Salt pond soil microbial communities from South San Francisco under conditions of wetland restoration - Salt Pond MetaG R2_A_D2_MG... ...
TGTGATTACGGCATTTCCTCGATTATCTTTTCGCTCGTAATTGGTGATTGCGACGACGAGACGAATGCACGGTGGCAGAAAGACCTGTGCTCGAACATGAATGCGGTCTTCATCCACATCGACCAACCCAACTCACTCGTTGAATGACGCTAACAGCATCTTCTCGGTAGCCGGATCGGCTTGATCCGCGATCGATCGATTCTGATCAGCTCCTCGTGTCGGCTGGTCGATCGCCAATCGGTTCGATGGTGAGTGGTCGCTCATACTCAGTTACCTAACTACATACGATTTCGCATAGCCTGCTGGCTAGCAAACAGTATGACAGATATTAAATATTAATCAAGAGTACGATATGGCCCCTACATTCGCCGCCCTCTTACGTCGCTACCTACTATTTAGACACGATGAGCACCGACCCACTCTTTACTGAATTCTCACTCAAAGATAACACACTTGACAATCGTGTTGGCCTTGCCCCGATGACTCGCACGAGCGCGACCGATGAAGGCCATGCAACCAATCGTATGGCCCAGTATTACGCTTCGTTTGCCCGGGGCGGCTTTTCGTTCCTTGTCACCGAAGGCATCCATCCGGATACGACCCACAGTCAGGGGTATGCAAATCAGCCTGGACTTGCGACCGACGAGCAGGCGTCGGCGTGGGAGTCGGTTGTTGAGGCCGTCCACACAGAGGGCAGTCCGATTTTTGCACAGTTGATGCACGCCGGCGCGCAGGCCCAAGGCAATCGCTATGGGTACGACTCTGTGTCACCTTCGGCCTACCAGCCGCCGGGTGAACAGTCCGAACTGTACGGGGGTTCCGGGAAGTTTCCTGAGGCACGCTCACTTGACAGTGAGGAACTGAGCGACGTACGAGAGGCCTTTGTCGCTGCCGCAAACCGAGCCGTCGACGCCGGCTTCGATGGAATCGAGGTGCATGCGGCCAACGGCTACCTGCTGCATGAGTTCGTCGATCCATTGGTCAACGACCGCGATGACGAGTATGGTGGCTCGCCAGCGAATCGTGCGCGCTTCCCCGCCGAGGTGACCGCAGCGATTAACGACGCCACCCCTGCGGAGTTCGTGATCGGAGTGCGTACCTCCCAAGGGGCTGTCGCTGATGAAGAACGTGTGTGGCCTGACGGTGAGGCGACTGCCGACGCGCTATTCAGCGCGCTCTCGGATGCTGGAGCCGACTATATCCACGTTACCGGTGGTGATGCGACCGCTCCGGAGGTGCCAGACACCGATCAAACGCTTGCAGAACTCGCCGTTGAGTATAGTGCTGAGACTGTTTCCGTGATCGCTAACGGCGGGCTTGGAGAGCCATCGAAGGCACGGACAGCACTGGAAGATGGAGCTGACCTTCTCACACTTGGCACCAGCGCGCTTGCCAACCATGATTGGCCCAATCGAGTGAAAGCGGGTGAATCGCTTGCCGACTTAGATCTGAGTATCGTCTTTGAACCCGATGCCTCACTGAGCGACGCCGAGATCCCAGGTGACGATTGAGAGCGTCAGCAGCCAAGATACAGTTGCGTAGAGATACCAGCTCAGAGTGGCGAATTTCTACAGAACCACTTTGATGTAGCGCGGAACCGTACCAAGATCTCGTGACACATAATTCTCTGACCCGCCGTGGAATGCTTGCAAGCGGTGTGGCAGCGACACTCGGGTTGGCTGGGTGCATGGGAACAAACCCAAGCACAGATGAAGCTGGTGTTGAGACGGTCGTTTCAATTCCCGGTGAGCGCGTGCCAGAAAATATGGCCTTCGACACAGAGGGGAACTTCTATTTCGGGATTACAGCCGGTGAGGTACGTCGGCTTGGGGTTGACCGAACCGATGAGACTGATCTTACAATCGATGACACCGATCAAGTAGCGACGCTGCCAGGTGCAATCGGTGTTGAGACAAGTCCGGGTGGAACGATCTATGTCGCCGTCGCTAGCCAAGATGAATCTGCCGGGGTGTGGATGGTACCGCCTGACGGGACAGCAAGCCAACTGGCCGGTATATCGGGCTTTCCAAACGATATTCTCTTCGACAGCGATCGAGACCGCATGCTGGTAACTGAATCCTCCGGTGGCGTGGTGTACTCTATCGGCACTGATGGCTCACAGGAGACATGGTTAGATGATGACCGCTTAGCCACAGAGAGTTTTGGAGCCAACGGTATTACACGTGCAAGCGATGGCACGATCTATATTGCAGTAACACGGGCCGGTGAGATGGGCCGTCTCATTGAAGTTCCGGTTGTCCAAGAGGGCACTGCCGGTGAACCGACAACCTTGCTTGAAAGTGAGGCCATCTTTGGTGCAGACGGGATTACGGCTCACAACGGGGATATTTATGTGGCCGCGAACAGCCAAAATCGGGTCGTTCGCGTCGATTCAGCAGGAGAACCCGAAACGATTGCTGATGGCGACGACGGACTCGTGTTTCCCTCGGATGTGTTGGTTAGGCCTGATTCCGAAGAGCTTTTCATCTGCAACTTCGCAAACGAGTCACCTGAGGACGGCGCGATTCTCCGGACACAGCTGTGAGAGACGAATCACTCGTGACCTGAGACTCGAACGGGCCGGTAGGGCTCCTCTAGGTACTCCATCTCGGATGTCGAGAGGTCGATCTCTAGGGCTTCGACCGCGTCTTCGAGGTGCTCGATACTGGTTGTCCCAATAATCGGTGCGTCAACGTTGTCCTTCTCGAAGAGCCATGCCAGCCCGATTTGGGCCATCTTCACACCCTTTTCGTCGGCGAGCTCTGCGACACGTTTGTTGATCTTTCGGCCGCCGCCCTCGAAGTAGGGATGTTCAAGCGCGTAGTCGTCAGTCTCCCCGCGTGTAGTTGCTTGTGCGTCCTCGTGAGGACGTGCGAGCCGTCCGCGGGCCAGCGGTGACCACGGAATCACGCCAATATCCTGTTTGTCACACAGCGGGAGCATCTCACGTTCTTCCTCGCGGTAGAGCAAGTTGTAGTGGTTCTGCATGGTCGAAAACGGTGTCAATCCCTCGCGGGCGGCGAGATGTTGGGCTTCCGCGAACTGGTGGGCCCACATCGATGATGCGCCTATGTATCTGGTCTTTCCGCGCCGAACCGCATCATCGAGGGTTTTCATTGTGCGCTCGATCGGTGTCTCGTAGTCCCACCGATGGATTTGGAGCAAATCGAGAGTGTCCATCCCGAGACGATCTAAGGAGTTATCGAGTTCTTGCTCGATTGCCTTCCGAGAGAGGCCCCCAGAGTTGGGATCATTGTCGTCCATTTGGAAGTACACCTTCGAGGCGACGACAAACTCATCGCGGTCGTACTCCGCAAGTGCGTCCCCGAGTACTCGCTCGGAACCACCGTTCGAGTACATATTTGCCGTATCGAAGAAGTTCACCCCGAGTTCGATCGCGCGATCAACGAGCTCTTGGCCAGCCTCAGCGTCAAGTACCCACTCCCGCCAGTCAGTATCGCCAAAGCTCATGCAGCCCAGACAGATCTTTGAGACTGTCGTTCCGGTATCACCGAGTGTTGTATACTCCATAGCTCCACGGGAAGGTGGAGATAAAAAAATCCTCGCTCAGTAACAAGCGCGATGTTCAGATTATCCGGCCGTCGGCCCTGAACACGCGGCCTTGCATGCACTTGGGCGGGCAGAGTATCACGTGATCAGCGATGAGGAAGATCTTGATGCGTTCAAGGAACTCTCACGGGCCGAAGGGATCATTCCGGCCATAGTGATAATATTTGCGTTTTCTAATCGCTCAACCCAGTCGTATACCCACGAGTACGAGATGTCGATCTTGTTTGCGATGCGGTTGATAGAATCGCCACGCTTCACTGCTAAGACAATCTTTCTAGCCGTCGAGTCCATCAATTCGATCATTATAGGTAGTCTCCTGTTCGCAGTCGTACGGTTACTTATAGTTATCTCTAAAGAGATAAAATCACATAGAACTTTTGCTTACCTCGATTACGCTTCAGGGGGCCATGCTGGGTCTTCTGGCCTAGGGATGTCCTCTACCAAATCTTTCTCGAATTTGGAAGCTCTCCAAGCTATCACGTTTTCCTTCCGCTGGACGTACTTTTCGTCGGTATCTAGCCAGCGGGCAATCTCTCCGTAACTGTGACCAGCACAGAGTAGCATCATCAATGCGAAATCGAAGCGATCGAGATTGCTCTCGTTTGCATCGGCATCAATCCGGTCGAGGAACGCCTGTGAGGCATCGCTGACGAACTCCATCAGTATCTCATACAGCTCTTCGTCATCAAATCCATCAAACGTGAATCCCTCCGTGATGTTGTTCCCAGGGTCACTCTCTTCGGTATTCCAGCGAATCCCTTCAAGAACCGCTCTTTCACAGTCTTGAAGTCTCGACAGGCGCTCTGGATACTCCTGTTCCCAAGTGGTGATTGTGTCGGCTACTGCCTCAGATTGAGCGTGTTCGATATAGGGCTCACACCCCCGCTTCGCGATGACTGACTCGATGTTCTTTCCCGAGATCGTTAGTAGCACGGACGCACATCGATCAGTCTTTTCGAGGATCTGCGCGACTTCACGACGCGATTCGAGTTCGTCAAGGCCTGCACGTTTCTGCGCGTCGTGGACGAGGTTATTTCTGCGTTCTTTGACCTCGACAAGCGATCCATGGTCACCTCCGGTCAGTATTTGGATATCACAGAGTTTCTCTAATCGCTTCGCGTGCCCCATACTCCGAACGTGCTCTGTGATGCTGTCGAGACGAGCTTCCTCCCGAAAGAGCTCGTTGAGGACCGTTTCTGTCGTCAACTCTTCGATGAGTGCCGAGGCAAGGAGTAGATACGAAAAGAATGACCGCTCAAGGTCGCTGTCAATTCCGTCAGTGGAACGAAGTTTTTCAGCGATTTCAGCACGCTGTTCGAGATAGTACTCGAGGACGTTGTCTGAGTGCCCGATAAGAGAGTTTTGGCGTTCTACGTAGGCAACTTGCAGGAGTACTTCCTTCTCGAAAGGGGTGCTCTCACTCAGCTTCTGGCACTTCTGGAGCGAAGTTCTGGGGAGATGGCGAGTCAAATAATCGATGTCGTCGTAGACGAGCGGCGTATTCGTCGGACAATTGTTTACGATTGACTGGAAGTCGTCGTTGTCAGCGAGCTCGCTGAGTGCAGCACGTATCTCGTCGACGCTAAGTTCCCGGACCTCTTCTGACGGGTCTGATTCTTCACCGACCGGAACAACGCGGTATGACGCATCTCCAACGATGACTACTGGCCCTTCTAGATCGAGAACCTGATATTCCCCGATAGGGCTCAGAGAGACTGTCTCTGCGTCTATTGTGAACCATAAATCGAGATCAATGTCGTCGCCCACGCGTCAAAAATTACAAATGGCTCTATTCGACTTGGGCTTCGTACTCATCCCAAAGCGTGTCTATGTCCGTGCCGGTCTCCTCAGAGATATGGCGCAACAACTGCGCCCTGTTCTCGAACCGACGGAGCTGGCCCTTTGCGCTCATAGTAGAACGTAGTCGCTCCTGTAGTAATAAATCACGGGGGTGCATTCTTTCGTGATTCATCGCCAAGTCTATCGATATGGCCTCTTGGATTGTTGTATCCGAATTGACGCACATCACCTCGGCTGCGTCAATGTCGGCGACAGTGTGCCATGTCCCATTCTATTATTAACCGACTAGTAAGTCCGTGGTTCCGACTTATCGCCTTTGTATCACAGTCACCCGCCGTGTTTCCGATACCAAACCTGCTCGCCGACAGGCGAGTCTCCCTCTGTGATATCCAACCGCCTAGTGAATAGCTCCCGAATTGCCTGGGTAACGACCAACTCCACGTCGCTGCCGTCCGGCGTGCGAACAGTCACTACGCAGTGGCCATCTCGGTGGTCGATTTCTGCAATGGTTCCGACCGACCACCGATCACGATCACGATCATGGGTTGGTTTGCGGGCGTGGATTCGGTCGTGGGTCACAATTCCCACTAGGGCCCACTCGTAGTCTGTGTTTCGTGTTCATCCCGCCAATGCCGATGAAATAAAGAATTCGATGACGGTAATCACGATTGGCAGCAACACAGAACTCGCCAACCGCGTCAGAATCCCAATCGAAAGTGGATAGAGCCGTACATTGTTGTAATTCTGAAACTCCTTTCGGGCCCGTTCAATCTCCATTCGTAAGCCGAGTTCTTTCAGCTCGACCTGGTCTTCGGCCTCGATTGCTGCTAATTGAGATTCGAGCGAGCGGATTTTGGATCGATACGTCTCCAAATGCTGTTCACGAAGGTGCTGGGCTTTGCGATTGATTTTCGCAGTCGGGTATACAAAGGAAACCGCTATCAGCAGCATGTACGTTCCCACGCCGGCGTATACGACAGCTCTGCCCCCACTGGAAGACACCATATCCAACGAGAGCGGAATTGCAAGCGCGCCATTTGAAATTAAGAGCGTCGTCCACACCGCAAAGTCTCCGACAACACTCAACCCCCCCAAGCCGTCGGGATGCAAGGGCTCAATTTCCATACCCAGATCAGCAACAGAATCGATACACTGCGTGGTCACCAGAACAGAGTACAATCCCAACCCGGAGAGGACGCCGAAATCAACAAGAAAAATCAAATAAGCCAGATATGAGGGCCCCAGAAACTGAAGCCCTTGGGCTGCAAAGTACGGTGCATTCAATGGGAGCACCGAGACAACAGCGGCGGTCCATAGAAGCACAAACCACAGGTGGCTTGTGCGGAATTTACGTTCGTACTTTGCTTGGAGCTGTGTCAGTTGGTCGTGGTTCTCATCCGGTACGAGTTCCGTGACTGAATCAAAAAAAGAGGGGAGTACCGCAGTATCGTAGTGATACGCTTGATAGGGGCCCAAGACGACGATACTCGCAGTAAGAGATTGGGCCACGATAAACAGCTGACTGGGGGTTCCCAGCATGAAAACGACGACTGAGGTCACCACTGGGATCCACCCAAGTGTGAGCAGTGCAGCTAGGAATGAGGAGGCCACCAGCGTTTGCCCCCGCTGAACGATCTGCGTTACCCAAACAGCATCCGGATAGGTGTTGTCTGAAGCCATAGAAGTCACGTATACTGATTGGTTGCTGTGACAACACGTGTGCTGAGAAGTTATTTGAATTTTCTGACTCTCTGCCTCTACCTTGGTGGTGATTCGACTCCCGATCTTGTCTTGAACCCCCGGCAGAGAGCCCTCCATGATCTCGGCTCCTAACTCATTGTCACCACCAACGTCGTGGTCACCTCCACGAGAAAGGTCTCGCTGTCTTCAAGCCGGGAGTAGTTCAGACCGTCGAGGTCGACAACCTGCGTCTCCTTCAGCTGAGTAAGGGGTTGGAATGATATAATTGCGCTGCTATCACTCACAATCTACGGCACCACACTGTTTCAATCCACCTTCGACGCAAACATCTAATCCATCGGCCAGACATGCCACCCGCATGGACACACTACCGCCGGACGCTGAGTCAGTGAGACACCTCTGGCTTACAAGATGGTTTGAACGACTCCAGAGTCAATATGGAACGGTCGGAGCCACCGTCATCTTCGGAAGCCTCCCAGCCGGCATTGTCCTGACCTACGCCGTCGCCCGGTGGTCGTATATGAACCCAACCTATCTGTACAGTTTGCTGGCGATATTGGTTGTTACCAGTGTCGCCCCGTATCTGATTTGGTATTACGATTCACACCTGTTTCCTGAGTTCCGAACCAAAGTGGATCCACTCATCCAAGCAGACGGCGTCGTTGCAGCCATCGGCAAGCGATATCACACTTTGCTTGCGAAAAGGTGGTGGATTGCCGCTCTGCTGGCTTCGTTGCCGATTCCAGTCCTCCTGTACGTTGGCGATCCATTCCTCACCCAACGAGGGCTGTTCGGCGGTTCTGATCTGCTTTTCTGGATCGTCGGGGGGCTCCTGTTGTGGATTGGCGTAATCGTGGGGATCGGCTTCTTGCTGGTTGCAATTACCTTCCTTGCCATACGAGACGTGGCCGCAGAACCGCTGGAAATCGACCCGATGCACCCCGATGGATTGGGTGGGATGAGCGCGATCGGCCAGTATGCGATTCGCACCACCACGTTGTTCTCCCTGGGAGCGTTGCTCATTCCCGTACAGCTGCAGTATGCCGCAAGCGTCGGTGAGGCCGCGACGACGCTTATCTACATTATGGGATCTGCCTACGGTCTCTTTATCGCTGGGTCGTTTCTGTACCCGACGATCAAAATCAATCGAAAGGCCGAGGCAATCAGGGCTGAGATCCTCGATGATCTTCGGCAGCAATACTACACGCTCAAAGATCGTGCCGACGAACCAACAATCGGCGTCTCTGTCGATGCCACCGACCAAGCAACCGAACAAAAACTAAACCGGTTGCAAGAGGAGTATCGGGAATACCGGAATGTTCGGTTGTATCCCCTCCAATTGCCGATCTTGATTCGGCTGTTCACCTCAGTGATCTTGCCGATCTTGTTGATCGGTATCGAATATGTGATTCAATCCATCGCGATTTTCTGAGATTGTCCCGGTGGGAAGTACTCAATGATGCATTTCAGTCTCGACGACCTGTGCCACTTTGACAGACAGCCTGGGGAATCTCAGCTGTCTTGTTTTCACAATACGCGAGGTTACCATAACGCTGAGACTACAGGATCGTGTGCCCAGATCTTTCGTCAATTACAGGAACCCTAAATGCCGGCTGCGATACATCTTTGTCGAACCACCGTAAGTATCAATCAATGAGTGGGTCTCACCAGACTGATTCCAATCCGACACCCGAGGAGCTTCCGCTGCCCCCATATCCGGACGTTATCGGACACCCATTGACACATTCATTTCGAACAATGCGAGAGCCGCTTTCCTTCCGTGATCAGCTCATGGATGACTACGATGTGGCACGGAGTTACTTTTTCGGGGCTGGTGACATCTATAATCTCAGCCACCCCGATCATCTCAAGCGGGTATTGGTCACAGACCGAGATTCATTTGGGAAATCAGATGATTTTCAGACCGCCTTTGGCGAAGGCTTGGTCGCAACAGAAGGAGCTACCTGGCAGACGCAGCGCCAGTTGTTACAGCCATTGTTCACCCAAGAGACAATCGAAACCTACGTTGCAAGCATGGTGGAGCAGATTCACCGTCGGACGGATTATTGGACGGCAGGGGAGACAATTGATTTACAGCGTGAAATGCGGCGCCTGACATTAGATACGCTGTTTGCCACGTTATTCGGTCGAGAACTCGATTTGGAAGGGGATAGCGATATCCACAAAGCCGCGATCCACCTCCATGAGTGGTTTACGCCCACTTCATATCCGCTCCCTGAGTGGGTTCCAACACCTGCCAGACGTCGATTCAAACACGGTCGATCGAAGTTGCAATCAATCGCTGAGGAGATGTTAACCGAGAAATCTCCTGATCAAAGGGCTGAGGGCGATGATCCGGATGATTTACTTTCCCTATTGATTGCTCTCCGCGAGCACTCAACCGGGGAAGATATGTTGACTGATACGGAGCTCCGTGATCAAATCGTCACCATCGTGTTTGCGGGCCATGATACGACAGCCTCAACCTTAGCGTTGGCACTCTATGAACTGTCCCGCGATGAGGAGCTCCGGAACCGGTTTCATGCTGAAATTGATTCGGTTGATCCACCGATTGATAAAGCTACGCTATCAACCCTCCCTGTCACGGAGCGGATCGTCAACGAAACACTGCGGCTGTATCCTGCTGTGTTTGTCGTGCCACGAATCACGACTGAGCCGGTCGCCATGGATGGGTATCAGATCCCAGAGGACAAACCGGTCTGGCTTGGCATTCGTCAAGTACAGACTGATGACCGATTTTACGATGATCCCCATACATTTGACCCGTCACGATGGAAAGAGGATATCCAAACTGGGGTGCCTGAGTACGCCTTTGCTCCCTTCGGTGGTGGCCCACGATTGTGTATTGGCCGCCAGTTTGCGCTCACAGAGGCGAAACTCGCCTTAGCGATAATTGGTCGCAAATTTAACCTCACTCGAATAGACCACACGGAAGACAACGAACCGTCGATTAAGACACACCGTGTTCCGGATCCTCCTCTCACAGCTGATATGACACTTCGATTGACCCCTGGAACCGAATTCTATTTATCCAATCGTTAGTGTTTGACAACTCATCAGGTGTCAAATGCATGGAAGCTGATGAACAATATCACGCTGATGTGATTTGGTTGAGTCGTCTTGTTGAATGGGGAAGGAAATACACGAACTCTGCATTCCTCTCAGGACTCCTGGTTGCTGGATGGATTCCGGTTGTGGCCACGATGATCGCTGTCGACCCCGGAGAAGCAGATAGAATGTTTCTCATTGGGCAGACATTGGCTTGTTTGATGGTTGTAGTTGGCCCATTCGATGTGTGGTACTTTGATCAAAAACTGCTGCCTGGATTTTTCAAATCCGCCGATGAGCGCCTGACTCCGACAGCAGATCCAACCCTATCAAAACTTTCCCGTAAATATGATCGCTACTACGCACGATACTGGTGGGCTAATGTTGCTATCTGGGTCGTTTTGGTGTTAGGAGTCTTTGTAGTCAGTCAGTCTTATTTTGAGGCACAAGGTATCACAACACTTCTTGAGCGCGGAGCTTATCTGGTATTCTTCTCCTTCTGGTTGCTTATTGCGGGTTTACGGACTCACGCTGCTTTGATTACTGTGTTAGCGGTCAAGTCATTTGCCGAACAGGCGGAGCTTGATGTTGAACCATTGCACCCTGATGGCTTAGGGGGATTGAGCGCGGTTGGAGAACTTGCAATCCAAGTCACCTTGATTAATTCATTGGGATCATTTGCACTGCCGCTGTCTTTTGAATTAGCTTCAGAGGTCGCCTTCGGCTATTTCGTGTACGTTGGTGTTTTTCTATTTATTTTGAACAATATAGCTCTCTTCGGGTACCCAACCTACAAAATGAATCGTCGTGCCCAACAGATCAGAGAACAAGCTCTGGAGGAAAATAAACAGCGGATCCGTGAGCTCGAGGCCAAGTTAGCAATCCCAGATGAGGGAGATGACGCTTCGATACGGGAGAACCAACTGTTGCAAATGGAAATCCAACGGGCAAGACAGGAGTTCCGTGATAATCAAAACGTGCAGCTCTACCCCCTTTCAATTAGTATCATTACGAAACTTGTGAGTTCTATCATCCTCCCAATTTTATTCATCCTGTTCGATATATTTATCTCAGACTATATTGCTGTGTGAATACGGATCTATCGTATTGGATTGGTATCCCAGAGTACCCGTCATCGGGACGGTAGTGCATAAACTGACCCATGCACTCACTGTCTACCTCTGTGGCGGCCACGTCCCATGTCAATCAGCATGGTATGTACAACTTGGGACATCAAATGGCGATTAGCTACGCTCCGCTGGTCGTCAATACCACACTCGCTGTTTTTTTCGCTCAGTGGGCCGTTGAACTATCACCCACTTTGCTGCCACAGACGCGGAGAACGTTACCAACGGAGTGCTTCCGACTGTCCTAACTACCCCGCTGCTTCAATAATGCCACCCCATTGATCTTCTCTCACGCCTGAAGACGGAGGGATGCGCTATTGGTCTGTGTCACTGTCTCCCGCCGACAAGTGCCCGCTGTACAGTCTCCGCATCCGACCAGCGTTCGAAGGACAGCCGAACTTGCCGTCCCAGTCACTACTCGCAATTTGCTCCACAAACGATGAGGAAATGAAAACCTGAGTGATCTCTTGTTCTCCCTGTTGCACTGCAATCGTCAACTACCCCCCTACTTCGCCCATCCTGACGGGTTCGCTCGTGGAGGTGGGGCTTGTCCGTGAACTCGGCCTCGAACCCGTCAGGGTGGGCGGTAAATTCGCCACTCGGTGTCACCGTTCTATACTTCAGGGCAAGTTGGCTGTTGCCCGTCCGCCGAAACGACTGTTGGCCCCGACGGACATACCGCATCCCGATATTCTTCGCCGCGTTGTAGTCTGCGTTCGCTTCCGACTCACACTTCATTGTCGAAAGAATGTTCGGCGAGGGAAAGACCGGAAACCGGAACTCGAAGACGCCGGGATCGGGCCATGATCCGTTCTGTCGAAGCCGGCCCCTGCCCAGAGTGCGGGTACACCTGGCAGGCTCATCCCGAGCCCGCGACGGCCATCTGTCCTCGATGTGCAAGCTATAGCGTCGGGGCTGACAACAGCAATACGCTACGCGTCGAGGTGCCCGATCTCGACGCAGTGCAGTAGCTATCTAAAACCTACA
>Ga0209945_1000682_pt1 | contig 12242 bp, 9 predicted proteins | sample SalPonR2_A_D2_MG_FD_185703 | JGI IMG/M metagenome (GOLD analysis project Ga0209945, IMG submission 185703) | Salt pond soil microbial communities from South San Francisco under conditions of wetland restoration - Salt Pond MetaG R2_A_D2_MG... ...
GTCCGGAGTTGCGGGTCCGCACACGGGAAAGCGACACCAGCCCCGGCCCGGAGGTGGACCGCCGCTACAGGGACGCCGACTTCCTCGGGACACAACACGTCGAATCGGGCCGGTTTCAGCAGGCTATCGCAGGTGACGGCGGGGTTGGGAAAGCGACTCCTCAGAAACCGATATACAGTCCGCAGAACACGCCAATCCGATGCATCGGGAGACACTGTCTCGGAAAGTCGAGCACAGCTATCGCTATCTTGGAAAAGTCGTCTGTTTAAAATTTTGGATGGGTTCGGGCGGATTTGAACCGCCGGCCTCCTCCATGTCAAGGAGGTGTCATAACCGACCTAGACCACGAACCCTCGCTGCCTCGTGCAACCAATCATTGCCGGGGGGTACAATTGAAGGTTTCGAATTCCGAATCCGTACGGCGTCTGTTGGTTCGGCACACACGAGAGGTCGTCCCCGGACCCCGATAGGCTTAAGTCAGTGTGCAGATTTGTACATCACAACACGAAAAAGACCATTGGTGACCACTATGCAGGATTACATCGAGCGCGTTACGGACGGCGAGGACCTGACACAGGGCGAGGCACGCGAGGTCGCGACGCTCGTCTTCGAGGACGCCACCGAGGCCCAGATCGGGGCGCTGCTGTCGGCGCTGCGGGCCAAGGGGGAGACGGAGGCCGAAATCGCGGGCTTCGCGGAGGGGATGCGCGATGCGGCCCGGACCATCCAGCCCGACCGCGAGGGGCTGGTCGACACCTGTGGGACCGGCGGCGACGACTACGACACGATCAACGTCTCGACGACGAGCGCCATCGTCGCGGCGGGGGCGGGCGTCCCCATCGCGAAACACGGCAACTACTCGGTCTCCTCGTCGTCGGGCAGCGCCGACGTGCTGGAGGTCGCGGGCGTCGACGTCGACGCGGAACCGCCGGCCGTCGAGGACCGCATCGAACGCGACGGGATCGGCTTCATGCTCGCGCCCGTCTTCCACCCGGCGATGAAAGCCGTCATCGGCCCGCGCAAGGAACTTGGGATGCGCACCGTCTTCAACATCCTCGGGCCGCTGACGAACCCCGCGGGCGCCCACGCGCAGGTACTCGGGGTGTACGACCCGGACCTCGTCCCCGTTCTCGCCGAGGCGCTGGCCCGTCTGGACACGGAACGGGCGCTCGTGGTCCACGGCAGCGGGTTAGACGAGATCGCCATCCACGACGAGACGACAGTGGCGGAGGTCACCGGTGACTCCATCTCGGAGTACACCGTCACGCCCGCGGACATGGGCCTCGAACAGCACAGCATCGACGCCGTCGCCGGCGGTTCGCCCGAGGCGAACGCCGAGGACCTCCGCGGGATCGTCGAAGGCGACGTCACCGGGGCCAAACGCGACATCATCCTCGCGAACGCGGGCGCGGCTATCTACGTCGCGGGCGTCGCGGAGAGCCACGAAGCGGGCGTCGACCACGCTCGCGAGGCCATCGAGTCGGGCGACGCCGCCGCGAAACTGGAGGACTTGATCGGGGCATGACGCGCGTGAAAATCTGTGGCGTGACGAACGGGGCGGACCGCGACGCCGTCGTCGCGTCCGGCGCGGACGCCGTCGGCATCATCCACGGTGTCCCGGTCGACACTCCCCGTGAGGTCGACGCTTCGACCGCCGCGTCGCTCGCCGCCGGCGTGCCGCCGCTCGCGACGAGCGTGCTGGTGACGATGCCGACGACGGTGCAGCAGGCGGTCAAACGGGTCGACGAGATCGAACCCGACGCCGTGCAGGTCCACGACGGGCTCGGCCCAGCAGAGCTGGGTGCGCTCTCCCAGCGCGTGAGCCAGCAGATCATCGCCGTGGTCGACGCCGGCGCCGACGATATCGAGGCCTACGCTGACCACGCCGACGCGCTCCTGGTGGATTCAGTCGACGAGGCGGGTGCCGGTGGCACCGGCGAGACCCACGACTGGGAGCGCACGCGTGAGGTTGTCGACGGCCTCGACGCCCCAGTAATTCTGGCTGGCGGGCTCGTCCCGGACAACGTCGCCGAGGCCGTCCGCACCGTCGGGCCGTTCGCTGTCGACACCGCGAGCGGGGTGGAACAGACCGGCGGAGTGAAAGACCACGCTGCGGTCCGGGCGTTCGTCGCGAACGCGACTGCGGCGACCGCGGAGACGGAGGCGTCGGCGTGACTCTCGATATCTCCCGTGAGGAATTCGTCGAACATGCCCGGGCCGACCGACCGGTCGTGGTGCGGGCCGCAGCCGAACTCGACGTCGACGTCGAACCGCTGTCGGCCTACGCCGCCCTCTCGGGCCGGACCAGCGACGTCACCGAGAGCGACTACACGTTCCTGCTGGAGAGCGCCGAGAAGGTCGCCTCCAGCGACCCCGACGGCGCTTTCGCTCCCGAGACCGACGACCGTCACGCCCGGTTTTCCTTCGTGGGCTACGACCCGCGGGCGGTGGTCACCGTCACGGGCGACGACAGCGAGGTCGACGTGTTCGACGACCGGTACGCGGATCTGGTGACCACCGACGGCGGCGACGTGGTCGACGACCTCCGGGCGGCGATGCCCGACGTGGAACTGCGGGGCTTCCCCGAGATGGATCGCCAGCACCTGGACGGCGGGCTGGTCGGCTTTCTCGCCTACGACGCCGTCTACGACCTCTGGCTCGACGAAGTCGGGATGGACCGTCCCGACTCGCGGTTCCCGGACGCACAGTTCGTCCTGACGACGTCGACGTTGCGGTTCGACCACGCCGAGAAAGCCGTCGAACTGGTCTTTACGCCCGTCGTCCGCGCCGACGAGGACGCCGGGGCCCGCTACGACGAACTCGTCGCGGAAGCCGACCGCGTCGAGGGCACACTCAGCGGGGCTGGAGAGCTCTCGACAGGCGGTTTCAGCCGCGAGGCCGAGGTGGCCGGCCCGAAAGACGAGTACGAGGACGCCGTCGCCCGCGCCAAGGAGTACGTCCTTTCGGGCGACATCTACCAGGGCGTCATCTCACGGACTCGCGAGCTGTACGGCGACATCGACCCGCTGGGACTCTATGCGGCGCTGCGGGAGGTCAACCCCTCGCCGTATATGTACCTGCTCGGCTACGACGAGTTGAGCATCGTCGGCGCCAGCCCGGAGACGCTGGTCTCGGTGGCCGGCGACCGCGTGGTCTCGAACCCCATCGCGGGCACCTGTCCACGGGGCAACTCACCCGTCGAGGACCGCCGGCTGGCCGGCGAGATGCTCGCCGACGGGAAAGAGCGGGCCGAACACACGATGCTGGTCGATCTGGCGCGCAACGACGTGCGACGGGTCGCCGAGGCCGGCAGCGTCCGCGTCGAGGAGTTCATGAACGTGCTGAAATACAGCCACGTCCAGCACATCGAGTCGACGGTCACGGGGACGCTGGCGCCGGACTGTGACGCCTTCGACGCCGCGCGGGCGACGTTCCCGGCGGGGACGCTCTCCGGGGCGCCCAAAATCCGCGCGATGGAGATCATCGACGAACTGGAGCGCTCGCCGCGGGGTCCCTACGGCGGCGGCGTGGGCTACTTCGATTGGGGCGGCGACACGGACTTCGCTATCGTCATCCGGTCGGCGACGATCGAGGAAGGCGTCGCGCTGCCCGACGGGACCGGGAGCCACGATCGCGTCACCGTCCAGGCCGGCGCCGGGATCGTCGCGGACTCGGACCCCGAGAGCGAGTACGTCGAGACCGAGCAGAAGATGGACGGCGTGCTGGCGGCCGTCGAGCGCATCGAGCGCGAGGACGGTGCGGTCGAACCGACCGTCGGCGGCGCGGAGGTGGAGCGATGAGCGCAGACGCCGCGAGCGACGCGACCGGCGACCAGCCTCGCGTCCTCTTTATCGACAACTTCGATTCGTTCACCTACAACCTCGTCGAGTACGTCTCGGAACACGCCGAGACCGAAGTCGTCCGTAACACGGCCTCGCTGGAGGACGTGCGGGCGTTCGACCCCGACGCCATCGTCATCTCGCCGGGCCCGGGCCACCCGAAAAACGACCGCGACGTTGGCGTGACGATGGACGTACTCCGCGAGGTGAGTCCCGAGACGCCGACGCTGGGTGTCTGTCTGGGTCTGGAAGCGGCCGTCTACGCGTACGGCGGGACCGTCGGCCGCGCGCCGGAACCGATCCACGGGAAGGCGTTCCCGATCGATCACGACGGCAAGGGCGTCTTCGCCGGGCTTGACCAGGGGCTACAGGGCGGGCGCTACCACTCACTGGTCGCGACCGAGGTGCCCGAGGAGTTCGTCGTCTCGGCGACGACCACGACGGACGGGGCCGCCGCGAGCGACGCGAGTGACGACTCGTCGGACTCGCCGGAGTCCGACGGCGGGACCGAACTGGTGATGGGCGTACGCCACCGCGACTACCCTATCGAAGCCGTTCAGTTTCACCCGGAATCAGTCCTGACAGCGGTCGGACACGACGTCATCGAGAACTTCCTCGCTGGGCTCTAGACCACGCCGAAGCCGAGCAGGCCAAGCAGCCACACTACGGAGACGACGACGATGGCGACGATGACGAGCCGCCACGCGATTTTCATCACCAGGCGGCCGACGAGGATGACGATTGCTAACAGAACGAGGCCGGCGAGGATCGCCGGGACTGTCCCGAGCCCACCGAGTTGTAACAGGCCGAACATAGTCGCTATGACACGCAGTGGACACAAATACTTCGTGGCTCCGAGAGCGATACAGACAACGTTCACCTGACTGTAACGAACGTTATATGTCCGGCTCCGACCGACCGCTCTCGCGAGGCTCACGCGCCTGTCGACCGGCCGCCGCTGAGTCGCACCGCAAGACGGTGGCGGTGTGGCCCGATAATCGACAGACTGCGTCGCGTCTGACGCGGCTCCTAACCGTCTATCTCATGTCCCAGTAGGCGGCAATCTCTCCCCGAAACCCCCACTAGTTTCCACTGGATTTCCTCTTTCCGTCTAGCGGTTAGTGGGTTCCTATTTCACTTTCACCACGGTCTGCGTACCATTAATAAGCAACCGCCGTTGGTAGTGGTCGTACACGACCAGTCCGTACCGTGTCGTCCGCACCGCCTCAGAACCACCACAGTATCGACTATCTGACAGTTACGTAACCTGACACGAAAGTCAGAAAGCAAGCGTTATACCCCATCCATGACTACCTATTCGCCGCCAGAAATGACCGGAACTCGGAACATACCAAAACGCCATATCGGCCGCCAACGGGTCGTAACAGTGGGGAGGACGACGGATGAGTGACGCGGAACTCAGCGCCGACGACCTCACCCTGCCGATCAAACGCACCGAGGGAGACACCCTCGAAGACCGGCTGACAGGTAACGCCTACCACAACATCCTGCCCGCACGCTACCTCCGCAAGGACTCGAACGGGGACCTCGTCGAGAGCCCGGAAGAACTCTTCGAGCGGGTCGCGAAGAACATCGCGCTCGCCGAGGCCGTCTTCGAGGCAAACAAGCAGGACATCGACATCACCGTCACGCCCGACCAGCTGAAACCCGACCACCCGCGCCGGGACGAACTCGCCGCCGACGTCTTCGGCAAAGGGACCACCGCAGCAGACGACGTCGAGACGACGCTGTCGGTCTACAACGTCAACAAGTTCGCCTACGACACCGTCGTCCCGGAACTGCCCGACTCGGTTCGGGACCACGTCGAGGAAACGGCCGACTCCTTCCAGGACCAGATGGAGTCGCTATCGTTCATGCCGAACTCGCCGACCCTGATGAACGCCGGCGACGAACTCCAGCAGCTTTCGGCGTGTTTCGTCGACTCGCCGGCCGACGACATCGACGACATCCACCAGACCGCCAAGGAAGCCGCTCAGGTGTTCCAGTCCGGCGGCGGGATGGGCTACGCGTTCTGGAAGCTCCGCCCGTACGGCGACCCCGTCGGCTCGACAGGCGGCATCGCCTCCGGGCCCATCACGTTCATGCGGACCTACGACCAGATGTGCGAGACCATCGCTCAGGGCGGCGCTCGCCGGGGCGCCCAGATGGGCGTCATGCGTGTCTCCCACCCGGACGTCATCCAGTTCATCCACGCAAAGAACAAGGACGTCTCCCTGGCCGAGACGCTGCGCCTGAACGACCCCGACGACTTCACGCACAACTCCTTCGCGGAAGCCCTCGAGGAGGCCCGCGAGCTCATCGACGACGACGGCAAGGTCCCCAAGCACCTCCGTAACGCCGTCGAGGGGCACCTCTCGAATTTCAACATCTCCGTCGGTATCACCGACGGGTTCATGGAGGCGTACAAGAACGGCGAGGAGTTCACCTTCACCAACCCCCGCACCGAGGAGCCCCACATCGCCACCGCCGAGACCAAGGAGCTGTACTCGATGTTCGACCTCGGCGAGTACGTCGAGGTCGGCGAAGTGCTCTCGATCCCCGCCGAGAAGCTGTTCGAACGCATCGTCCAGGGCGCCCACGAGAACGGCGAACCCGGCGTCATCTACCTCGAACGGGTGAACAAGGAACACTCCTTCGACGTCGAGGAACACCCCGACCACCAGATTCTCGCCACGAACCCGTGTGGCGAGCAGCCCCTCGAGGAGTACGAGGCCTGTAACCTCGGCCACATCAACCTCTCGACGCTCGCGGCGCTGGACGCCCCGGACTACCGCGTCTGGGCCGACGAACACGCCGACGAGTACGACTCCCAGGAGGCGGCCATCGACGCCTTCCTCGACGAAGCGCTCGACGTAGACGAGCTCGACCACCGCATCGAACTCGGCACGCGCTTCCTCGAAAACGTCGTCACGATGTCCGACTTCCCGGTCGAGAAGATCGAGCAGCGGGTCCGCGAGATGCGCAAGATCGGGCTGGGCATCATGGGCCTGGCACAGCTGTACATCCAGCTCGGCGTCGAGTACGGCTCGCCCGAGGCCAACGAGATCGCCCGCCAGGTCATGCGCCACATCAACCACGGCTCGAAGAAAGCGAGCCGCGAACTCGCCGAAGATCGCGGCGTCTTCGACGAGTGGGACAACTCCAAGTACGCGAACCCCACGGCGTACCGCGAGTGGTTCGAGAAACAGACCGGCGAGGACGCCGACGACTGGGAAGACGGCTTCCCCATCCGCAACCACAACACGACGACCATCGCGCCCACCGGCACCACGTCGATGATCGGCAACACCACCGGCGGGTGTGAGCCCATCTACAACGTCGCCTACTACAAGAACGTCTCCGACGACGTCCAGGGCGACGAGATGCTCGTCGAGTTCGACGACTACTTCCTCCGTGCGCTGGAGGACAACGACATCGACGTCGACGCCGTCAAGGAGGAGGCCCAAGAGCAGATGGCCAACAACGAGTTCGACGGCGTCGACGGGCTGACGACCGTCCCGGACGCCATCGGTGAGCTGTTCGTCACCACTGGCGACCTCTCGGCCCGCGACCACGCCGGCATCCAGGTCGCCTGCCAGGAGGGCGTCGACTCCGCCATCTCGAAGACGGTCAACGCCCCCAACGACTCCACCATCGAGGACGCCGCCGAGGTGTTCCAGTACATCTACGACCACGGCGGCAAGGGCGTCACCTACTACCGCGACGGTACCCGCAGCAAGCAGGTGCTGACCACCCGCGCCCAGAACACCGAGTTCTCGGATATGGACACCGAGGAACTGGTCGCCCAGCTGGAGGAGATGTTCGGCGGTATCGAGGGCTTCCTCGAAGACGAGGCCGTGCAGGCCGCTCTCGACGACTCCGTCGAAGGGATGTTGTCCGTGGCCGACGGCGAACAGTCCGAGTTCGCCAAGAAGGCCTCCCGGCCCGACGTGTTGCACGGCGTCACCCAGCGCATCGACACCGGCTACGGGAAGCTCTACGTCAACATCAACGAGGACCCCGAGGCCGAACGGCCCTTCGAACTGTTTGCCAACATCGGCAACAGCGGTGGCTTCACCGCCTCCTTCACCGAGGCGCTGGCCAAGACCATCTCGACGGCGCTGCGTTCGGGCGTCGACCCCGAGGAGATCGCCGACGAGCTACAGGGCATCCGGTCGCCGAAGGTCGCCTGGGACAAGGGCGAGCAGATCCAGTCCATCCCGGACGCCATCGGCACGGCCCTGCGCCGCTACCTCGACGGTGACGTCGACAAGGCCTACCCGCAGCAGGTCACGCTCGAAGAGACCGCCGACGAGGAGCGTGAGGCCGAGGCCCACCAGACTGACGGTGGTCCGCAAGCCGGTGATGCGAGCGTCGACGCCAACGTCCAGACCGACGCTGGCCCGCAGGCCGATGCGGGTACCGACAGCGCCCAGCAGGACCTCATCGACGCGGGCGAGAGCCCGGAGTGTCCCGAGTGTAGCTCGATGACGCTGTACTACTCGGAAGGCTGCAAGACCTGCGAGTCCTGTGGCTGGTCCGAGTGCTGAGCTGACTCGCTACACAACTACTGCCGCCGCGGCCACCTGGAGCGTGTGACACCGGAGCCGTACTTCGCCGCCGCCCGCTGCTTACTCGATTTCGATGACCTCGTAGACGCCGTCGACAGTGGTGAAATCGACCGTCGCTTCGATTTCGGTCCCTTCCTCAGCACCTTCGTCCGAGACCAGCGTGACCGGCGTGATCGGGTCGCGTTTGAAAAAAGCGATCACCCGCTCGAAAAACGACGGCACGCCGCCCTTCCGACAGACGAGGATGTATCGGGAGTCGGCCAGCTCGGCGACGGTCCCGTCGAGTTCGTAGTCGCCCTGCTCGTCGGGCTCGACGACGTGGATGACCTCGCCCGTTATCTCTCTGGGCATACCTGCTCGTGGTGGTCGAGGCGGATGGGTGTTTCCCGTTGGGGCTGTCGTCGTGCTCCCCGCGTTCCGCGCCGTCAGAAAGCCCCACCCGTAGCCCGCTGGCTACACCGAACTGGGTGGCTGTCTGGCTGTACAACGCCTCCGTAGCGGCACGTGGCGAAACAGACCCAACGGGTCCTATGTCTGGAACTCTCTTTCCACCCATCCTGACGGACCGCTCGGGCTCGGATCGGTCTCTTCGCTGGTCTGGACGGCGCCGTCGCGGTCAACCATCCGGACGACGACCGTGTGCGTCGACCCGGGCGGGTCGTAGCTGTGTTGCCACTGGCGCCAGGCGTCCTCGGCAGCGCCGTCGCCTTCGGCGGCTGGCAGGCGCTCTGAGAGGGTCGCTTCGGACCACGAGGTGCCGCCGTCGGTCGAGACTTCGACCGTCGAGACGCCGCGCAGGCCGGCGTAGGCGTGACCGGCGAGCTGTCGCCGGCCGTCGTCGAGCATCGCGTCGTGTTTGAGCGTCGCGGTGGGTTTGACCGGGCCGGTTCCCTCCCAGCCGCGCTGTTCCCAGTAGCCGTCGACCTCGCGGTTCAGCAGTTCGATCTCGGTGAGCCACTTCGTGTTGACCTCGCCCCAGTGGCCGGGGATGACGGCTCGGACGGGGTAGCCGTGGCCCCGGGGCAACGTCTTGCCGTTCATTCCGTAGACGGCCAGCCCGCGGTTGAACGCCTCCATCGGGAACTCCACCTCGTAGCCGTCCTCGGCCTTGAGGAGGACACAATCGCAGTCGCTCTGAACGCCGGCCCGCTCGACGAGGCGCCGGAGCGGGACGCCGGTCCAGAGGGCGGTGTCTATCTTGGTACCGTTGAGGCTATCGCCGACACAGCGCAGCGTCGAGAACTTGTTGACCGAGTCCATCTCCGTGAGTTCGTCGTAGCCGACGCTGCTCTCCGACTCGACGGCGCCGGTTATCGAGAGGGCGTAGCTCTCGGCCTCCGTGTTAGGGTCGATGGAGTTGATGTCGACCTCGTAGAAGTTCTCGCTCACCAGCGGCTCGATGCCGTCGATATCGAACGAGTTGCGGTCGGCGGTGTCGAGTTTCGTCCGGATGTCCCCGTTGTCTACGCCGGGGCCGTCAAGCTCCGGGGCCGCCTCACCCATCGAGGAGCGACGCCGGCCGACGCCGACACCGACCGCAGTGGCGCCGAGGGCGGCGCCGACCGTCGAGAGGGCGCGGCGCCGTTTCGACGAGATGGGGTCGACACTGGTCCGATAGGCGCCGACGGCCTGGGCGAGCACGACCACGGCGACTGCGGGGATGACCGGCCCAAGCGCGAGGACGGGCGCTCCAGTGAGCCCGGCGGTGACGAGCCACGTTGCCACGGCCGTCCCGAGAGCCGGAACCGCGCGGTTGGTGGCCGCCTGACCGGCGAGTATCGCGGCGGTAGCCCCGGCGGCCAACAGGAGCCACGTGAGCACGACCGCCGTGACCAGATTCAACTGCTGGCCGAGGCTGCCCAGATACGTGATAGTGAACGTGACTACCTCGCCGGGCATCGTCCGCGAGAGCGTTCGCTCGACGGGCGAGGCGACGAACGTCGGCGTGTAGCCGGTCGCGGCGTAGGAACCGGCGAGGCCGGCGGCGCCGGCGGCGAGACCGACGAGTAGCCGCCCGCCCCGGCTGTCGAACAGCGCGTCGTTCATACCAACGGCTTGGCAGACCGCCTCAAAAGGTGTTTTTCCAACACTGTTCCAATTTCGTCCCAAAGAGCGATATAGCGGTGGTCCCTTCGCGGTGATATGAGCGACGACGCCGGCCGACCCTGCCCGCTCTGTGACCGGGCGATGTACCACCGGCACTGCAAGTACGTCTGCCCGCAACACGGTGTGGTCTACGACTGCGCCGACACGTTCTATTGAACGGGCACCTACGGCGGCCAGATGCTGTCTGTCTGCTGGCGGATTTATAGGGATGGACACGTAGTATCAGGCAATGAGTAGCGAGGGGGATATCCGCGTGCTCCACGTCGACGACGAACCGGAGTTCGCGGAGGTCGCCGCTATGCATCTCGAGCGGGCCGACGAGGGGCTGGACGTGGTCACTGAGCGTTCGGCTCAGGACGGGCTGACCCGTCTCCGGTCGGCGCAGATCGACTGCGTCGTCAGCGACCACGATATGCTGGGGATGAACGGGCTGGAGTTCCTGAAGGCCGTCCGCGAGGAGTTCGAGGAACTGCCTTTCATCCTCTTTACCGGGAAGGGAAACGAGGAGATCGCGAGCGACGCCATCAGCGCCGGGGTGACGGAGTATCTTCAGAAAGACGTCGGGACTGACCAGTACACGGTGCTGGCGAACCGAATCAGGCGCGCGGTCGGTGAGACCCGGGCCAAGTCGGCACTGGAAGAGTCAGAACGGCAGCTCTCGACACTGATATCGAATCTCCCCGGGATGGTGTATCGGGCGCGCAACGAGCCGGGATGGCCGATGGAGTTCGTCAGCGACGGGGCGGAGGAACTGGTCGGCTACGCGCCCGAGGCAATCGAGTCCGACGAGGTGATGTGGCGCTCGCTCATCAACGACGACGACGCCGAGCGCATCACGCCGATGGTCGAGGCGAGTATCGGCGACGGCGAACCGTTCGAAGTGAGCTATCGCGTCACGACGGCAGGAGACGAGCGGCGGTGGCTGTGGGAACGGGGGCGAGTCGTCGGGACCGACGACGGCGTCGAGATTCTGGAGGGGTTCATCACCGACATCACCGCTCGGAAGGAGCGCGAACAGGAACTGGAACGCGAGCGGGAGTTCACGGAGAACCTCGTCGACACGCTGGACGACGTGTTCTACCTGATTACCCTCGACGGCGAACTGCTGCGCTGGAACGACGCTGCGACAGCAGTCCTGGGTTACAGCGACGAGGCGCTCTCGACGATGACGGTGTTCGAGCTCATCCCAGAGCCGTTCCGCGAAGTGGTCAGCGAGACCATCGAGCGGACCGTCCAGACCGGGCAGGCCACGTTCGAGGCCCCGCTGATTACGGCCGACGGCGAGCGCATCCGACACGAGTTCCGCGGGTCGCTCATCGAGGACGGGAGCGGTGACCTGCTGGGCGTCGCCGGCATCGCCCGCGATATCACCGCCCAGCGCCAGCGAGAACGGACGCTCGAACAGTACCGGACGCTCGTCGAGAACGTCGGTGACCCGATGTACGTCCTCGACGCTGACGGGACGATACAGACGGTCAACGAAGCGCTGGTCGACCACCTGGGGTACGAGCGCGCCGACGTGGTCGGCACCGATCCCGAGGAGTTCATCCCGCCCGAAGATATCGAGCGCACGGCCGAGGCGCTCACTGACCTACTGGGCTCGCCAGGCCGGACGTGGGAGACGGTGGAGATGCGGACGATCGACGTCGATGGGAACCGGACGGTCACCGAGACCAAGGTGGCGCCGTTGGTCAACGTCGACGGCGAGTTCGACGGCTCGGTCGGG